>Ga0182012_10001352_pt1 | contig 26926 bp, 22 predicted proteins | sample 612S2SmetaG_FD_120486 | JGI IMG/M metagenome (GOLD analysis project Ga0182012, IMG submission 120486) | Permafrost microbial communities from Stordalen Mire, Sweden - 612S2S metaG | ecosystem: Environmental > Terrestrial > Soil > Wetlands > Permafrost | place: Sweden: Stordalen | collected...
AATATGGGCCACGCAGCATCTTCGCCGAAGGAGCCATCCACGGCGGCGGTCCAGAAATCAATCTGCGGACGATTGTCGGGCAGATTGAACTACGCAACGCTCGCTAGAGCGGAGTAGTTGAAAAGTCTCGAAGCCTAGTGTGTAAATCCTGAAACAAACCCCGCCGTTGGCGATCGCACCTTAGCTTAAGCTTATGGTGCTGCCATATTGCGCCAGCGCGTCAGTCAGAAACATCGCATCGAAGCCCTCACCTACGAATACTGCCATTCCTGGCATCGCCTTGGCTCAAGCAGAAAAGCTGTTCAGGCGGCGATCGTCGCAACCAAGAACTCTGCTCCTCCGGCTTCGGTATTGTGCTCTCGATTTTACTCCTCGCGACAGCAAACCTGACCACCAAACAAGCATCAACCCAGCCCAGAGTTATCTGCCTTCTGATTGCAGACACAAGCAACCAAGACAGCTCAGGACTTACCCACGAACCTTTTCGCTGCGGCAAAACGCCTGGAACTTTGATCCGACACACTTAGGTACAAACGAGGAGAAGCTATGCAAGAAAAGAGAAAGAATATTTGGCAGATGTTTGGAATGACGTTGATCACAGTGCTGCTCTTGAACGGACTTGCTACTGCACAATCATTCCCCCGGCTTCACCCCATCCCGCCGACAAAGGGGCCCCTTGTTACTTCCGACGTTGCGTCCGACCCGCCCTCGCAATGGCAAACATTGACCAACCAGCCGCCTCTTCTCAACTACAGCGAGTGTGGCCCCGGCAACCCGCTGTTGCTCACCGACGGCACAGTTCTGGTGGCAGATGATGGTTGCCAGGATTGGTGGAAACTGACTCCGGATATTAACGGAAGTTATGTGAATGGAACCTGGAGTCAGATTGCCTCGACACCGGCAGGATACAGCCCGCTCTATCACGCATCAGCCGTACTCCCTGACGGGAGGGTGATTATTGAAGGCGGTGAATACAACTTCCTCACTCCTGTCTGGAGTAATCTGGGCGCCATCTACGATCCTGTAGCGAACACATGGACAAGCATAGCTCCTCCGGCGGGGTGGACCACGATAGGCGATGCCCCGAGCGTCGTTCTCGCCAACGGCGCCTTCATGCTGGGTAACTGCTGCACCGCACAGGAAGCGCTGCTGGACCCCAAGACTTTGACCTGGACTCCGATTGGCAAGGGCCAGTTCGACAGTAACAATGAGCAGGGATACACGCTGCTGCCGAGTACCAAGGTGCTCACCGTCGACGCCTACGTTCCATTGGGCATTCCATACGAACCCAGCGGCACGAATTCGGAAATCTTTACGCCGTGGACAGGCACATGGCAGAGTGCCGGCAGCACGATTGTGCAGCTATGGGATTCCGCGAGCGCTTGCGGCGGAGAGGCTGAAGCGACCTTTGAGTTAGGCCCCATGGTTCTGCGTCCGGACGGGACGGTTTTTGCAACCGGAGCGGATACTTGCGGCCCGGGCGCAAACACTGCGATCTACAACTCCTACACCGGAAAATGGACTGCGGGACCGCAATTTCCGCCCACTCTCAACATCGCCGATGGTCCGGCATCGCTTGAAACGAACGGCAAGGTTCTCATGATGGCGAGTCCCGGGTACGGCAACCCGCCCTCGACGTTTCTTGAGTGGGACGGAAAGGACCTGACGGAGATTCCCGGTCCCGCCAACGCAGCGAATGACGGCTCCTACTACGGCAACATGCTCATGCTGCCCAACGGCCAACTACTCTTCACAGACTTCTTCTACGTCTCGGTTTTCACACCTAAAGGGAATTACAATCCAGCGTGGAAACCGCTGATCGCTCTAGCTCCGTTTGAAGTGAAGCCCGGCGATTCGTATCTCGTCTTCGGCCAGCTGTTCAACGGATTCTCACAGGGCGCTGCCTACGGCGATGATGCCCAGGCTGCTACCAATTTTCCACTCGTTCGCATCACAAACAAAAAAACGGGACACGTTTTCTACAGCCGCACCCATGACCACAGCAGTATGGCTGTCGCGTCCCCGTTCCTCGTGTACACGCACTTCGACGTGCCAGCCGGCCAGGAGATGGGACCCAGCGAACTGGTCGTAGTTGCCAACGGTATTCCTTCAGAGCCTGTCGACGTGTACGTGAAATGACAAAACTACAGACTGTCTTCGCGGCACATTGACCGCACGTCTTCGGAACGACCGCCCTCCCTTTGCCAGGGCAGAGCGGTCGCCATCCGAACCCTACTCCAAACTCGGACAGAGTTAGGAATCGTCGTCATCGTCTACGCGGTGGGGAGGGCGCGGCGGAGCAACCTCGATACTTAGTCGCTGCCGTGCGCGCCTCCCGTCCTTCTCGCCCATCAGGTCCACGTCCCAGCTTCCAGGTAACTGCAGCGAAATTCTGGCTTCGTAGTTGCCATGGCCCCGGCCGCGCAGTTTTATCTCCTGCGCCCCGTGATCGGCATTTGCCGTGGAGAGACTGGCCTCCATCTTCAGGTCGTCGACGGGCTGGCCCGCGGCGTCAACGGCGTGAACCAGCAAGATGATGCTCGCGTCGCAACTGGGATCGTCTGGTTCGGTTATGAGGGAGTAATGAAAGGGCTGCACGTGGTTGCGCGCATTGATGATGAGCGTAGTGGGATCGGGCATGGCGGGCAGCGAGGCTCTGTGTTCGTAAGCGAACATTGCCAAGGCGGTAACAGCGACGGTGAGAACCAGTTTGCTAGAACGTGCCATAGCGATCGCTTGCAGCGGTTTCGGAGACTAGTTTCCTACATCCATCATGAGCTTTTGCTGACCACTCTTGCCGTCTTTAGAGGCCGTCAGGTTCACGTCCCAACTTCCTGCCATGTCCACGTTCAGTTGTCCGTCATAGTCGCCGTTGCCTCGGCCGTCGAGCGTCAGTTGATGCGAGCCGTTCATGCCTGCCATGCTTACCTCGGCATTCAGGGTCAGCCCGTCGGCGGGCTGGTTGGCTGCGTCGATCACGTGAACCTTGAGCTGTATGGGGCCGCTGGCGTGAGGATAACTCGGGTCCGTGGCGAGCGTCATACGGTAAGGGTTAAGGCGGTCACGTGTGCCGTTGATGAGCGACGCAGGGCTGGGCGGAAGGTCACTGGATTTGCATCCGACGCAGGTGAGCATGAGCAACGCAACGGCGAGAGCAGAGAGTCGCATGGATCGGGTCCTCATTGCGGTTTGTTGCCCCGCGCGGTTTGAGAATTCTCGTGATGTTCGTGAGGCACAGGCATGATGCACCCGTGCGAGAGATCGCAGTCAGCACTCTCAAACTGAATCGTGGTGTGGTGGATGTGATGGCGGCTGGCCAGCATGCGGCGTAACTCGTCGAGTATGGCGTTGCTGGCCGAAGGCGGAATGTCGGCAATGGTGATGTGTGAAGAAAGGGCGTGGGTGTCACTGCCGATGCTCCAGATGTGGAGGTCGTGAACGTCGAGCACTCCGGGGATCAAACGCAACTCGGCATCGATGGCGGCAATTTCCATTCCGCTGGGCGCGCCTTCGAGCAGGATGTTCAGGCTCTCGCGCACAATGCTGATCGACGACCACAGGACCATGAAGGCGATTCCGATGGAGAGCGCCGGATCGATCCAGCTATGTCCTGTTCTGAGGATGAGCCAGCCTCCGGCGATGACGGCGGCGGTGGAGAGCGTGTCGCCGATCTCGTGGATGAGCACGGAGCGCAGATTCAGATCCCGTCCTCCACGCAAGAGCATGGCGGTGATTGCGCCGTTGAGAAGAACTCCGGCGGCAGCCACCCACATCATGAGTCCGGCCTGCACGGGTTCGGGATGCGAGAGACGCTGGAGAGCCGAGTAGAAGATCAGCGCGGCGATGACGATCAGCGACACGGCATTTACGAAGGCGGCAAGGACTCCAGCCCGCCGCCAGCCGTAGGTCTTTGTGCTGGTAGCAGGGCGCTCGCTGAGATAGGCGGCTACCCAGGAGAGCATCAGGGCGAAGAAATCCGAGACGTTGTGCCCAGCCTCGGAGAGTAGCGCCAAGCTGTGGGCGCGGACTCCTGCGAAAACCAGCAGAACGATGTACGCGAGGGTGAATCCCAGGGCAAGGCGCAACATCCGAGCGGTAAGCGGCGGATGAGCGTGACCATGACCATGCGAGTGCCCGGCGTGGGAATGCATAACTGGAGTTTACGGCGGCGTGCCTCCGGCATCAAGACAGGATAGGCAAATAGGACTATCGCGACGGGATTACCGGGCAGCGGCTGCACTGCACCGGGCATCTTACGTTCTGTAGGCAGAAGGTTCAGCCGACAGGCTGGATACTTGCGGAGGGCGCCATGCAGGGACGATTGCTATTGCTGGGTCTGGCCATTGCAGCGCTTTCGGGCAGGACTGTGGCCCAGCAGATTGTGATTGAGCCGACCAATGGGCACACGCAATCCTCTACAACTACAACTCATGTGACGCGTCCTGCGGCAGAGGCGGCGACGCTGACACAGAAGGCAGAAAAGCCCGCGCATCCACAGAGCGCGACGCAGAAGCCTGTAGCAAAACATCATCAGGAAGTGGCTGCAAAGGTGAAAACTCCCCCGTCGGTAACGGAAGTCGCCAAGAATGAGCCTCGTGAAGCCACTTTAAAGGCTGCGCCAGACCCGGCCCCGGAACCGAAGAAGTTTCCTGACCGACCGGCATGGGCGATGAACGATGCGCGCGACGCCCATAGTATTCAGGACGAGATTACGCGTGCTTTTGAGCGCGATGCGAAGTTGAGAGGCTCCGCGATCACGGTGAAGGTGGACGAAGATGCTGTCACCTTGGAAGGGCGCGCACCCAGCAGCGACGAGCGCTTGCAGGCCGAACGTCTGGCCCAGAGTTACGCGTGGAACCGAAAGCTGGTCGACCATGTTGAGGTCGTGCCGAGGGTTTCCGCGCAGAAATAGCCAATAGATTGCCATGTCTCTGTGTACGCTTGCCCCGGGCTCTCAGCTCGGGGCTTTTTCATGGCTGGCGATTGCAAGGGTTAGACGGCGAGTTCGCCGAAGAGGCTGGTTTGTTCGGGGATTGAAGGGCGGAAGCGTGCACCTTCGAGCTTGAGTAAGAACTCCTTGGCCGGGAGTCCCCCGCCAAAGCCCGCCAGCGTGCCGTTGGAGGCAATGACGCGATGGCATGGCACAATGATGGCGACAGGATTATGGTGGTTTGCCTGTCCTACGGCGCGTGAAGCCAAGGGCGAGCCAACCTCGGCTGCAAGTTGTGCGTAAGACCACGTCTGCCCGAAAGGTATGCGCAACAGAGCCTGCCAGCAGCGCAGATGAAAGTCAGGGCCTCGCAGATCGAGCGCCAAGTCGAAATGGTTGCGCTCTCCGGCAAAGTACTCGTCCAATTGACTGATCACCACGCGAAGCCGCTTTGGCTCCTCTATCCAACGGGCGTTCTTTGTTCCGTAGGGCGCTGCCCAGCGGCCTTGGAAGGCAAGCACGGCCAAGCCACGCTCGCTCATAGCGAGATCTAGGTGGCCGACGGGAGAGTCATACCCGGCAGTGAAGAAGAACTCAGATGGGTCTTCAAACAGCATCTTATGGGGCAAAGATAGCATGAAAACAGCGGAGAATGTGCGATTTTGCGGGGATCACAGCGAAAGAAGAACTGCGCGCCCGAAACAACAAACGAAAAGCGCGAGCCCCGTGTGGGGCCCGCGCCTTGCGGGGGGCTGCGATTCGTACGAGCTATTGCTGCTGTGACATCGCAGGCGCCTGCTGGCTGGCCTGGAGATCGCCAACACCGTTCTTCAACAGGGTGACTTCCACGCGGCTGCCGTGCGCGGGCTTGTTCGTCGTGTCGTCAGAAGCCGTCTGCACCTTGGCATTGCCCAGGCCGAGTTCGTAGATTCGGTAGACCGGAATCTGGTGATTGATTACCAGGTAGCGCACCACAGAATCCGCGAGGTGCTGCGACTGCTGGATGGAGGCTGCGCCGTGTCCGGGAGTGAAGCCCTGGATTTCGACGAGGTAGCCCTTCTGGTCCTTCATGGTTTCAGCAAGCTGATCGAGCGCTTCCATGGAATTCTTGCTCAGCTTGGTAGCGCCGGGACGGAAGCGAATTTCAACCTGGCTGGCGCTCTGGTATTGGTCTAAGTTCTGCACCACCTGCGAAACGGATTGCAGGTGAGTGTTGGCCTGCTGCGCCGTCATATTGGCAGCCTGAGCGCGGCTTGCAGCGTCCACTGCGTGCTGATCGGCGAGACCGGCGTGCTGGTCGGCGCGCTGGATTCCAGCAGTGGCGCGGGCATCAACGTCCTTCAACATGCGTGAGTTGTTGGCCGTCAGCTCATCGAGCTCGTTGGCGCGATCACGGATCGGCGCAAGCTGGCGCTGTACATACTTCTTGCGCGCGAACGGATTCAAGTGTCCCCAGAAACCTTCGCGGTTGTCCGGCTTCAACGGCTCAAGCTGCTTGTCAGTGGTGGCATTGGCCATTGGCGAGTTTGAATCGGCAACCGGCTGAGACTGCGCGGTCGGCTGTTGGTCCATCGCGGGGCTCTGCTGAGTCTGAGCAACAAGCGGCAGGGCAAGCGTGGCGACCAAGGGTAAGGCAAACAGGAAACGATTTTTCATTCCATCCTCCGGCGGGGGAGATCCGCTCTTCGCCGTTACTACTACAGTTCAGATGCCAAACTGCAGCTTACCGTAACCTCTTTATTTTCATCGGCAATTGTGAACACGAGAGCGGGCGAGAGCGGTAGGAATGGCGCTTCGAGTAGAAATTACAGGGTGCTGCGGTGGGGAAGGCCGGTTCAATGAGCCACTCTGCCACGCTACCTCGCAAAAGCCCGGGCGACCAGCTTCTTGTGCAGGTCAAGAATATAGTTGTCGGTCATCCCGGCGATGTAATCGCAGATTACGCGTGCCGGAGTCTCCGTTTCCATCTTGCGCTGATAGCTTGCGGGCAGAGCCGCGGGGTTGTCGATCCAGTAACGGAAGAGATCAACGACAATCTTCTCTCCGTCAGCCTTTTGTGGGCGCAACGGGGCACTCTGGTAAAGGTTGCGGTAGAGGAACTGCTTAGCCTCAGCGCGCTCCTGGTCAGTGGCAGGACTAAAGGCGACGAGGCGCTCGTGATGGAGTCGGATGTCTGCCACGGTCTGGACACCGGAGCTCTGGATTCGGGCGGCGGTGTTGGTGATGAGATCGGTGACAAGGTGGTTCAACATACGCTTGAGTGCTTCGTTGAACTTGAGCTTGTCGCGTACTCCGGGGAACTCTCGCTCAGCCTCGCGGAAATAGCGGTCAAAAAGTGAGACGCCTTGGCGAATGTCATCCAGTTTAAGCAGGCCCGCTTCGTAGCCATCATCGAGGTCGGCGGTGTTGTAGGCAATCTCGTCGGTGTGGTCGATGAGCTGGGCTTCGAGCGGAGGGCGCTGATCGAGCAGGTACTCGGCGAGCTCGGGATAGTCGGCAGGGGCATAGTCATGCGAGTGCTTGATGATTCCTTCGCGCACCTCGAAGGTCAGGTTGAGTCCGGGATGTGACGCGTATCGTTGCTCGAAAGACTCGACAATGCGCAGGGCGTGCAGATTGTGATCGAAGCTCTCGCCGTGCGCTTGCATAGCCTGGTTCAGCGCGTTCTCGCCGGAGTGTCCGAAGGGTGGATGGCCAATGTCATGCACGAGCGCGAGGGTTTCGACGAGGCTCTCGTTGAGGTGCAGTGCGGCGGCAATGGTACGCGAAATCTGCGCCACCTCAATAGTGTGCGTGAGCCGGGTACGGAAGTGGTCGGAGAGGCGGCGGGTAAAGACCTGTGTCTTGTTCTCTAGACGGCGGAAGGCGCGGGCGTGAATGACGCGGTCGCGGTCACGTTGGAAGTCGTCGCGATAGGGATGCGGTGCCTCTGGATAGCGGCGTCCGAGAGAGGACTCAACCCGCACTGCGTAAGGAGCCAGCATGGAGGAAAGTGTAGCACCTGAGAGGCGGCGAAGTGCGGATCACGTTGCGGTGTGAGGTTTGACGAAATAGAAAGGGCCGCTGGACGGTGATGGATCAAACCGTGCAGCGGCCCTGATTGTGTTTCGACTGGGACTACTTTGAAGCGCTTTCTTCCTGCTTGGCGAGCTTCACTTTTGCGCCATCCAGCTTTTTCTGTACCTTGGCTACGTCGGCGGGTTCAATCTCGGCAGGAACGGTTTTCTTCCACTCCTGCAACGAGCGCTCCCACTGGGTGACAGCTAGTTTGAGGCGGTTGGTTTTCTGGTAGACGTCGCCGAGATGCTCATGAACCGTGGGATCGTTGTCGATGCGATCCAGCGCACGGCGCAGAGTCGTCTCGGCAAGGTCGAATTTGCCCATCTTGAAATGCACCCAGCCGAGCGAATCGAGGTAGGCGCCATTCTGGGGATCAAGGGCCACGGCGCGGCGGATCAGCGAAAGAGCTTCGTCGAGGCGCGTGCCGCGATCGGCCAGCATGTAGCCGAGATAATTCAGAGCTGTCGCATTCTTCGGGTCTGAGGCAATTACCTTGCGGAAGTAGGTTTCGGCCTGCTCATACTTCTTCTGGCGCTCATAGATGGAGCCAGCGATGAAGTTGATGTAATCCTTTTCCTCGGGCTTGGTAGAAAGCTCCAACGCCTTGTCGATCGACTTCTCAGCGTCAGGATAACGGCGAAGGCGGCTATACATTTGGGCCAGGGCGATCCAGACTTCGCGGTCGTCGGCAGGTTTGCCGTTGAGCATGGCTTTGACACGAGCGATTGCCATGTCGGCTTCACCGCTGTCGGCTTCCTGCCCGGCGAGCACGAGTTGCAGACCGCGATCATGGGGAGCCTTTTCGACGGCTTCGTGTGCGGCGGCCGTGGCGGCAGGCCAGTTCTTGTCGTCGCGATAGGTTTCAATGATCTGCTGGTAGCCTCGCGCAATCGAGTCGTCACCAAGAGCGATCATCTTATGGAAGGTGTCCACGGCGAGCTGGGTTTTATTTTCGTCGCGGTAGACAGTACCGAGGCGCTCAAGGAAAATGGCGCGATTGTTTCGCTCAGACACGGAGTACGTGCCGCTATTCTTCTCGGTGCGAGCAAGCAACTCTCCCAACTGGTCTGCTGCCTCGGCATACTTACCGAGCGCTTCCTCGACGACGGCGCGGTTGTATTCAACCTCCATCGAATCGGGCGCAATGGCCTGCGCTTTGTTCAACATCTCCAGGGCTTTCTCAAACTGCCCGTCGCGGCGGTAGATTTCTGAAATGTGAAGCAGGGTCTGCGCGTCCTGAGGATCGGCGGCGGCGATGATCTTGAACTGTTCCAGCGCGGCTTCGGTTTGGTTATCGCTCAGCAGGTTCTGAGCCAGTCCCCGTACGGCATCGAGGTTGTCTTTGTCGAGGTCCACGGCCTTGCGATAGGCGGCGATGGCGTTCTTGTAGTCCTTTTTCTGCTCGTAGGTGTAGCCCAGCACGGAATCGATGCGGGGAGAGCGGTCGGCCTCCGGCACGGAGTTCAGAATTTCAAGCGCGCGGTTGGTGTCACCTTCTTCGTTATAAAGTAACGCGAGGGTCGTGACGGAGTCCTCGGACGAGGGCTGCAACTTGACCGAGGTGCGGAACTCGGCTTCCGCCTTGGGAGTCTCGCCATTCAGGCGGTAGAGACGGCCAAGCAGGAGGTGATCCTCAACACTCGCCGGGTCGAGGCGAACAATCTGCTCATATTGCTCAATGGCGAGGTGGAGAATAGCCTCGGTATCCTTGGAGCCGCCCTGCAGGTCTCCAATGGAGCGCAGATAAATGCGTCCCAGCAGGCGGCGGGCGTCTATGTTGTCCGGGTCGCGGTTGATTACATCCTGGGCGGCAACGACGGCCTCGCGAATGTCTCCGGTGCGCGCATAAAGCTCGGCAAGCGCCGAGGCAAGAAAGGAGGAACCGGGATCGGCGGCCAGCGCGGCCTTGTACTCTTCCACGGCCTTGGTGGCGTACTCACTGCGCCCTGAAACTGCTACCATTTCCTCGTACATATGGCCGAGTTGGAAATGATAGTAAGCGTCAGTACGGTCAGGCGTACTGGGCTCCGCGGAAGGATGCGCAGATGCCGCCGGGGAGGTCTGCTGCGGAGTGCTCGCGGGGTGTTGAGCGAAGGCAGCGACGGAAGCCATAAGGAGAACGAGAGCAAACGAGTTGTGAGGAATTTTCATGATCACCAAACCAATGGTACTTGGATGCGCGGACGCTTACCATCGAACCATCTTCTATTCTAGCCAACAATTGGGGACGAAAACCCGGGTAGAGGGATTCGAGGCGCGCAATCGCTGGTTCCAGCCTTGCGAATCGGTAGGTATTACGCCTTGCGGAGAAGCTAGCTGGGCGGAAGTTCTTCCAGAATCCGAATCTTCCAACTATTTTCAGCCGGAGTAAGCAGGACAAGGTAACGGGACTTGATGTGTTCCGAGGAGAGAACTTTGCCTCCGTCACGATATTCAATCTCGAGGTCGGCCACGTCTTCCAATTGGAGTGAAGAGCCATCGAGGGAATAAAAGATAACGCGCAGTGAATGGCCGTGATCGACGATGCGGCGACTGAGGCCATTTTGCCGCTGAATATCGATGGCCTGCTGCCAACGTTGCCGCGCAGTGCCGGTAAAGTTCTCAGTGAGCAGTTCTGCACGGTTTGCCTCAAGGGCAGCAACCAACGACTTCCAGGCATGGGCGTAGTCGCGCTCGATAGAGGCGGCTGTGGTGTCCTCTACCGTGCGCGGGCTGGCGGAGGAAGTGTTCAGCGAATACTCGGGTCCGGCAGCGTGAATGGCCGTGGGAAACGAGGCGATCCCGAACAGCAAACAAAGCGCTATGGTGGCGCGGGCGGCGAGGCTCAAGTAGCGAATGTCAGCGTGTTTGTCAGAAGGTTGGCTGATCACTGGCCACCTCCCCAATGAATCTCATTCCCCATCACAACCCCTGCTGCTACCGAAAGCGTTGCTCCGGATGAGGCGGGTAGTTCGGCGCGGGCAAAGCCACGCTTGATGCGGGCATCCACCGTGCTGCGTCCGGCTCTATCGACGGATGTGAAGGTGACGATGGTGCCATCCGGCACGGCATTGCCGGAGCAATCCTGAATCGGCGCGGTTTCCACCAGAATGCTGCCGTCCGCTGCGCGCGTAGCATTCATGCGAATCGCGCAAGGATCGGCTGCGACCTGCTGCACAACCCTCCGCACGCTGACATCTCCGGCGGAGGCGATGAACTGTGCGGGGCCGCTGCTGCGTCCGGAGTTCAACTGCACCCACGCCACGCCGTTGTGACTGTTCGAGTAGCGGTCTTCGCCGGTGGCTGCGTCGGTTCCAAGCCGGAAGGTGACCGGTGTGGGTGCGAGCACAAGATTCTGATAACGATCAAAGAGGAAAGCCGAGCCCAGCACTGCACCACTGGCGGCGGCAGGCACCCGCGAGGGACGGGCGATGAAGGAAATTCTGGCCAGCGGCGCGGCGGTCACGTAAAACGATGCACTGCTGCCGTCAAGAATGGCCGTATAGCGTCCGGCAAGTTTCAGGTCGTCACCCAGGATTGCGATGGTTCCGCGCTGCACGCTGCGCTTAATAGCCCCGGTGGGACCGAAGAGATAGAGCGTGGCAGATCCGGAACCGGGTGCCTGCAACATGGCGCCGGCTCCGGCCTGCACCGGACCGGCGATCGACAATTGCGCGCTGCAAAGGACTGGCGCAAGGAGCATTGCGAAGACAATTCCGCGCTTGAGTAAGTTCATGTGCTTCCTGACTGCGAGTTCTTACTGCGTGCGGTCGCGGCTATATTGATTGGCCGTGACCCGGTAGCTGTGAATCTGCGGCGCAAGGTCGTCACGCAGCGCGATGGTGAAGGGAACAGGGGTCAGCGGTGCAAGCGACTGATCTACGTATCCGTCGGCCACCCAGATCACCTTTCCGGCATTGTCATAAAACGTAGCGAGCACGTGCGGGATGTTCACCGTCTGGCCACTCTGGTTTACCAACTCTCCGGTGAGCACAGGATGACCGCGCGCATCTTTCTGCATGGTCTGATGTAAAACACCCATCACGGGGTCAGCCGAGGCGGGCACGAGCATGGCATTCGGCTGCATATGCACGCTCGCGATGCGCTCGCGAGCCATGTTTGGAAAATCGATGCGGAAAGGGGAAATCTCCTTTGGCAGCAGAACGTGGCTGATTTTGTCGAAGCTCTCTTCCTGGCCGATCGTCTTGCCATCCTTACCGATGAGCGTCGCGGCCACCGAGACAAAGCCTGGCACGGTGTCTTCATTTTCAATTTCGCCGAGGAGGATGAAATTGCCATCCTTTTCGACTGGGTTCATGGAGATGATGCGGACGCGCGGAGCATCCACGTTCTGCGCTCCCCAATCGTCGTCTGCGCCGCGGCTCACGATGTCCCAGCGCAGGTAATTTACGGGAATCACCTGTGGTGGAACTTTGGCGCGTGCCTGCACGGGCCACAAAACCTTCCAGCTATTGTCCTCGCGAACCACCTTCAGGTCGCGCGTGTCATACACCGCACCAATTGCCGAGGCCCACTGCAAATTGGCGCGCACGGCGGCTTCCTGATCGTTTTCACGCAGCACCTTGGTGTCAAACACCTGCAGTGCCGAGTAGGTGCGGAGGTTGCCGTCATCGCCGAATACGTCATGGGCAAATTCCTGCTCGTCGGTGTTGCTGGTCTTGGCTACGTAGCGATATGCACCCGCGGCATCGTGAGTCTTGATTTGGTTGAGTAAGGATTGCACCGCACCTTCCGGCGTGGTTGCGGGGGTTAGCACGGAGGAGTGCATGGTGGCCGCCGCCACCAATGCACAGGCCAATACAATCAATAATGCTGGAAGGATTTTGTTCATGGCTACCTCGCCTCCCGCAATGGCATTTCGTCTGCTTCATGCGCGGGGAACTGGAGCGCCTCCGAATAGCGTCGTCGCTCAGGCAGCAACACAACAAAAATGGCCAGCAGGCTCGCGCCCACCGGGACAAGTCCCCACATCACGCCCTGCCATGCCGGAGGCACGGCATTGCCGAAGTCGATATGTTTTGCCGGAGGAACGTCGTCTTTTGTCCAGAGCGATGTGGCTCCGTTGTCATAGATCTCTGCTTGTCGCCACCCGGCGAATGCCAGCAGCGGTTCGTAATAGCGGTCGCGCACAAAGACATAGCGCAAACCGTATTGGTCGGCGTGTTTGAGGATCGCGCGCAGCGCCTCCATACCAGCGGTTCCGTAATACTTGGAGTTGTAGAGCTGGCCCGCTCCGTAAGCGGTCAGCTCAGGCAAAAGGCGGGCGGAGTTGTAGTCCCCGTCGAGACTTCCAGCGTTGGCGTAGGTGGAAACCTTGGCGAACTGGTTTCCGAATCCAAGCGTGATGTAGCGATATTTTGAGTGCTCCTCGCGATTGAGAAAGTCGATCACCGGCTGCACGCGAAAATCTCCACTGTTGATGGGATTGAATACCACCCAGGCAACAGCCATCGCGCAGCTGTAAGTCGCGGCCACGCCAAGCACGACCAAGGCGCGGCGTCCCCAGCGGTCGATCATGCGCGCCGCGAGGAGGCCGATGAAGGGCATCGCCATCAACGTTGCCCAGAAGGTAAAGCGCTCGAAGGTAAGTACCTCATAGGCACGTCCGAGGAGCAGGCGGCCAACAGGAGTGGTACCGCCCAATCCGAGGAGCGTTGTGAGGTACCAACCGAAGAGCAGCGGACGCAGGCGGCGTTCTGCCGAACCCTTGATCAGGATGTAAGGGATGGCGAGGATCAGCGCGCCCATGGGGATGATCCAGAAATTCATTCCGCTATGTGGACTCAGGATGTAGTTGTCGCGCGAGCCGTGCGGGATAGGGAGCTGACTGATCGGGTTTTGCCGCAGCGAGAGGAAGTATGGCAGCAGGACAACGATGGCCGCCCCGAGGATGATGGCTCCAAAAGTTGCGGCACGCGCCAGCACCGCGAACGCCGGGGAATTCCGTATGCTCTCACGGCGATCCAACAGGCAGAGCCAGAGCACCGGGAGCGCGAACAGTATTGCGCCGAAGAGAAACGTCACGTGGTGCGCCGCCGCTCCAGCCATGGAGATGGCCGCGCCCTTCAGCAATTGCATCACGCCTCCGTCGCGCGACCAACTGTAGAAATACGGCAACGCGTTCAGCGTGAGCGCTGCTGCCGCCGTGGTTGGCAACTGGCCGGATTGATAGACCAACATGGCGAGCGACCCAAGAAAGACTGTACCAATCGCCGCATAACTCGCCTCACGCTCCGGCACCCAGAGCATTGCGTAGCGGTACATGCCCACCGGCAGCAGCAGGATCACAATCAGCTGCACAAACATATACGCGCCGGTCAGGCCAAACAGATGCGAGAACAATGCGATCCACTGATGGGTCAATGGCGGATAGGTTGTCTGCGACATCCCGCCGAACCACTTTTCATTCCACGGCGAGAACCAGTGGTTGGCATAGTGGGCGGCGAAAAAAATGTGAGTAGTCGCGTCATAGGAGTTGGCGGGAAGCTGCATCAGCAACAACGGACCGTGCACGGCTAGCGCTAACAGCACAATAAGCAGCAACGGAATTGCACGATTTGTGGAAGGCATGGTTTTCGCAATCAATGGAATCATCTCCGCCTAACGGGAAGTTTGATTCCCAGAGCTGCACACAGGTTTGCCACGCTGCTGAGATAACCGAACTTTCAGCTCTGCTGATTCATTACATGCATTTGCGAAAGAATTCCGGCTGACCCTTTACTGCATCTCTGCATCCCAAGCAGACGGCCCGGTTTTTGGGATCTTTAGTTTGACTTGCAATCCAGAGTAACTAAGTGAAAAAAACTTCGCTTCACACTATTGCGTTTTGTCTATTACTGCTGCCGCTCAGTTTGCGTGGGCAGGATATCAATCTTGGCGGAAGTCCGCAGGCAAGAGATCAAAAGAGCTCTGCCGGACAGCCGATGGGTTGGGGCGCCAGTATTGAAGTGGGCCGCAACGCTCGTGCCGCAGAGGATGAACTGAAGCGCGGCAATCCAGTGGCTGCGGCCACAGCGGCGGAGCACGCTGCTAAAGCCGCGCCGCAGAACGCCAAACTGTGGTTCCTGCTCGGCTATGCCTCGCGCCTTGCGGGGCAGTACGCACGCTCAGAAGATGCATATCAGCGTGGCCTGAAGATCGAGCGCAATAATCTGGACGGCCTCAGCGGCCTTGCGCAGACCTATCAACGCATGGGGCGGCTGGACGATGCCAAGCGCCTGCTGATGCAGGTCATTAACGCGGCGCCCCGGCGCGAGAACGATTTGCTGATGGCTGGCGAACTCTATATTCAGAGTGGCGACACGCAGCAGGGCATTGCGTTGCTCTCGCGCGCCGAGGCCGCGCACCCTTCGTCGCATGCAGAAGTAATGTTGGCGGTTGCTTATTTGAAACTCAAGCAGCCTGAGCGTGCCCGTCGCCTGCTGGAGGAGGCTCGCGGCCGCGATCCGAAAAATCCAGCGGTTTTTCGCGCAGTTGCTAATTTCTATCGTGAGCAGCGCGAGTATAAGTCCGCAATCAACGCACTGAAGAGCGCACCCGGTCAGCATGTCGAGGTTCTGGCCGACCTGGGTTACACCTACGAACTTGCTGGCGATCCCGAGCACGCTGCGGAAACTTATGCGCGTGCCGCGGACCTGGCGCCGCAGCAGATCGGCTTGCAGTTGAGCGCTGCGCAGGCAGAGATGCGCCTGCAGGAGATGGATCGCGCGCGCGCGTTTCTTGCGCGAGCCGCGCAAATCGATCCGGAACATTATCGCCTGCACGCATTGCGAGCTCAGCTTGCGCGCGCAGAGAATCGGATGACGGACGCGATTCGCGAGTACCAGGCGGCCATCGCACGTCTGCCCAACGGTGCCGTACCGGAGGGACAACTCTATCCCATCCAGTTGCGCTTGAACCTCGCTGAAATTTATCGCGCGACAGGTCAGGACGATGCGGCGCGCGCGCAGATAGCCGCTGCGGAAGCACTTGTACAGAAGATGCAAATCGAGGGCCCAGCGCGGGCAGAGTTCCTTCGCGTACGAGCCTCTATCCGCTCGGGCGGCAATGATATGCAGGGCGCAGAGAGCGACCTGAAAGAAGCAATGCAACTGGACCCAGGCAATGTAGCTATCACCTTGCAGTACGCAAACCTGCTCTGGCACGCAAAACGCTCCGACGAGGCGAAAAAACTTTATGCGGATGTCTTGAAGGACGATCCGAAAAATCGTTATGCAATTGAGGCGATGGGTTACATCGCACGCGAGCAGAATGACAATGCCGCCGCCGAACGGTACTTTCAGCAGTTTGCTTCGGAGTACCCGGACGACTATGTCCCTCACCTTGCGCTCGGCGACCTGTACACATCGACCTCTGAATTTGAGCGTGCGAACGGCGCCTATGAACAGGCATTCAAGCGCGCGCCGCGCAACACGGTTGTGATCGGCAATGCTGCCAATGCTGCGATTCAGTCGGGAAATTTCAAGCTTGCGTCGGACTGGGTAGCGCGGGCCACGGGCGCGATGCTTGACGATCCGCTCATCATGCGCGAGCGCGAGCGTGTCCTCTTCCACGAAGGCAAATACGCGGAGTCAGCAAAGCTTGGCTACCGTGTGCTGGCGCAGCTGGAAAATGACCGCAACGCTTCCGTTTACCTTGCTTATGATCTCTATAACCTTGGTCGTTACGACGAAGCGCTCACACTCTCCGAGCGCTACTCACAAATACTGCCGAAGGAACCGAATTTTCCCTTGCTGGTCGGCCATGTGCACAAGCAGAACCAACTCCTGCAGCAGTCGGTGCAGGATTACAGCGAGTCGATCAGGCGCGATCCAGCAATGGTAGAGGGCTACATTAACCGGGGCTACGTGTTGAACGATCTCCAGAACCCGGATGCCGCGATTGAAGATTTCCGCGTTGCGCTGCACCTTCAAGCCGGGAACGGCGTTGCGCATCTTGGGCTAGCATTTTCTGAATTGCAGCTTCATCACGGTCGCATTGCGTTGGAGGAGACAGAGGCGGCAGCGAATGTGCTCGGTGACTCTGGCGCTGTGCATCTTGCTCGCGCGACTGCCTATCGCGATTTGCGATTACTCGATAAGGCGGAGCATGAGTACGAAGCTGCATTGCGTTTCGCGCCAGACGATCTCAAATTGCACTTGGCGCTGGCAGACACGGAGTTCCATGCTCGACGGTATGCGGCGGCCATCCAGACGTTGAATGCGACGCTCGCGCTCTCGCCTGACGATCCTGAAATCTACGCGCAGCTTGCAAGTGCGCACGCCGAACTGCACCATCGCGAGCAGACGCTGCGCTACGTTGAGGCGGCAGAGAAGCTCAGACCAAACTCGTCACCCGTGCTGCTGAATACGGGCAGCGCGCTGCTTGCGCTGGGCGATCAGCCTGCGGCCATGCAGCGCTTCTCGCGCGCACTGGAGGCACCTGACGCCAACCGGGTAGAAGCCAGACTGCTTTTTGCGCGGGTGTTCGTCCGCGAGCGCAAGTACAGCGCGGCGCAGCAGCAGGTTGCGCTGGCGTTTGCGGAGTCGCGAGTGGGCGAAGCATCGCCGGTCACCGCCGATAATTTCATCGAGGCTGCCAATCTTTTTCTTGCGATGAACGATTTTGATCTCGCCCGCCGCTACTTCGACCGCGCCCGCCAAGCCGGTGCAGCAGAGGAGGTGGTGACCATTGGGATGGCTAACTCCTCAATCGCGCAGGGACGCACCAACGAAGCGCAAAGCGAGCTTGCGACATTGGGCAACCCGGCGGAATTTACAAATAACTTCGATTACACGATGGCGCAGGCAAACATCTACCGGCAACAGCATCAGCCATTCCAAGCCATGACGGCATTCGCACGCGCCAACCAACTTGGCGGGGAAGATGATACCGCCGAATTTGCCATGCAGCAGGCGGCGGCAGAACAGGGCATGCAAGTGAGCCGCAAGGTCAGCGTATCCTCCGATGTGCTGGTGCACCCGATCATCGATGACGCGACGATTCTGGGTCTGGACCGCCAGATATTTCATAACTCGCAAGGGGGAGCCATCCCACCGCCGCGCTCGTCGCTCGAAACGTTATGGACCAATGGTTACCGCTCTGATCTTGGCAAGTATCCTTCACTCAGCGGATTCTTCCAGCTACGGAACGCCCAAGGTCAGATTTCGCTGCCGAGCGAGGAACTGATTATCCATCGCGACACTTGGGACTACACGATGAACGGCGCGCTAAACCCGGTATTACGCCTGGGCTCTACCACGGTGACTTTCAACACGGGCCTGCAATTCACGGTGCGCAGGGACAAGGAAGACCCTTTCGAACTGAATCAGAATCTGTTTCGTCAGTTTGCCTATATGTCCACAAACGCCATTGGCAACTGGTTGACGGTGCAAGGCGAGGCTTTTCACGAAACAGGTCCATTCACGGATCAGAATCTACACTCTCGCGAGATGGGCGCCCGTGTGCAGTTCATCGTGGGCCGTCCCTGGGGACGCACGCAGTTCATCACCGCATATGGGACACGCGACCTCCTCTTCCGCCCGTTGATTCGCGAGTTCTACTCCACGTCCACTTCAGCTGGCTTGCAGCATGAATTCGGCGACAAGTTTCGCGTGGCTGTACTTGGAGAGTACATCCGGTCCTGGCGGGTGCAGGATTTGAGTTATTGGATTGCTCAGGCCATGGTTCCTGCTGCTCAGGTTGAGTGGAAACCCACGCATCGTTGGACGGTAAGTGGAGATTTTACATTTTCAAGGGGGATGGGTATTCACGACTATGACAACGTGCAAAGCAGTTTGCTCATCTCTTATGTCAAGCCTCTGCGGCGTAATGTAAGTGACAACTTCGGCCAGGTTCCGGTGGAGTATCCCATCCGGCTCTCGTTCGGCATGCAGAGCGCGAATTACTTTAATTTCACTGGCAGCCGTCGGACGATTCTGAGTCCATTGATTCGTTTGACGTTGTTTTAAGGCCAGAGAGGGCCCATGAAGATTTGTCTGGTGAGCGCGTTTCCGCCTTCGCGACGCGGGCTCAATGAGTACGGATTTCACATCGCGCGTGAATTACAGCGCGATCCATTGCTGAGCCTGACAATCCTTGGCGACGAACTGGACTACACCCAACCGGAGCTCAATGATTTCCATGTGATTCGCTGCTGGAGTTTCAACAGTCTTAATAATTCGGCCCGTATTCTGCGCCAGCTTCGCGAACTGAAGCCGGATGTGGTGTGGTTTAATCTTCTCTTTTCCACCTTCGGCTCGCATCCGGTTGCTGCTTTTGCCGGACTAACCACGCCTGTGCTCTCCCGGTTGTCCGGAACTTATACGCACATTACGTTGCATCATTTGATCGACAACATCGATCTTCATCACGCGGGAGTGCGTTTTCCGCGCAGCTATCGCATTGCCGGCAACATGGCAACCCGCATGTTGCTGATGGCCAACTCAGTTTCGGTGCTGCTGCCCGCTTATCGCCGTACGCTGATTGAGAAGTACAACGGCGACAATGTGCACTTTCGTGCTCACGGCATTCTTTCCGCGCGCCCTGAATTGCCCCGCTTCGAAATGCGCGGCAATCCCGAGCATCGCATTCTTGCTTTCGGAAAATGGGGAACGTACAAGAAGCTTGAGCTTCTGATCGAATCCTTCGAGGAGATCGTGCAGCGTTTTCCGCTTGCCCGTTTGATCATCGCCGGCGGAGATCATCCTGCAACTCCGGGCTACGTAGCGGACGTCGCGCATAGATTTTCGGGAAATCCAAATATCCAGTTCACCGGCTACGTCGAAGAGGAACAGGTTGCCGCACTGTTTGCTTCGGCTACGCTCATGGTCATGCCATACTCCTCCGCCACGGGTTCCAGCGGAGTGGCGCACCTGGCATGCGAGTACGGGTTGCCGATTGTTTGCGCAGACATCACCGACTTTCGCGAGATGGGCGCTGACGAGCAGCTTGCAATCAATTTCTTCAAAACGGGTGACGCTCACAGTCTTGCCGATTGCATTGTTGCACTGCTCGAAAATCCGACACAGCAGCGAGAGATGGGAGAGGCAAACTTCTCAGCGGCGCTACGACAGACAATGCCGATGGTTATCCAGAAATATATGCGTTCGTTCCACCTGCAGCATGGTCAGAACGCATTGCGCCCCTTTTCGCGCTTCCGCAGACTTCCGGGGTGGATGCCAATGCGTTCCGCTATTTTTCGCGCTACCGCGCCCAGGTGGACGCCATGGACCTAGGCGCGCGCAGTTCGCTGGGGGTTCGCCCCAGCCAAGGTGGAGTACGCGCTCTGCTGCTGGTTGGCGGCAGACCGGGTAACGAACGTTTCGGAGAAATCCCTTTCGCCCTGTTGGACGTTTTAGGGCGCAACACGCTCCTGCGCACCATTGACCGCCTCCGCAGCGCAGGTGTGCGCGAAATTGCCGTGCTGAGTGACACTGAACCACTGCCGCCACGCCCGGCTGTGGAGCTCTGTAAATTCAACGTTGCAGAGCCGGAGAACTTCTGGGACGAAGCATTGAGACAAGTGCGCCGGTTAGCGCGTCAGTCGGAGTGTGTGCTGGTGCTGCGTCTTGGTTGCTGGGCCGAGGTGGATTATGCCGCGATGGTCGGCCAACATCGGCGAACCGGCTCCGCCCTCACTCAAGCCTGCTCGGCAGTCAGTGGTCCATTGGAAGTTTTCATAGTTGCTTCCAGCGGCCTCTCCGAAGCAGCTGCCCTGCTTCGTGGCGAACTGCGAGATGAGCGAGTCGAATCAGTGCTCTATAACACCATCGGTTACATTAATCCGTTGAGCGAACCGGCAGAGATGCGCAAGCTAGTTCTGGATTCTTTTGCCGGAAAAACTGCAATTCGCCCGCACGGCGAAGAACTCCGGCCCGGTGTGTGGGTGGGGCGCGGCGCTCGTATTCACCGCGATGCACGGCTGCTTGCACCAGCCTTCATCGGCGCATTCTGCAATGTTCATCGAGGCGCCGTGGTCACCCGCGGCAGCGTACTTGAACATCACGCTGAGCTGGATTGTGCTGCCGTGCTGGACAACTCCAGCCTGTTGCCATACACCCGCGTTGCCGCTGGCCTGGATGTGGAGCAAGCGTTGGTGGGATTCCATCAGGTACACAGCTTGCAGCACCAAATCACGGTGGACGTGGAAGACACTCAACTGATCGGAAGCACACAGAACTACATTTCCATGCGTGCGCACAGGGCCATTCATTGGCTGCTCGCCTTCCTGCCAAACGTTCTCTGGAAACTGATTTTCGAATCTGGGTCACAAGAGGCAAAGTCCGCATCGGAGAAGCTGGGTTTACCTACGCCTACCCTTGACGATACGAGTTTGGCTCCCGTGGAGTCACAAACGAAATCCTATCGGGAAATGGTCGCTGCGAGGAGATATGGAGACGAGTAGGCCAGTCATTGTAAAACGCGTCCCTCAGAGTCTGAATTTGAGGCAGGCCCGTGCTTTTCTGGAAGAGGTACGTCCGCTGTTGGAGCACGATCGTCCGCAACTTGTCTTTGATCTTTCGTTGGTCCGCAGGTTGGATGCCGCTGGAGTCGAAATGCTGCTCTTCTGCATGCAGGAGGCCGCGCGGCGCGACGGCGATCTCAAGTTGGCAGCGCTTAGTCCTCACGCCCGCGTGGTGTTGGACCTCACGCGTGCAGGCAGGCTCTTTGAAATCTATGCCACCTCGGCGGAGGCCGCGCGCAGCTTCAGCGGCTACTTGCCCAACATGGTTCACCAGTTCTATCCCGAGCCGGACGACGAACCGGCAGATGGGAGAGATGCGGCGTGAGTGTCCGCGAACAGGCGCTGGGTTCCTGGCCGCAGTCTCGCATGCGGAATGCGTTTGCGACCTTGCGTGCAGGCGGCTCGGAAGGAAAGGTCTTTACCGGCAGCGTAGTCATGCTGGCAGGATCTGTGCTGGTATCGCTGGCCAACTTTGGCTACAACATTGGGGTTGCTCATCTGCTCGGCCCCGGAGATTTCAGCCAGGCTGCAGCTGCTGTCACGCTGCTGATGCTCGCCTCCTGCATCAATCTTGCCTGCCAGCTTGTCACGGCGAAGCTGATTGCCAAGACCGCGGTCTCTGGCGAGCGAGCTGCGGTTTACCAATACATGATGCGGCGCGCATGGCTGGTCGGTTTCGGGCTTTCCGCATTGCTTGTCGGTACAAGCCGATGGATCGCCTCATACCTGCGTATGCCATCGCCGACCATCATCGTCGTGCTCGGATTGGGAATGCTCTTTTACATTCCTCTTGGTGTGCGGCGCGGCGGGATGCAGGGCACTTGCCAGTTTCTTCGTCTCAGCTTGAACCTTGCCGCAGAAGCATTTGTGAAACTGATTGCTGCCATGATCCTTGTGGTCTCCGGGTTGGGCGTTCTCGGCGCGGTTGGCGCAATTTCATTCTCGGTATTCGCGGCTTTCCTGCTCCCTGCGGGTGATGCGGAATTGCGCCAGAAGCCCGCGTATTACCAGCCCGGCTCGTTCCTGGAGGGTATCCAGGCCATTATTTTCTTTGTTGGCCAGGTGATCATCAACAATGTGGACATACTGATGGTGAAGCATTACTTTGCGCCTGATGCGGCAGGCATCTATGCCGCGGTGGCGCTCGTCGGACGCCTGCTTTACTTCGCGACCTGGTCTGTCACCAGCGCCATGTTTCCCATCTCCGCTGGAAGCGCCGAGAGCGACAGCCGGCGCGTGCTCGTGGTGCCTCTTCTGTTTGTTGCGGGTCTGTCCACCGTGTTTGTGATCTTTCTTTCCAGCTTTCCTGGCCTGGTGATTCGCACGCTGTTTGGCAGCGACTTTCATCGCGCTGGCGCAGGTGTGGAGCAGTTGCTGGCGATGAATGCCGTGGCTACCGCGGTCTATGCAGTTTGTGTGGTGCTGATCACTTATGAGATGTCGCGCCGCCTTGCCAATACTGGATGGTTGCAACTGGTCGTAAGTCTTCTGATTGTTCTCTCCGTCTCTGTCTACCATGATTCCCTGATGCAGGTAATTGTGATCCAACAGGTGCTTCGCGTTTTACTCCTGGTGGCTGTTGCGTTTCCATTTTTCCGTCGTGCCCCGGATTTGCAAGAGGAGGCATCATGAAGAAGATACGAAGGTCCACCGAGGCCGAGGTGATTGCCGAGTTCCTCAAGAGCGAGTTTTATCATGAGGAGTTTCACGCCGATCGCGAGACTTTCAAGAATCTCGTGATGGAGGCCGATCTGGCCAACAAGGACGAAAACGCGCTACGTCGCGCGCTACTCTTCCGTCGCCGGGGCCATATGTGGCGCGAGTTGCCGGATGATACCCAGTGGTGGGAAGTAGAACTGGAACCGGGCGATCTGCGATTCATCAGAGTGTTTCCGCGCGCCCAATGGAGAAAGATCGCAGGCGATAGTTTTCTGCTTCGAGATATCGTACATCGCATTCGGAACGTGCGCTTCTCTGGCAGCACACGCGAATTCATTATTCGTATCCACGGGCTTAGCCAGCGACTGAGTGCACAAGTCGACAGCAGCGCCGTGCTCCTGATCGGAGTCGATGACAGTAATCCGCTTACGATTCTGGAAGGAAATCACCGACTGACTGCGGCCCTGCTGGCCGGACCCGACATATTCAGCGACCGCTTCCGTACACTTTGTGGATTCTCGCGAAACATGCCGCGCTCCTGCTGGTATGAGACGAATCTGCCCAATCTATGGCGGTACGCGCAGAATAGACTGCGAAACCTCTTCTATGACCGCGATGCAGACGTGCAGCGAGTGCTGCGCGGCACGGTGCGCACTGCCGCCACGCAAGCACTCGATGTCGAGAGCGCCATGAACCCGGCACCCGCCGGCAAGGTTGCGGGAGGCAGCAAGTGAGCGCCGCCCAGCATCCATTCAGCAGCACGGCAAAAGGGGAGTTCAGTATGTCTGCGACTTCGACATCCGCCCGGCTTAAAGTTCTATGTCTTGCGGCTACATTGCTAATCTCATTCAACCTCAGCGCCGCGCAGGAGGCTTCCCAGGCCAGCGCGACGCCCCAGCAGACACCTTCGAGCGGCGTGAGAATTGATCCTTCGAGTGGCCCACTTATGCCAGGCGAGCCGCAGCCCCGCACACCTGCTGCGACCCAGTCAGCACAACAGCCTGCGCCCTTACCAGACGCACCACAACCCGCGCAGCAGCAAGCGCCGCAGGCGCAGCAACGTCCGGCATCCCAGCAACCCGCGCCACAGGAGCCGCTTGGTGCAGCCGCCGCCGAGCAGATCAAAACCTCCGGAGGCGGAGCTTCGCGCCCAGCTGGAAATGCCATCGCGCCCGAAAAGCAGCACCAGTACCGCTCGTTGATCATTAAGCTCGGCGCGGTTGCCGCAGCCGGTATTGCCGTGGGAACCGTATATGGGCTCAGCCACGCAACTTCCAGCACGCCACCGCACTCGGCCTCGGCGAAGTGAAGATCATGTCCATGGGCCCACAGTTTCATCTACCGATTGTTGTCAGCTTTTCAGGACTCGACGGCTCCGGCAAAACCACTCACATCGAGACGTTGCGGCAGAGCGCTGCCGAACTCGGACTCTCCACAAGACTCATTACCTTCTGGGATGACGTGGTGGTCGGTACGCGCTACCGTGAGAGCTTTGTGCACAAGGTCTTCGGTAGCGAACGCGGCGTCGGAGCTCCGGGCCGTCCGGTAAAGCGTCGCGACAAAAATGTGCGCGCAGGCTATCTCACTCTCATGCGGCACCTGCTCTACTTTGCGGATGCGCTGCATCTGCGAATGGTGCTTGCCCGTGCCCGCCGCAGTGGTGTTGCGGTGATTATCACGGACCGCTACATCTACGACGAACTGGCCAATCTCCCGCTGGAGAATCGCTTCTCGTCCGCCTATGCTTGTCTGCTCTCGCGCGTCGCTCCTCGTCCGGAGGTCGCTTTTCTGCTGGATGCCGAACCCGAATTGGCGCGCGCCCGCAAGCCGGAATATTCCGTCAACTTCCTGCGTCAATCGCGTCGCTCCTACTATCGCCTGGCACGCCTTCTCGGAGATATGACCATTGTGCCGCCATTGGAATTGAACGAAGCAAAAAGGTTCGTGCTTGCTCGCTTCGCGCAGGCGCTGGAGGCAAACCAGGGTGATAACGGGCTCGCCGGAGTTGCTCCTGCCGCATAAGCGCGAATCGCTGCAAAAAAGAAAAGGCCGCGGTTTTCCGTGGCCTTTCTCGTTTACAGAAGACTGTTATTTCGCCAGCGCCTCCGCCGGACGAATCTGCTGCAGGTCCACATAGTCGGTGGGGTACTTGCCCGTGTAGCACGAAGTACAGTAGTGCGATTCGCCTATGGGTTCGTCGCAGGAGGCGCGTAATCCTTCGAGCGAAAGATACGCCAGCGAATCAGCGCCAATGAACTCCCTTACCTCTTCCACCGATTTACGAGCGGCAATCAGAAAGCGTCGCTCCGGCGTGTCCACACCGTAATAGCATGGCGAAGTGGTAGGCGGGCACGAGATTCTCATATGAACTTCGGTGGCGCCCGCGTCACGCACCAGACGCACGATTTTCTGGCTCGTGGTGCCGCGCACTATCGAATCGTCAATCAGGATAACGCGTTTTCCGACTAACAATTGCCGCACAGGATTCAGCTTCAGCTTCACTCCAAAGTCGCGCACGCGCTGTTCCGGTTCAATAAATGTGCGGCCCACGTAATGGTTGCGTACCAACCCGAATTGCATCGGGATGCCGCTCTCTCGCGCATAGCCCAGGGCAGCGGTCAATCCGCTGTCCGGCACGCCCACCACCAGGTCGGCCTCAACACCTGCCTCTCTCGCAAGATGCCGTCCCATTTGTTCGCGAGATGCCTGCACGCTTTTGCCGAAGACCAGCGAGTCCGGGCGCGCAAAGTACACCTGTTCGAAGATGCATTGTGACTGCGTCAGCGCGGGTGCGTAGAAATGCGAATGCACTCCCTCTGGACCCACCACGACGAGTTCACCGGGCTTCACATCGCGAATATACTCAGCGCCCAGCAGGTCAAAGGCACAGGTTTCGGAGGCGAATACTACCGAATCCGGTCCGCCATCTTTTCCCGGTATGCTTCCCATTGCGAGCGGGCGGAAGCCGCGCGGATCGCGGGCGGCGAAGATGTGGTCAAAGGTCGCCATCACAAATGAGAACGCGCCCTCAATGCGGCGCAGCGCATCGGCCATTGCGTCGGGCAGTGTCGTCTCGTGCGACTGTGCAATCAGGTGCAGCACAATCTCTGTGTCGCTCGAGGTCTGGAAAATGGAACCATTCAGTTCAAAGCGCTTGCGCAGTTCGGCGGCGTTCACAATGTTGCCGTTGTGGGCAATTGCAATCTGTCCCTTGTTGCAATCCACCTGGATAGGTTGGGCGTTCAGCAGCGCTGAATCGCCGGCAGTGGAGTAGCGCGTGTGTCCAATCGCATTGTTGCCAGGCAGTTTCTGCAGCACGGCCTCACTGAAAATATCGGCTACCAGGCCCATGGATTTGTACACGGTCAGGCGGCGTCCGTTGCTTGCGGCTATGCCAGCCGACTCCTGCCCACGATGCTGGAGTGCGTGCAGGCCCAGGTAGCAAAGCTTGGCTGCCTCGGGGTTGCCATAAACCGCAATCACGCCGCATTCTTCGTGAAGCTTATCGAGCTCGATCTCCATCATCGCCACCCCGACTTCTGTGTGCTGCAACCTGTAGTGAAGGCAATGGCACGGCCGGAGCCGTGCCCACCTTGCTGTGAATATTCAACCGCACCTTGGTTCAAAATCCGCTTGCAGAATGCTTCAGCTTCTTACCACTTCCGGCTCTGCCTGCAATGCTGTTTCCAGTGCTTGCCGCCAGCTCTGCTTGAACACAGAAGCCTGATCGTCGACAACAACAGCACCGTCGATCCGAACAGTAAATTGCTTGCCTGTGGTTTTACCAATTTCCTGTGCGTTCAGTCCATATTTTACAGCAATCTCTTCGATTG
>Ga0182012_10001353_pt1 | contig 26916 bp, 23 predicted proteins | sample 612S2SmetaG_FD_120486 | JGI IMG/M metagenome (GOLD analysis project Ga0182012, IMG submission 120486) | Permafrost microbial communities from Stordalen Mire, Sweden - 612S2S metaG | ecosystem: Environmental > Terrestrial > Soil > Wetlands > Permafrost | place: Sweden: Stordalen | collected...
CTCGAGGTCGTGCTGGCCCCCGGGGAGCTGACGCAGATCGGCGGCTGGGCCGGCAAGGACGTGGCCGGCTATGACCTCAAGAGCCTCCTGGTCGGCTCGGAGGGGACGCTGGGGGTGATCACGGCGGTCAGGCTGCGGCTGCTCCCGGCGCCCGAGGCGGCGCTTGCGCTCGTCGTCGGGCTCGGCGGCCTGCGGGAGGGCTGCGAGGCGATCACCGCCGTCCTGGCGGCCGGGATGCGCCCCTCGGTGCTCGACTTCCTGGACGGGGACACGCTCGCGATGGCGGCCGGCGCATACCCCGCGGCGGAGCGGCTGCTGGGCGCCGGCGCCGGGCCACCTGCCCCGGGGACGGGCTTCGCGCTGATCGTCGAGCTGGACGGCGGCGCCGCCGATGTCCAGGCCCAGCGCGCCGAGCTGCTCGAGCTGCTCGGCACCGCGGCGGTCACCGTCGATCAGCCGCACGAGCCGGCCGCGCTGTGGCGCTGGCGGGACGGGATCAACGGCGTCGTCACGGGAGTCCGCGGGGCGAAGGTCTCCGAGGATGTCGTCTTCCCGCTCGAGCGGCTCGCCGAGGGCCTCGAGGGCTTCGCCGCGATCGCCTCCGAGCACGGGCTGCGCTCCTGCGCATGGGGGCACGGGGGCGAGGGCAACGTCCACGCGACGGTCCTCGTCGACCCCGCCAGCGACGCCGAGCTGGACGCGGCCGAGGCCGCCGGCGAGCAGCTCTTCGAGCTCGTCGTCGCGCTCGGCGGATCGGTCGCGGGGGAGCACGGGGTGGGCTGGCTCAAGCGGGGCCGGCTCGAGCGCCAGTGGCCCGCGGCGGCGGTCGATCTGCACGAAGCGATCAAACGCACCTTCGACCCCAAGGGCCTGCTCAACCCGGGCAAGAAGCTGGCGCGCTACTCTGCCGCTCGCCGCTGACACCCACCGAAAGGAAGCTCCCAGATGAACAAGTCCCAGCTGATCGATGCGGTCGCATCAGACAGTGGTCTCTCCAAAGCAGACTCGGGCCGCGCGATCGAGTCGCTGCTCGACACGGTCACGAAGACCCTCAAGAAAGGCGACGAGGTCGCCATCACGGGCTTCGGCAAGTTCTCGGTCGTCAAACGCGCCGCACGCCAGGGCGTCAACCCGCGGACCGGCGAGCGCGTCAAAATCAAAGCCTCGAAGGCGCCGAAGTTCTCAGCCGGTGCGGGCCTGAAGAACGCGATCAGCCCCAAGAAGAAGTAAGCGCCGACCGGTATGGCGGTTGTCAGCGAGCTGGAGCTCCCCGCGTTCGACTACACCGACGCGTCCCTGCGCGGGGAGCGCTTCCATGCCGCGATGGCCGAGGTGCGCGAGCAGGGCTGGCTCGCCTCGGCGCCGTTCGGCTTCATGGTGCTCGACCGTGAGGCCGGCGAGTTCTTCCTGCGGACCCGCTCGGCGATCTTCCCGGGGATGAAGATCGCCGAGATCTTCGGCGTCACCGAGGGCCCGCTGTTCGAGCAGATGCGCCGGAACATCCTGCACGTCAACGGTGCCGACCATGCCCGGCTGCGGGGCCTCGTCAACCCGGCCCTCTCGCCGCGGGCCGTGGAGCGCTACCGCCCGATCATGCGGGGCTTCCTCGAGGGGCTGCTCCAGGACGTGACGGCCGGCGCCGAGCCGGGCAGCGAGATCGCCTGCGAGTTCGTCGAGGCCTTCGCCAAGCCCTACCCGTCGCAGGTGATCGCCTCGGTCATGGGGGCACCGCTCGCCGACGCGCCCCGGCTGCACCACTGGTCGAACTGGATCCAGAAGCAGTTCGACGCCGGCAGCATGGCGAGCGAGCGCGACCTGATCGAGCAGGCCGTCGGGGAGTTCTACGAGTACGCCGGGGAGCTCGTACGGGAGCGCCGCGCCAACCCGGGGGACGATCTGATCTCGATGCTGATCGCCGCCGAAGAGCAGGGCGAGCGCCTTTCGGATGTGGAGTGCATCAACCTCGTCTTCAACATCCTCGCCGGCGGCGTCGACACGACCCAGAGCCAGCTGGCACACGCCGTCAGGCTGCTGGTCGAACACCCCGGGCAGTGGCAGGCGCTGGTCTCAGAGCCCGGCCTGGCCGGGGCCGCCGTGGAGGAGGCGCTGCGCTATGAGCCGATCACCCCCTTCACGGCGAGGATCCTGACCGAGGAGGTCGTCTACCGGGACGTCACGTTCCCCGCCGAGACGATCGTGATGGTCTGCGCCTTCACCGGCAACCGCGACCTCGGCGAGGACGCCGGCGACGTCGAGAGCTTCGACATCCGGGCCCAGCGGGGACGGGGCCGGCCGCTGACGTTCGGTGCCGGCGTCCACTACTGCCTCGGGGCCAACCTCGCCCGCCTCGAGCTCGAGGAGGGCCTCGGCTTCCTGGCGGAGAGCCTCAAGGAGCCGGCCCTCGACGGCGAGCCCGAGTTCGGCACCGTCGCGGGCATCTACGGCCTCGACCGGCTGCCGCTCCGCTTCACGCTCTGAAACGCAGCGACGCCGCCACCGCCGCCGTTTGGGGGTAAACCACCGACCAGCACCCTCGGGGCCGACCCGACGATCAATTAGCAGGGGGTGGCATCAGGCCGCCCCGATCGACAGACGGGTGCCATGGCTACACGAATCCTCAAGACAATCCTCGCGGCCCTCCTCCTCTCGGCGGCCCTCACCTCGACGGCACTCGCCGGGAGGTACCACGTGTATTCGTGCCGTACGCCTGCTGGGGAAGCGGCGCCCGTGGATGGGTGGAGCGGGACGCTCGCTCCGGGTGGGGCCTATGACGATTATGTGCTGGACACGTGCGGTCAGGGGGGAGCGCTCGTCGCCGCGCTGGGGGATACGACGAAGCATTTGGCGATCACAGATCGAGCGACTTGGGCATTCAGCGCGCCGACATTCGCCTCGCTGGTCCAGGCCACGACCTGGAGTGCGGGCGACAATGCAGGTGGCGGGACTGGCAATGCCACCTACCAGTATTGGGTTTCAAGTCCGAAACTCAGCAGCGTTATCGACTCGTGCATCGCATCATTAGGTTGCGCCGGATCGGGAGAATTCGGTGAGCCATTCTCGGGAACCAACATGGTCGCGGTTCCCGAAGCTCATCTTGGATCGCAGATCCTTGTCAGTGCCGGATGCGGAGGGGTGTCCGAACCAGAAGCTTTCGAATGCCCAGCCGGCAAAGGCGACGCCAACGGCTATGCCGCTGCGATCTACCTCTACGCAGCGGACCTGACCCTCGAACAGACGGCGGGGCCGACGGCGAGTGCGGTCGGCGGCGAACTGGCGAGCGCTCCCGCGGTGGCGGGGACGAGCGACCTGAGCTTCAACGCGAGCGACCCGGGGGCAGGCGTCTATGAGGCGGTCTTCAGGGTCGACGGCTCGGTGGTCCAGCGGACGGTGATCAACGAAAACGGCGGACGCTGCCGCGATGTGGGCGAGACGACGGATGGGCTGCCGGCCTTCCTCTACCTGCAGCCGTGCCCGGCCTCGGTCAGTGCGGACGTGCCGTTCAACACGGCCGGCCTTGCCAATGGCGAGCACCACCTGACGGTGACAGTCCTGGACGCGGCCGGCAACTCGGCGCCTGTCCTTGACAGGACGGTGGCGGTCGCCAACCCGGTCGCGCCGGCGCCGCTGGGAGCGCCGAACGGTGTGGGGGCAGCCGCGGGAGCCCACCTCGAAGCGCGCTGGGTGAGGACCCCCAAGACGTCGCTGACGAGCTCCTACGGGAGGACCCAGACGATCGCGGGGCGCCTGCTGACGCGGGGCGGGACGCCGATTGCGGACGCGACGATCGAAGTGAGCACGACCCCGGGCTATGCGGGTGCGAAGACGACGGCGATGACGGCGCCCCGTACGGGCGCGGATGGGCGCTTCACGCTGGCGCTCCCGGCGAAGGCGGATTCGCAGACCGTCGTGCTGGCCTACAGGGCCCGGCTCGGCGAACCCTCCCCGGCGGCGAGCAGGACCCTCGAGCTGGCCGTGCGGGCTCCAGTCTCGCTGACGATCAGGCCGCGGGTCTCGGGGGTGGGGCAAACGATCTACTTCCACGGCAGCCTGCTCGGCGGGCCCTATCCCAAGGGCGGCAAGCCGGTGATCCTCGAGGCGCGTGCCGGCGGCGGCGGATGGATCGAGTTCGACGTCGTCCGCAGCGACGTCCGCGGCCGCTTCCACGCCTCCTACCGCTTCAGGTTCCCGGGACCCGTCCACTACCAGTTCAGGGCACTCTGCGAACACGAGGCGGACTACCCCTACGCGACCGGCGCCTCGCCGGCCGTGGGGGTCCTCGAGCACTAGCGAGGCGTGAGGGGGCCGCGAGCGGCCAGATAACCTTCGCGCGATGAAGGCGGTGATCCTGGCGGGCGGGTTCGGCTCGCGTCTGAGCGAGGAGACCTCGCTGCGACCCAAGCCGATGGTCGAGATCGGCGGGAAACCGATCCTCTGGCACATCATGAAGCTCTATGCCGCTCACGGCATCGAGGAGTTCGTGATCTGCCTCGGTTACAAGGGCTACCTGATCAAGGAGTACTTCGCCAACTACTACCTGCACACGAGCGACGTCAGCTTCGACCTGGCAGCGGGCGGGACGGAGATCCACCGCTCCAACACGGAGCCCTGGAAGGTGACCCTGGTGGATACGGGCGAGGCGACGATGACGGGCGGGCGCCTGCAGCGGGTCCTGCCCTACGTCGGCGAGGAGGACTTCTGCTTCACCTACGGCGATGGCGTCTCGGACATCGATATCGGCGGACTGATCGCCTTCCATCGCAGCCAGGGGACGCGGGCGACGGTGACGGCGGTCCAGCCGCCGGGGCGCTTCGGGGCGCTCGACCTCGACGGGGAGCGTGTGCGGGAGTTCGAGGAGAAGCCGCGGGGCGACGGTGCCTGGACGAACGGCGGCTTCTTCGTCCTCTCGCCGCTGGTCGCGGAGTATCTCGGCGATGAGACGACGGTCTGGGAGCAGGAGCCGATGCGCAACCTTGCCCGTGACGGCGAGCTCGCCTGCTTCCGCCACGACGGCTTCTGGCAGGCGATGGACACGTTGCGTGACCGCAACCATCTCGAGGCGCTCTGGAGCTCGGGCGAAGCGCCCTGGCGGACGTGGAGCTGAGCGTGGCGATGTCCTCGCCTCAGGAGCCGGCCGCGCTGGTCGATCCCGCCTTCTGGCAGGGCCGGCGGGTTCTGCTGACGGGCCATACGGGCTTCAAGGGGGCCTGGCTGTCGCTGTGGCTGCAGTCGATGGGAGCGCGCGTGACGGGCTTCTCGATCGATGTGCCGACGACCCCGTCGCTGTTCGAGCTGGCCCGGGTCGGCGAGGGGATGGAGTCGATCGTCGGCGACATCCGCGACCACGCCGCGATCGCCGCGGCGCTGCGGAGCGCCGAGCCCGAGGTGGTCATCCACATGGCCGCCCAGTCGCTCGTGCGCCGCTCGTTCGCCGAACCCGCGGCGACCTACGAGACGAACGTGATGGGCACCGTCAACGTGCTCGACGCCGTCCGTGTCGAGGGTCCGGGGGTCCGGGCGATCATCAACGTGACGTCGGACAAGTGCTATGAGAATCGCGAGTGGGAGTGGGGCTACCGCGAGGACGAGGCGATGGGCGGGCACGACCCCTACTCCAGCTCGAAGGGCTGCGCCGAGCTCGTCGCGAGCGCCTTCTCGCGCTCGTTCTTCTCCGCTGCCGAGGGCACGCGCCTGGCGTCGGCCCGGGCGGGCAACGTGATCGGCGGGGGGGATTGGGGAGAGGATCGATTGATCCCCGACATGATGCGCGCCGCACTGGAGGAGGCGCCCGTCCGCATCCGCAACCCCAACTCGATCCGTCCCTGGCAGCACGTCCTCAGCCCGCTGAGCGGCTACCTGGTCCTGGCCCAGGCCCTGTGGAGCGACGCCGAGCACGCCCGGGGCTGGAACTTCGGGCCGGCCGACGAGGACGCCCGCCCCGTCGGCTGGATCGTCGAGCGGCTCCGCGAGCAGTGGCCGGGCGAGCTGCGCTCGGAGATCGACGAGGGCCCCCATCCGCACGAGGCGCGCTACCTGAAGCTCGACTCCTCTCTTGCCCGCGCGCGACTGGGCTGGCGGCCGCTGATCGGGTTGGACGCGACGCTGAGGAGCATCGTCGAGTGGTACACGGCCCTGCGCGACGGGGCCGACATGCGCGCGGTGACGCTCGGGCAGATCGAGTCGCTGCAATACGCTGCGAGCTCCGCATGACCCAAGCTCTCTGCCGGTTCTGCCAAGCCCCGATCTCGGCGATCTTCGCCGACCTCGGCATGTCTCCCCTGGCCAACTCCTACCTCCCACCCGAGCGGGCCAACGGGATGGAGCCCTTCTACCCCCTGCGGACGCTCGTCTGCGAGTCCTGCTTCCTCGTCCAGCTGGAGGAGTTCGAGACGCCCGAGGCGATCTTCTCCGACTACGCCTACTTCTCGTCCTACTCCTCGAGCTGGCTCGAGCACAGCCACCGCTACGCCGACCAGATGATCGAGCGCCTCGGCCTCGACGAGTCGAGCCATGTCGTCGAGATCGCCTCGAACGACGGCTACCTGCTCCAGTTCTTCCACGACCGCCAGATCCCGGTCCTGGGGATCGAGCCGGCGGCCAACGTCGCCAAGGTCGCCCTCCAGAAGGGCATTCCCACGCTGGTCGAGTTCTTTGGCCGCGAGACGGCCCGCTCGCTGGCCGGCGAGTCGGCGGCCGACCTGCTGCTGGGCAACAACGTCCTCGCCCACGTCCCCGACCTGAACGACTTCGTCGCCGGGATGAAGATCCTGCTGGCGCCGGGCGGGGTGATCACGATGGAGTTCCCGCATCTGATGCGCCTGGTCGAGGAGAACCAGTGGGACACGATCTACCACGAGCACTTCTCCTACTTCTCCTTCCTGACCGTCAGCCGCGTGTTTGAGGCTCACGGGCTGCGGCTGTATGACGTCGAGGAGCTACCGACCCACGGCGGCTCGCTGCGGATCTACGGCTGTCACGAGGAGGATGCGGGGAAGGTCGAGTCCGACGCGGCGCGCGAGCTCGCGGCGCGGGAGCGTGCCGCCGGCTTCGAGCAGCTCGAGACCTACCTCGGTTACGGGCGGCGGGTCGAGGCCGACAAGCGCCAGATCCTGAGCTTCCTGATCGATCTCAGACAGCAGGGCCTGCGGATCGTCGGCTACGGAGCGCCGGCGAAGGGCAACACGATGCTCAACTACTGCGGCGTCGGACCGGACTTCATCGACTACACCTGCGACCTGAACCCGCACAAGCAGGGCCACCTGCTGCCGGGCAGCCACATCCCGATCCGCTCGCCCGATGAGATCCGCTCCGACCGCCCCGATGTCGTGCTGATCCTGCCCTGGAACCTCAAGGATGAGATCGTCGAGCAGCTGGCGTTCATCAAGGAGTGGGGCGGGCGCTTCGCGGCTCGGACGCCTGAGCTGACGCTGCTCCCGTGACCCGGTTCATCCAGACGCCGCTCGCCGGGGTCTGGGTCCTCGAGCTCGATCTGCTCGGCGACGAGCGGGGCTGGTTCGCGCGGACCTTCGACCGCGACGAGTTCAGGGCTCACGGTCTGAACCCCGAGGTGGTCCAGGCCAATGCCTCATTCAACCGCGCCGCCGGGACCCTGCGGGGGATGCACTACCAGGCCGAGCCGCACGGCGAGTCGAAGCTCGTTCGCTGCGTCGGCGGCTCGTTGTTCGACGTGGCCGTCGACCTGAGGCCGGACTCGCCGACCTACCGCCGCTGGCACGGCGTCGAGCTGAGCGCAGGCAATCGCCGCGCCCTCTACATCCCCGCGGGCCTGGCCCACGGCTTCCAGACGCTTGAGGACGACACGGAGGTCCACTACCTGATGGGCAACCCCTACGTCCCCGAGGCGGGCCGGGGAGTGCGTTGGGATGCCCCGGCGTTCGCGATCGAATGGCCAGCGGAGCCTCCGGGCGGGAGGATCATCTCCGAGCGCGACGCCGGCTACCCGGACTGGGGCTTGTGAGCCGAGTCCTCGTCACGGGGGCCAGCGGCTTCATCGGGGCCAACGTCATTGACTGCCTTCTAGCCGGCGATAACGAGGTGCATGCGGTTGCCCGGCATCACGGCGCACAGCGGGCCGGCGTCACCTGGCACGAGGCCGATCTGCTCGGGCCGGGAGGGGCCGAGCAGGTCGCGGCTGCGGCTGGAGCCGAGCGGCTGCTGCATCTCGCCTGGTGCGCGCAGCCCGGGTTCTGGAGCGCCCCCGAGAATGAGCTGTGGGCAGATGCCAGCCTGCGCCTGCTGCGTGCCTTCGCCGAGGCGGGCGGCCGTCGCGCGACGGTGGCGGGGACGTGCGCCGAGTACGAGTGGGGGAACGAGCCGCTGCGCGAGGATCTCACGCCTCTGCTGCCGGCGACCCTCTACGGCGTGAGCAAGCACCAGACGCACATAGCGGCCACAGAGCTGTGCAAGGAGTTGGGTGTCGCCCTGTCCTGGGGTCGTGTGTTCTTCCTATACGGTCCGCGCGAGGGACCCGAGCGACTGGTCTCCGGTGTGGCCCGCGCGCTGCTGTCCGGTGAGCAGGTGCCGACCACGGAGGGTCACCAGCGGCGGGATTTCATGCACGTGCGCGACGTTGCCGATGCGCTCGTCGCGCTGTTGGCGAGCCCTGTCGGGGGCGCCGTCAACATCGCCTCCGGCGACGCGCCGGAGGTGCGTGAGATCATCAGGCTGATCGCCGCCGAGACGGGCGGGATCGAGCGGGTGCGATTCGGTGCCCTGCCCCTGCGAGATGGAGAGCCGGAGCTGATCGTGGGCGATTCCCGCCGACTGCGCGACGAGGTCGGGTATCGCCCGGCCATCGCCCTCGAACAGGGCATCGCCGAGACGGTCAGCTGGTGGCGTTCGCACCGTTAGGCACCGCGTGCTGTGAGGCTATTCGCCGCGTTCCTTGACGCCGTGGACTCGAGGGCACCGGTAGCTGCCGGGAAAAGCGTTTGTTGTGTACAGCAACCGAACTCCTCCCCGCCACTGGAATTCGGTCACGGCGTAGATCCACCGCGTGGGTGTGGGCAGTTCCTTGTAGTGCGCACGACACAGAACGGGATGTGAGAAGCGGACCCATCCGGGCACTGTCAAGCTGCGCACCTCCGCTAGTTCCGCTGGCTGCAGATCAGCTTCGGGACAGAGACTTCCGCGTATCGCCCTGATGGACCCGCGCGGTACCTTGCTCAGCCCGAGAACGCAGAATCGGAAGGTGGCCGCAGCCGTCTCGACCTCGCCCCCATGCCTTCCACCGTAACGGAGCGCGCTGATCGAGATCGGGTAGCTGCCCGCACCCGGGCACCCAACCGGCATCGTGTCAAAGACGACCCGTTCGTTCCCGCAGAGGTCCCGCGCGAAGACCTGGCGCGCGCTTGCCGCCCCCGTGTCTGCGGCCCCCAACGCAATGAGCACTGAGGTGATCAGCATGGTCATCTTGAACATACGCACGCGAGGTATGTAACACGACAACCACGGCATCGTTTCGACTGGTCGAACCCACTTGCCGGGCCAGCGGGCGAGGAGGTGCATTGCCCGGGCCGGATACCCTGAGGCCGGTGGCTGCGCCGTCTCCGGAGATCACCGTCGTCCACCTGGTCTGGGCGCCGCTCGGCGGAGAGGTGATCGAGCGGTTCGTGCATGCCTACCGCACGCGGCCGGCAGGCAGGGAGCATGAGCTGGCGGTGATCTTCAACGGCTTCGATGGTGCAGATGACCCGCGTCTCAAGGCCGCTGAAGCGCAGCTCGAGGGGCTTGACTACCAGCGGATCCTGACGGCGGGGAGCATGCTCGACCTCGCCGCCTACCGCCACGCGGCGTCGGTGCTCGACACTCGTATGATCTGCCTGCTGAACTCCTACAGCCGTCCGCTATCGGACGGATGGCTGTCGATGATGGCCAGGGCGGCCGCGGGCCCGGCTGTGGGTCTTCTCGGCGCCAGCGGCTCGTGGGGCAGCCGCTCCTCGCATGTGCGCTACGCGGCGGGGTTCGGGGGGCCCTACGCGAGCGTGTATGACAGTCGCGCCTCGATGGACCGTGCGTTCGCGACGCTGTCGGGCGAGCAGGCGCCGCCGAGTCCGGGACGGGGGCCCGCGCAGCTTCTGCGCCGGAGGCTGGACCTCGTCACCTCGATGGCGCGTCACGCGGTGTGGTTCCCGGCGTTTCCGGCCGCCCACGTGCGGACGAACGCGGTACTTGTCGAGCGCCTCCTGTGGCTGGAAATCTGCCGGGATGCGCTCCACGACAAGCAGGCCACCTATCGTCTGGAGAGTGGCAGGAAGGGAATCATGTCGCGACTCACCGGCCTGGGCCTGAAGGCGGTCGTCGTTGGTCGGGATGGTCAGGCCTATGAGTCGGGGCACTGGCCGGAGAGCCTGACGTTCTGGCAGGGAGATCAGGAGAACCTGTTGATCGGCGACAACCAGACGCGAATCTACGACGAGGCCGAGGCCGACATGCGCCTCGCCCTCGCCCGTTATGCCTGGGGGCGCCGCGCGAAACCCGGGACGGCGCCGATCGCCGGCGAGAGCTGATGGCGCCGCAGGATGATGATCTGCTCGGCGCCTCGGCCGTTGAGATCACCCACACCGGTGGCCCGGCCGTGGGCTCGGAGGTGATGATCGAGGCGGACGAGGTCGCGGCCTTCCTCGGCAGCAGCGAGGCCGGCGGAGCGGCCGTTCGTGGCGGGGCCGTGCGGGTCGTGGGTTACATGGCCAACGCGGGCTTGGGGGCGCTGGCCGCGGCGTTCATGTTCCGCTACCTCGGCAGGGGACGTGTCGGCGTCTACGTCGCGGCGATATCGATCGCGGCGATCGTCGCCGGACTCTCGGATCTTGGCCTTTCGGCGCTCGGCCTGCGCGAACTCGCGGTCCGCGACTCGGCTTCGCGTCCTCGCCTGATGCGCAACCTGCTCGGGTTGCGCATCGTGATGACGGCGGTCGGCGTCGCTGCGGCGCTCATCTTCTCGCTGGCCGTCGGTTACAAACCCGCGATCGTCGCGGGTGTCGCGCTCGCCGGAGCCGGGCTCTTGATACAGAGCGCCCAGAGCACCCTTGCGCTCACCTGGATGAGCCGTCTGCGCCTGGGGTTGATGACCGGCACCGAAGTTGGCAGCCAGGTTCTCAACGCGAGCCTGACGATCGCGGGGATCGTCTTCGGGGCGGGAGTTCTCTACTTCGTCGGTATCTCGATACCGGTCGCCGGACTGTTGCTCGTCCTGACCGCGTGGCTCCTGCGTCATCAGGTTCCGCTGCTTCCCGCCTTCGATCGCGTCGAGTGGACCGGACTCGTGCGGGCGGTGTTGCCCTTCTCCGTCGTGTCCGCGATCGGAGTGGTCTATTTTCGCGTCTCGGTGGTCGTCGTCACGCTGACGACTACGACCAACCAGATCAGCTATTTCGGAATCTCGTTCCGCATCCTGGAAGCGCTGATCGTGGTGCCCGGTCTTATGGTGACGGGCGTCTTCCCGATCTTCGCGCGGGCGGCGGTCGACGACGAGCGCCGGTTCGGCTACGCGCTGTCGCGGGTCTTCACGGTGGCGCTGATCGTGGGAGTCTGGTTCGCGCTCGCCCTGGCGATCGGCGCCTCCTTCGTGATCGCCGTCTTCGGCGGGCATGAATTCAACGGAGCGGTACCGGTCCTGCGGATACAGGCGGTTGGTCTCGGTGGGACCTTCGTGAACATGGTCTGGGGGACGGCGCTGCTCACCCTTCGGACCAACCGCCCCCTGATCATCATGAGCCTTGGCGGATTGATCGTCGGGACGGTGCTCGTGTTCGCGCTCGCCTCAAGTGGCGGCGCGGTGGGCGCCGCGACGGGACTGGCGATAACGGAGTGGCTGTCGGCGATCGTCGGCGCGCTCGTTCTCTCACGGACCGCCCGGCACCTGTTTCCCTCGCTGCGGGTCGTGCCACGTGTGGCGCTGGCCGCTGCAGTCGCTGTGCTCCCGGTCCTGATCGAAGGTGTGCCCGCATACGTGACCGCGGTCATATCGAGCGTCATCTACTTTGCGATACTGCTCGCGATGCGTGCGATCCCGGCGGAGGTGTTCGAGGAGCTTCGTACGCTCCGCGCTCGGCTGTCGCCGCGGGACGGTACGGCATGAGCTCGAAGTCCCTGCCGGCCGTCGACCCCGAGGATTGAGGTGCATCGAGGCCGGGGTGAGGCTGCCGGGATCGACTCGGCCCAGGTGACCTCGCCCCGGGTGACGGCTGCCGTTCTGAGCTATGACGGGCGTGAGCTGCTCGAAGTCGTGCTCCCGTCGCTCGCGCGGCAGCGCTACCAAGACTTCAGGATCCTTGTCGTCGACAACGGCTCGACGGACGACACACTGGCATGGCTTGCCGCGAACTGGCCCGAGGTTGAGGTGATGGCGATACCGGAGAACATCGGGGTGACCCGGGCCTGCAACGTGTGCCTGAACACTCCCGATACAGAGCTCGTGCTGTTGCTGAACAACGACATGGAACTCGACCCGGGGTGCGTCGGTGAGCTCGTCCGGGCGCTGGACGAGCATCCCGAGGCCGGATCGGCTGGGGCGAAGCTCCTCGACTTCTACGATCGCGAGCTGTTGGACGGTGCGGGCGATGCCTACAGCTGGGGTGGCGTCGCCTGGCGTCGAGGCCATGGCGAGCGCGATTCCGGGCAGTACGACTCGCCACGGCCGATCTTCGGCGCCTGCGGAGGTGCCGCGCTCTACCGCCGCTCGGCGCTACTGACGGTCGGAACCTACGACGAGAGCTTCGCCGCCATATACGAGGACGTGGACTGGTCCTTCCGCGCCCAGATCGCGGGCATGTCCTGCCGCTACGTCCCGAGCGCGGTCGTCTTTCACATGGGTGGCGTCACGGTCGGGCGCGACGACAGCGACTTCGTCCGCTACCAGCTCTGGCGCAACTGCATCTGGATGGTTCTCAAGAACTTCCCCGCCTCGGCGCTGGCGCATCATGCTCGTGACCTTGCCTTCATCCAGTGGACGAGACTCAAGTGGGCCATCGAGCACCGCCGGATGAGGGTGCTGCTGCGGGCGTGGCGCGATGCCGCACGCGGTCTGCCGGGCGTGCTGCGCAGGCGACGCGAGATCCAGCGCGGGCGCCGCGTGGCGCTGGCGGACCTCGAGCAGGTGATCGGCGTCGATGACCCCGCCTGACGCCCGAGCCGCAGCGCCGCGCGTGACGGCGGCTGTCCTGACCTACGACGGGCGTGAGCTACTGGAGGTGATCCTGCCGTCGCTGGCGAGACAGAGCTACGAGGACTTCAACGTCATGGTCGTCGACAACGGTTCCCGTGATGGGACATGCGATTGGCTGGCCGCGAACTGGCCGGATGTCGAGGTGGTCGCGCTGGCTGAGAACATCGGTGTTACGCGCGCCTTGAACGTGTGTCTGACCACACCGCAGACCGAGCTGGTGTTACTGCTCAACAACGACATGGAACTCGACCCGGACTGTCTGGGCGAGCTTGTGCGCGCGCTCGACGAGCATCCCGAGGCCGGCTCGGCCTGTCCAAAGCTCCTCTCCTTCCACGAGCGTGACGTGCTCGACGGCGCCGGTGATTACTACCTGTGGTCGGGTGAAGCCAACCGTCGTGGGCAGGGCGCCAGAGATGTCGGACAGTACGACGAGCCTCAGGCGGTGTTTGGCGCGTGCGGGGGAGCGGCGCTTTACACGCGCGCCGCCCTCGACACGGTCGGGCTTTTCGACGAGCGGCTCTTCGCGATCTACGAGGACGTGGATTGGGCCTTCCGCGCGCAGCTCGCCGGCATGAGCTGCCGCTACGTCCCGAGCGCCGTCGCCTTTCACGTCGGTAGCGCCACGCTCGGGGCCGGACTGAACGACTTCGCGCTGTACCACAATTGGCGCAACGGGATCTGGGTCCTTGCGAAGAACTGTCCGCTCTCGGCGCTCCTGCGTCACGGTCACCGGTTCGTCAATGCCCAGGCGCACAACCTCGTCTGGGCAATCCAGGAGGGGCGGGTGGCGATCTTTCTGCGTGCCTGGCGCGATGCCCTGGGCGGGATGCCGGCGACACTGCGCGAGCGCAGATCCGTTCAGCGCTCGCGCACCGTCGGGCTCCGTGAGCTTGAGCTGGTGATCGGCGCCGAGCGATGAGCCCGGCCGCCCCGACCCTGACGGTTGCGATCGCGACCTACAACGGCCGCGAGCTGCTTGAAAACGTGTTGAGTTCACTCGACGCGCAGAGCTTCCGCGACTTCGACGTCCTCGTCGTCGACGACTGCTCAAGTGACGGAACGGCCGAGTGGCTTGCCGAGCAACGGCCCGAGGTGCGTCTGATCTCACACGCCGTCAACCGCGGTGTGACGGCGGCGCTGAACACGGGCTTGGCGTCATCGGAGGCGGAGCTGACGATGCTGCTCAACAACGACATGGAACTGGACTCGGCGTGCCTCGGTGAGCTGGTCGCAGCGATGCGGGCGCATCCGGAGGCGGGCTCGGCGGTGGGCAAGCTGCTCTCCTACTATGACCGCACGGTGCTGGATGGGGCCGGTGACACATTCATCTGGGCCGGACTCGGATGGCGGCGCGGTCACGGCGAGTGGGACGTCGGGCAGTACGAGACCCCGCAGGCCATCTTCGGTGCCTGTGGCGGGGCGGCCGTCTACCGACGCAGCGCGGTGGGGCTGGTCGGGCCGTTCGACGAGGATTTCTTCGCTTTCTATGAGGATGTCGACTGGTCGTTCCGGGCCCAGCTGGCCGGCCTCGGATGCAGGTATGTGCCGACCGCGGTCGCCTACCACATGGGCAGTGCGACGCTCGGCAAAGGTGAGACCGACTTCACCCGCTACCACACCTGGCGCAACTCGATCTGGCTCGTTCTGAAGGATTACCCTGCGCCCCTGCTGTTGTGGCATCTGCCCCGGGTGCTGGCCAACCAGGTCCAGTGCCTCCTGGTCGCGGGCCGCGCGCGAAAGCTTGCACTCTTGCTCCGGGTCTGGCGCGACGCTGCGCTGGCGTTTCCCGAGATAGCCCGCAAGCGCCGGGCCGTGCAGCGCACGCGACGGGTGACGCTCGCGCAGCTCCAGGCCGCAGTCCGCGACCAGCGATGAGCATCGGGAGCATCGCCGTCGTACACCTCGTCTGGGCGCCGCTGGGCTGCGGCGAGCTGGAGCGCTTTCTGGCGGCCTGCGCCGCGCATCCACCCGGGCGCGAGTATCGGCTGGTGGTCGTGGCAAATGGCTTCAGTGGACCGTCGGATCCCCGCATGGCCGCGACGCTTGCCGCGCTCGAGGGTGTCGAGCACGAGCTGTTGGCGACGCCCTCACCCGTCCTCGACCTCGCCGCCTACCGGCACGCGAGTGAGCTCGTCGACGCGGATCTCCTGTGCTTCGTGAACTCCTACAGCCGGCCGTTGGCGGACGGCTGGCTGTCCAAGCTCGCCGCGCCCCTGGAAACGCGCGAGGCCGGGCTCACCGGTACCGGCGGCTCACTGGAGAGCGCCTATACCGCCGCACCGATCTGGTTGCGTCCGTTGCGTCGTCAGTTCCAACCCTTCCCGAACCCTCACCTTCGCACGAACGGTTTCATGATCGAACGCGAGCTGCTGCTCGACCTCCGCTGGCCGGGCCTGGACTCGAAGGTCGGCGCGTGGGCCTTCGAGAGTGGGCGGGATTCGATCTCCCAGCAGATATGGCATCGCGATCTCGCCGTTCTGGTTGTCGGCGCCGACGGCGTTGCCTATCCGCCGCCGCGCTGGCGCGAGAGCGCCACGTTCCGCGCCGGCGGGCAGCGCAACCTGCTGATCGCCGACAATCGCACGGCCCAGTACGCGAACGCCGACGAGACGTTCCGGCGGCGCCTCGAGCAGATGGCCTGGGGAACCGCCGAGGGCTAACCGCGCCCGGCGCCGAGCGCCCGCGTCACCCGCTCGTAGGCCGCCCACAGCGGCCGCCCCCACCTCCGCCTGCCCAACGCCGCGAACGTCGGCATCGTCAGATGCCACGCAAGCGAGCGCCAGCTGATCGCCGCCCAGCCGGCCTGCAGGGCGAGGAGGGCGCGCGCGGGCAGGGCCAGCTCGCGGTAGGCCTCGCCGCGCCAGCCGATGTCCGCGATCACCTCGGCCGCGATCACGAGGTGCGGGATGCGCGCCTGCCATGCCGGCAGGCCCAGGGTCGCGGCGAGCTTGGCGAAGTCGGCGCTCGTGCCGTCCAGCTCGCGGTTGATCGCCGTCTCCTCGATCGTCACCACCCGGCCCTGCATCGCGACGGCGGCGGATACGAGCCAGTCGTTACCCAGGACGTTTCGAAGCGGCGTCGCCCTGCGCATCACCTGTCGGGCCATCAGGCCGTAGAAGACGCCGTTCTCGTCGACGGCACGGATGAAGGCGCTGACCCGCGCCTGCGGTGTCGGCTGCTCGAGCTGGATGTCCGCGCCGCGGCGGATCTCGCGGCCCTCGCGCACGTAGCGGGCGCGGCCGCAGACGAGTGCGAGCTCGGGCCGGCGCAGCAGCTCGGCCAGGCAGGCCTCGAGGTAGTTGGGGTCGAGCCAGTCGTCGTCGGAGAGGACCATCGCGTACTCACCGCCGAGCTGTTCGAAGAGGATGTTGAAGTTGGCGGTCGGCCCGCGGTTGCGCTCCGAGCGCAGGTAGCGCACGCGCGGGTCACGGTCCGCCAGCTCCCGGCAGTAGGCCTCGGTCCCGTCGCTCGAGGCGTTGTCGGAGATCAGCAGCTCCAAATTGGCGTGGGTCTGGGCCAGGACCGACTCGGCTGCCCGCTTCAGCAGCGGCGCCCGGTTGTAGGTCGGGATGCCGACGCTCAAGAGCGGTCCGCTCCCCCCGGCGCCCGTCTCAGCCACCGCTCGCCGTGCCTCTCGCGGCTGCCTGCTCGAGCGCGCCGAGGACGAGCTCGGCCGTGCGCGCCCAGGTGAAGCCTCCCGCCCGCTCCCTGCCCCGAGCCGCCAGCTCGGCCCGGCGCTCGGGCGAGCGCAGCAGCCGCTCGAGCGCCGCACCGATCTCGGGCACCTCGGTGGGATCGACGTACTCGACCGCGTCGCCGCCGACCTCGGGCAGCGAGGACACGTTCGAGGTGATGACCGCCGCCCCCCCCGCCATCGCCTCGAGCACCGGCAGCCCGAAGCCCTCGCCCAGCGACGGGTAGCAGAACACGGCGCAGCGGCGGTAGAGCTCGGCCAGCGCCCCGTCGGAGACGTAGCCGAGGAGGATCGCCCGCTCGCCGAGCGTTCGCAGCGCCGTCAGCGTCTCGCCCGTCTCCCAGCCCACCGCCCCGACCGCGACCAGCGGATGGCCCTCCTGCAGCTCGAGCGCCATCGCGGCGTAGGCCGCCACCAGCCGGGGCAGGTTCTTGCGCGGCTCGAGCGTCCCGACGGCCAGCACGAAGCCCGCGGGGGGAAGCTCGGCGAGCTCCCCTGGGCTCGGGGGACCCGCCGCGCTGACTCCCAGCGGCGCGACCGTCGTCTTGGCGCGCGCTCGGGGGAAACGGGCGATCAGCGCGTCGGCCGTCGCCTGGGAGATCGCGATCACCGCCGCCGAGCGCCGCAGGGCCGCCCCGAGGGTGGCGCGCTCGATCACCGCCGAGCGGCGGTTCGGCCGCATCGAGGGCTCGAAGGTGACCATGTCGTAGACGATCGGGACCGCCGGGATTCGCAGGAACAGCGGCGTCAGATAGGAGTTCGAGGACAGGAAGACCCCGCACTCCCCGTTGGCTCGCCGTGCCGCCAGCAGATGCCACCAGGGGTCCTTGGACTCGAGCATCGACCAGCGGAAGCGCTCGTCCAGGGCCGCCCCCTCCCAGCGCTCGCGCGCATAGAGGACATAGCGGTGGGCGGAGTCTCCCGCCGCCAGCGCCCGCAGCAGCTCGCGCACCACCCGGCCCCGCCCGGCGGGGACCTCCGCCGCCGCACGGGCGTCGATCCCGATCGTCAGTGGGCGGTGGGTCGCGTCGCCGGGCACCCGAGCAGGCTAGCCTCAGGCGGGCCATGCACGTCGGGCTGAACCTAGTCTTCCTGGTGCCCGGGGAGACCGGCGGGATGGAGGTCGCCGCGCGGGAGCTGATCCCGCCGCTGCTCGAGGCCGCCCCTGCGGGCTACCGCTTCACCGCCTTCATCAACCGCGAGGCGGCCGCCGCGGGCGACGGCCCCTGGGGGGAGCTGCTGCCCGCGGTCACCGTCCCCATAAGGGCCAGCAACCGGATCCAGTGGGTCCTCGGCGAGCAGACGCTGCTGCCGGCGCTGGCCGCCCGCTCGCGGGTCGGCCTGATGCACAGCCTCGCCTCGACCGCCCCGCTGTGGGGGCGGTTCCGCCGCGTGGTCACGATCCACGACCTGATCTACGCGCGCTTCCCCGCGGCCCACTCGGGGCTGCGGGACAAGGGCATGAAGGTGCTCGTACCGGCGGGCGCCCGGCGCTCGGACCGGGTGATCGCCGACTCGCAGAGCACGCGCGAGGATCTGATCGAGCTGCTCGGCGTCGGCCCCGAGCGGATCGACGTCGTCCCCCTGGGCCTCGGGGCGCTGCGTCGCGGCCCGGCGCTCTCGGAGTCCGCTACGCGGGCCCGCTTCGATTTGGGTGAGCGTCCCGTCCTGCTGACCCTTTCTGCCAAGCGCCCGCACAAGAACCTCGCGACGCTGATCGGGGCACTCGCGGAGATCCCGCGCGAGCGCCGGCCGGTCCTCGTCCTGCCGGGCTACCCGACCGCCCACGAGCAGGAGCTGCGGGCGCGGGCCGCGACCAGCGGAATCGCCGAGGATGTCCGCTTCCCCGGCTGGATCTCGAGCGAGGAGGTCGAGGGGCTGTGGGGGATCGCCGGCGCCTTCGTCTTCCCCTCGCTGTATGAGGGCTTCGGGCTGCCGGTGCTCGAGGCGATGGCCCGCGGCGTCCCGGTCGCCTGCTCGAATGCCTCCTCGCTGCCCGAGGTCGCGGGCGCGGCGGCCTTGCTGTTCGACCCCCGCGACCAGCACCAGATCGCCCAGGTTCTGACGCGCCTGCTCGGTGAGCCCGAGCTGCGTGAGCGTCTGCGGGCCCTCGGCACCGAGCGCGCCCGCAGCTTCACCTGGGAGCGCTCCGCCCGGCTGACGCTCGAGAGCTACGCGCGGGCGCTCGCGGGACGCTAGACGGCGGTCGCGTCGAGCTCGACGTTGGTCGCTAGCAGCGACAGGCCGGGGACGTGGGAGAGCGCGACGTTCAGCCACCACACCGCGGCGCTCAGACGCCAGACGAGGGGATGCTCGACGGTCAGCGGCAGCATGTTGCGGCGCCTGAAGGCGTCGACCCGGAAGCCCTGGCTGCGCAGCAGCGCGACCGCGCCACGCCGGTCATAGACGCGGTCGTAGGGCAGCGCTCCGTGGTAGTAGAGCCCCGCCCGTTTGGCGATCGCCTCGAGGTAGGAGAAGCGGTTGGGAAGCTTGTAGACGAGCAGTCGACCGCCGGGGCGCAGGATGCGGTGTATTTCGCGAAGCGACTCCTGGGGGTGCTGGACGTGCTCGAGGACGCCGCAGGAGAGCACCAGGTCGAACGCCCCGTCCTCGAACGGCAGGGCGACCGGCTCGCCGCTGACGTGGACCTCGAGCTCGGGGTAGTGCTCGAGCCGCCTGACCTCGTGCGGGGCATCGGCCACGTGGTCGAAGGACGTCACCTCGATCCCCCGCTCGCGCAGCAGATGGCTGACCTGGCCGTGCCCGGCACCCCAGTCGAGGACCCGTCCGGGTGCTTCGCCGGCGATCCGCTCGGCGATCGCGACGTACTCGCGCATCTGCGGGCCCGAGCGCAGGTTGACCGCGACATCGCGCGGGCGCAGCAGCGTTCTCACGTGCCGAACCCTACGGCCCCCGGCCGGCGCGAGCGCTCATAGCCGGCGGTCACCGTCCGTAGCGAGGAGTCAAGCGACAGCGCATAGGCGTTCTCCGCATACCACGCCGCGGTGCGCTCGCGCAGCGCGAAGCCCGCCTCGTGAACCCTGACGATCGCGGCGGCGATCGACTCGGGGTCCGAGCTCTCCGCGACGGTGCCGTTGACGCCCTCGGCGATCAGCTCCGCCGCCGCGTTGTCCTCGCCCGCGACGACGACGCTGGGCGTCGCCCGTGCCGCTGCCTCGACGACGACCATCCCGTAGCCCTCCCGTCGTGAGGGCAACAGGACACACAGGGCCCGTCGCATTTCCCGGTCGAGCGTCTCGGCGTCGGTGAAGCCGCGCGCCCGGATCACACCCTGCATCCGCTCGCGCTCGATCTCCGCCTCGAGCGCCGCCCGCTCGGGCCCGTCGCCCAGGAACTCGCCCTGCAGGCCCTCGATGCGCTGCCTGGCCCGGGCGATCGCCCGCACGCCGAGCGGCGCCTGCTTCTCGGGGATCAGGCGCCCGGCGAACAGCACCACGGGATCGGCCTCGATCGCGACGGCCGGTGGCGTCTGCTCGCCGTAGAGGCCGCGCAGGACGGTCACCGCGCCGCGCAGGCCCTCCTCACGCAGCCGCTGGGCGTGCAGCTCGGAGAAGCAGTAGGCGCGCTGGGGCACCAGCGCGCAGAGGCGCTGGACGAGGCCGCCGACGCGGCCCCCGACGCCGCCGAGGTACCGGCGCCAGTAGGAGTCGCTCCAGACCTCGAACCAGTCGACGACCAGCTCGAAGCGGCCCGCCGGCCGCGCGACGGCCGCGGCGAGCAGCGAGAAGTAGGGGAATGCGCAGGTGTGGAGGACGTCATAGCGCCGTCCCCGCCGCAGCAGGTGGGCGAGGACGCCGAGCCCGAAGACGAGCGGCGGCAGGATCCGCCGCCGGCCGCCGCTCGTGTAGAGGTCCATCCGCGGACCGACCGCGAGCACCCGGATCCGCGGGTCGATCTCGAGCTTCTGCCCGCGCTCCCACTGGCGCAGCGTCAGGTAGGTGACCTCGTGGCCCTCCTGCACGAGGCGCTCCGAGAGGTTGCGGTACCAGCGCTCGGCGCCGCCGACGGTGTAGGGGAACAGGCAGTCATAGACGACGCAGATCCGCATCCGGCTAGCATCTCATCTGGCCGGGCGCCGGGCCCGTCCCCTGCGCCGGGAGCTCTGCATGACGCAGATCGTTACTTTTCGCGCTCCCGGGCGTTATATAGAGTGACGTTCGTCCGGTTTCGGATCGGGCGCAGAGCGCTTCAGCCCATGAGCACAGTCGCCCAAACACGAGCCACGCCCGAGGATTCCGGGAGCACCGACTCCACGACGCTCGTCTCCGTCGTGATCCCCTGCCTGAACGAGGCGGAGAACATCGAGCGCTGCGTGACCGCCGCGCTCGAGGCGATCGCCCGGATGGGTGTCCGCGGCGAGGTCGTCGTCGCGGACAACGACTCCGAGGACGACTCCGCGCAGATCGCCGAACAGGCCGGGGCGCGGGTCGTCGTCGAGCCCCGCCGCGGCTACGGCAGCGCCTACCTCGCCGGCTTCGCCGCCTCCACGGGGCGCTACATCGTGATGGCCGACGCCGATCTGACCTACGACTTCAACGAGATCCCGCACTTCGTCGAAGAGCTCGAGAAGGGCGCCGAGATGGTCATCGGCGACCGCATGGACAACATCCAGCCCGGCGCGATGCCGTGGCTGCACCGCTACATCGGCAACCCGATCCTGACGGGTCTGCTCAACCTGTTCTTCAGCACCGGCATCAGCGACGCGCACTGCGGCATGCGGGCCGTGCGCCGCGACGTCCTGCCGCGCCTGGACCTGCGCACGACCGGCATGGAGTTCGCCTCCGAGATGGTCATCAGGGCCTCGAAGGAGCATCTCAAAATCGCCGAGTTCCCGATCGAATACCACCCGCGCGGCGGGGAGAGCAAGCTGTCGAGCTTCCGCGACGGCTGGCGGCACCTGCGCTTCCTGCTCGTCCACAGCCCGACCCACCTGTTCATCGTTCCCGGCGCGCTGCTCGCCTTCCTCGGCGCGCTGATCGTGGTGATCATCGAGGCGGGAGTCGACTTCTTCGGCCGGGCCTGGGGCGTGCACGCGGTCATCGGCGGCTCGCTCTTGATGATCGTCGGCACCCAGATCCTCGCCCTGGGGCTCTGCGCCCACGCCTACGGCACCTACTACCTCGGCGAGAAGGACCCGTGGTTCGACCGCATGCGGGCGCGCTTTCGCCTCGAGCACGGCCTGTTGCTGGGAGGTCTCTTCACGCTCATCGGCCTGGCGCTCGGCGGTGTCATCATCGCCACCTGGATCGCCCACGGCCTCGGCTCGCTGAGCGATGAACGCCTGGCGGTCATCGCCGCCTCGGTGATGGTCGTCGGGGTCCAGATCTTCTTCTCGTCGTTCCTGCTCAGCATTCTCGGGCTCCGCCGGGCCCGTTGATGCACTGTCCGTGGGCGGACGCAAGCCCGCAGGCGATAGCTGTCCGCGAGTGCCTCCTCAACTGAGGACCGCCCGCTGAGTTCAGGTCCGGTGTTGAGTCCCGTTCGCACGCCTGGCGGCGGCGCGCTCGGAGGAGACGGCGACCGCTGGCCGGTGATCGCCCTGGCCTGCGGCGCAGCGCTGATCGCGCTGCTCGCAGGCCTCGTCGCCGCTCACGTGACCGTATTCGCGCTCGACGAGTCCCTCTACCAGCAGTCGGCGCTCCACTACGCGAGCAACCTGCCGTCCTCGCTCTTCCACGACATCGATGCCCGCGCGACCGATCGCCTCTACTCCCTGGTCCTCTCGGTCGCCTACCGGCTGACGGGCGGCCCGGCGGCGGTCCGGATCGATCACGTTCTCAGCGTCCTGATGTTCGTCAGCGCCGTCATCCCGATCTACCTGATGGGCGAGAGGATTCTCGGCGCGCGCCGGCCGGCAGCCGCCGTCGCGCTGCTCAGCATCACCACGCCCTGGCTGACCCTGACCTCGGCTCTGTTCACGGAGAACCTCGCCTACCCGCTGTTCTGGTGGCTCCTGCTGGCGATCTGCGCCGCCGTCTGGCAGCCCTCGCGCCGGCGTGATCTCGTGGCGCTCGTGATGCTCGGCCTGCTGATATGCACGCGCACGCAGTTCATCGCGGTCTTCCCCGGCTACATCCTGTGCGCACTGAGCGTGTGCGTGTGGCGGGCGGATGGCAAGGAAGGCTTGCGTCGCCGTGCCGGGCGCGCGCTCACGGCATTTGGGCGCACGTTCCTCTTCACGGCGCTCGGCCTTGCGGTGGCCGTCCTCCTGCTGCTTCTCGCACGGACCTCGGGTCGCTGGCACACCGACGTCCAGCGGCTCTTCGGCAGTTACACGGACGTCATCATCCGCCACGGCCCGACGCCCAACATCCCCGAGGGCCTGCTCGTCGAGGTGATCGCGCTGGCCCTCGGAGTGGGCCTCCTGCCGGCGATCACGTCGGTGCCCTGGTACCTCGGCCGCCTGGCTCGTCCGGCGCTCGAGCGGGAGTGGGTCTACTTGGCGGCGAGCGGTCTTGTGATGGTCGTCTTCCTGATCCTGACGGTCTACTCGCAGGGTGGCTATCTGGGGAAGATGACCGAGGAGCGCTACTTCTTCTATGTCATCCCTGCGTTTTGGATTGGGGCGTTCGCGGCCGTCCGGGAGCGGCGACTGAGCTTCGCGGCGGTGCTCGTCTGGACCGCCGCGCTGGCCGTCCTGATCGCGACGATCCGCTTCCTGCCCGCCCTCAGCGAGGAGAGCGCCTTCCTCGCGCCCGTCGAGGCAATCGTGCCGCGGATCCTCGGCCAGGCCCCGCTGGTGATCCTCACAGCGGCCGCCGGGGTCGCCACGTGCCTGGTGTGGGCGCGCTGGCCGCGCGGACGGCTGTGGCTCACGATCGTGCTCGGGGCGACGATCCAGCTCACCCTCGCCGGCTATGCCTTCGCCGCGATCGACGGTGAAATCTCCGGGGTCCAGGGGCGCACCTCCGGAAGCAGCGCCGCGCTCGGCTGGGTGGATTCGCACGCGGGCGGGCATAACGTGACCTGGTTGGAAAACCTCGCAACGATCCAGCCACCGGCGATCGATGTGTCCGCGGCGGGAGCCGCTCGTGACCAGGTGCACGTGACGTTGTTCTGGAATTCGCAGCTGCGAAACACCGTCACCGTGCCCGCCGCCGACCCATCTCCGCTGGAGTTCCCGCTGACGGGACTGACGAGGAAGGGGGCGCTGTCGGTCGAAGCGGCCACCGGCGAGCTGCGCCCGGCGGCGGCCGCCGCGGGCCTCCAGGAGATCGTCGGTGAGAGCGCCTCGCCGTTCCTGCAGCTCGCCGGCGCCACGCTCGCGCAGTCACCCGATAGATTCCTCGCATTGACGAGGCTGGTGAAGCCGGCCCGGGCGACGTGGATGACCGTCGGCCTCCAGCCCGACGGTTACCTCGCCGCCGACAGGCCTGTCGCCCTGCGCGCCTGGGCACCAGGTGGCGTCCCCGCCAAAGAGATTGAGCTGACCGTCTCGATGGCCTTCACGGCGCCCGCTGGGACACGCGGAGCGTCCCGACCGAGCACCGCGCTGAGCGTGCAGATCGGCGGGACGCGCAGAGACCTCGCCCTCGCCGGCGGCGCCGGGCCGGCCGTCATCACGATCTCCAGCTGTCTCGCACCCGGGTCGGAGTCGGTGAGCGGGACGATCTCCTCCACCCGGGCGGTTCCGGTGGAAGGGGTCCCCGTCGCCGGGGTCCTTCAGGCGGCGACCGTCTCGGAATCTCCCGTCACGACGGGCCGGTGCAGGGGCCGGTCGTGACGTCTTCGATCCTGGCGCTCACGACCTCTCCGCTCGGATAGAGGATGCCGTCGCCCCCGACGCGTATCTCGAGCGTGGGCTGCGCTTCCGCGGCCCGGCCACCGACCGGCACGACGACGTGGACCCGCTGCTGGGAGGTCAGCCTGCCCTTGGCCGCGGCGCGGCCGGCCTCGAGGATCGTGTAGGGCCAGCGGCCGAGATAGTTCGGCGGCCCGACGAGTGTCAGCGAGACGCACCGTGGGGTGCCCGGAGCGGGGGGGTACAGATGGATCTCGGCCGCCTCATGTGGCGCCATGAAGCCTTCGGTCGAGGTGCCTGTCAGCAGCCAGAGAACCCGCGGCGGCGTCTGCAGCCGCAGGAGGTTCAGCGGCAGCGCCGGGTCTTCGGAGGTCGTCTGCGCTGCCAACCCGATCGGCAGCGTGCCGAGCCGCGGGACGAGCATGTAGTGGGGAATCGCCACGGGGGCCCCGTACTCGGTGGCCGAGAGCACACCGCCTCCCCCGATCGTCAGGCTGAACGGCGCGAGTTCGAGCGGCAGGGGCGCGTAGCCGGGGTAACCGAAGAATGCCGTCGACTTGATCGACGTGTTCCAGAACTCTGCTTCGCGCCAGATCGGCACGTAGTTCAAGCTCGTCCCGAGCGAGATCGCCAGCGTGGAGACGTCGTCCCCGGCCGGCACGTGCCGGTCGACCCACGAGCGCGCCGAGGCGGGCTGCCCGGCGCCGGCCCCGCCCGCGTACTTCTTCAGCGCGTAGACGGTCTGGGTGGCCCCGAGCCCGAGCACAGCGAGCGCGAGCAGCGTCGCCGTCGGTCGCGCGAGCCGCTCGCTGCGGGTCGCCAGCACCCAGAGGATCGCGAGTATCAGGATCCCTGCCTCGATGACCCGATCGGCCGCCACATGGATCAGCGGCAGGTGATCGAGGTGGTTGGAAAGAACGCGCGAGTAGAAGGTCGCTGCCGGATAGGTGAAGTAGTCATAGAGGCTCGCCAGTGCGGGCCAGGTGACGCTGTCGATCAGCAGCACGGTCACGATCGCGCCGCCGACGACGGCCAGGCCGACGCGCTCGCGCAGGGCGGCCGCGAAGCCGAGGATGATCGGTATCGCGCCGTACATCACGTAGCGCTCGTCCATGCCGGCCGGCAGCAGCGAGAGCAGCTCGCACAGGAGGCCGAGCAGGCAAACCACGGCGAGGCCGTGCAGGCGCGCCTCGCGCCGGCGGATGAAAGTCACGGACATCCACGCAATCGCGAAGGCGAATGCGATGTAGCCGCTCCCGGCGATCATCCGCGAGAGGTATGAGCGGTCCTTGGCCCAGGTCGGCCCGAGGGAGCCGAGCTTCGGCAGGCCGTAGCTACCGGTCAGCGTGTTCGAGACGTTGGCGGGCAGCAGGCCCAGCAACTGCGCCGCGTACCCGATGATCCCGGCGCCCAGGACGATCGTCATCAGGCGATGGCGGCGCCACAAACGGGCCGGGGCTGCCCGCAGGCGCGCCGCGACGTCGCCGGCGAGCTCACAGCTGAGGGTCTGCCAGAGGACGGCGAGCGGCGCAAGCGGCAGCATCCCGAGCAGCGCCGTGCGCGAGAAGGCCGCGATGACGAGCGCCACCAGCGCGAGCGCTTCGTTGCGGAGCGAGGGCCTGCAGGCCGCCAGCCAGGCGGTGTAGAGGACCCATGCGAAGGCCGGGTAGGCGAGGCTCTCGCTCAGGAACGAGGTCGAGACGACGCCCCACGGCAGGATCACGCTGAGCAGCGCCGTCAGGTAGCCGAGGGGCCGGCCCAGGCCCGCGGCCCTGGCGGTCAGGAACACCGGCAGAGCAGTGCTCGCGAACAGCAGGCACTGGATCACGTGATCCACTTCGAAGGCGCCCGGTCCGCGCATGAACGAGAATGGGATCGCCATCACGAGCGGGTCCAGGCGCTGGAGCCCGCGGGTGTAATAGGGCGCCCAGAGCCCCTGGGGAAAGTTCGCGGCGATGTAGCGCGCGAGACGCGTGAACAGTTCCTCGTCGTCCTGGAAGGTGCCGATCCGCAGCGCGTAGTGGCTGTAGAAGGCCGCCACGAGAATGATCAGGGCGCCCAGAGCGAGCGCGTCGCGTGCGGCCGGCCGGCGCGAACCGGGCAGTCGGCGAGTCAGACGCGGGCCCGGCTGCCCGTCGTGATGCTCAGGCGTGCTCATGGGCGACGGCCGCGCGCAGGCCTTCCTCCACCTGCACGGCGGCGTGATGCCAGGTACGCCCTGCGGTCAGCTCCACGCCACGCTCTGCGATCTGCCGGCGGCGGCCTCGATCGGCCAAC
>Ga0182012_10001354_pt1 | contig 26905 bp, 15 predicted proteins | sample 612S2SmetaG_FD_120486 | JGI IMG/M metagenome (GOLD analysis project Ga0182012, IMG submission 120486) | Permafrost microbial communities from Stordalen Mire, Sweden - 612S2S metaG | ecosystem: Environmental > Terrestrial > Soil > Wetlands > Permafrost | place: Sweden: Stordalen | collected...
GCGCTGCCGTCGGTCCGCGTGGAGCTCGAGCCCGACAAGCTCTCGAGCTACGGCATCGGCCTCGAGGACGTGCGGGCGGCGATTTCCTCGGCCAATGCGGACAGCGCCAAGGGCCATATCGACCAGGGCGACCAGCGCTTCGAGGTGCTGTCGAACGATCAGGCCACCAAGGCGGCCGATTATCAGAACCTGGTCATCGCCTTTCGCAGGGGCGCGCCGGTCATGCTGCACGACGTGGCGGCGGTGGTCGATTCCAACGAGAACATCCGCAACGCCGGGCTGTTCAACAACCAGCCTACGGTGGGCGTGATCGTCTATCCGCTGCCCGGCGCGAACATCATCAAGACCGTGGCGCAGATCAAGAAGGTGCTTCCGTCGATCCAGGCGACCTTGCCGCCCAACATCACCATGCACATTGCCATGGACCGATCGCAATCGGTGACCGCCGCGGTCGGCGACACCGAGCGCAGCCTCATGATCGCCGTCGTGCTGGTCATCGGCGTGGTGTTCGTGTTCCTGCAATCCCCGCGGGCGACGCTCATCCCGGCGGTGGTCCTGCCGATTTCGATCCTGGGCTCTTTCGGTCCGATGTATCTGCTCGGCTACAGCATTGACAACCTCTCGCTGATGTCGCTCACCATCGCCACCGGCTTCGTGGTCGACGACGCGGTCGTGGTGCTGGAGAACGTCGTGCGCCATATCGAATCGGGCAAGGGGGTGCGCGAGGCGGCGTTTCTCGGCAGCGGCGAGGTGAGCTTCACCGTGGTCTCCATGAGCCTGTCGCTGATCGCCGTGTTCATCCCGATCCTGCTGTTTCCGGGCATCATCGGCCTCTTGTTTCACGAGTTCGCGGTGACCCTGTCGATCGCGATCCTGATTTCGCTGCTGGTCTCGCTCACCGTCACGCCGACGATGTGCGCTTATCTCCTGTCGCGCGGAGATTCGCTGCATTCCAAGGCGCGCTGGGCGCTCTGGGCGGAGGCGCAATTCGAGCGCTTCAAGGCCGGATATTCGCGCACTCTCAGCAAGGTGCTGGATCACGCGCTCCTGGTCGGCGGGCTCCTGATCGGGATCATCCTGCTCAATTTCTTCATGCTCCGATTCCTGTCCTTCACGCTCTTCCCCGAGCAGGACAACGGTCTTCTCATGGGCCAGATCATCGCGGATCAGAGCATTTCGTTCCCGGCGATGGCGACCAAGTTGAAGCAGCTTCAGGGCATCGTGCAGTCGGATCCCGCGGTGGCCTCGGTGATCGGATTCACCGGCACCCGCGCGCTCAACACCGCCAATGTGTATGTCGCGCTCAAGCCCCTGTCGCAGCGCAAGCTGTCCGCCGACCAGGTGGTGCAGCGTCTGCGTCCGAAGCTCAATCGGATCTCGGGCGGGCGGCTTTTTCTGCAGGCGGTCCAGGACCTGCGCATCGGGGGACGGCAATCGGCCGCCGAATATCAATACACCCTCACCAGCGACGACACCGCGTCACTCATCAGTTGGACCCCGAAGCTTCTGGCGGAACTTGCCAAGGACCGCAACGACATCGCGGACGTCAATTCCGATATGCAGCAAAACGGGCTTCAGACCTACATCAACATCGCCCGCCCGACGGCGAGCCGTTTCGGGTTCGCGCCCAATCAAATCGACAGCGTGCTCTATGACGCGTTCGGGCAGCGCACCGTCACCACCATCTTCAATCCCTTCAACCAGTACTACGTGGTGATGGAGGTGGCCCCGAAGTATTGGCAGTACCCGCAGATGCTCGACCGGATCTATTTGAGCGCCGCCGCCGGCAATGCGAGCGGCACGCAACAGACCCAGGCGCAGGGCGCCACCGTGAGCGGCGTGACTCCCTACACCGCGGTGTCGGCCTCGCAGGGCGCCGCATCCCAAACCAGCTCCCTGAATGCCAGTGCACAGGCCAACGCGGTCACCAACAGCATTTCGAACAGCCGGGGAGGGACCTCCACCGGCAGCGCCGACTCGACTGCGACGGAAACCATGGTGCCGCTGCCCACTATGACCACCCATTTCAACAACCACACCGCGACCCAGGTGAATCACCAGAACGGACTGGTCGCCTCCACTATTTCCTTCAACCTTCCGCCGGGCGGATCGTTGAGCAAAGCCCAGGCTGCGATCACCAACGCGATGCATGATCTCGGCATGCCCGCCTCCATTCATGGGAGCCCCGCGGGAGCTGGCCAGGTGTTCGCCCAGAACATGACGGCCTTGCCGCTGCTCCTGCTGGCGGCCTTCGGTGCCATCTATATCGTGCTCGGCATCCTGTACGAAAATACCATCCATCCGGTCACCATCCTGACGACGATCCCGTCCGCCATGATCGGCGCCACCCTGGCGCTGCTGATCTTCGGCACACCGCTGTCCGTGATCGCTTTCATCGGGGTGATCCTGCTCATCGGCATCGTCAAGAAGAACGCCATCATGATGATCGACGTCGCGCTGCATTTGCAGCGCAAGGAAGGCATGGGGGCGCAAGATGCAATTCACGACGCCGCGGTCGTACGGCTGCGGCCGATCATGATGACCACCGCCGCCGCGGTGCTCGGAGCGCTGCCGCTCGCCATCGGCATCGGCCAGGGCGCCTCGCTCCGCCAGCCGCTCGGCATCACCGTCATCGGGGGCCTGATCTTGAGCCAGGTGTTCACCTTGTACACGACGCCTGTCATCTATCTGGGATTCGAACGTCTGCGGGTATGGCTGCGCGCCCGGTTCGCCGGTGCACCCCTGCAGAGTGGCACTGCGGAGGCATCACCATGAGGCGGGCGATTCTTTCATCGATGGTTGTGATGGCCGGCGCGTCGGCTGCGCTGCTCCCGGGCTGCATGGTTGGCCCCGATTATCACCGCCCGAGCGCGCCGGTCGCAGCGCAGTTCAAGGAACAGCCGCCCGAGGGCTGGGCGAAAGCCTCGCCCTCGGACTCCGCTCCCAAAGGCGATTGGTGGACCCAGTTTCACGATCCGCTGCTCGATGAGCTCGAGCCCCAGGTGGCAATCTCGAATCAGACCGTGCGCCAGGATTACGCCAATTACCTGCAGGCGGTTGCGGAAGTGAAAGTGGCGCGCGCCCAGCTGTTTCCCACGCTTGGCCTGACGGGCTCCGTCAATCGCTCAGGCGGACCCGGCTATGCGGGGAGCGGTATCACGACCACGACGGGCACCACCACGACCGGTACCGGCACGACCGGCACCGGCACGACCGGCACCGGCACGACCACCGGTACGGGCACCACGACCACCACCGGTACGACCAGCAGCCGCCGTGGGAGCGTCACGTCCGCCACCCTCGAGGGGACGGCGAGTTGGACTCCGGATATCTGGGGCCAGGTGCGGCGTCTCATCGAGGAAAATAGCGCGATCGCCCAGTCCGACGAAGCGACGCTTGCCAACGCCACGCTGTCCGAACAAACGCTGCTGGCCACCACGGTGTTCGAGCTGCGCCTGGCGGACGCCAACATCGACCTCGAGCAGAAGACCGTGGACGCCTACAAGGAGGCGCTGCGGATCACCAAGGCGCAGGGCGCAGCGGGCATCACGGCAACGCCGCCCTCCGCGGTGATCACGGCGCAGGTGGCCTTGGAAACCACGCAGGCCAACCTGATCGGCCTCGGCGTCGCGCGGGCCCAATACGAGCACGCGATTGCGGTGCTGGTGGGGAAGAACCCGGAAGAGCTCACCATTCCCAAGGCGGACGTCATGCCCACGCTCCCCCTCATACCGGTGGGCGTGCCGTCGCAGCTGCTCGAGCGACGCCCCGATATCGCGGCCGCGGAGCGCACCATGAAGGCGCAGAACGCCGCGGTCGGCGTCGCCGTTGCCGCCTACTATCCCACCATCTCGCTGTCGGCCGCAGGCGGGTTCACCCAATCGCCGTTGAATGGATTGCTGCACACGGCGAACCACATCTGGTCGCTGGGCGCGAATGGAACGGAAACGTTGTTCGACTTCGGCGAGCGCCACGCCCAGGTTCAGGCGGTGCGGGCAGCCTACGAAGCGTCGGTCGCGAATTATCGCAACATCGTTCTCACCGCCTTTGAAGGCGTCGAGAATGATCTCTCCGGGCTGCGGATCCTCGACGCCCAGTCCAAGGCCCTCGGCACCGCGGTGCAGGACGCCATTCGCGGCACTGAAATCGCCATGGCCGAGTTCAAGGCGGGCACGGTCGACTACACCACCGTGGCGCAGGCGCAGGAGACCCAGTTCCTCGATCAGCAGAGCGCGCTCAACGTCGAGCAGAGCCGCCTGCTCGATGCGGTGTCCCTGATCGGCGATCTGGGCGGAGGGTGGTCGTCCGGCGACCTGCACACCGCGTCGAGCCCGAAGACCCTGCCGCCGGACCCGTCGGAGTAACGCTGCGCACGGCCGGCGCGTCCACCTTCACGATCACTGTCCCGTCTTGAATTTCTCCCAGATGCGGGTCAGAGCGCGCGCCTGATCGGGTGAGTCCTCGGCCTGGACGAACAGCCGCCGCCGCTGCTCCGGCGTCGGGAAGACGATGGGGTCGGACGCGATCGAGGGGTCCAGGAATGGCGTCGCGGCAATGTTTGCATTGGCGAATCCGATGTAGTTGGAGATCGCGGCGATGACGTGCGGGTCCATCAGGAAATTGATCAGCGCCAGGGCGTTCGCGGCATGCGGCGCATTCTTCGGGATGGCGAGCATGTCGAACCAAAGCAGCGAGCCTTCGCGTGGCAGCAGGAAAGCGATCTGGATCCCGTTCTTCGCTTCCCTGGCCCGGTTTCGCGCCTGGACGAAATCCCCGTTATAGCCGAGCGCGATGCAGAGGTCGCCATTGGCCATGGATTCGATGACGTTGGTGGTGTTGATGGTTCGGATGAAGGGGCGAATCCGCAGCAAGACCCGCTCCGCGTCCTCAAGATCGCCCGGACCCGGTGCGTTCGGGTCCCGGCCCAGGTACTTCAGCACCAGCCGGATGACGCCGGCGGGCGCATCGATGGTGCCGATGCCGCAATGTTGCAGGCGGGACGCGTAGTCCGGATCGAAAAGCAGCCCCCAGCCATCGGGCGCAGGACCGCCGAGCGCTTCGCGAACCTCGCTGACGTTGTAGCCGATTCCGTAGGTGCCCCACATGTAGATCACCGAATGCGCGTTGTCGGGATCGTTGAGCGCAACACGCTCCATCAGGGCGGGGTCGAGGTTCGCGAGGTTCGGAAGCAGCTTCTTGTCGAGCGGTCGATAGGCGCCGCCGCGTATTTGACGCTGCAGATAGGGCGCCGTTGGAACGACCACATCGTAGCCGCTATCCCCGGTCATCAGCCGCGATTCGAGCGTCTCATTGGTCTCGAAGGTGGACACCCGCAACTTGATGCCGGTGCGCCCTTGGAATTCCTGGGCCGTGGACGGCGCGATGTAGTCCGCCCAGTTGTAGAGGTCGACGACCCTGCCGTCATCGGTGCGCGCCGGCACGTCGGGGTGGGGCGCGGCCCCACCGGTACGGCCGCAACCCGGCAACGCGGCCACCGCGGCCACCGCGCAAAGGAAGAGAGCGCCCCGCGCGTTTCTGATGTGCATGCTCGTGTTCAGCCCTGCCCGAAGTCGGGACGCGCAGTGTAGCCCAGACAGGCTTTGGACCGGCGCGGGGTTTGCGCCCCGGATGCGCGTCGATCAAATGGCGCTAGAATGCAGGGATGAACAGCCCTTTCAGCCGAAACTTCGGCAGCGATAACGTAACCCCCGTGTGCGCTCCCATCATGGCGGCCATCCATGCGGCCAACTCGGGGTTGATGCCATCCTACGGGGCCGATGAGTTCACCGAGAGGCTGCAAGGGGCGGCATCGACGCTATTCGAGCGGAACGTGGCGATTTATCCTGTGGCGACGGGAACCGCGGCCAACGCCCTGGCGCTTGCGCAGCTCGCGCCGCCGTTCGGCGGCATTTACTGCCACGAAGGCGCGCACATCGTGACGGACGAATGCGGTGCGCCTGAGCTTTTCACAGGCGGGGCAAAGCTGCTCGGCCTCCCGTCGCCCAACGGCAAGATCGGATCCGCCGCGCTCGAGGCATCGGTGGCGCTCGCGATTGACATGGGGGTGCACCATGTCAAACCGTCGGCGGTCAGCGTGACCCAGGCAACGGAGCTCGGCACGGTGTACGGGCTCGATGAGCTCAAGGCACTGACCGCGGAGGCGAAGCGTCATGGGCTGCCGGTGCACATGGACGGCGCGCGGTTTGCCAATGCGCTGGTGCACCTCGGCTGTTCGCCGGCCGAGGCAACCTGGAAGGCGGGCGTCGACGTGCTTTCATTCGGCGCCACGAAGAATGGTGCCTTGGGCGCGGAAGCCGTGGTGTTCTTCGATCGTGGCCGCGCGGAGGATTTCGAGCGGCGGCGCAAGCGCGCGGGACATCTATGGTCGAAGCTGCGGTACCTGAGCTGCCAGCTGCTCGCCTACTTGAAGGATGATCTCTGGCTGCACAATGCGCGTCAGGCGAACGCCATGGCGACGCGGCTCGCCGGCGGGCTCGCGACGGTGCCGGGCGTCGAGCTTCTTCAGCCCGTGCAGGCCAACGAGCTCTTCGTCGCTGTGCCCGAGGCACTCATCGCGGCCCTCGAACGCGAGGGATTTCACTTCTATCGCTGGCCGTGGCTGAAACCATCCAAAGGCGCGGCCATCCGCTTGGTCACGAGCTACGCCAGCACACCGGCCGAGGTGGACGACTTTCTCGATAGCGCGGTGCGGTGTCGCCGCTGACCATGTGCGGGCTCTTGACATTGCGGAGCCTCTGCTGCCCGGCGCTCTTGCTGTTGGCCGGTCTTTTCGCACCAGCACATGCGAGCTCTCCCACCTGCGCCGTGAGCACGCCCGGCGTTGCCTTCGGCCACTATGACCCCACGTCAACGGCCGCAAACACCACGATTGGGAGTGGCAATCTGCTTTGCACTTACACAGGCACCGGGTTTACGGCGACCATCACGTTATCGACGGGCAACAGCGGCACTTATGCCAATCGAGCCATGACGCTGGGCACCCAGAGCCTCAGTTACAACCTCTACCTCGATACGGGGTACACGCTGATCTTCGGAAACGGGGCATCCGGCACCTATGACATCACGGTCTGCTATCCCGGAGGTACGGTCACTTGCGCCGGCGCGACGGGACAAAGCGGAGTGACCTATAGCGGTACCGTGTATGGGCGTTTGCCGGCCGGACAAAACGTGATGGCCGGCAATTATACCGATACCTTGGTGGTGACGGTGACGTACTGATACGCGACATTCAACGCGACGCGCTTGTTTTGGCGCCGGCGCGTCAGCCCTGAAATATCAACAGCACGTAGGCGATGAACAGCAGCATGTGCACCGCGCCCTGCAGCACGTTGGTCCGCCCGCTCGCAAAGGTGACGACGCTCAGCAGCAGCGTCAGCAGCAGCATCATGAAGCTGGAATTCTGCAGGCCGAGGTAGATCGGCGTTCCCAGGAGATGACTGACCACCAGCATGAGAGGAATGGTGAGCCCGATGGTGGCGAGCAATGACCCCAGGCAGATGTTGATGGATCGCTGCAAGTGGTTCGCCACCGCAGAGCGGACCGCACCGATCGCCTCCGGGGTCGCGACCAGTGCCGCGATGATCACGCCGCTCAGGGCGGCCGGAGCGTGCAGAGTCGCGAGGAGATCGTCGACGGGGCTGCCGAACTGCTCGGCCAGATACACCAGCGGCACCATGTAGGCCACGAGCAGGGCGGCGTGCATCCCCCAGGGACCGGGCGGACCTGCGCTGCCGTGAAGCGATTCCGCTTCTTCGTTGCCGAGCATGAAATAGCCGCGATGCCGGCCGGTTTGTACGCTGAGAAAGGCGACATACAAGCCGACGCACATCAATCCGAGGAAGGTCTCTTGCGGTGCGGACAGCGAGGGCCCGGGCGTGGTCTGCGTGTAGTTCGGCATGATCAGGCTCAACACCGCGAGCGGGATGATGACGCTGAGATAGGCATTCGCGCCCTGCAGATTGTGGTGCTGTTCGCGGTGCCGCCACGCCCCGAGCAACAGCGATGCGCCGACCATGCCGTTGAGGATGATCATGATGACCGCGAACAAGGTGTCCCGGACCACGGCGGCGCTGTCCTTCGAGTGGATCATCACCGCCGAGATCGCCGCGGCCTCGATGGCCGTCACCGCCAACGTGAGTATCAGCGTGCCGAGGGGCTCGCCGAGGTGCACCGCCAGGTCCTCGGCATGCCTCACCACGCTCAAGGCCGCACCCATGATGACCGCGAACAGCCAGACCGAGATCACGACCTGGCGGACGAGCCCCGAGTGCTCCGGATAGAGGTTCCCGCCCGCGACCAGATACAGGAGTGCCGTGACGATGCTGACGCCCAGCCACCACTCTCTGCGGATGATCGATGATGCTCCGGGGGGCACGTTGGCTCGCTCGAAGGAGGAGGGGCAAGCATAACCAATCCGGTTTGGGTTGTCCGCAGAGCGGTGATAAGCTCCGGCTCATGTCGCAATGTCGGTCGTGCATACGATGGCGGCGTGTTCTCGGGGGCACGCTCGTCATCGCGCTCACCCTGGAGCTTGCCCGGCCGGCCATCGCCGAGGAGAGCGGGTCGAGCCTGGGCGCGGCGCACATGAGCGGTCATATGTACATGACGGCGCTGCGGGATCCAAAGCCGGGCGATCGACAGAAAGCGGACGCCGTCCTCGCAGCGGCTCGCCAGGCGATGGCTCCCTATCAGGACTACCGCAAGGCGCTGGCCGACGGCTATGAAATCTTCCTGCCGAACGTTCCTCAAGCGCAGTATCACTTCACCAATTACGCCCACGGCCTCGAGGCTCGAACGAGCTTCGATCCCTCGAAGCCCACCTCGCTCTTGTACAAGAAGACCGCGGACGGAGGCTATCGGCTGGTGGGGGCGATGTACACGGATCGCGTGGACGCGAGCGAGGAAGAGATCGACGGCCGCGTCCCGTTGAGCATTGCGCGCTGGCATCAGCACATCAACTTTTGCAAAGCGCCGCCGGACCGCAAGGCGGAATACTTCGGGCCGGATGCGAAGTTCGGCCTGCTCGGGTCCATTACGACGGCGGAGGCCTGCGAGGCGGCGGGTGGCGAGTTCCACCAGCATTTCTTCGGGTGGATGGTGCACGTGTATCCGTACGAAGCGGATCCCAAGCTGGTGTGGTCCACGATGGACGACGACGAGGGCCATGACAATATGGATCACTCCAGCATGCCCGGGATGAAGATGAATTGACGCCCCGAAGGCGTCCTTCAGTCGTCGGCGCGGCGTCCTTTTCGAGCACGCCGGTTGGAAGCCGGCTTTTTCGGGTCAGGGCCGCCGACTTCCTCCGCGCGGCGCGGACCTGCCCGCCGGTCGTCGAAATGACGGTACTTGCAACCGCAGGACGCCGCATCGCAATTGGCGAGTGGCAGGCGGGGTGCTTCCGATGACAGGTACCGCTTGCCCTTGCAGGCCTGCGCCGCGGCGCACGCCGAGGAGGGCACGACGACCAGCACCGCATGCCAGCGGTTGCGCGAGCCCTTGGAGGGACGCGCCTGGGTCGGCTGCTTCGGCTCGTTAGGGGTTTCAATCAACACTGTTAAACGCTAGCGCGGACCTGGCTTCCAGTGCAAGTAAATTCACATAATTCACCATCGGACCGGTCAGATTGACGGCTCGGTCACATTCTCCGGAGCCTTATCGGATGGCGCTGGCCATTGCGGCGGGCGTCATTCCTTAACCTTGCCCCATCGATAGGATAATCGCGCGCCGACGACCCGCGGCTCGTTGACCGTGAGCCGCAGGTCGAAGTTGCCGGTGTTGCTGTAGATGATGGCGTTCTTGTTCGCGAGATTGGCGACGTAGAGCTCGGCGAACCACGCCTCGCTGCCGCCGGGGTTGATTCCCGCGCGCAGGTTCATGATGATGTAGGAGGGCTGCAGGATGCGCGGCAGGCCGGTATTCTTGTCGTCCGGGTTGAGACCGTTGAACATGTCGCCCTTGTCGGCCATGTCGAACTGCACATAGCCCTGCAGCGCATCGCTCACGGGCCTTTGGTAACGCGCGTTCCAGCTCCAGCTGAAGTACGGCGCAAACGGCAGCCGTTCATTGACGTAGCTGTCGTAAGCCGCAGTTTCCGCGGACGTTACCCGGGCGTCGGTATAGTCGACGGATGCCTGGATCGACAGGTGCTCGTCGACCTTGTAGTCGACGTTCGATTCCATCCCGTAGATGCGCGCATCCCCGACGTTGATGTTGTAGCTGGAGGAGGGACACACCGCGGCGTCGTAGATGAGCGCCTGCAGCTTTTTCCAGTCCATGTAGTAGAGTGCGCCGTTCCAGAGCAGCTTCCCCTCCAGGCTGGTCGTCTTCCAGCCGAGCTCGTAGTTATTGAGCGTGTCCGGGGTGTAGCTCTGGGTCACGCCGCTGCTGTAGCAACCGGAAGGCAATCCGGCATTGCTGCCGCCCGGCCGGAAGCCCTGCGCCCAATCGGCATACACCATGACATCTTTGTTGACCTTGTAGCTGACGCCGGCCTTGCCGTCCGCCTTGTGCGAGGTCTCGCTGATGTCGCTCGGGGTGTTGGGGGCGTAGGCAAAGCCGAAGGACGGCGTGACGTAGTTCGAATAGGAGTGGAAGTATACGGCGCCCGCTTCCACATTCAGCTTGTCGGTCACATCGAAACTGATGTTGGCGAATTCGCTGGTCTCGAGGTCGTGACTCGACTCGGTGTAGGCGTACCAGACACCGTGGGGCAGCGACGGCTGAGTGAGCCCATAGTAACTGAGATAGTTTTGGAAGGCGGCGCCTTTGTACTGCAGCCCCGGCATGAAGAACGTGCTGTTGTCGTTGTGATCGTTGGTCACCTGCCAGTACGCGCCCACGAGCCAGTGGAGGCGTTCGCCCGCTTTGGATGAGAGCCGCAGCTCGTTCGACCAGCGCTCGGGATTGACGTTGTAATTGTAGAACTGCGTCGCCGGGTTACAGCCCGTGAAGGCACCGCCGCCATAATACGGGTCGTTGAGGCAGGTGAAGCCTTCCTGGGTGCCGCGGTAGCCGGTCGGCGGTGTGTTCCTCGCCCCGGCGTTGTAATTCTCCTCGTACTGGGAATATTCATTCCACTGCCGCCGTGACTGATTCCAGAAGGCGCTGGCGAACACCAGGTCGCCGATACCGACATCGCCCTCGACGTGCAGGTCGAACATGTTGGTCTCGAACAGGTTCTGTTCCGGACCGAAGCGCTCCACGGTGAGTTTGTGCAGCGTCGGATCCTCGTCCCAGGCACCGCTGGTGTGCTGCCGCTGGAACCCATAGGTCAAGAGCGCGCTCCAGCCCTCGCCGAATTCGCCCTTGAGCGCGAGGCGGCCGCCCTTGACGTTCTCGTGGTTGTAGTCATGGCCTGCCCAGGGCGAATTGTTGGACACGGCACCGTTGACCCAGGTGCGTGTCGTCAGCTGATTGTTGACGAAGCCGCCGTTGGAGACGCTGAAGGCGGAGGCCCTGAAGCCGAGGACGCCGTCGACCAGCGGGAGGTTGATGAACGCCTCATAGCTCTGATTGGTGGCGGCCGACTGGATGTGGCCGATGTCGGTGTCGATCCCGGCGCTGAAGGCATGCGAGTCAGGCTTGTTGGTGATGTAGCGAATCGCGCCGGACATGGCCGCGGCGCCATAAGTCGTGCCCTGCGGTCCGTTCAGCACCTCGATGCGCTCGATGTCATAGAGATGCAGGTCGGGCTGTGAGCCACCGTCGTTCATCGACAGGTCATCGACGAAGAAGCCGGTTGAGGCGGTGTTGGCGTAGTTGGGGTTGCTGCCGTCGGATACTCCGCGCATGACGAACAGCTGCGTGCCGGGTCCCGTGCTGATGTAGGAGATGGACGGCGTCTTCTGCAGGTAGTCGTCCATGCTCGCGATGCCGAGGTTTTTCATGTCCTTCGCGGTGAACACGTCGATGCTGAGCGGCACGTCTTGCAGGTTCTCCGAGATTTTGCGCGACGTGACCACGATCTCTGCGAGGCCGCCGGACTCGCTTGGCCCCGCTGCCGAGTCGGCCAGGCTCGGCGGCGCATGAGGAAGTGCGGCGCCGGCCAGCGCCGCGGCGACGGCAAACCGTACCCGCGACCCCGCCCCAACGTCATTCATTGTGCTTGCCCCACCGGTAGGACAATCGCGCGCCGACCACGCGCGGCTCGTTGACCGTGAGCCGCAGGTCGAAGTTGCCGGTGTTGCTGAAGACGATCGCGTTCTTGTTCGCGAGGTTGCTGACGTAGAGCTCCGCAAACCAGGCCTCGCTGCCGCCGGGGTTGATCCCCGCCCGCAGGTTCATGATGATGTAGGAGGGCTGCAGGATGCGCGGCAGTCCCGTGTTCTTGTCGTCGGGATTGAGACCGTTGAACATGTCGCCCTTGTCGGACATGTCGAACTGCACATAGCCCTGCAGGGCCTCGCTCAGTGGCCTCTGGTAGCGCGCGTTCCAGCTCCAGCTGAAATAAGGTGCGAACGGCAGCCGCTCATTGACGTAACTCTGGTAGGCCGGAGTCTCCGCTGACGTCACCCGTGAGTCGGTATAGTTGGCGGACGCCTGGATGGCCAGGTGCTCATCGACCTTGTAGTCGATATTCGATTCAAACCCGTAGATGCGCGCGTCGCCGACGTTGATGTTGTAGCTCGAGGTCGGACAGACCGCGGCGTCGTAGATGAGCGCCTGCAGCTTCTTCCAGTCCATGAAGTAAGTCGCGCCGTTCCAGAGGAGCTTTCCGTCCAGGCTGGTCGTCTTCCAGCCGAACTCGTAGTTATTGAGCGTGTCCGGAGTGTAGGTCTGGGTCACGCCATTGGTGTAGCACGAGGAAGGATCTCCGGTATTGCTGCCGCCCGGCCGGAAGCCCTGACCCCAATCGGCATACACCATGACATCTTTGGTGATCTTGTAGTTGACGCCAACCTTGCCATCCGCCTTGTGCGAGGTCTGGCTATAGTCGCTCGGGAGGTTGGGCTGATAGGCGAAGGCCAGCAAGGGGGTGTCGTAGTTCGAATAGGAGCGGAAGTACACGGCTCCCGCTTCCACATTCAGCTTGTCGGTCACGTCGAAACTGATGTTGGCGAATTCGCTGGTCTCGAGGTCGTGACTGGTTTCGGTGTAGGCGTACCAGATACCGTGGGGCAGCGATGGCTGGGTAAGCCCGTAGTAATTGAGATAGTTTTGGAACGCGGCACCCTTGTATTGCAGCCCCGGCATGTAATAGTTTTCGCCGAAATTGTGATCGTTGGTCACCTGCCAGTACGCGCCTACGAGCCAGTGAAGGCGTTCGCCCGCTTTGGATGAGAGCCGCAGCTCGTTTGACCAGCGCTTGGGATTGACCTGGTACGAGTAGAACTGCGTCGCCGGGTTGCAGCCCGTGAAAGCACCACCGCCATAATACGGGTCGTTGAGGCAGGTAAATCCTTCCTGCGTGCCGGGGTAACCGGTCGGCGGGGTGTTCCTGGCGCCGGCGTTGTAATTCTGCTCGTACTGGGAATACTCGTTCCACTGCCGCCGTTCCTGGTTCCAGAAGGCGCTGGCGAATACCAGGTCGCCGATGCCGACATCGCCCTCGATGTGCAGATCCGCCATGTTGGTCTCGAACAGGTTCTGCTCCGGACCGAAGCGCTCCACCGTGAGCTTCGGCAGCGTCGGATCCTCGTCCCACGCACCGTTGGTGTGCTGCTTCTGGAAGCCATAGGTGAACAGCACGCTCCAACTCTCGTTGAAGTCCGCCTTCAACGCCAGGCGCCCGCCCCTGACGTTTTCATGGTTGTAGTCATGGCCTGCCCAGGGCGCATTGTTGGACACGGCACCGTTGACCCAGGTGCGTGTCGTCAGCTGATTGTTGACGAAGCCGCCGTTGGAGACGCTGAAGGCGGAGGCCCTGAAGCCGAGGATGCCGTCGATCAGCGGGACGTTGACGAATGCCTCGTAGGTCTGATTGGTGGCGGCTGACTGGATATGGCCGATGTCGGTGTCGATCCCGGCGCTGAAGGCATGCGAGTCAGGCTTGTTGGTGATGTAGCGAATCGCGCCGGACATGGCCGCCGCGCCATAGGTCGTGCCCTGCGGTCCGTTCAGCACCTCGATGCGCTCGATGTCATAGAGATGCAGGTCGGGCTGCGCGCCGCCGTAGTTCATCGACAGGTCATCGACGAAGAAGCCGGTCGAGGCGGTGTTGGCATAGTTGGGGTTGCTGCCGTCGGACACGCCGCGCATGACGAACAGTTGGGTCCCGGGTCCGGTGCTCACGTAGGAGATCGACGGCGTCTTCTGCAGGTAGTCATCCATGCTGGCGATGCCGAGGTTTTTCATGTCCTTCGCGGTGAACACGTCGATGCTGAGCGGCACGTCTTGCAGGTTCTCCGAAATCTTGCGCGACGTGACGACGATCTCCTCGAGACCGCCGGACACCGGCGGCTGGGAGGGTGCGTCCGCAAAGCTCGGCGGCGCGTGGGGGAGGGCAACGCCGGCCAGCGCCGCGGCAACCGCAATCCGGACCCCCGACCCCGCGGCGCTGCGCCCGGGAGGGATCTGCACCGCATTCGCCTGGCCCACCAGTCTCTTTGGTTTCGCCCCCATGTCCTATCCCCTTGAAGAATATTGATTATCAGCTTGATATTCGCACCCGCGTGCGATCGCCCTTCCCTGATGATCGTCGTTCTGACCGCCCTTAGTCAACGGTCGTTCATTTACTCCCCCAGAGCGGGCTCCGCGAAACGCGCCAGGCTGTCCCCGAGGGCCCGACGGAGCGGCTCGAGCTCGCGCGCGAAATGCCGCCAGTGGCCGACGCCCGAGCGGTATAGCGGCTGACGCACCTGCTCTGCGCTTGCCGTGCGCACCGCGCGTCGCGTCGCGTGGAAATTCAGGCAGGCGGGCTCGAAAGTGAGGCCGCAGTGCATCAGCAAGCGGCGGATGTTCGCCTCCGGCTCGCGTACCACGTCCTCATACTGCACCCGCAAGACCCTCCCGGGCAGCACCGCGTCCCAGTGGTCCATGAGCGACAGATAACAGCGGTAATAGCGGCCGAGATCCGTCAGGTCGTAGCTGAAGGTCTGCCCTTCGGCAAAGTGCTGCTTGAAGGTGCTGAAGCAGGCATCCATCGGATGGCGGCGCGCGTCGATGACGATGGCGCCCGGCAGGATCGCGGTGATCAGGCCGATATGGCTGAAATTATTGGGCAGCTTGTCGGTGAAGTGGGCGCGTCCCGAGCGCAGCGGGGCCGTTTCCTCCAGATAGCGGCGGCCGAGTGCGGCGAGCTGCGCAGGGGATGCCTGGCCGACCGCCTCCGGATAGCCATCCCGGCTGGGTGACAGATCATCGAACTGCGCCACCATGTTGAGAATGTTCGGCAGCTCCATGGTGCCTTCCACCTGCGAGTGGCTGGCGAGGATCTGCTCGAGCAGCGTCGAGCCGGAGCGCGGCAGGCCGACGATGAAGATCGGCGCGGAACTCGGGTTGCCGCTGCCGCGGTGCGCTGCGAAGAAGTCCCCATTGAAGAACGCGCGAATGCGTGCACAGCGACGCTCGAACACCTCGATGTCGAACGGCTCGTCCTCCCGGCGCAGGGCATTCCCCTCGGCGTAGTGCACGAAAGCCTGCGGGTACGCCGCGCGTTGCTCGAAGGCCTTGCCGAGCGCAAACCGCAGATGTGCCTCGTTCGAGCGTTGCTGCTTCCCGCTCGACAATAGCCGCTGCATCTCGGCGAGCTCTGCGTCGCTGAAGACATAATTCTTGAGGTCGGCGAGACTCCACCACGCCTCGGCCCGGCTCGGGTCCGACTGCAGCGCCGCCTTGTAGGACGCCTCGCTGTCGGGGCGCCGACCCAGGGTTTTCTGCAGGTGCCCGGCGGAGATCTTGAGCCCTGCCTCGTCCGGTTTGAGAATCGCGGCGCGCTCATAGGCGTCCAGTGCCTCCTCCAGCCGCAGCATGCGGGTGGCGACCGAGGCGATCGCCACCCAGGTTTGAGGGCTATCGGGCTCGATCTTCTCGAGATATCGCACGGCCGTCTCCGCCTCCTCGAGGCGCCCGAGACGCACCAGCGCGGGCCCAAGCCCCCGGTAGGCGAGCGGAAGGTGGGCGGACTGCCGCAAAGCGTGGCGCAGCAGGCGCTCTGCCTCGATGGGACGATCGGCACTCAACGCCAGCGCTCCAAGCCCACAGAGCGCCGCCACGTGACTCGGATCCTCCTTGAGGATCTCGCGGAACAGCTCCTCCGGCTTACGACGCTCGTCCACCACGAGTGCGGCGGTCGCGGCCTCGATCCGCGCTCGGTGCGGATCGGTCAGTCGGGCGCGCTCGAAAGCCACAAGCGCCTCCGGATACTTCTGGAGCTCGACGAGCACATCGCCGTAGGTGAGCCACGCGCGGTGATGGTGCGGTTCGGCCTCGAGCACACGCCGTACCTCCTCGCGTGCGCGTGCGGCGTGGCCGGCACGACGACAAGCTCGCGCAAGATCGACCCGCGAATCGGCGAAGTTGGGCGCGATCAGCGTGACTCGCTCGAGCGCCTGGACCGCTGCGTCCGTCTTATCCTGATCGAGCAGCGCAACACCGAGCAGGTGCAAGCTTTGCACATGCCCAGGCGCCGCGGCCTGGATGGCGCGCAGCTGGCGCTCGGCGGTGGCGGCTCGCCCGAGGCGCAGCATCGCCAGCGCCTCCGTATAGGCCGCCCGCAGCCGCGCTTGGGAGTCTTGGTTGCTCAACATGCCGTCGCCCATACGCCGGCATTCTCACATTTATTCATGCGCAAGGCTGCCTCTCGTATAATCACCGGGCCCGGCGAAGGGCGCAGAACAACGGCAATTATGTCCATAGAAGTTACCCGCATCGGCCGGGCCCTGGGTGCCCGGATCGCCGGCATCGACCTGTCCCGGGATCTCGAGTCGTCGGAAATCGACCGTCTGGGGGAGCTCTTGCTCGAGCACCAGGTGCTGTTCTTCCGCGACCAACCCATCACGCCGCAGGCGCAAGCCCGTTTTGCCGCGCGCTTCGGGTCGCTGCACGTGCATCCCATCTACCCGGTGCTGCCCGAGCTTCCCGAGATCCTGCTGATCGACACCCACGCGAGCTTCCTGCCCGACAATGACAACTGGCACACCGACGTGACCTTCAGCCAGACGCCGCCGCTCGCCGGAATCCTGGCGGCCAAGCGCCTGCCGAGCGTCGGGGGCGATACGCTCTGGTCGAGCAGCTCCGCGGCCTACGAAGCGCTCTCGGAGCCGATGCGGCGGATGCTGGAGGGGCTCACCGCCACGCATTCGATCGCGAAATCGTTCCCGCCGGAACGCTGGCAGAAAGACGCTGCGTTCAAGGAGCGTTACGAGCGTGCGGTCGCGAAGCATCCGCCGGTGAGTCATCCGGTGGTGCGCACCCATCCGGTGAGCGGCCGCAAGGGGCTCTTCGTCAATGAAGGGTTTACGACGCACATCAACGAGCTCGCGCCGCGGGAAAGCGAGGCCCTGCTCGGCTTTCTGTTCAAGCATGCGGCCCAGCCGGAATTCACGGTCCGCTGGCGCTGGAGCGTCGACGATGTCGCCTTTTGGGACAACCGGGTGACCCAGCACTATGCGATTGCGGACTATCTGCCGGAACGGCGCACCATGCACCGCGCCACCGTCAACGGCGACCGTCCGTACTGAGGGATCCGCGGAGCCTGCGGGCTCGGACGAGGTTTCGCAGCGCATAGCCCACGACCATGGCCGCTGCGCTCAACACGCCGAACAGCAGCGAGTAGCGAAGGCTCGGGATGAATGCCATCGCCGACACGATCGAGAGCATCGCCAGGATGGCGAGGACGGTGAGATAGGGGTAGCCCCACATGCGCACCCGCAGCCGGTCGGGAGACTCGCGTTCCAGGCGGCGGCGCAAGGTGAGCTCCGCGACCGCGATCAGCACGTACACGAAGATCGCGACCGTGCCGTAGGAATTCACCAGAAATGCGAACACCCGGTCCGGCGACACGTAACTCATGATGACGGCGATATAGCCGAACAGCGTGCCGGTGATCAGGGCGCGGACGGGGACGCCGCGGCCGTTGAGCTTCGCGAGCGCGCGCGGCGCGTCGCCGCGCCGCGCGAGCGCCAGAATCATGCGCGAGGAGGCGAACAAACCGCTGTTCAACGCGGAGAGCACCGCCGTCAGGATGACGCCGTTCATGATCTGCGCGGCGCCCGGTATGTGCAGCGCCTCGAGGGCGGTCACGTAGGGTTGCTCGATGCCCGGATGATTCCACGGCAGGATGCAGACCACGACGAAAATGGACCCCACGTAGAACACCAGCACCCGCGAGATCACCGACTGGGTCGCGCGCGCCACCGCGCGTTCGGGCTCGGCGGACTCGGCGGCCGCGACCGTCACGATCTCCGAGCCGAAATAGAAGCCGGTCGCCGCGACCGCGCCTGTGAGCACGGGCGCGATGCCGTGCGGCATGAAGCCTCCATGAGCCGTGAGATGCGACAGGCCGCCGGCGACGTTCGGCCAGAGTCCCAAAATGAAGGCCGCACCGAGGCACAGGAAAACCACGATGGCGGCGACCTTGATGGAGGCGAACCAATACTCGGCCTCGCCCCAGGAACGCACTGACAACAGGTTCAACACCGTGAACCCGAGCGTCAACGCCAGGGTGAACGACCAGGGCGGCAATCCCGGGAACCAATACATCAGCAGGCGTGCGCCGGCCACCGCCTCGAGCGCGACCACGATGATCCAGAAATACCAGTACATCCAGCCGGTCAGAAAGCCCGCGAGCTCGCCGAGCGCCAGCCGGTTGTACTCGTAGAAGCCACCCACCGATGGATATGCCGCCGCCATCTCCCCCAGCATCCTCATCACCAGCACGACCAGGAGGCCGGTGAGCGCGAACGACAGCACCGCCGCCGGTCCGGCCGATTGGATCACCACGCCGGAACCGACGAACAGCCCGGCGCCGATCACGCCGCCGAGCGCGATCATCTCCATGTGACGGCGCTTGAGCGTGCGACGCAGTACCCCGGTGTCTGCGGCGATGACTTCAGCCGGCGCGGCAAGGCTTGCTGGTGCGTCCGATTTGGTCAGGGCGGGCGTTTCGATGGCGGTTACCGGAGTGAACGACGGTTGCACGCTAGCATCTTGAGAGACGGATTGTCACCGGTCCTGCCCCGGCGGCGCCCCGACGATCAGGCCCGCGGCTGGATGTCGCCGTAGAACTCGTGAGCGATTTCGCCGAGCAGACCCGAGACGTAGGCTGCGAACGAGCGCCACGCCTCGAGGTGGAACGTGGTTTGACCGGTCCGCCACAGCACGATGTCGGCCTTGGCGAGCACGGTGCGCGTGCACATCCCGACTGGAAAGGCGCGCAGGTCCAGATCGAGCGGGCACGCTGCGCTCAGCAGGGTCGCCGCGTGCGGACCCGAGATCTCGAGCGCAAATTGGCGGTGGCTGACATCGACCAGGGCGTGCGGCTCGGCGGCGAGGGCGCGCTCGAGGCTTGGCGCCACCGCCGCGTGCGATTCGCCGTCCGCGCCGTCGCCCGGCCCAAGGTCGAGCAGCAGGTATTCGTCCGGGCCGAGCCACAGCGTCGCGCGGGGTCCCGCGACCACGGCGCGGCACGCCTCCTCGGAGAATGCGACGCCCCAGGCGGGTGCGGCCAATGCCCGTGCGGCGGGGGCGCCGTGCAGCACCCAACGGCCGGCGGGCGGGAGCGGCTTGAGCCAATCGGTGGGCGCCATGGCGGGAGGGCGGCGCTGCGCGAGCTCAGCCATTGATGCGTTCTCCCGCAGGGTCGTAGAAAATCGGCGAGCCGACCTCCACCTCGATGTCGCCATCGGGCATGGGCACGTACAGATGCTCCCCCATGCGGGCGCGCCCGCCCGCCACCAGCGCGAGCGCGATCGGGAAGCCGAGCACGCTGCTCGCATAGGACGAGGTCACATGCCCGATCAATTCCATCGGCGGGCGCTGTCGTGCCTTGGCGGCGACCTGTGCGCCTTCCTCGAGGATCGTGCGGCCGTCGCAAGCGCGCAGCCCCACCAGCTGCTTGCGGTCCGGAGCCTTCATGGACGGCCGCTCCAGTGAGCGCTTGCCGACGAAATCCGTCTTGGTCTTGCCGACTGCCCAGGTTAGCCCGGCATCGTCGGGCGTCACGGTGCCGTCCGTGTCCTGACCGACGATGATGTAGCCCTTTTCCGCGCGCAGCACGTGCATGGTCTCGGTGCCGTATTCGCAGATGCCGTGCGACTGCCCGGCGGCGTAGATGCTCTCCCAGACCGCCGCGCCGTAATCCGCCGGCACATTGATCTCGAAACCGAGTTCGCCGGTGAAGCTCACGCGGAACAGGAGCATCGGCACGCCGCAGATCCTGCCGCGGGCGACCGCCATGTGCGGTAGCGCGGCCGCGCCCAGGTCGATGTCGGATACGAGCGGCTCGAGCACGCGCCGCGCATGGGGACCCTGCACCGCGATGACCGCCCATTGCTCCGTGGTCGAGGTGAGCCACACCTTGAGATCCGGCCACTCGGTCTGGCGGTAATCCTCCATCATCGCGAGCACCCGCGGCGCTCCGCCAGTGGTCGTGGTGACGTGGAAGCGGTCGGCCGCGAGGCGGGCGACCACGCCATCGTCGTAGATGAAGCCGTCCTCGCGGCAGAGAATTCCGTAGCGTGCACGACCCACGCCTAGACCCGTCCAGCTGTTGATGTACATCCGGTTCATGAACTCGGCGGCATCCGCGCCGACCACCTCGATCTTGCCGAGGGTCGAGGCGTCGAAAATGCCGCAGGCATTGCGAACTGCGAGACATTCGCGCGCGACCGCCGCATGCATGTCCTCGAGGCCGCGCGGAAAGTAGCGGGAGCGCAACCAAAGGCCCACGTTCTCGAATACCGCGCCCTTGCTCTGTGCCCAGCCGTGGGTCGGGGTTGTACGCCTCGGATCGAACAGATTTCCGCGGGAGATCCCGGCAAAACTGCCGAAGGTGGTGGGCGTGTAAGGCATGCGGAACGTGGTCAGGCCCACCTGGGGGATCGATGAGCTCAGATTCTGCGCCGCGATGGCGAGCGTGTTCAGATTCGAGGTCTTGCCCTGGTCGGTCGCCATCCCCGTCGTGGTATAGCGCTTCAGGTGCTCGATCGATTGGAAGCCTTCCTGGGCCGCGAGCTTCACGTCGCGCACGGTCACATCATGCTGAAAGTCCACGAAGGCCTTGAGCTTGCTGGCGGGCTGCGCGGCGGGGAGCGCCCCGAGGATCGCGCCTGCGCGCCGGGTGGACGCTTCGACGCTGAAGCGGCGATCCTCGGCGCCCGCTTGCGAAACGGATTCGCCCAACGAGTCGACCGCCGCGGCGCCGGCGTTCGCGCCGTCCTCCAGCGCCTGCGCGAGATCGGTGATGCCCCGGCAGGCGCCCACGGAGCGCTCGCGCTCCGCCGACCGGCTCGGAATGAAGGCCCCCAGCGACTCGTCCCAGGCGAGCTTGCCGCGCGATTGCGAGAACAGATGTACGCTCGGTGTGAATCCTCCGGACATGAGCACCGAATCGCACTCGATGCGGCGTGTCCGGCTCACCCGTCCTGCGGCGTCGACTTCGCCCAACGAGATCGCCTTGACGCGTCGATTGCCCTCCGTGCCGAGCACCGTCGCGCCCGCGAGCACTTCGATGCCGGCGCCGCGCACCGCGTCCGGCAGACCACTCGGCAGCTGCGGACGGACATCGGCGACGGCGGCGACGCTGACGCCGCTTGCGCGCAGATCGAGCGCGGTCTGATAGGCGGTGTCGCAGGCCGTGACGATGACGACGCGGCGCCCGACCAATACACCGTAGCGGTTGAGGTAGGTTTGCGCGGCGCCCGCGAGAATGATGCCCGGAAGGTCGTTGCCCGGAAACACCAGCGGGCGCTCGATCGCGCCCGTCGCGAGGATCACGTGGTGGGCGCGCACCTGCCACAGCCGCTCGCGCGGCAGCTGGCGCGGGGGCGTCGCGAGATGATCGGTGATGCGCTCGTTCAAGCCGATGAGGTTGTGCGGGAAATAGCCGAACGCGGTCGTGCGGGTGAGCAGCGTCACGCGGGCATTGCGGCGCAGCTCCGTGACCGAACGGCGGACCCAGTCGAGCGCCGCATCGCCGTTGATGCGCGCCGAGGCGTCGCCCAAGAGGCTCCCGCCGAATTCTGCCGACTCGTCGCAGAGCATGATGCGGGCGCCGGAATCCGCCGCCGCCAGCGCGGCGGCAAGCCCCGCAGGGCCTCCGCCCACCACCAGCACGTCGCAATGCGCGTAGCGCTGGGCGTAGCGGTCGGGATCGGGCCTGGTCGGCGCGAGGCCCAGCCCGGCGGCGCGGCGGATGAAGGGCTCGTACCATTTCTTCCAGGCGCTCTTCGGCCACATGAAGGTCTTGTAGTAAAAGCCCGCCGGGAAGAAGGCCGACAGCCAGTCGTTGACCCGGCCCACATCGCGCTCGAGACTCGGCCAGCGGTTCTGGCTCACGGCTTGAAGCCCCTCGTACAGCTCCACCTGCGTGACCCGAAGGTTGGGTGTATAGCGGGCCTCGTCGCGGAACACCGTCACGAGCCCATTGGGTTCCTCGGAGCCAGCGGCGAAAATGCCGCGCGGCCGGTGGTACTTGAACGAGCGGCCCACGAGGTGCACGCCGTTGGCGAGGAGTGCCGAGGCCAGCGAATCGCCCGCGAACCCGCGATAGGTCCTGCCGTCGAACGTGAACGTGAGGGGCCGGCTGCGGTCGACGCGCCCGGTGAAGTTGGTGCGGAAGCTCACGGGGGCCGCCCGCCGATTTTCGCCAGGTTCGGCCTGGGCTCGCCGGTCTTGTAGGTCGCGAGAAAATGATCGGTGGTGGTGTCGCGCAGCGCATTGAAGAAGCGCCCGCAGCCGCGCGCGTGGCGCCAGCGCTCCGCATGCACCCCCTTCACGTTGTCGCGCATGTACAGAAAATCGGTCCAGGCCTGATCGTCGAGGTCCTGGGGGCGGGCGGGCCGCGCGATGTGCGCCTGCCCGCCGTAGGTGAACTCGAGCTCCGGGCGCTCGCCGCAATAGGGGCACTGAATGAGCAGCATGGCGATGGCCGAAGGCTAGTGAGCCACGGCGGCTGCCGCGGCCTCGTCGATGAGGAACCCATCGCGGAAACGCTCGAGCGTGAACGGCGCGTTGATCGGATGCGGCTCGTCGCGCGCGATGGTCCACGCGAACACGTGCGCCGAGCCCGGGGTGGCCTTGAATCCGCCCGTGCCCCAGCCGCAATTGACGTACAGACCGGGCACGGGTGTCTTGGCGATGATGGGCGAGCGGTCCGGCGTGACATCGACGATTCCGCCCCAATTGCGCATCATGCGCAAGCGGCGAAATTGCGGGAACAGCTCGCAGATCGCATCGAGCGTGTGGGTGTTGATGTGCAGCGCGCCGCGCTGCGTATAGGAGGTGTAGGCGTCGGTGCCCGCGCCGATCACGAGCTCGCCTTTGTCCGACTGGCTGATGTAGGCATGGATGGTGTTCGACATCACCACGCAGGGAAATATCGGCTTGATGGGCTCGGATACCAAAGCCTGGAGCGGATAGCTCTCCAACGGAAGGCGCACCCCGGCAAGCCCCAGCACGACGCTGGTCGATCCCGCAGCCGAGACGCCGACCTTGCGCGCCAGGATGGTTCCGCGTGTGGTCTCCAATGCCTCCACGCCGCCGCCGTTCGGGTCTTTGCGGATGCCCGTGACCTCGCAGTTCTCGATGATGTCGACGCCCAGCGCGTCCGCCGCCCGTGCATAGCCCCAGGCCACCGCGTCGTGTCGCGCCGTGCCGCCACGGCGCTGCAGCGCGGCTCCGAGGACGGGATAACGGATGTTGTCCTCGATGTTGAGCGGCGGACAGAACTCCTTGGCCTCGGCGGGGTCGAGCCACTCGTTGTCGACCCCGTTGCAGCGGTTGGCGTGGACATGGCGCTTGAACACCTGGATGTCGTGCACCGTGTGCGCGAGCATCATCACTCCGCGGGGCGAGTACATCACGTTGTAGTTCAAGACCTGGGAGAGGCTCTCCCACTTCTTGACGGCATGATCGTAGAGAGCCGCGCTCTCATTGAACAGGTAGTTGGAGCGGATGATGGTGGTGTTGCGGCCGGTGTTGCCTCCGCCGATCCAACCCTTCTCGAGCACGGCGATGTTGGTCATGCCGTGCTCCTTGGCGAGGTAATAGGCCGCGCCCAGGCCGTGGCCGCCGCCGCCGACGATCACCGCGTCGTAGCTTTGCTTGGGAGCGGCCTTGCGCCATTGCGGTTCCCAGCTGCGGTGACCCGACAGGCCCCGCCTGATCAGGGCCCATCCGGAAAAGGATTGGCGGCTCATGCGGTTTGCGTTCCCAGGGCCCTAGGCCCTCAAGTCCTTGTTCTCGGGATCGTAAGGCGAATCCACCAACACCGTCGCGCGCTTGCGCTCTCCCAGGATCTGGATCTCGAGTTCGCTGCCGACCGCGGAGAATTCGGGTTTCACGTACCCGAGCCCGAGGCTTTTCTTCAGCGCATGGCCATAGTAGCCCGCGGTCGCACGACCGACGAGCTGTCCCTTGCCATCGAACAAGGGCTCGTTGCCGAGCGCATCGGCATCCGTCACGCCGTGAACCTCGAACGTGACGAAGCGGTTTGGAACCCCTTGCGCGAGCTGCTTCTCGAGCGCCTCCTTGCCGATGAAGGACCCCTTGTTCATCCGCACGAAGCGGTCGAGTCCCGCCTCGAAGGGCGTGTAGTCGGGCGTGAGGTCGCTGCCCCACATGCGGTAGGACTTCTCGATGCGCAGCGACTCCATGGCGCGCATTCCAACCATCCCGATGTTGAACTTGGCGCCCGCCTCGAATATCGCATCGAACAGATGATGCGCGTATTCGATGGGGAAGTGCAGCTCCCATCCCAGCGAACCCACGAAATTCACGCGCAACAGGTACACATCGACCGCGAGCCCGACTTCGGCCACCTGCGCCGTGAGCCAGGGGAAGGCGGCGTTGTCGAGCGGCGTATCGGTGAGTGCCGCCAGCACGTCGCGGGAGCGGGGGCCCGCGACCACGAAGCACCCACGGCTCGAAGTGATGTTGCGCAAGGCGACCGATCCGTCGGTGGGCAGTTTTTCGAGCAGATAGTCGCTGTCGTAACGCTCCGCCGCGCCGGCGCTCACCACGTAGAAATGCTGGTCGGCGATCTTGGTGATGGTGAATTCGGAACGGATGCCGCCGCGGCGCGTAAGCGCATGCGAGAGCGCCATGCGGCCGATCTTGGCGGGCACCTTGTTGGCGACCAGCCCATCGAGCCAGGCTTCGGCGCCCGGCCCCGTCACCTCGTGCTTGGTGAATGGGGTGAGATCGATGACGCCCACGTTCTGCCGCAGATTCAGCGCCTCGCGACCCACGTGCGGAAAATAATTGGAGCGGCGGAAGCTCCACTTGTCAGTGGGCGTGACGCCCGGGGGCGCGAACCAATTGGCGCGTTCCCAGCCGTAGCGCTGCCCGAACACGGCGCCCATGCGGGCGAGCTTGTCGTAGATCGGACTGGTCTTGGCCGGGCGCGCATCGGGCCGCTCCTCGTCCGGAAAGTGGATGACGAAGACGTTGCGGTAAGTTTCCTCGTTCTTCTGAACGACGTAGCGCTTGCTGGTGTAGGGGCCGTAGCGGCGCGGGTCGACCGCCATCATGTCGATGCCGGGCTCGCCGTTGATGATCCACTCAGCCAGCTGCCAGCCGGAGCCGCCGGCGGCGGTGATGCCGAAGCTGTGGCCCTCATTGAGCCAGAGGTTGCGCACACCCCAGGCGGGGCCGATCAACGGGCTACCGTCGGGTGTATAGGAAATCGGGCCGTTGACGATGTCCTTGATGCCGCAGGTGGCGAGGCAGGGCACCCGCCGCTGGGCGGCCTCGACGTGCGGCAAAAGCCGCTCGAGGTCGCCCTCGAACAGACTCTTGCCGAACCAGTCGGGCACACCGTCGGCGAACCGGGCGGGCGCGCCGGCTTCGTAGGGCCCCAGGATCCAGCCCATCCGCTCCTCGCGCAGGTAGTAGGACTGATCGGATTCGCGCAGCACCGCGAGCTCGCGGCCGCCGGCCTTTCGATAGGCTTTGAGCTCCGGGGATTCGTCGTAAACGATGTACTGATGCTCGACCGGGATGGCGGGCACGTTCAGTCCGAACAGGCGCCCGGTTTGACGCGCATAGTTGCCGGTGGCGCAGACCACGTGCTCGGCGACGATGTCGCCCTTGCTCGTGGTCAGATGCCATTCGCCGGACGGGGTGCGCTTGATGCCCGTGACTTCCGTTTGCTCGTAGATTTCGGCGCCGCGCGCCCGCGCGCCCTTGCGCAGCGCCATCGTCAGGTCCGCCGGCGCAATGTGGCCGTCATCGGGATGGTAGAGCGCGCCCACGATGTTTTGGGTGTCGCCGCCGTTGCCGAGCTCGACCAGCGGCCAGAGCTTCTTCACCTCCTGGGGGGAGATGATCTGGAACGGCACACCGATGGTGTTGGCCGTGCCGCAGTACTTCTGATACTCGTCCATGCGGTCGCGGCATGTCGCGAGGCGCAGATTCCCGGTGACGTGGAAGCTCACGTCCTGCCCGGTTTCCGCCGGCAGGCGCTTGTAGAGGTCGACCGAATATTTGTGCAGCTGCCCGACCGTATAGCTCATGTTGAAGAGCGGCAGCAGCCCCGCAGCGTGCCAGGTCGATCCGGCGGTGAGCTCGGAACGCTCGACCAGCACGACATCCGACCATTTTTGCGCGAGGTGATAGAGCGTGCTGACGCCTACCGCGCCCCCTCCGATGACGACGACGCGGGCATGAGTTTTCATCTATCGATTCCTCGGGGAAATTCGCTCCGCAGTGTAACCAGCGCCCGCCGAAACAATAAGCTAATTGCGACAATCCCGGATGTAAATGCGCCATGGCCTCCTGGCCA
>Ga0182012_10001355_pt1 | contig 26904 bp, 23 predicted proteins | sample 612S2SmetaG_FD_120486 | JGI IMG/M metagenome (GOLD analysis project Ga0182012, IMG submission 120486) | Permafrost microbial communities from Stordalen Mire, Sweden - 612S2S metaG | ecosystem: Environmental > Terrestrial > Soil > Wetlands > Permafrost | place: Sweden: Stordalen | collected...
ACCCGGTCGCCTACCTGTAAATCGTCAGCCGTAATGCGCTGGGCGCCCGTTAGGTCTTTCGCGCCCGGCTCCACTTTTAGCAAACTTTTGGTATCAGCCAACAAAATGGTGTAGCTCGTTCCGGTTTTATCCTCTATTACTGTGACCGTGTGCGCGCTGGGGTCCACTGCGGTAATAGCGCCCAGCACGTGATCGAGAGGCTGTTTGGCCGGTGCGGCGGCATCTTGCGAGTACGCGCAAAACGAGGCGGCCAGCACCATTGAGAATAGACCTACCTTCATACGGAGAAAACTTTTCGACATAAATTGGGATTCAGGGCGGCAGACCAGGCTACCTGACAAACAGAAAGGGCGAAGCGAGGGGCTAGAGGGTTACCAACCTAGGGGAGAAAGTATGGGGAAGAAAGGGCGGCTGTCCGGACATCATTCTTACATAAACAACGAAAACGCGCAGCCTGCTGCATTGCTAGGCTTTTGGCGAGGCGGCGCGTCTCAGGGAGTTCAGGCTGGGGAAGGAAAACGGGCAGGCTGATTATGCGGCGTTCGTAACCATATCGTCGTCGAACGTCTCGTTGCCTTCTTCCTTATTGCGGTCGGCCAGTTCCTGGCACTGAATGCAATTGGCAGCCCACGGTACAGCCGCAATCCTCTTGGGGCTGATGTCTTCTTCGCAGTGGAGGCACGTTCCAAACGAGCCATCATCAATGCGGCGGAGCGCTAGCCTGACGCTGCGCAATAGATTCGATTCGCGGTCAAGGTTGCGAATGGCTAATTCACGTTCAGAAGCATGCTGCACTTCATCCAGCGCGTCGGCGCTTTTTTCAATGGCGATGGCGTCACGATTGCGGACAATTTTTTCTAGCTCTGCCTGCTTCGTCTCCAGTATTTTTTTAAACTTGTTGATTTCACTCTTAGTCATCTTATTTTTTCTCCTTCCAAAACTACCCGACCGGACCGCTTCACTAAAAACGATTACGAGGCAGCCAAGATCTGTCTCTATGGACGAACGGCGATGCTAAACGGACTTCCACAGACGGTATCAACTTTTGGTACAGGTGACTATACTAGAGAGCTACTACCGTGGAGAATAAATCCACGCTTCAACACCACACAACGCGTCGTTATACAAACGTCGCTATCGCACGTCGTTACCGACTTCGACAGACGACATCAGCGGACATCCTTTCAGACAGCCTAACGGCATCTGCCTAAATGCCCACTCAACACAACTTCTGCTTTTCGGATTTCAGAATCATAGCACAAAACTCCAAAATTGCAACCAGTTTAGAAAAAAATAGCGCTTTAGCCGATCGCCACTCTTTTCCATGAGTGAGCTATCGGCAGAAGCCCGCAATCACCTTAGATACCGCGAATTACTTGGCCGACTTTCTTAAAACTGTTAGTGACGTTTGTACCCAAATCGCTTCAAGTGCAAAGTACGTATAGAACTAAAAGGCCGTTACTTCTACCAAACAGCTATAAAAAGTAGGGCCGCCGCCGATGTCAGTCAGCCGTTCCGACGTTAGGTGATTGATTCCGCTTAGTCCGGGCGACATCTTCGCCCACCCTAAGGTCCGCGCGCGCACCACCCCCGGTTGCACGTCTCCGTTCACTTTGGCGCGCAACTGGCATTCTCCGCGTTCATTCCACACGCGCACCAACGTACCGTCGGCAATGTTACGAGCTGCGGCGTCACTTGGGTGCATGGATAAGAGCGACGTCTGCTGATTCACATCCGCCCGATTGCCGAACGTAGAATTCATACTGTCATCATTCTTGGCAGAAATCAGTTCCAAGGGAAATTTCCGGTGCAGCGTAGCGTCGCCAAAACGCGATTCCACCGGTGGCGTATATGCCAGCGCCTTTGCGCCGAATTCGAATTTACCGGAAGCTGTGCGGAAGTCTCCTTGGACGAACGGCAGAAACGGCGCACCTTCGCTTGCAAGATTCAGGCGAACAGATCGCTCCCGTTCCAGCCGCTCCAACGTGATGCCTTTCAGAAATGGTGAACCCGAAGCAAGCAGCGCTTCTATCATTTGATCTTCGCTGTCCGCGAAACAGGAATCAGTGAAACCCATGCGCTTCGCCAGCAAGCGGAAAATCTCTACATTACTTTTCGTCTCACCTGGTGCCGCCAATGCCGGCCGCGCTAATTGCACATAGTGATGTCCATAGGCCCGATACAAGTCAGTGTGCTCCAGAAATGTTGTAACCGGCAATAGGATATCGGCGTAATCGGCAGTGTCCGTTTGAAACTGTTCCAGAACCACAGTAAAAAGATCTGCGCGCTTAAGGCCAGCCGTTATCTTATTTTGGTTCGGCGCAATGGCCGCCGGATTCGAGTTGTAAACCACCAGCGCGCGCACTTTCGGTTTATCTAGATCAACCAGCGCTTGCCCAAGCTGCGACATATTCACAATGCGCGCTTCCCGTCCAAGGGCCGATAGCTTTTGAAGATCCGGTCGCTCCAACGCCGAAGTATTGAATTCGAATGCGCCCGACGTTGTGAGTTGCAATCCGCCACCGGCCTGACGCCACGCTCCGGTCAACACAGGCAGCGCTGCGATGGCACGCACGGCCGCACCGCCGCGGTCATTCCGCTGCACGCCGTAATTCACGCGGATGGCTGCAGGCTGGGTAGTCGCATACTCGCGCGCCAGCATTTCGATGTCACTAACGGCTATGCCCGTAAGCTCCGCCACCCGTGCGGGCGGATAATCGGCAGCCAGTGCAGCCAGTCCGCTGAACCCATTCGCATACGAATCGATGTACGCGCGATCTTCCAAATGCTCGCACAGAATCACGTGAATCAACCCCAAAGCCAGCGCCAGATCCGAGCCGGGATTAACGGCAAAATGTTTGTCAGCGGCGCGACCGGTGCGATTCTTTACCGGATCAATCACATAGAACTTCGCTCCGTTCCGCCGTGCCTCAACCACAAACGGCCACAGATGCGAATTCGTACCCAGGATATTTGCCCCCCAAGCGATGATTAGCTTGGCGTGCGCAAATTGTTCCGGCTCTATACCAAAGCGCGCGCCCTGCGATTCGGTCAGCGCCAGTCCGCCCGTTGCCGAACAAATCGTTCTGTCCAGGCGCGACGCTCCTAGCCTGTGAAAGAATCGGCGGTCCATGCCGCTGCCATTCAAGAGGCCCATCGTGCCGGCATAACTATAAGGCAGAATTGCCTCGCTGCCTTCTTCGCTGGCAATCGCAGTCAAACGGTTGGCAATCTCGTTCAGCGCTTCATCCCAGCCAATGCGCTCGAACTTCCCCTCGCCCTTCGCCCCGCTGCGCCGCATCGGATAGAGCAGGCGTTCCGGATGATATTCGCGCTCCAAATACTTAGCCACTTTGCCGCACAGGAAACCGCGTGTGACCGGGTGTTCTGGGTCACCACCAATCTTTGTAGCGCGACCAGTTCCATCAATATTCAGCACTAACGCGCAAGTGTCAGGGCAATCCAGGGCACAGACAGAATGTTTTTGCTCAGGCACGGTTCTTCTATTGTCGCCGAAGGCCTTGGGCAGACCGGGCTTTTGCTGCATCCGAATTGGCTCGTGACAGCATCAATGAATAGAACCTTATGAGTACTTTACAAGCTCCCGCTACAGCGCAGCAGGCTACCCAGGCGTTAGTCGGCCTTTTTGAGCCGCTGCAGATCCGCGATGTGAAATTTCGCAACCGCATCCTGGTTTCGCCCATGTGCCAGTATTCGTGCGTCGATGGCTTCGCCAATGATTGGCATTTAGTGCATCTCGGCAGCCGTGCAGTCGGAGGAGCGGGTGGTGTCATTGTTGAAGCAACGGCCGTGGAAGCAATTGGCCGCATTTCGCCCGGCGACATGGGCATCTGGAAAGATCAGCAGATTGAGCCGTTGGCCCGCATCGCGCGTTTTGTGAAACAAGAAGGTGCCATTCCCGGCATTCAACTCGCCCACGCGGGAAGAAAGGCCAGTACCGATGTTCCGTGGCGCGGCGGCCATCCGTTGCTCACACCGGACCAAGATGCCTGGCAACCCGTCGCGCCCAGTCCGCTGGCTTTCGATAAAGGGTATCCCGTTCCGCGTGAGTTGACGATTCAAGAGATTCATGGCATCGTGCGCGCGTTCGCCGACGCCGCCAAGCGCGCCCTTGACGCCCGCTTCGAGCTTATTGAGTTGCACAACGCTCATGGCTATCTGGCACACGAATTCTTATCGCCGCTCTCTAACAAACGCACCGATCAGTATGGCGGCTCGCTCGAGAATCGCATTCGTTTCTCACTGGAAATTGTCGATGCTGTCCGCGCCGTTTGGCCTGAACGGTTGCCCTTGTTCTTGCGCATCTCCGCTTCCGATTGGACCGACGGCGGCTGGACTGCTGACGATTCCGTTGTCTTAGCCAAAGCTGTGAAAGACCGCGGCGTGGACCTAATTGACTGTTCCTCCGGCGGTAACGTGCCGCGTGCCGCCATTCCTGTCAAGCCCGGCTATCAAGTGCCGTTCGCTGCAAAGATTCGTAAGGAAGCCAGCATGTTCACGGGTGCGGTGGGCATGATCACGGAAGCCACGCAAGCGAACGAAATCATTCAAGGCGGGGAAGCCGACGTTGTCCTGCTCGCGCGAGAATTCTTGCGTGAACCCTACTGGCCCTTGAGAGCGGCGAAGGAACTTGGGGTAAAAGTGCAAGTCGCTGACCAATACGCCCGCGCGTTTTAGTGATCGCAGAGAAGAATGAACTCCTTTTCGTAGCTCATCGAATGATGGCGCTCACGGCATCAAGGGGTACGTAGCCAGGAATCAAAAAAAGCCCCCGAACGCGGCAAGCATTCTGCCGAGTTCGGAGGCCCACTTGGAGGAAATACTTTTGCAGTTTAGCGGCGACCACCACCACTGCTGCGAGCGCCTACGCTACCGTGACTAACAACGCCGCCACCAATCGCGCGTCCGCCATAACCGCCCACCGCATAGCGCCCACCGTAGTAGCCGCCACGGTACCCGCCGTAGTAGCGTCCGCCCAAAAACAGTGAGAAGCCCGGACCCCAATAGTAGGGATAACCATATGCGTAATACGGATACGGATAGCCATAGCCATAGTAAGGCGCAGCCGCAACGGGAGGATACGCCGGATACGGTGCAGCCGCATACGGACCATACTGCCCAACAGGTCCAGGACCTTGGCTGTACATTGGTTGCGAATATTCACCCGGCTCCACATAATGGAACGCTTGCGGCGCATGATCAGTAGCAATCGTCACCGGCGCTTCAATGCGGAACGTCAGCGTCTGCTCCGGATAGAGAACGCTGGGGTGGCCACGCGTCACCAACACTCCAATAATGCCGAGCGCCGCACCCGATCCCGCACCAATCGCCGCACCTTTACCCCAGGCGGCAGCAGCTCCAACAGCCGCGCCTAAAGCAGTCGTGCCGGCAATCGCACCAGCATCCTGGCCGACAGAACTCGGCCCCGTACGGCTAACGAGAGAAGACTTGATCGGAATTTGTTGACCATCTACCAACGTCAAGTCAGTGAGTTGTACACCAAGTCGCGCTAAGCCAGAGATGTGGCCAGCCTTCTGTACTTCTGCAACATGGCCGCCAATCGTTTCCCCCGGCTCGGCAACCACTACGCCATTGACAACCAACGGCTTCAGCAGAGTGGCAGAGAACGGATCACCCACTTGATTGCGATCAGACGACAACAACTGATTGATACGCACCGTTAAATAAGTACCCGGGGCAACTGTTAGCGTCGCAGGCACAGGCTGCTGATTGTAGGCAGGCTGTTGTTGCGGATAGCCCTGCGGCGGCGGACCCTGATTGTACCCGCCCTGATTCTGTGAACCATACGCCGGCGGAGGTCCATAAGTCGGTTGACCGTTCGTCGGATATCCATTCGGCGGCGGAGTCTGTTGCATGCTACCGTTTGCGTCCGCTGGCGGGGGTGGCGGTGGTGCTTGCACCGAGTTGCCATTAAATGGTACCGGCGGTTGCTGCGCGTTCATGTCAGCAGTCGGCGCATTTTGATTTTGCGAACTGGAATCGCCCACGCGTTTCCACCCGCCATTCGTTGGAGCAACTGGCGGTGGAGCAGGTGCGGGAACAGCTTGCGCTTCGCTGGGGGCCGGCGGAGGCGCGGGCGGATCCTGGGCTAAAGCGAAGGTCGGAAAAGCGAGCAGGGCGCTAAGAATGAGGCATCCCGCGCGCTGCTTGTCGGAAGATTTGAGTGCTTGCATGTATCCCTCGTAAGGTCGGACGCTACTGATTGTGCACGCGTTTCGCCATTCCGAAGTTTATAGAAAGATTGGAGTTATCCGTCCCAAACGATTGCAGAAACGGTGCGTTTCCACCGCCCGTGGTGCTTTTGAACCACTACAGCCGGCGGCGCCGTTCATCCACGTATGTTTTTGCTGCTAGTGCCAATACAATAATCAAAGCCAAGCTGCGGAATTTCCCCTGCAACGTAAGCAAAGCTGCCACCGCCAGCACGGCATATAAAAGGAAGGCGATCCGAGCGCTGATCATTGAACAGGCACGTTGTAATCGAAGTTAAAGCCCACGGTGATTTGCGAGCCCTTAAAATCGTCCGGCAGATGCGGCAGCGGGCTCGATTTCATCGGAATCGTACTCGCATATAAATCCAGCAGCGTCACGCCCGACGGCTCGGCCAGCACCACGCGCGGTATCGAGCCGTCGCGATTGATCACGAAGTGAACCACGCTGCGCCCATGCAATTGATGCTTCAACACACCCTCTGGCAAGTTGCGCAGAAAGTTGGCTCGAATGATCGCCAGAATCTTCGCCAGGTAATCCCGGAAATCCGCGCCATGCGGATCGCTCAGTAATTCAATCGCCGGGTGCAGATTGCCAATTTGCCCGTTCAGCCCAGGCAGAGGCGTCGCCGGCGTACTCGGTTTCTCTTCGCTCGAACCCGGCCGCAAAACACCAGGCGGAGGGGGCGTCTTCGGCTGCACTAGTTTCGGCGCAGCCTGCGTACCGGCCGTTGGAAACTGCGAAGGATTGCTGCTCGGAGGCGGGGGCACCGCCGCCGACAATCCATTCAAAGAACCTGCCGTCGCATCTGCCGGCCCTTGATTCATCGCCAGATTCGGCGCGTCCGGCATAATCCGTGTCGTCTTGTTGGTAGGTGCCACACCCACCTTCTGCGGCGGCTCAAAGTGTCGCACCGAAGCGTTTGCCGATGCTTGCTGTTTCGGTTGGTCCTGTTGCGGAGCCACCAGCGACGCCAGATCAATTTCCTTGCTGACCTTATGTTTATTCGCGGCCTTCTGCGTCAGCTCTTGCGGAAAATACAGCGGCGTTTTATGTTCCACCACCACATACTGCGGCGCCCTGTCTTGCACCAGGCTGGGGATCTGCAACGCCAAAACAAAAATGACCACGTGCAGCAGAACCGACGCCGCGCCAATCATCGCGAACTGCTTGCCGGAGTAGCCGCCACTCCAATGCAGTGCCAGTTCCAACGGGTAATCGGAAGGCGCCAATGGTTGCGCGGGGGCGCTGTTTTGAGCGGGGTCCGATAGCGATAAGAGCAAAAGATCCATGCCGGTGGAAATGTAAGGACGCTGGTAACAGGCGCAAAGTTGCCCGTCGTTGTTTTATTTACTTAATGGCGAGAACGGATGGTCGCGGCCACAATCTCCGCGTGTTCCTTGATTTTATCAAGAATGGCCTCCGCCAGGCGTAGTGCGCGCGCACCCTGCCAGCCATCCACTCGTGGTCGCGTACGCTGGCGCACCGCCTCGCAGAACGCTAACAACTCCGATTCCAACGGTTCCACGCGATCTACTTTGAGCTGTTCGAAGCCAATCTTAGGCAGAGATCCAGGTTCCGGCGGAGGTCCCACAGAAAACCGCGTGGCATCTTGCCGCTGGTAGTCGAGGGAAATGTAGGCACCCGGTTGAAAGACCCGCATCTTGCGGACTTGTTCCACCGAAACGCGGCTCGCCGTCAGATTTGCAATACACCCACTCGCAAACGACAAGCGCACATTCGCGATATCCACTTTGTTCGAAAGCACCGAAATGCCGGCGGCCCGAATCTCTTCCGGTTCCGCTTCCGTTAGGCTCAGCACCAGATCTAAATCATGAATCATTAAATCCAGCACCACGTCGATATCCAAACTGCGTGGTGTGAAAATACTCAGCCTATGAATCTCGAAAAACAGCGGAATCGTCAGCGCTTTCTGCAAGGCGATCACCGCCGGATTGAATCGCTCCAAATGGCCTACTTGCAGAATCCGGCCTTTTTCGTCGGCCAATCTTGCCATTCGTTCGCCCGCCGCAGCCGTGTCGGCAATCGGCTTTTCCACCAGCACATCCACGCCCGCGTTCAGCAGTCGCGTAGCCACGTCTTCGTGCGAAATGGTTGGCGTGGCCACTACCGCCGCGTCAACATTAGGCATGGTGTTGAGAGTTGCGAATGCTTGCCCGCCGTGTTCCGTTGCTAGTTGTTGTGCCCTGGCGACATCTGAATCCACAATCGCCACTAACTCAACGCCAGCCATGCGGCTCAACACGCGCACATGATTGCGGCCAAACGCGCCCGCGCCTACAACCCCGACTCTCAAATTGTTCATGCGGAGGTGCTTTCCCATGGCGGGTAGCCTATGATGCTGATCTGCGCTTCATTCGCGCGCCGCAACACTTCTTCTTTATCCAAAAGCAGCGTGCGTCCAGCATCCACCGCCATCACCGTAGTCTTCGTTTCGATCATCGTGTCGATCGTAGTCAGCCCGGCCACCGGCACATCAAAAAGCAAATGCGCTCGCCCGCGGGACGCTTTCACCAGGCAAAGAGATTTGCCGCCGGTCAGCGTAGCCGCGCGTCGCAGCATTGCGTCCGTGCCTTCCATCGCTTCGGCCGCCACACACGCCTTCTCGCTAATGGCAACGCTCTGCCCGATATCCGCCGTCGCCAGTACCGAAGCAATCCGCCGTCCATAGCGAATATCAGCCTCTTCTTCTTTATTCGGCTTGCGGCGTGTCAGCACACCTTCCGGCGCCAACAGCGGTTTCAGCAATCGCGTGGAATCCACCAACTCGATCCCTTCCTCATGCAGCACCTTCTGAATGCCCCCAATCAGCGCGGCCGTGTTCTTTTCTTTGAGCGAAGCCAGCAGCTTGACCAAACGCCAATCCGGCGTAATCCCCGAAAAAAGGCTCACATGCTTCACTTGCCCGGTCATCATCACTTCGGAAATCTTCTCGCGCTTCAAAATGTCGATTAGTTTTCCAAGCTGTCCAATGTTGACCCAATGCAGTCCCGCGGCCAGCGGTGCTAGTTCCGGAGATGCCTCGTTTTCAATGGCAACCACCACCACCTGATGCCCTTCGCGCCGCGCCGTTTCCAGAGCCAAAAGCGGAAAACGTCCGTTGCCCGCGATCATGCCGTAACGTTCACCCACTGCGCCCTACTTTACAAAGCCGCGCTCGGAAGAGCGAATGAAATCGAGCAATTCTTTTACTTCGGCCGTCGGGGGTATCTCTTCTTCAATGCGCGATAACGCCTGCGAAGTATTCAAACCGGCGTGAGAAAGCAGCCGAAATGCATTCTGCAGCGGTTCAATCGCCTCAGGTGTAAAACCGCCGCGCTGCAATCCAACGCGATTGGCGCCATACACTTTCGATTCATGATCTGACGCCGTTTGCGAAAACGGCAGCACGTTTTGCTTAATCACACTGCGGCTACCTACAATCGAATGTCTGCCAATACGGCAAAACTGATGAATTGCGCTCAGCCCGCCAACGTTGGCGTAGTCTTCCACCGTGACATGCCCGGCAAAGGTAACGCCGTTCGCCAGAATTGTGTGGTTGTGAATAATGACGTCATGCGCGACATGCACATACGCCATCAGCAAGTTATAGTCGCCAATTACCGTCTTCATGCCGCCGCCTTCCGTGCCGCGGTGAATGGTGACAAACTCCCGAATGTTGTTGCCGTTGCCGATAATCGTTTCCGATGCTTCGCCCTGATATTTCTTGTCCTGCGGCGCAACCCCGCAAGAACAGAATGGAAAGAAAATGTTGTCGCTCCCAATAGTGAGCTTTCCCTCCATCACCACATGCGACATCAACTTCGTCCGTGCGCCAATCCGCACATCCGCGCCGATCACGCAATACGGACCAATCTCGGCATCGGTAGCGATCGCACTCTTCGGGTCGATGATCGCAGTGGGGTGTATGGGCATGCGGGGAAACGCGGGTCGATCTACGGCTTCGGAGCGTTGATGTTCTGATCCACCAGCTTGCACATCAGTGTGGCTTCGGCAACAACCGCTCCGTCTACCGTAGCCGTGCCTTGCATCTTGGCCACAGTATGTTTCAGCCGTAGCATTTTCATTTCAATGCGCAACTGATCGCCCGGCACAACCGGCTTGCGGAACTTCGCCTCTTCCACCGATGCGAGAAACATCACCTTGCCGCGCGTATGCGGAGCCAATTTCCCCACCAGAATGCCGGCCACTTGCGCCATCGCTTCAATGATCAACACCCCAGGCATGATCGGCAGCCCCGGAAAGTGCCCGTTGAAGTGCGGTTCGTTCACCGTAACGTTTTTGATTCCAATTACAGAATCGTCTGTTATTTCAACGATTCTGTCGACCATCAGCATGGGATAGCGATGCGGCAGTAGGGCGGAAATCTCTTGAATATCCAGCGAGGTCATGGGAATCGGTATTATAACAACCAGTGAACAATTTCCTGCAGTATGCGCAAGACAAGCACGCCGAAATCATTTCGCTCACCAGCGAACTGGCGTCTTGCGAATCGCCCAGTGATTCACCGGCGGCCGTCAATCGTATGGTCGATCTGCTCATTGAAAAAACGGCCGACATAGCTTGGGCCAGGACATTTGACTCGCCCAAATTCGGCAAGACCCTGCGCCTAGAATTCAAGCTTCCAGGAGAAAACAAGCAAGGGCAAATACTGGCCCTCGGCCATTCTGACACTGTCTGGCCTATGGGCACGGTCAAGAACATGCCCGTGAATGTGGCCGATGGCCGTCTCTGGGGGCCCGGTGTCTTGGACATGAAATCGGGCTTGGCCTTTTTTATATTCGCCATGCGCGCCCTGCGAGATTTCAATATCGCCGTCAAGCATGACGTAGTCCTCTTAATCGTTTCCGATGAAGAAGTCGGCAGCACCATTTCGCGCGCCATTACCGAAGAAGAAGCCAAGCGCAGCCAGTGCGTGCTCGTATTGGAACCGGGCACCGGTTTCGCTGGCAAATTGAAGACGGCGCGCAAAGGCGTGGGCGATTACCAGGTAGTCATCAAAGGAAAAGCTGCGCATGCCGGCGTCGATTTCACCAGCGGCGCCAGTGCCATTGTCGAAGCAGCCCGCCAGATTTCCGAGATCGCGAAATTCACCGACCTCGAACGAGGAATTACCGTCAACCCCGGCGTCATTAGCGGTGGCACTCGTTCCAACGTCATTGCCGAAACAGCCCAGGTGCATGTGGACATCCGCGTGAATCGTCTGCCTGATGCGGCCGAGTTGGATGCCAAGTTTCGCGCGTTGAAAGCGGTAGATGATCGCTGCACCGTGCACGTGGAAGGCGGCTTGAACCGCCCGCCCATGGAGCGCACAGACGCCATCGCCAAGCTATTCTTCAAAGCGCGAGAGTTAGCAGCAGGTATGGGTGTGTCCATCGAAGAATCCTCCACCGGCGGCGGTTCCGATGGCAACTTTACTGCGGCTTTGGGAATTCCCACGCTCGACGGCTTAGGCGGCGTAGGCGAAGGCGCACACGCGCCGAATGAGAGCATTCTGTTGGATCGTGTGGCCGATCGGGTTGCACTGTTAGCGGCGCTGGTTGCCGAAATTTAATCGCGGAGGAACTTGTATGAAAGCTTCCATATTAATTGCCCTCTTAGGATGCAGCGTTTTGTTCGCGCAGGCGCCCGCCAAAGAGGAAGCGTCACCGAAGGAAGAAAAGGCCCCGGCCATCCCTCGCGAGGGCGCGCAGGTCACCCATCATGAGTTGTCGCTTGACGGCAAAGGCTACAAGTACAGCGCCACTGCGGGAACGCTGTTGATTGATGGTGACGACTCGAAACCTTACGGCAGTATTTTCTATGTCGCTTATACTCTCGATGGCGTCACAGATCCCCGCTCAAGGCCAGTCACGTTTCTTTATAACGGCGGCCCCGGCTCCGCCAGCCTCTGGCTTCACATGGGTTCTGTCGGCCCCATGCGCATTGTCACCGCTAGCCCCAACGCCACTGGTGCTCCACCTTATGAAATGGTGCCGAATCAATACAGTCTGCTCGATAAAAGCGACCTCGTCTTCATCGACGCACCAAGCACCGGTTATTCGCGTCCTGTCGGCAAAGCCACCGACAAAGATTTCGCTGGGACCGATCAGGACGTCAAAGCCTTCGCCAAATTCATTACGCGCTATGTCAGTGTCAATCAACGTTGGAATTCGCCCAAGTTTTTATTTGGAGAGAGCTACGGCACAACGCGATCGTCCTTTCTTGCGGACTATTTGGAAAACGACGGCATGTCCCTCAACGGCGTCGTCCTCATGTCCACTATCCTGAATTATTTTGTGCGCAGCCCGGGCATGGATAACGAATTCGTCGGCTATCTCCCCACCTATGCAGCCATCGCCTGGTATCACAGCAAACTCGCCAACAAGCCGCCGGATGTCAAAGCGTTTTTGGAAGAAGTGCGCGCTTTTGCCCGCGGTGAATACGCCGAAGCCTTATCGTTAGGTCACAATCTTCCACCCGCGCGCGTCGACGCAATCGCCGCCAAACTTAGCGCTTATACCGGCTTAAGTGTTCAGTTTCTAAAAGAAGCGAATTTACGCGTCAACCAGCCGCGCTTTCGCAAAGAGTTGATGCGCACCGATCGCGAAATTCTGGGCCGCTACGACGGCCGCTTCGAGGGCACGGATGTCGACGCAGCCAGCGACCAACCCGGTTACGATCCCTCCAGCACCGGCATTACAGGCGCTTTTGTCGCGTCCTTCCACGATTACCTGACGCGTGAATTGAAATACACAGTCTCTGAAACTTACTACCCGCGCGGCCCGAATCTCAATCAAGTGTGGGATCAAAGTCATCGTCCCCTGGGCGCAACACAACCTCTTCGCGAACCCTATGTCGCCGGAGATTTAGCCGACGCCATCCGCAAGAACCCCAAACTGCGTGTTTTTTCCGTGAACGGCCTGTTTGATCTCGCCACACCTTTTTTCATCACCGAGTTCGATCTCTCGCACATGGAACTGGAACCCAAACTGCGCCAGAACGTGCAGTTTGCTTACTATCCTTCAGGTCACATGATTTACCTGAATGTCGACGCACTGAAGCAGTTGAAGGCCGATTTGGCCGAGTTTTACGCAATGGCATGCAAGTAAAGTACCCGTGACGCCGTCCGATTCTGAGATAAATTAGAAAACTGAAGCTATCTTCAAACGCGGAAAGTTTTTATGCAGCGCCGACCAGCTTTCTCAAGTCAGCGATGGCTAGGAATTGGCAACCTAGTGCAATTTCAAGCTTCGCAATAAGCCTCCTCGACCAACGAAAGGCATCTTGCGTAAGCTCATCAATTCCCCGAGCGTTTCGGCACCAAAAACAACCCCCGCCTCTTCGATCTAGGATTCTCCCGCACCAACTGGTTCAATTCCGCCGCCTGCACCTTCAATTGTTTTTCCAAAAACCGCTCTTGCTGCGCCATCGTCTTGAAAACTTTTCGATGCACCACCCGAACCTCGGCATCAATCAATTCCTTGCGCTTGCGCAAATCCAACTCCGAAGCAAATTTCCCCGCCAACTCACGCCGGCCCAAAAGTAAGAGCCCTTCTTCCAGCTTCGAAATCCGCCGCAGCCGCCACTCGCAATCCACAATCGATTGCGCCAGCAACTGCTCGGTATACGTGTCCGGCTGAAACTGGCGATTCACCTGATCCACCAGCGCCTCATAATCGCCCACCTGCTCGGTGGGCAACAGCATCGTATGCCCAATCGGTTCCGTCTTCACTCCCGTGAATGGCGGTCCCGCCTTCGTCTCGTTCCGGTCCATTGGTTCTATTGCAACACGTGTCAACCCAACGGCGCCACAGTGATCACCTTCGTCGGCTTCGTCACCGGAACGTTCTCGGGTTCCAAACTCACCGCCACTGCTGTCAACTGATCCAACGGCACCTTCGACCGCAACAAACTAATCCCGCGCCCACCCGGTGCTCGGAAAGATTCAATCGGTATCTTCGTACCATCTTTCGTTATCACCCAGCTTTCGTACGTCCAACCGGGCTCCGGTGCCGACAACCCTTCCGCAATCAGAATCATGCCAAGCTTGCCGTTCACAAAAACGCTGCCATGCGGGGTGGCCGCCGGTTGCGGTCCGAATTGCACCTGTTTCGTTCCCGGCGCTTGCAAGATCTGTTGAATCTCCCGCAACCTTCCTAACTCAGCACTACTCTCAATCCGCGCCGTCCGTTCCGTATTCCAGGCAATCACTGCAATCATCAACGCCGCCGCCGCTGCTAATCCGATTGCCCACTGAAAGGCGCGTTTGGGACCTTTCGTCTGAGCCCCGAAGCTGGCCAACACCCGCCTTCGCAATTGCGGGCTCGGTTCGACGCGTGGTGTTGCGCTAAAGATCATTTCATTCAACTCAAGGGCCCGGGACAGCCCTTCCCGACAATCGGAGCAGCCCGCCAAATGATGTTCAAATTCCGAGCGCTCTTCACCGTCAAGTGCGCCTAAAGCGTACAGTTCGCAGAGGTCGGTATATTCATCTTGTGTCATCGTGCCGTCCCTCCTGCTTCCACTGCGCTGGTTCGCAGTACTTTAAGCGCGCTCCGCACCAAACTTTTCACTGTGCCCAGCGGCTTGTGCATCTTTTCCGCTATTTCCGTTTGTGTGAGTCCCTGGAAGTGCGTCAACTCCAACACCTCCCGTTGCTCCTCATTCAACTTGTCTAGCGCCGCGCCTACCGCCTTGCGTCGCGTCAACCGGTCCGCCTCTGTCTCGCGCGTCACAAATAAACCGGAGTGCTCCAAATCTTCCAACGTGGTAACGGATTCTCCTGGCTGGCTCCGCAACGACCGCAAAAAATCAATCGCCCGGTTGCGCGCAATTGTAACGATCCAACCTTCTAACCGCCCCCGTTCGATATCGAACGTGTGAATGCGATTCCAAATCCGCAAGAACGTTTCTTGTACCAGATCTTCCGCTGTCGCCGGATTACTAACGGCCCTTAAAATCACTGAATACAGCAGGCCGCCGTATTTGTCGTAAAGCTCAGCCATCGCGTTCGCGTCGCGTTGCCTGAGCCTCCTTGCGATATCTTGATCGTCCGCTGCTGCCAATCAGAACCTGTCCTTTTTTGGGGACGGACCTTCGGGCCCGTCCCATTGAGAGTAACTTAGTTCGGTTGAAGAACGCTGTCAACCACGTGAATCACACCGTTCGATTGGAAAACATTCGCGATCGTCACATGCGCTTCCATACCTTTTTCGTCCTTTAGAACGATTTCGTCACCTGACATCATCGCCGTCAGAGTGCCGCCTTCCACTGTCTTCAACGTTGCTGTACCGCCGCCCATCTTGATCATCTTTTTGAGTTGCGCCGCGCTCACCTTGCCCGCCACTACGTGGTAGGTCAGAATCTTCGTCAGTAATTCCTTGTTCTCCGGTTTCAGCAGTGTATCCACCGTGCCCGCTGGCAATTTGGCAAAGGCTTCATTCGTCGGGGCAAACACCGTGAACGGCCCCGGCCCTTTCAATGTGTCAACCAAGCCGGCCGCCTTAACAGCCGCCACCAGCGTGGTGTGGTCTGCCGAATTTACGGCGTTATCGACAATGTCTTTGGTGGCGTACATCTTGGCCCCACCAACCATCGGATCTTGCGCCGCGAAAATCAGATTGGCGCCCAACGTAAGAGTTGCAAGTGCAAGTGAAAAGCGTTTCATAGTTTTAGGTTTCCTTTGAGTTGTTTAACCACTCACAGCCTGATACGCAAATCTTCCCTAGGTGGATTGAACAGGTGACATTTGTCAGGTTCGATTCATGACGCTGCTCACTGGTGCTGAACCCCCAGAAAACGCAAGATAAGCATCAGGAGCTTGTTATGCGGGTTTATAACCAAACAGAAGTAGCGAATTTAAGTGGTGTCACAAAGAACTACGGCTTGCTCTGCGCGCTGAGTTCCATCGATCTTTCCCTTGAAAGCGCCAAGATCGTCGCTCTATTGGGGCCAAACGGCGCAGGCAAAACCACGGCAGTCAAACTGTTGTTAGGCCTGCTGAAACCATCAAACGGCGAAGTCAGCGTGTTCGGCGCCCATCCCCAGGAACCGAAGACACGCGAACGCATGGGCGCAATGTTGCAATCGGCCAGCGTTCCAGATATGCTCCGCGTCAGGGAGCACATCGATCTATTCTCTTCGTACTACCCGCGGCCACTGGAGCTGGCCGATACCATCACGCGCGCCGGTCTGGAGCGATTGGAGAACCGTTACTATCGTGACCTCTCCGGCGGCGAACAACGACGGCTCATGTTCGCCCTCGCCATTTGCGGCGATCCCGATTTGCTTTTCTTAGACGAGCCCACTACCGGACTCGATATCGAATCCCGCCGCGGCATGTGGGCCCAGATTCGCACTCTTCGTTCGGCCGGCAAGACCGTTCTCTTAACCACCCACTATCTCGAAGAGGCCGATCAATTGGCCGACCGCATTGTCGTCTTAAAGCGCGGCAAGGTTGCCGCTGACGGGACGCCCTACCAAATCAAGTGTGCCGGAAATAGTGAAACGATGGACGACGCGTTTTTGAATCTGACTGCCAACTAAAAGGAGAAAATCATGAACACCAACATCTACTTCAAAGAAGCAAAATACGAGTTCCTGAAACTGTTCCGCACCCGCCGTTACGCACTTTCTGTTCTCGGCATGCCTCTCATGTTTTATTGCTTCTTCGCGCTGGGCATGCCGTCTGAAGCTTCGTTCCATTTGCCCGCTTACTTGATTGCCACATACGGAACCTTCGGCGTCATGAGCGCCTGCCTATTCGGGATCGGAGCCAATCTGGCCCACGAACGCAGCTTAGGTTGGCTTGAGATGAAGCGGGTGAGCCCCATGTCAGGAGGCGTGTATCTGCTCGGAAAAATTGCTGCCAATCTCGTCTTCTGTGTGGCCATCGAACTGTCGTTGCTGGCCACGGGCTTGCTATTTGGCAACGTCAAGCTCACGCTCTGGGAGGCTGTCCGCCTTACCGCCGTCTTGGTGATCGGCGCGATTCCATTTGCCGCTTTGGGCGTAGCGTTGGGATACTTGATCCAGGCCAGTTCCGCACCGGCCACTCTGAACATGCTCAATTTGCCCATGGCATTCTGCTCGGGTCTTTGGATCCCCATGATGTTCCTGCCTCCCTTCGTGCAAAAGCTGGCGCCGTTCTTGCCTTCCTATCATCTGAGTAAATTGGCTCTCGACATGATCGGTATGGATAGTGCCCCGGCCGCCGCTCAGCATTGCGAGGCCTTGGCCGCCTTTACCCTCATCTTCATCGGCTTCGCGTATTGGGCCTTCGGTCATCAACGGAGTGCCGCCGAAGCTGCGGTCTAACATGCCGAAGCCTTTTCGCCAGGAACTAGGTTGGTCGCCCTACGTTTACCTGATCTACGTATTCTTCGTCTTCATGCAGCCGGTAATCGATCACGCCAAGGCTCGCGAATGGACAATAACGTTCTTAGGTTTCGCTGTCTTCGTTCCTTGCTACCTCGGCATGTTTCAACGCTGGCATCCAGGCGCCGCCTGGTATACGGCTGCCATGGCCCTACTTGGTTTCGCCAGTTTGCCGTCCAATCTTGGCACCGCTTGCTACGTAATCTACGCGGGCGCATCCCTCGGCTTCGTTCTCAACCCTACCTTAGCGCTGCGTTGGTTTTGGCTATTGATCGGCGTCATGGCTCTCGAGTTCTGGTCCTTAAAAGTGCCGCCTTGGTATACGCTCTTCATGCTGCTGTTAACGGCCGCCGTCTCGCTCAGCAACATTCACGCGGGTACTGAAAACCGAGCCAACGCGCGCTTGAAGTTTGCCCATGACGAACTCCAACATCTCGCCCGCGTCGCCGAGCGTGAACGCATTGCCCGCGATTTGCACGATGTGCTCGGCCATACACTTTCGGTAATCGTTCTCAAATCTGAGCTCGCTGGAAAATTGTTCGAGCGCGATGCCGACCGTGCCCGTACTGAGATCCAGCAAGTCGAACAGATTGCTCGCGATGCGCTGGGCGAAGTGCGCAAAGCCATCGGTGGCTATCGTGCCGCCAGCTTGGCGGAAGAATTTGCACGCGCCAAGGAGACACTTGAGACCGCTGGCGTAAATGCCAAAACAGAAGTGTCGTCCGGCGCTGCCAAACTCGCGCCCGGACAGGAGGCCTTGCTGGCCCTTGTCGTTCGCGAAGCCGTGACCAATGTTGTGCGCCATGCTTCCGCAACGAACTGCCAGTTGTCGCTTACCGACGCCATCAACGGCTGGCGCTTATTGATTGCCGACGATGGCCGTGGCGGCGCATTCCAGGAAGGTAACGGTCTGCGCGGCATGCGCGAGCGCGTCGAAGGAGTCGGCGGCAGTATGCTTTGCGAAAGTCGCCGCGGCACCAAACTCGACATCTTTATCCCCCGCAAAGCCCCGCAGGAAGCTACCGCATGAAGCCGATTCGCGTGCTCCTCGCCGAAGACCAAACCATGGTGCTCGGCGCTTTGGCCGCCTTGCTCGCTTTGGAAGACGATATAGAGGTCGTCGCTCAAGCGCGCAACGGCAAAGAAGCGCTGGCGGCGGCTCTGTCACAACGCCCCGATATCGTCATCACCGATATCGAAATGCCCCAGATGACCGGTCTCGAACTGGCCGCTGAGTTGCAGTCCCGGCAATTGGGCATGCGTGTGATTATTCTGACCACCTTCGCTCGCGCGGGCTATCTCAGCCGGGCTATGACCTCTGGCGCTAGCGGCTATATTCTTAAGGATCGTCCGGCCAAGGAACTCGCCGATGCCGTCCGCCGCGTGCACCAAGGCCTCCGCGTCATTGACCCCGAACTCGCCGCCGAAGCCTGGGGCGATCCTGATCCTTTAACGACACGCGAACGTCAGATTCTTCGCTTGGCGGCCGAAGGCCAATCCACCGGCGCCATCGCCAGTGAGTTGCACCTCTCCGACGGCACCGTGCGCAACTATTTGTCTGAAGCTATCAGTAAGCTAGGTGCGGCCAATCGCGTGGAAGCTGCCCGCATAGCCCGCTCGCGCGGATGGCTTTAAGGGCCGACCATCTTGACTGGCCCTAGGACCTTTTCGGGATCTCCTCAACTTCCACACCGCTTGCGCCGATAGACAAAGTGTCGGGTCCGGTTGCGAATTCAACCGGCATGCTCTTGGCGTATGGGCTCTTGGATCATTCGAAATCTACCGCGTTTGGCACTCTCTGCGCTTCTCCTGTCGCCGTGCGCCTTCGCGAATCTTGATCCAAGACTAGCGATTACGCAATATACCCAGGATGTCTGGGGCACCGATGCCGGACTCCCGCAGAACACCATTCTTGGTGTGTCGCAAACCGCAGATGGCTACCTTTGGCTGGCAACGGAAGAAGGCCTGGTCCGTTTCGATGGTGTCCGCTTTACCGTCTTTGACAAGGAAAATACTCCCCTTTTACAGGCCAACGACATTCGCGCTTTACTGGTGGATCGTTCCGATAATCTCTGGATTGGCACCAACGGCGGCGGGCTCACTCGCTTTAAGGATGGCCAATTCACTACCTTCACCACGAAAGACGGCTTGGCGAACGATGCCATCCTCTCCCTGCACGAAGACGCGAACGGTGTTCTCTGGATAGGAACAGACGGCGGTGGCATGAGCCGTTTTGCGAACGGTAAGTTTCAATCCTTCAGCACAAAAGACGGCTTGCCTGATGATGCGGTCTTTTCCATTTGCACCGGGCCGGACGGAAGTCTTTGGGTCGGAACTCACGCCGGTCTGGCTCGCCTGAAGAACAACCGCTTTACTTCCTATTCGACAAAAGACGGGCTTGGAAAAGATGACATTCGTTCGGTCTACGCCGATAGACGCGGCGACGTCTGGATTGGCACCAACGGTGGAGGATTAGCGCGTCTATCGGAGGGGCACTTCGTAACCTATACAACAAAAGACGGCTTACCCGGCAACATGATTTGGTCGCTGACAGAGGACGTGTCCGGCAGCTTATGGATCGGCACTGGCGATGGTGGTGTGACTCGTTTCCGTGACGGACATTACAGTTCTTACAGCACCAAGCTGGGTCTTCCCTCTGAAAAAGTGTGGAGCACCTTTGAGGACAAGGAAGGGAACTTGTGGCTTGGAACCAGTAGCGGATTAGTCCGCTTAAAAGGCGGACCCTTCACGACCTTCACGGCGAAAGAAGGCCTCTCCAGCGATGTGATTCTTCCGGTATTCGAAGACCGTGAGGGCGCAATTTGGATCGGAACTGCCGCCGCCGGGCTCAACCGTCTGAAAGACGGAAAGGTGACCGTTTACACCACACGCGAAGGTTTGCCCTCGGACAGTGTTTTCTCTATCAATCAAGACGGCAGCGGTACTTTGTGGGCCGGTACGCGTAAAGGATTGGCGCAGCTCAAAGACGGACATTTTCGCGCCATCGCGGGCCTTCCGAATGAGGTCGTGCAGTGCAGCTTTACCGACCACAATGGCGACCTTTGGATAGGAACGCGCGGTGGTTTAAGCCGCTTTAACGCCGGCAAATTCATAACCTTCAGCAGCAAAGACGGCTTATCGAACGACAATGTCCACTCGATCTACGAAGACGCATCACATGTTCTCTGGGTCGGAACCGGCGGTGGCGGACTCGCTCGATTCGAAAATGGTCGATTTACCTCTTACACGCGGAGCAGCGGACTTTCCAACAACGTAATATGGGTAATTGCCGGGGATGATACCGGAGCGCTCTGGCTCGGAACGAACTATGGCCTGAACTACTTTAAAGACGGCAAGTTCACCACGTTTACTACCCGCAACGGCCTATTCGACGACGCAATTTTCCTCATTTTGGACGATCACCGCGGCAATTTGTGGATGACCTCAAACCGCGGAGTCTTTCGAGTCGCCGTTACCGATTTGCTTTCGTTTGCGCAAGGGAAAACCCAACTGATCCGTTCTGTCAGCTATGGCGTCGCCGATGGCATGAAAAGCAAGGAATGCAACGGCGGCTTTCAACCGATGGGCTGGCGGAGCAAGGACGGCAAACTCTATTTCCCCACCATGAAGGGTCTCAGTGCGCTCGATCCCCAGCGGCTAGACGGTAATCCTATTCCGCCGAACGTAGTGATTGAGCAAGTTGTCGTTGATCACAAGAATTTCAGCCCATACAAACTGGTCCAGCTCCCGCCCGGCAAAGGTGAGATGGAATTCCAATTCACTGCTCTTAGTTTGTCTGCTCCAGAAAAAATCCGCTTTAAATACATGCTCGATGGCTTCGACAAAGACTGGGTCGACGCGGGCACGCGCAGAGTGGCATATTACACGAATATCCCTGCGGGCGAATACAAATTCCGCGTGATTGCCAGCAATCACGAAGGAGTCTGGAGTGAAAAAAACGTATTCTCGGCCATCACCTTACAGCCGCACTTTTATCAAACGTATACCTTCGCTCTGATCTGTTCCGTTTTTGGCGCGGGCATTTTTGTTGTGGCCTTCCGTCTGCGCATGAGGCAATTGCGTGCTAACGAAACAAAACTGGTTTTACTGGTCGACGAGCGCACCCGCGCGTTAGCCCACCAGGCTCGTGCTCTCCAGGAAAGTGAAAAGCGCTTCCGCCAGTTGGCCGAAAATATCCACGAAATTTTCTGGATGGTGGATCCGCGCAACGGAAAATTTCTATACGTAAGTCCCGCCTTCAAAGAAATCTGGCTGCAAGACCCCGAAGCAATTCTCCGCGATCCCGCTGCCTGGCTTGATGCGGTACATGCCGATGATCGTGAAGCCGTCAATGCCGCCAAACAGTCCCAACTGGGCGGCAAGCCGGCCGATTACGAATATCGCATCGTACGGCCGGACGGTTCAACCCACTGGGTTTGGGACCGATCGTTCCCGGTTTACGATTCAACCGGCCAACTCGACCGCATCGTCGGTATCGTCGAAGATATTACCGAACGAAAGCGCGGCGAAGAAATGGTTCTTCGGTCGCGCGATGAACTGCAATTGCGTGTTCTTGAGCTGAAAGCCGAAAACGTCGAACGCCGGCGTGCGGAACAGCAGTTGAAGATCGCCAAAGAACAGGCAGAGGCGGCCAGCCAATCGAAGAGCGAATTCCTGGCCAACATGAGCCACGAAATTCGTACTCCTTTGAACGGCATCATCGGCATGATGCAGTTGGCCCTCGATACCGACATGACGCCCGAACAGCGCCAGTGTCTCGAACTAGTCGAGGGTTCAGCGGATTCGCTACTAAGCATCATCAACGACATTCTCGATTTCTCCAAAATCGAAGCGCGTAAACTTCACTTGGAATCCATCGAATTCGATCTGCGAAAAACGCTCGATCAAACGCTGAAATCACTGGCCGTCCGCGCGCACCAGAAAGGCATAGAATTAATCAACCGTCTCGATTCCGACGTACCGGATCTCATTATTGGTGATCCCGTGCGCCTAACGCAAATCATCGTTAACTTAATTGGCAACGCCATCAAATTTACCGAAAAGGGTGAAATCGTCGTCCATGCCAAACGAGAAATAGAAGAGGGCGGGGAAGTCAAACTCCGCTTCACAGTGTCAGACACCGGTATTGGAATCCCGGATGATCGCCAAAAAGCAATCTTCGAGGCCTTCACACAGGCCGATGGTTCCTCCACCCGAAAATACGGCGGAACCGGACTCGGCTTATCCATTTCTTCTCAACTCGTAGCCATGATGGGCGGCCAAATCTGGGTCAAGAGTAAGCCCGGCGAAGGCAGCACCTTCGGCTTTACCGCAACCTTCGGCTTCCGCCCGCGCGTGGAAGATTCGGAGATGATCAATCTCCGAAACATGCCCGTGCTCGTAGTAGACGACAACGTCACCAGCCTTCGCGTATTGGAAGAACTCCTCCGAAACTGGGGCGCACAACCCGTCGCCGCGCGCGACGGCCAAACCGCCCTTTCCATCATGCAACTTAACAAAGCGAATGGCACGCCCTTTCCCTTGGTGCTGCTGGACGCCGACATGCCAGGCTTCACCGGTTTTGAAGTTTCCGAGAAAATGAAGGCGGAAGGAGGTCTGGCGGGCCGTGTCATCATCATGTTCAGTTCTGCCGGAGATCTGGCTGATTCCTCACGTTGCCGTTCCTTCGGCATTGACGCGAGCGTCACCAAGCCGCTCTACCAAGGCGAAATTAAGGCCGCCATCTTGCGCTGCTTCCAGGACATTGATCAACGCCAGGAAGTCTCCCGGCCCATGAAGACCGCGCGTTCATCGGCGCCGGCCATGGAAGTCTTGCTCGTCGAAGACAACCCTGTCAATCGAAAAGTCGCCGTTCGGCTCCTTGAAAAGCAAGGCCACACAGTCATAACCGCCAATAACGGTAGAGAAGCGCTGGAAGTCTTGGAACGCCTCAACTGGAAGATCGATCTCATCCTAATGGACGTCCAAATGCCCGAAATGGATGGCTATCAAGCCACGGGCGCAATCCGCGAACACGAAAGCCGTGCCGGTGGACACCTGCCGATTGTCGCCATGACTGCTCATGCCCTCGATCGCGATCGCGAACGGTGTCTGGCTGCCGGCATGGACGCCTATCTCACCAAACCCATTCAGCTCGATAAACTCTTCGAAATGCTGGAACGAGTCGCCACCACCGGTCTTGCAGTCGCCTAAGGTCCCGGCTCTGTTTCAGAAACGGAAGCCGCAATATCTTTCGGCAATCCTCGCAATTTCACCGCGCACCAAATCGTCACTACGATTCCATACACATTCAAAAACAAATTAACACCAGGCGAAACCGCGTTCCGAACCGGTTCGCTCATCATCTCCTCCATGATCAACACAAACCAGTATGCGAGTAAGCCCGCCATGGAAAGCATGTAAAACATCATCCAGACCGAAGTATTGCGCGGCGTTGGTATCTTCTGTAAATTCATTCCGCGGCGCATGATCCACAAAAAACTCAGGCAAGCCGCCGCCGAACAAGTTGAAACAAACAGTGACAAACCCAAAACAAAAAGCAGCCCGCTTGGATCGTCAGCCTGGCCCAAGTAAGTCAGCCAAATCAACCCGAAAAAAAACATAATCACCAGACTTGCCAGCGTTCGCAACATCGCCATGCGGCGCAGCGCCGCCACCGCACCTGCAATTTCTTCGAAAATATCCCAAACCGCTAACGGAAAAATCAAAGCCATAAAAAGTTCCCCGTAGATCTGCACACGCGGCACTTCATCGCCGAACCGCAAACTGGCAACATCAAACACCACCGCCACAGCGCTCGCGAGCGTCAAAAAAACGTAAGTCCGCTGCAGTCTTAGCCCTAAAATCCGCAACAGTAAAACCAAATCGATAGCGGCGGCGACATATTCCATCCAATGATTGATTTGGTTGAGCATTGCTTGCTCTTCCTATTTGAATACATCGCCGTTTGAAGGCCGGCCCTGGCGCTTCCTAGAACCGGCCTACATCGCTTTTAAGGAATCGACGGCATCGGTTGAATGAACGTCAAATCAATTGCTTGACCCGCCGCGGACGTCTCGGCCACGATGGCCGCGCTCGTCGTCTGCATCACAAGCGCCGCCAATTTAGCGTAGGGCCCCGCCTGCGGAATCGTTTGCGCAATAGCCGCCGAAACCTCCAGTTCCGTGAGAATGTCCGAAACCGTGAGCCCAGCCTTTGCCGCCGAACCGCGCAACCGCTTCGCACGAGCACGGATCTCCGCCACCTTAGTAGTCGATGCTTGCATGTCTAGCTGAAATGCATTTTCGATCGCCACAATGGCCACCGTCAGATTGTTGATCGTGACGGCAACCTCTGCCTGCGTCGTCGGCGTTGTACGAAATGTTGAGTACGCCGCGAACGCCGCGCCGTACGCCGCATTGGCTTGGTTGAAGATCGGCACATACTTCGGATAACTGGTCGTAATGCTCGCTCCCAGCGACGTCATCGCGCCGTGCGCCAAAAGCATGCTGTCGTACGTCGCACCATCAAACGTACTAATCTGATTTGGATGACTCGACTGGCTACCGCAACCGCTGGCAAACACAAGACCGAGTACCGGCAGCGCAACGGCTGCCCATTGATAGAAAGAAGTCTTAAACATGAGGATTCCTCGGCTCCAGGGTAAGAACTCCCCCAACGCCTCTGCGCCGAAAAATCCTTTAAGTTATTGAAAAGACAGCGCGAACATTTTTTTAAAAATCTGTGACCCAGAAAAACCGGCTCCGCACTCTCGCGTTACCTGTCAATTTTGAATGCGACGATCACCTGGGTCACAAACGGTATCGGATGCCCATCTTGTGTGGCCTTTTAGTAAACCGATTTCAAAACTACTTCTCTCGCCTCTTCTACCAGCGCCGGATCACCTCGCACCAGTTGTATTTGCGTCACCGTCCCCTCTGTGCCCACCGTAATCGTGAATTCCACAATCCCCTGTTTGCGCGCCGCTCGTGCCGCGGCCGGATAGACGACTTCAGGTCTCGAAACTAGATTCGCTTCCGCCTCCGCAGGCCCCAGCATCAGGCCCGATCGCTGAATCGAAACGGCCGTTCCCTGAACAGCGGGTGGATTCGTATCCGCCCAAGCCCGCGCCAATTGGCTTTTTTGCAGCGCATCCTTCCACTCGCTTCTGGTCGGATCAATCTGCACGGCCCGCCCAATCAATTCCAAACCGCGCCGTTGTTGCGCATGATCACCGAGTGGATAATCGAGGTCTACCAGCGTCCGTCCCACCTCTGTCAACAACTCCGGATCGCGCGAAGCCTCCAGTTCTGCGCGCAACCGCTCCCCGGTTCCCGGCGAAACGTCAATATTGTTCAGCATCCCACCGGAGAGCGCCTTCATCTCAGCGGCCGCATAGATATACGCGATCTCAAAACGAATCTGTGTTCGTCGGACAGGGCGAGCAAGTGCTACTGCTTGGCGAAAGAGTTCGACGGACCGGCTCTGGTCGGTTCGTTCGATAAACGTAGCGGCGTTAAGAAGCACCGGCACCGAATCTGAATTGGATTGAATGGCTCCTTCCCACGCGCTCCGGAGTTGTGAAAGCGACGCCGCACTCAAGCGCGCGGTAGGCGAAAAGATGGGAGACTCGATAAGACCTTCAAACGCGGGATGATGTTCAATGAACCACAACATCTGTTCGGTGAACGGCTTGTCTTTCGCCCTATAAGCGAAATAGACAAACAATTCCATCCGGGAATCAATGTCTTCTGGATTCGTCGCAACTGCCGCTTGAAGCTGCGTCAGTTCCTCCGCACTCAAATTGCCAAAAATATTCGAATCGGGCCAAGGCTTCGAACTCATCTGCTCCTGCGGCTCATGAAAACGTGCAGCCGCCATAAGATAAAGCGTCGACACAAAAAGCGCCAGGAACACTCCAAGAAGCCACTGCTGCAAAGGCCGCGCAATCACAAAGAGCCTCTCCAACCGCCGCTGCAAATTGGGCTTCCGCACCACCGCCGTCGCCGCAACCGCCACTCGCCCGCGTCGCCGCCGCACATCTTCCGCAAAACAAATCAGAAATTGCGCATACTCTTCCGGCGTTGCTTCGTTACTCGCTAGCACAACCTCGTCGCAAGCCTCCTCCGCCAAACGCGAAAGCTGCCGCTGCAAAAACCACGACAGCGGATGAAACCAAAACAGACAAGTCGCAACCGATGCAAGAAGCAGAATCGCGCCATCATTGCGCGCCACATGCGCCAACTCGTGCGCAAGAACCGCGCGCAGCCGGCT
>Ga0182012_10001358_pt1 | contig 26883 bp, 24 predicted proteins | sample 612S2SmetaG_FD_120486 | JGI IMG/M metagenome (GOLD analysis project Ga0182012, IMG submission 120486) | Permafrost microbial communities from Stordalen Mire, Sweden - 612S2S metaG | ecosystem: Environmental > Terrestrial > Soil > Wetlands > Permafrost | place: Sweden: Stordalen | collected...
ACGCCGCGCTGTAGATCGAGCACTTCCTGGCTGATGGTGTTGTAGAAGTGGCCCATGCGGTCGGACTCGGCGAAGAGCGCGTAATCGAGCGCGGAGACGGGCACATTTTCGAAGTAGTTGGTGCGGTCTTCGTTGGTGGTGCCGTTGAGGTCGGTGGCACCGATGCGCTCCATGGCCTCGATGTAGCTGCCGGGCAGATGTTCGCTGCCGCCGAACATGAGGTGTTCGAAGAGATGGGCAAAGCCCGTCTTGCCGGGTTTCTCATTTTTTGAGCCGACGTGATACCAGACGTTCAACGCCACAATGGGTGCTTTGTGGTCTTCGTGGACGACGACAGTTAATCCGTTATCGAGGACAAACTGCTCACAGGGGATTTCGAGCTTGGAAAAGTGCATCTTAGGCGTAAAACCGCACAATAGCAGATGCGGAGGGAGCGCTGTGAACGCAGTGGGCCGCGATGGCGGGATGGAACGGAAAATTTGTGCGCGATTGCCGCGAATTTTGCCGGTTGCGGGAGGGGTGATTTTGGGTGGTTTTTCCCGCCTATAAAAATAATAGGGGAGCGACGGGAAAAAACTCCCGTTTTTGGAGGGGGCGCGGAAACGATTTTGCCGGTTTTTTTGCCGGTTAGTTTTTTTGAGCGGATTTGGGGTGCGGTGAGTGGGTGGAGGATGGGTTTGGAGGTGTGCCGGTGGCATGATTTTTTGCAGATGCGTGAGTGTGTTTCCGCTTGCCATTTTGGATTGAAGATAGACGAGCGCGAGGCGCGACGATGGGTGGTCGAAAGGGGGTGTCCGCGTAAGTGGCTGATGGAGATGGGGATAGAGGGAACGATTTATTTGCAAAAGTTGTGACTGAAATTTTCGGGAGGGTGAGTGGGGATTGGGTTGGTTTCGCCTCGGCGCGGAGAGGGCCGGTTGAGATGGAAAGATTGCGGGATACGGCGGCGTTTATCTTTCCTTCCTCGGCAAATTTTGGGAGTAGCTTCAGATCAGTAGTTTGCGGCTTATGGATACAGCTGACGATTAGACCGGTAAACCCTTTGGGACGACTCGCGGGTAATCACACGCGCCGTATGGCTCCATCTTTAGGCTTACCTCGCTCAGCGTGAAAGGGAGCGTGGGGTCTCGAGACTGGTTGCTGCGGCTACCATGGTCGCCCAACTCACGAGACTAGGGCCGAGCGACTTCAATCACACTTCGAGGCAGAGCAGATGAGATTTATAGGCTTACCTTGTCTCGGAACAAAACTTTGATTTTGGGAAGTTCCACGCCTAGTTCGTCGGCAGTCTTCGCCTGGAACCAATCTTCTTCGCGGCGGACATCAATTGACGGGCGCCGAATGCGCCGCTGTAGTATGAATTGTCGGATGTCCAATTCAGGAGTGAAGTCGCCTTTAAGATGTCCCGAGTAAGAAAAACCATCAAGGCTCTAGCTGGTCGGAGATGCTGATGCGGGGCATCTTCAAAGCTCTGCGCGGTCGAGCAGTTCCTCTCGCTTTAATCGTGGCTATCCGGAAACGAAGAGTAACATTTGTAATCTTTTTATTTTGCTCAATCTTATTGGGCCATCTCGGGTTTTCCATTAGGAATTACTTCCGTGTCGAACGTCGCAACGTCGAGTTTGGCTTTTTGGGAAAGGCGATTCGGACAGCGGGCATCTATATCACCCATCGAGAAACCGCTGATGAAGTGCATCTCGAGTTTGTGGCCTTAGCCGCACCAAACCTGCCACAGGATGAGCGGAGATTCTCAATCTGGGTTCCGGCCGGTTTTCAAGAAAAGGCTGTCTACTGCCAGGGTGCTCACCCGGACGGTTCAGTAGTTCGGGAGGGTATGCGCTGGTATCTTTTCCAGGCGGAGAAGGAAGGCGAGCGAGTCTGCCAGATTGAGGCCTTGGCACAGGTCATGACTTCGTCTGCCTTGGAAACGGACCTAACCCTGAATGTGCTCTCACTTGGAAAGCCGGACTTTCCAGTAACGATGGTCATCAGTGGCCTTGACAGACTCGACATAGCTGAACTAAGTCCCTCACCGAGCAGCCGCTACACAGGTAGCATTCAATACAATCCCCTGCCCGTTGAAAACCCGAATTTTTTTGACGAAGTCTCCATGCACATCCGCGACCGGGAGCGCGGCATTCGAAGTGAGTTCAAGATCTTTTGGATGGGCATGGTATTTGGCGTTTTTTCTTCGTTCACGGCGAGCATTCTTTATGACATCGCGCGCGAATGGGAAACCAATCTTGAACGTGAAAGACGCCCCCCGCTGATCGTCCCGTGATCTGTGTCGAAATGTTAACGCTTCCGGCTCGGCCGCGCGCTTGCGAATCGCGATGCGGGCAAGATAAGGCGTTCCGGGAAGCTTAAGCGGATTAGGACCCGTAAGTCGGCGTCTCGACTGGAATCCACGGCGTTGCTGTGAGTTCGCGGACAGCCCCGCGAGAGGAGGATTCCGAGTCAACATCAGCAAGAGCAGCATGAGACCCGGATTGTAAGTACTCTCTCCTTAATTTCCACAACCACCGCCGTAAGGCGCAAAGATGGTGCAAAGTTTAACGCAGGGTCTGATGGTTGCCGCTGTGGAGTGGTATAACTGTGGTGTCAATGCGATTCACCTTCGACCCGCGAAAAAGTCAGCGGCTGAGAGCGAATCCTAAACGGGGCATTGGCTTTGAAGAGGCGAAAGAGATATTCACCCGGCCCTATTGGCTTGACAGTCGTTGCGATGTTCCCGAGCAATATGTGGCCATCGGCTGGGTGGGCGACAGGCTATTTTCCGTCATCTTCGAGGTTCGGGAGGACGAAGAAGGGGAGATTCTCCATCTCGTCACGCTTTGGAGGTCAACGAAGGAGGAGATCCAATTATATGAAGAAAACTGTTAGATCCGCGAAACCGGTGACGGCTGAATACATCGCGAAAATGGCTGACCAGGGAAAGAGCGTCTCGCCATTCTTCAAGGGCAAAGGCCGCATGGTTCAGCCGATTCAGCGAGTGAACGTCGATGTTACTGCCGGCATGTTGGAGGAACTGGACAGGGCCGCGCAGGATCTGAACGTGAGCCGGCAGGCTGTTATCAAAACGCTGGTCCGACAGGCTCTCGATCAGCATTACCTTGCGCAAAGCGTGAGACGGCCGAGAAGCGCGTCTTGACTAGTTAAGGCACGAGAACGATCTTGCCCTGCGTATGGCGCTGTTCGAGCTCTTGATAGGCGTCGCGAACTTTCTCAAGAGGGAATATTTTGGCGATTGGGATTTCGAGGTGACCGGCGGCCATGAGCGCGGCGAGTTCGCCGAGCACGCCGGCATTTGCAGCCTCCGCACTGCCTTCAGTCTTGACACCATGCTTCGCCGCAGCCGCGAAGTCGATGATGGTGTCGATGCGATTGGGAGGGATGCCCAGGCTGAGGGCAAGCTCTACGTAACCTCCGCCGAAGGTGTCGATGAAGGCATCCACCTTTCCATTCGATGCGGTTCGAATCCGATCTTCCACGCCTGGGCCGTAGGTAATCGGAATTACACCATGGTCGCTTAGCCACTTGTGATTGGCTTCGCTCGCCAGGCCGATTACCTGGGCGCCTTCATTTCTGGCTAGCTGCACTGCAATGGATCCTACGCCACCGGCGGCACCAGACACAACCACTATGTTGCCCGTGCGGAGAGCGACGCTCCTTACAGCCGCGTACGCAGTGGTGCCAGCGACGAACAAAGCACCGGCTTGCTCCCACGGTACGTTTGCCGGCCGCAGCGTAAGGTTGCCTGCGTCAGCAACCACGAACTCGGCTTGACTTGCTCGATTATCGGTGAATCCAATCACGTCATCTCCGACCCGAACACTGGCTACGCCTTCGCCGATCTCCGAAACGACACCAGCGAAATCACTGCCTTGGCCGGAAGGAAAAGTGGTCGGCCAACGTTCGGCGAACGCACCCTTGCGGATCATCGCCTCACCTGGATTGATACCCGCTGCCTTGACGCGAACCACTACCTGACCCGGTCCCGCTGTTGGGCGGTCGACTCCTATTACTTTCAGAACCTCAAGCCCACCATAGGTGTCAAATCTCACAGCACGTGGCATAGCTTTTCTCCTCTGGATGCACGGGTATGAGATTCGCTTCGGCGGTCCTTGGATTCGGTCTAGTTACAGACCGCTTCGGGTGGTTTAGTGCACGAGTTGTAGGACGATCGCGAGTTTGCCGACAGAGTCAGGCCGGCAAAGGAAATGAGTGATAGTGGGTTCACTTAGAGGCGGCTATGCGACATGGCTAGACTAAGAGTGAAAGCGCGGCGACACAATGAACGTGAACCACCACCCGACTTCGGCAAGCCTGGAAAAAGTACGGAAGCTGGTGAGGATTTACACGGAGAAGTCGGGTACAACCACTCATCCAGACGCTCAGGTGACAGAGTCGATTGTCTTGGGTCTTGCTCGGAACCTCGACGAGTTAGGCCGACCGCTTTGCCCTTGCCGGTTTTACCCGGATCGTCTGGAGGAGTCCAAACACCGGACTTGGATCTGCGCTTGTGATGATATGCAGATCTATAAGTATTGTCACTGTCTTCTGTTTGTGAATGGTGAAGGGAAGCCGATCACCGAGCATTTGCCGCGGGATCACGAAGGGCGACAAACGTCCGGACTGGTGGTTGATCCTACGCCCGATAAAGGGCGGCCGCTCCGAGCGTTGGCGGCTCAGCGTGAGGAAGAGCGAAGGACTCGACCATCATAGCGTTGTCTCCTTCTTTTGGGCGGGTTCTGTTTCAGCATCCGTGCCAGTTGAAAGGCATATACGTCACTTGATCGGAGGGTTGAGGCGGCGTAGAATACTCGTGGAGGGGTGAGCTATGTTATCGCCCAGTGTACAAGCGTTATTCGATGTTATGACGGAACTTTGGAATACTGGAAATCCCGCCTTACTAAGTCAGGTCTATAGTGCGGAGGCCGTGCGGGTGGATCCACTCAATCCCGAGCCTGCGCGCGGCATCCAACAAATCGGTGCTACGTTGTCGGCCGCACGAGCCGGCTTTCCGGATTTCCAACTGCACATCAAGCAGCGCATTGGAGATGATGAGTGGGTGGTCACGGAATGGTCGACCACAGGCACACATACAGGTGCATTTATGGGCGTTCCTCCTACTGGCCGGGCGGCTACTTTGCATGGTGTTTCGGTCACTCGTATCAGTGGACTGAAGATTGTTGAGGAGCGCGGATATTTCGACCGTTTGGCTTTGTTGCAGCAGCTTGGTGTTGGGCCAGGTGCGGCACAAAGCGCTGCGGCGGCCGCAGCGCGTCCATAAGTTCATCACAAAGCGGCAGATTCGCGAAGCGGAAGCGAGCGTGCGTTGGCGCGGATGGGGAAGAAGTGACCATCCACGCCTGCATCTTGGATCCTGCGCCGGTTCTCGGAAGGGCTGAACCAAAGGTCGGTGGCCCAGACTTCAACACCCAATTCCCGATGCAAGAAGATGGACGAAGATGCCCTACCGCAACCCAAGTCCAAGAAGCGCATTCCGGGGCGGAGATCAACTGCGCCTGCGAGCCACTCGGTCAACCACAAAGAATTGGCACCGCCACTGGCGCTGGCGACGACCCAATCGGGATGGTATTTGTTCGAACGCGGAAATTGATTTGTATTGAGTCTTTGATCGGAGAACATAAGTACACTCGCTCATCCAACTAAGCACTAGATCTCATTTCACGCCTGGCCAGCATCACCGAGATCGTGCTGAAAGCGACGCAGGCGATCGAGTAAGTGAGTCTTCGTGGCACTGAACTCCGGCTTGGCTGCAAGATTGACAGTCTCCCATGGATCTGCCGTGAGGTTGAAAAGTTGCGTCATTCGCACTTCCGGATAGACAATCAGTTTGTATTCTTGCGTGCGCACGGAGCGCTGAAACTTTCGATACCAGCAGAACACCGCGTCGTTTTGCGTAGACGATTCGCCTTTGATGAGGCTAAGCAGGCTGGGGAATTCGACTGACTTAGGAATGGGGATTCCGGCAAGTTCACACGTTGTTGCAAAGGTGGAGTGCTGATACACGAGTGCATCGATGCGTTTGCCTCTGGGAATGCCGGGACCGGTGATGATGTAGGGCATGCGGACGCTGTGGTCGTAGAGGTTCTGCTTACCTAGCAAGCCATGCTCGCCGACGGCTAAGCCGTGATCGGAGGTGAAGATGACATAGGTGTTGGAGGCTTGGCCGGACTGGTTGAGTGTTTCCAGAATGCGAGCGATTTGCGCATCCATGTAGGTGATGTGTGCGTAGTACTCGGAGCGATGCAGGCGCACGGCTTCGGGAGTTCTGGGGAAGGGCGCGAGGAGTTCGTCGCGCACCTGATGGTCGCCCTGATTGAAGGGGTGTTCGGGGGTATAGTTGGGCGGAAGGGTGATGCGCTTGGGTGGATAACGCTCCACAAACTCACGCGGTGCTTGGCGCGGGTCGTGCGGAGAATTGAAGCCGACGTAGAGAAAGAATGGATGGTTACGCTCGGCAGCGAGGCGGATTTGCTGGGAGGCGGACTCGGCCCAAATGGCGGCGGAGTGGCGGATCTCATCGCGGTCGTCTGGATTCGTTTTGAGGGCGTGCCACCGATTTGTGGGCAGCCATTGACCTTTGCGCGACGTGTCCCAGGGGGTCCACGTATTGCCGGGCGAGGGGCGATGGTAGGCGTCGGGACCGGATTCAAACATGCCGGGGGAAACGGGTCCGCGTTCTTTGAAACTGCGCTGCAGGGCGGCATCACTCAGGTGCCACTTGCCGGTGATGAACGTGTCGTAGCCGGCATTGGAAAATGTTCCGCCCCAGAGAGGAGTGTGTTCGAATTCACTTTGCGCGCGGAACGTGGTGACGCCCGAATTCAGCATGGTGCGACTGGGGACGCAGACGGCGGGTGACCAAGATCCCTGATGAAAGCAATGGGTAAAGGTGCACCCTTGTTGGATAAGGCGGTCGATGGCGGGTGTTTGTACTTCGTTGTTGCCGAGAGCGTGGACGGCGCGGAAGGTCAGGTCATCGGCGATGAGGAACAGGAAGTTGGGGCGAACCAGTTGGTTGGCGGGAACGGCGGTGCTGGAGAGGGCGGCGGCCGATTTGAGGAAGCCGCGTCGATGCATCATGATCGTTCATTCTTTCATGGTGCGGCGAGGTGGGCGGCCAGAATTGCGAAGGGGCCGTTGGCCAGTCCCCTCGAACCGACGCAACTTGCCCCAGCGCTCTTGTTTCTTATATAGGGTGCAGCGGGCGGGAGAGAAATATAGGTAAGCCGTTTTTTTATTTGCTTTTTCAGGGTACCCATTATTGCTAGCGAAAGCAAACTGTCTACGGCTGTCTTTTCTGCGAAAGCGGCTAACAACCTCGGCGTGGGGACGATTAGATTCTTTAATGCATACCCGAACTGCCCTCTCGATCCTTTTGGCGTCATTCACGATCTGTTGCTGTGTTGATGCACAGGCACAAATACTGGCGACCCCGCAGGCGCAAATCCTGCAGACGGTGAATGAAAGCAATGTCGTGACGCTAGTGGGGAATGTGCATCCGGTGGTTGCGAGCGCGAGTGCTTCCACGGCGGCGGACCTGGGCACGGCCATGTCGCACATGGTGTTATCGCTGAAGGGGACAGCCGCGCAAGAAGCGGCGTTGGATGCGTTGATTACCGCGCAGAACGATCCGAAGTCGCCTTATTATCATCAATATCTGACGCCCCAGGCGTTCGCGACGCAGTTTGGTGCAGCGCCTGCTGACATCGCGAAAGTGAGCGCGTGGCTGGAAGGCCATGGCATGAAGGTGGAACAAGTGGCCACCGGGAATCGCGCGCTGGTTTTCAGCGGGACGGCCGCGCAAGTGAATGATGCTTTCCAAACGGAAATTCGCCAGTACAATGTAGCCGGTGTGAATCATCTGGCCAATGCAACGGAGCCGAAAATTCCGGCGGCGTTTGCGGCGGCGGTGGGAGGCGTGGTGAAGTTGCATGACTTCCGGCATTCATCGAATTTGTCGACGGCGAAAGGCTTGACCGCTGTGAAACTGGCAAGCGGGCAATGGACGAGCGGATCAAGCCACTATCTGACACCGGCTGATTACGGAGTGATCTACGACATTAATCCGCTGTACAGCGCGGGCATCAATGGGACGGGACAGGCGATTGCCGTTATTGCGCGAACGGATATTTACCTTTCAGATGTGCAGAATTTTCGGAGTACGTTTGGGTTGAAGGCAAACGATCCGCAGTTCATTGTGACGAATAGCGACCCGGGTGTTCTGAACGGTGACAGTACGGAAACTACGTTGGACACGGAATGGGCGGGCGCGGTGGCGCCGAATGCTGCGATCAAGGTGATCATTTCCTCTTCGGGTACATCGGATGGGATCGATTTATCTTCTCTTTACGCGGTGAATAACAACGTGGCGCCGATCATCACGCTGAGTTATGGATCTTGCGAGGCGGGTATGGGTAGTTCGGAATTGAGTTTCTATAACTCGCTCTGGAAACAGGCGGCCACGCAGGGGCAGAGTGTGATGGTGTCATCGGGCGATAGCGGGGCGGCGGGATGCGATTACGGCAGTGTGGCGCAGTATGGACAGAACGTGAACGGCTTGTGCAGTTCTCCTTATTCGACTTGCGTGGGTGGGACGGAATTTGCAGACGCTTCGGACCCGTCTCTCTATTGGCTGCCGACGAACAGCACTGTTTATGGGTCAGCCATGAGCTACATTCCGGAAGGCGTGTGGAACGAGAGCGGGACGGTGAGCGGCGGTTCTGGTTTATGGGCGGGCGGCGGCGGTGCGAGTCTCACTTATACGAAGCCCACGTGGCAGACGGGCACTGGCGTTCCTGCAGATGGCAAGCGCGATGTGCCGGATGTGTCGCTAACGGCGGCCTCGCATGACGGTTACTTTATTGCGCTGCAAGGGTCTTTCTATACAGTGGGCGGGACGTCTGCCGCGGCTCCTTCGTTTGCGGGGATGGTGGCGCTGGTTAATCAAAAGATGAACGCGCGGCAAGGATTGTTGAACACCACGCTGTATCCGCTGGCCACCAAACAGGCAGCGGGCGGCGCGGCGGTGTTTCATGACATTGTAAACGGCAATAACTCAGTGCCGGGTGCGACGGGCTTTGCGGCGACGGCGGGTTATGATCGCGCATCGGGGTTGGGAACGGTGGATGCAAATCTGCTTGTGACCCATTGGGCCGATGGTGGGGCGAGTGCAGCGGCGGGTCTCTCGCTGAGTACTTCGGCTTCATCGGTAACTGTGCTGGTAGGTCAGACAGGACAGGCCACGATTACTTCTACTGGCGGCGGGACATTTAAATCGGCGGTTGCGTTGACGGTGAGCGGCGCGCCTGTGGGCTTGACTGCCACATTGGCGACGACCACGATTGCGTCGCCTGGTTCTGGCACGGATGTTTTTAAAATTGTCACGGCGACGAGTGTGACTCCAGGAACTTATAACTTGACGGTGACGGGAACAGGCGACGGTCAAACGGCGACCGTTAGCGTTGCGGTGGTGGTGCCTGCGCCAAGTTATACATTGGCGGCGAGTGCGGCGACGCTTTCGGTACAGCGCGGCAATTCGGGTTCGGTGACGGTCTCGATGAACGGGCAGAATGGCTTTAGTTCGGCGGTGGCGCTGACTGTGGCGGGGTTGCCGAGCGGTGTGACGGCGACATTTACTCCGGCGAGCATTAGCGGCACGACGCAAAGTGTTTTGAAATTGGCGGCGAGTTCCACGGCGGCGGCGAGCACGTCGGTACTTACGATTACGGGAACGAGCGGCACAATGAAACAGACGGCGGTTGTATCGCTGGTGGTGGTGGCTCCGTCGCTGACCCTCAGCGCGGGCGCGGCATCGGTCACGGTGCAAGCGTCTTCATCAGAATCTTTGATCATGACGATCACCGAGACGGCGCTCACTTCGTCGGTCGCGCTCTCGGTGAGCGGATTGCCAACCGGGATCACGGCGGCGTTCTCTCCGGCGACGCTGAGCGCGAGCGGGAGCAGCACCCTAAAATTCACGGCTGCCTCGACGGTGAGTGCAGGCACTTATAAGTTGACGGTTACCGCGGCGGGCGGTGGGCTTACTCAAACGGCCGCTGTTAGTTTGGTGGTGACACGGATTCCCACTTGTGTGCTGGCGAGTAGCCCAGCGAGTGTCACGTTAAAAGCTGGATTATCGGCCAGCGTGCAGTTATCGTGCGGTTCGCCGAGCGGAACTTTTAGTGCGCCGCTGACGGTGACGATGGCGGGTGCGCCGGCGGGTATGACGGCGCAACTGAGCGCTAACACCTTGACGCCGGGAGCCACGACGACTTTGAGCATTACCCCAGCGATATCGATGGCGAGCGGCACCTACAACCTCACTTATGGTGTGAGTGGCAGCGGGTTTACGGGAACGCTAGCGATACCGGTTACGGTGCAGGCGCAGAATATCTTGACGCTCACGGCGTCGACGATGCAATTGAATCTTAAGCCGGCCACCAGCGGGCAGGTTACGCTGACAACGGTGGCGTTGGGCAGCTTCAATAGTGCGATTGCCTTCACGGCGACTGCACCGAGCGGACTTACGGTTTCGTTGTCGAAGACGTCGCTAGCAGCACCGGGCAGTGGTGCGGTTGTGGCCACGATTGCGGCGGGCGCAAAGCTGGCTGCGGGGAACTATGTAGTGCAGCTAACGGCGATAGGCGGCAGTTGCAATGAGAGCGTATATCTGGCCGTGAATATATCGAACGGCCCGGATTTTTCGTTCACGGTGAATACTACGGCTGTGTCGATTGCGCAAGGTGGGACGGGCTCATTCATTACGTCGAGCGGTAACTACACGGGCGGGTTCAACGGTCAAATGACCGTCACGATTAATGGATTGCCATACGGCGCCAACTATAGTGTTACCGGTGCAAATGCCGCGAATAACTTGGTGAATATCACTTATGGCATAACGGCTGCAGCTTCCACTCCGCTGGGGACTTATCCGGTAACTATCACGGCGTCGGGTAGCGGCATCACTCATTCGGTGACGGTTCAGTTAACAGTGGTTAGTGCAACGAGCCAGGCTCACAAATAAATCTGTAATAAAAGATGCATAACTCACGCTGAGTGCAACATGAGTGTATGGGAACATACACTCATTGTTGCGAAAGTCCGGTAACTTGCCTAGTACCAGAACTAGTAGATCGATTGTTTCCTTTACAGTAGGTCCAAAGTAAACGTATACTCTTATCCGATCGGAGACATACGTGAAGAAGTCCTTCATACTGGAAGGTGTTGTAGTCGCTCTACTTACAGGATCCGTTTGGCACGCGCAGGCAGCGGCTACAGTGAGTTTGGCTGACTGGTGCGTGAATGTGAACGGGAATGTTGCCGCAGCCTGTAACGGTGCCGGTTCAGGTGGAAGCGGCGTCTCGCTGGCCGGCTTTGATTCCACGCTGGAGCCTGGCTCGAACTCACTTGGCAGTGTCACTGTCACGCTGGGCGCCGGAAATAATCAATTCGTCGCGTTCTATGCGGACTATGACGTAGATTTTGCCAAGTATGGTTCGTTTGCGGATTACGCTACCTTGAATGGCGTGTTGCCCGCCGGTGGCAGCTATGAGATAGACGATCCTAACACGAGCAACATCTTCAGTGACTTCACTAACAATGCGTTGAACAACTTGAATAATGTGGGCACGCCTTCGATACCGCCTGGCATTTGCTGCGACGTATCTTTCGCGATCGGGGTGAGCGGGCTCAATGTGCCGGGTGGGGGCGAGACGATTACGTTTAATGTAACGAACACAGCGCCTGCAACCGGGTTCTATATTCAGCAGACGAATGAGTTCACAAACGATTCGATCTATTTGCAGGAATTTGTGGGCAACGTTCCGCAGACCACGTCGCCGGAACCGCCAACATACGTTCTAGGTCTGGCTTTGTTGGGACTTGGGGCGGGCTTGCGAGGGTGGCGCGGCCGTTGAGGGTTGGTTTGGAGAGAAGCGGAGGTTTTCTGAAATGACAAAGAATTCGATTCGATGGAATGTGTGCGCGGCTTTTGGCGCATCGTTAATGCTGCAGACGCTCTTGCAGGCGCAGACTCCGATAGCGAACACTGTGCCGTTTCTGTCTTCGCAGCCAACGGTGCCGCATACCAGTTGGAGCGGTAATGCCGTGACACTCAAAGGCACACTCACCAGTTCCGCATTTGGTACGCACACGTTCACCTACGATTGGAACCCGGGTGATGGGTCGAAGCATTGCACGGGCACGGTGACGAATCAATACGACATTGAGTGCGCGGTTACGTATACGGGCGCGGTGGGTTCGCTCTATATTGCGGTGTTGACGATTACCGACACGACGAATAGCCAGGTGAGTCCGGTTTCGAATTGTCCGCCGGGATCGTTCACGGCGGGCGCCTGCTATTACACTTCGCTGTATGCACCGCCGCCGAATTTGCCGATTGAGGTGAACAACGCGATCGATCGGGGGCTTTGGTACTTGCACACGAACATGGCGCGCTTTGTGACTACTGGCGGTGCGCAAGCGGGCAATTGGCCGACCGGCAATGTGGCGTGGACGGGAGCGGGGGATACAGGCGTGAACGCTTTGGAATGCAGCGCGTTTCAAAACAGCGGGTTTCTGCAGACAGACAACCCGGCCAACCCTTACACCGATGATGTGCGGCTCTGTATCAACGGCATTTTCGATCAGCTTACGACGATACCGATTGCCAAGGTGGTGAATGGCACGTTCGGCAACTTTAATCCGGATTCCAACGCAAATGGGATTGGGGTGGAGCACAACGGCGGCGATACCAATTATGAGACCGGCATGATGCTGGACGCGATTGTGGGAACGCAAACGCCTAATAGTGTTATCACGCCAGGGACGGCGTTGGCGACTAAGATAGCCGGATTGAAGATAAACGGAAGTGGACCGAGTGGAGCTTACACATACAAAGATGCGGTGTTTGACATGGTGGACAGCTACGTATATTGCCAAGCGCCGAACACGGGTGGCTGGCACTACACGTGCCAAGAAACTACTGGTGATAATTCAGTGAGTCAGTGGGCCGCAACCGGCATTATCCCCGCACTTCGAACTATTGGCTTTGCTGCAACGGTTGATCCGGAGCTGCATAAAGCCGATGCAAGTTGGCTGGACGAATCGTTTACGCAAGCCGGCAAAAATAATGGGTATTTTGGCTATACCAGCAACAGTCCGGTGTGGGGGCCCTATGCGGATACGCCGTCTGGAATGGTGCAATTGGCGCTGAACGGACTGGGCCGCGGAACCACTTCGCCCAGTGGCAAGAATCTGTGGGACAGCGCCGAGACCTATCTGCGCGACAATTTCGGCAATGCGCAAAGTGCCGGCGCTGCTAATTCGCTGAAGGATTACTACTACGGCATGTTTTCGTTCACGAAAGCGATGATCTTTCACGATAACTCGGGCACCGGCTTAGGCAGTTCGCCGATCACTTTTCTACAATCACTCGATGATCCTAATACTTGTCTATCTCCCGGCGTGCCGGTTCATTCCCCAGGCACGGGGTCGAGCCCTTGCTATCCGTCGATTGATTGGTATGCGGCACAAACTACGGCTTATGGCGGGACAGACGCGACAAATGGAGTGGCGCGCACCATTCTTGGAAACCAGTTGGCAGATGGTTCGTGGTTCGGCCAGAATTATAACGATGCCCAGAATTATTTCCAGACTGGCATTGCAATTACAATGTTAAACCAGACGATCGTTATTGCCAAGCCGGTTGCGTGCTTTACACCGACTCCATCGCGCGTTGCGTCGGGCGGAACCGTACTGTTAGATGGACGTTGTTCAGTGGATCAAGCTTCGGGTTTCCAATTAGTTAGCTGGCAATGGGACGTGAGCGGAACGGGAGGGCAAAACTTTACCATCGGGCCCGGCAGTCCGCAATGTCTGGACGCCAGTTGTTCCGAGATCTCCTACCCATTCAAACTACCGGCTGGCCAGAAGCCTCCTTACAATTACCCGGTTACCTTACTCGTCACCGACAACCAGACGTCGGCGAAAACAGGCACCGTTGTCGGCAACGTGGTGATCGCGGCTCCGCCGAATCCGCCTACCGCAAATGCCGGTGGACCCTATAACTTCTGTCCGAACACTACGGCGGCTGGTGCACTGATCTACATGCCATTTTTGTTAGATGGCTCGAAGTCAATCAACCCTGATCAAGGCACTACCGATGGAACGCCAGGTGCACCCCCGAGCACCATCACCGCGTTCGATTGGGATTACGCCTGCGCCGGGACTTATAATTCGGCTCATGGCTCGCAAGTGGATGCGACCGCCGCTTTCGACGTGCCAGCGGACTTTGGAACAAATTTCAACATCTGTTTGCGCGTGACGAACAACGATAACCTGGCGTTTCCGACGGCGGGCTTGACGGCTGGTCTGACCAGTCTTACGTCCGCGCAAGTTTCGATTCACAAACCCACCGACGAAGTTTGTACGCACTGCGTGCAGTCGCTGGGTGGGAGAGCGAAAGCGCCAACGCCGGGAACCACAGGCAGTATTCAACTGTATTGGATAGATACCAATACTTCGACGGCCTTTACGATTGACCACTATAATGTTTACCGGAGCACAAGCCCGAGCTTCAATCCGTTCAGCCAGATTGCCGGAGCAAATTCGAGTCCCTTTGTGCCGGCTGTAGCGGCGGTGCGAGCGCCGGGCGGGGGAACCTTGTTCTTCCTAGACGCAAATGTTGTGGGTGGGACCACTTACTATTATCGCGTTGCTCCGGCCACCGCGAATGATACAGAAACTTGTCAGGGTAATGTGACCATTGCGGTAGCGCTTTCGACAGGCCGCTGATACCAAGGGAGAGTCAGGAGAAACACCGATGAAAAAATTGGCGATGATGGCGATTCTATTCGCGGCTTCCATGGCGGCTAGCGATGTCTCTGGCATCTGGGACGGATCGGGCGGCATTGAGAGCGCGAAATATGGAATGGTGCCGCTGACCGCGCAGTTGACGCTGATACAAAGTGGATCTTCGGTAACCGGCACCTACAGACGCGGGAACGGCAAACCGGGGCCCATCACTTCCGGCGCGGCGAATGGCGGACAGATTACGTTCGTTATTAGTTCGGATGGCAGCACGGCGACGCTGACACAGAACAGCAATGGTCAGCTTCAGGGAAAAATTACATCGAGCACGGGCGATGTGTTCGATGTAGTGTTCACGAAGGAGTAACACAACAACCGCACGTGGGCTGGTGCGAAGCCGCCGCATGCATACTGAAGTTATGCGTATCGGCATCACTTGCTATCCCACGTATGGCGGCAGCGGCATAGTTGCGACTGAGCTGGGCATGGAACTCGCGCTGCGAGGGCACGAAGTTCACTTTATTAGTTACGCCAACCCGATTCGCCTTGATCCGGATACGCCCAACATCTTTTATCACGAAGTGGAGGTTTCGAACTATCCTCTGTTCGTGTATCCGCCGTATTCACTTGCGCTGGCGTCGCGCATGTATGAAGTCGCGGAGCGGCAGAAGCTGGATTTGCTGCATGTGCACTACGCGATTCCGCACTCCATTTCCGCGCTGCTGGCACAGCAGATGACTACGAATCGTTTTCTGCCGTTTATTACAACGCTGCATGGCACGGACATTACGCTGGTTGGCACCGACCGTTCATACTTTCCGATCACCAAGTTTTCGATTGAGCGATCGAACGGCGTGACGACGATTAGCGAATTCATGCGCAAGCGCACGGAAGACTTCTTCGGCATCACTCAGCCGATTGAAGTGATTCACAACTTTGTTAATTGCGACCTCTATCATCCGGACCGGGAGGCGCGCGCCAAGGGGAGAAAGCGCATTCTGCACATTTCGAACTTCCGCCCAGTGAAGCGAGTGAACGATTGTGTGTACGCGTTTGCCAAAGTGCGCAAAGAAGTGGATGCGGAGCTGGTGATGGCGGGCGATGGGCCGGACCGCGGTCCGGCGGAACAACTGGCGCGCGATTTGGGCGTAGCGGAGCACGTGCGCTTTCTAGGTAAGCAAGACCATATGGAGCGACTGATTCCGCGCATGCACGCGCTTCATTTGCCGAGTGAGACGGAGGCGTTTGGACTGGCCGCGTTGGAGGCGATGGCCTGCGGCGTACCCCCGGTGGCAACTCTGACCGGCGGCGTGCCTGACTTGATCACGCAGGGCGAAGATGGCTACATGGAGCCGGTGGGTGATACGGAAGCGCAGGCGGCGCGCCTGATCGCTCTCTTAACAGACGAGGCGCTGCATGACCGGATAGCGGACGCGGCGCGGCATACGGCGAAAACCCGCTTTTGCACGACCTTAATTATCCCCAGGTACGAGGCCTATTACAAACTGGTATGTGCCGTTGGGTAAAGACTGGTGGAAATGCCTGGAACTTCCGAGGCGGACCCGGTGTCTACCTATTTGACTGGCCTTGGAACCGCCAATAGCGGTAGAATTCAAATCAATGGCGCATCCGTTTTTTACAAACTCGGGAAAGCTCTCCATTCTGGCAGGTGCCCAAACAGGTATCTCCGAGGAAGACGCCCGAATCCTTCGCGGATTGAGATCTGGTATTGAGGGCGCCTACGAAGAACTGATAGACCGCTATGAGCAGCAAGTCTTCGGCATGGTTTACCGATTGCTGGGCAACCAATCCGATGCGAGCGACGTAGTGCAGGAGGTCTTTCTAAAAGTTTTTCGGGGCGTCGCTTCTTTCCGGGAGCAAAGCAGCCTGCGTACATGGATCTACCGCATTGCTGTACATGAGGCCTACAATCACCGGCGCTGGTTTTCTCGCCACTGCCGGATGGAAGTGCCGATGGAAGAGCATGGTCCCGAGCATCCGAACTGTCTGGATTTGACACCCGACCCCGGCCGTTCGCCGTTTGAGCAGGCGATGGACAGTGAGGCCCGGACGTTGATTGAACGCGCACTGACGCAAATCAATCCGGTATTCCGGACGGCGGTGGTGTTGCGAGATGTCCAGAATTTGAGTTATGAAGAGATCGCGGATATCCTGCAGGTTTCTTTAGGTACCGTAAAGTCTCGAATTTTACGAGGTCGAGAAGCCTTGCGCCGCGAACTTACGCAGCGGCCCGATCAAGGCTTCGCTGAGGCAATGGCGTAAAACATGGCACGACGAAGAACGGAATACGCATGACGTGTTGGAGTGTACATCGCCGAACTACCGCCTACGTGGATGGCCGCCTGCGCGGCTCCGAGTTGGCGCGAGTGGAGTCGCATTTGCGCCGTTGTACCAAGTGCGAAGTGCGCCTGCAGGATTTAGGCGCGGTGCGTTCAAGTTTGCAGGAGTTGCCGAAGGTGAAGGCGCCGCGCAGTTTGCGGACGCAATTGCGGGTGCTTGCTTCGCAAGAGCGGAAGTTAATTTTAGAAGCGGATGGTTCGCGCCTGCTGTTGTTGTGGAATGAGTGGAAGTTCCGCATGGATCAGCTGATGCGTCCTTTGACCATTCCGGCGACGGGCGGATTCTGTTCAGCGTTGTTATTGTTCGGCGCGCTGGCGTTTACGATTGGCAACACGACGCGCGGCTTAGCCTATGAAGTGCCGTTAATTTATTCGAGCAATCATATTGATGCGAATTTGGTGCCGGTGGAGTTGCGCTCGTCCATTGTGTTGAATATGAGCTTGGATGGGAACGGGCGGATTACGGATTATGCGTTCCGGAACGATACGCATTCGGTGCAAGGCGATCCGGCGACGTTGCAGCATCAGAATATTCAGGTGCCGGACATTCCGAGCGTGATGACAGTGGCCCAGCCGGTAAGTAGCGATATTCAGATTTCGGTGACGCCGATGGATTTCATCCGGTAGGGCGTCTACTGGCTATCGTCGACGGGATCAGGCCTGCTGTTCAAATACTTGACCAACACCACAGCATTGCCCGCTTCGTTGTAAATCAACTCGTCTGCAATTTGTTTTACTAACATAATGCCGAAGCCGCCTGGGCGCATGCCCTTTTCGGTCCGGTAGTGGGCGTGGCGCAGCGGTTCTTCGGGCGGGTTATTGATAGCGGCGTGTTGGACGCTCTGCATGGAAAAGCCGGGGCCGCCGTCCTTGATCTGGAACTGGATCATGCGGGCGGTGCGCAGGTAACTGAACTGCACACTGCATTCGGGACTGTGGCCCTCACCGCAACCGTGCTCAATGGCGTTTCGCAACAGCTCGTCAACGGCTAGTGCGAGTTGCTCGCTCAGGTCTGTGCCGAGGTCGGAAATTTCACAGCGCACATAGCCCATGACAACGTTGCGGGCCTCGGCCGTTGATGGCAAAAGCAGTTCCGTCCACTCTGGCCCTGCCGACTGTACCTTGATATGCGAAGGCTCCGCAAAGATCTGTCTCGCGTCCACTATTGGTTATCATCGCACCGCGTGGTCTGCGGCGTGTTAGCTTCTTAAGTAGAAACGGCAAATATTTATGCGCGCCTTTACTCCTGTTGCATTGGCACTCCTTCTTGTAGGAACGACGCCCAATTTTGCGGCCGACAAGAAAGTCATCTCGCCGGACACCAGCGCCGGGAATGAGGAGATTGATCTGGTGGCCACCATTTACATGACGCAAGACGAGGCCACCAAGGAATTAGGAGTTGATCCAGGCCCCGACATCGCTATTCTGAAAGTCCGCATCGTTCCGAAAACCGATGCGGCGGTGCACGTGGCTGCAGACGATTTCATTTTGTTGGCGCACAACGATGGGCAACGCCACAAACCGTTCACGCCGAATGAGATCGCCGGGCAAGGCGCATTGGTTGTCACGAACACAGCCGATCAGAAGAAGACAAAAGAGAAGAAGACGTCGACGATGGGTGGTTTAGGCGGCATCATGATGGGCGGCGGCGGTGGAGGCGGAGGGATGGCTTCGCCGGGGAATCCGAAAGAAGTGAATCTCAACACGAAAGAGGACGACAAGAGTCCCGGCAATCCCAAACTTTTGGAGGCACTGAAAGCGAAGCAACTACCGGATAAGGATACGACGGAACCTTTGGAGGGATTGCTATATTTCCGCTTAAGCGGGAAACACAAGTTGAAGGATATGGCTGTTTTGTATCGAGGTCCAGCAGGCAAGCTGAACCTCGACTTCGAACATTAAACTTTTAAACTACTTTGCGGCTTCAATCGAATTGACTTTGACGGTGTCGCCTTCCAGCGAGCCCATGACTGTCACATTTTGTCCGGCAAACGCTTTGACCTTGGCTTGCGAGTCTGCGTCAACTTTCATGACTTTATCGCCAACGACGAGTACGGCGTCGCCCTTCTTGATGCAACCATTCACACACTTCGTGTTGGCTTCGCTGACTTCGTGGTGTTTGGCACCACACATGGCGTCGGAAACGTAGCCGGTCAATTCCTCGGCCATGGCCGCGAAAGAACCGAGGCTGGCCACAAACAGGGAAGCAAGAACGAGTTTTTTCATTTATGATTACTCCTTTTAGAGTCGTTCCCTATTCTACTCGAAATTTATGGGGAAACCACAGAGTGGTTTTTACGAGGTTCCCGGAGCGGCTAGAATAGGGACTTATCATGTCGAAACAAGAAGAAGCTGGCTTGATTTTGAAGCTGTACGAACTCCGCCGCGAGGATACGATGCGTAAGGCGCGAGACTGGTATTTCGGGCAGTTTCAACCCGATTCCCTTTCGGATTACAACGATGCCTTGTTTGGGCCGTATAGCGGGTTCATGCGCATGGTGATCAGCTATTGGGACATGGCTGCGGCGTTGGTGAACAACGGGGCGATCAGTATTGAGATGTTCAACGATACAAACGGGGAGCATATTGGGGTGTTTGCGAAAGTGGAACCCTTTCTGGCGGACTTGCGTGCGCAGTGGGGGCCGCAGTATCTGGCGAATTTGGAGAAGCTAATTGATGCGTCACCGAATGGGCGGCAACGCGTGGCGGCGACTCGGGAACGGATGAAAGCGATGCGGACGAAGCTGAGTGGGGGGTAGGATCGCGGGTGAGATACTGCCCAAGGAAAATAATTCGGCCAAACACAACCCAATTATCAGACTTCTAAAATCACTGGCATGATGAGCGGACGACGTTGGGTCTGTTTGCTGAGATAGCGTTTCAGATCAGCCCGAATCTTTTCCTGCATCACGCCCCAATCGCCGCGTTCTTCGGCACTGGAGCTGTCAAGCGTGCGGCGGACAACGTTGCGGGCTTCGTTCAGAATGGCGTTGTTCTCACCAGTCACAAAACCACGGCTGACAATTTCAGGCAATCCTTCACTTTTGCCGGTGTGCTTATTGATGGCGATGATGGGAAGAACGAAACCGTCTTCAGAGAGATGGCGGCGGTCGCGAATGACCATGTCCTCAACCACATCATCGAGCGAACCGGAATCAATGCAGACTCGGCCAACGGTGATCTTGTCGCCACGACGTGCGCCGCGTTTGTCTAGTTCGAGAGTGTCGCCCGTTTCCAGCACGAAGGTTTCTTCGAGCCCGGCGAAACGCAAGTGTTGCGCGAGGTGAGCGTGCTTGGAAAGCTGGCGGTATTCGCCATGAATGGGAACGAAATAGCGTGGCCGGACTAAGTTGAGAATCAGTTTTAATTCTTCTTCGCTGGCGTGGCCGGAGACGTGGACCGGCGGTTTCATGTTCCCGTAAATGAGATCGGCACCGCGGCGCGCGATGTGGTTCATCATGCGGTAGATGGCCTTTTCGTTCCCTGGAATGATACGAGAACTGAGAACGACCGTGTCGCCGGGCTGTAGATAAAGATGTTTGTGATTATCGACGGCTACGCGCGAAAGGGCCGACATAGGTTCGCCTTGCGTACCCGAAACGACCACCGCCACTTTCTCAGGCGGCGACTGCATGATGTCCTGCGGACGCAGCAGTGTGGAGTCGGGAATGGAGAGCAGGCCCATGCTGTGAGCGATCTCAGTCACGCTGTTCATGCTGCGGCCGAGGAACGCAACTTTGCGGCCGTATTCGGCGGCCAAGTCAAGAATCTGCTGCAAGCGGTGAATGGAACTGCTGAAACACGAAATGACAAGCCGCTTCTCCACACGCGAGAACAGCTCTTCCAGCCGCGGCCGCACGGCGCGTTCACTTTCGGTATAGCCGGGGCGGTCGACGTTCGTCGAATCAGACATCAGCAGCAGGACGCCGCGCTTGCCATACTCGGCGAAAGTATGCAGGTCGAAGAGTTCGTTGTCGGTGGGCGTAGGGTCGACTTTGAAATCGCCCGTGTGGATAACAACGCCAAGCGGTGTGGTAACCGCCAACGCAACACAACTCACGATGGAGTGCGTGACGCGGATAAATTCGATGTCGAACGGGCCTAGCTTGATGCGGTCGCCGGCTTTGACTTTGTTGAGCTTGACGTCGTCGAGCATCTCGTGCTCGTCCAGACGTCGCTCCACCAGGGCAAGTGTGAACTCGGTGCCATAGACGGGAATGTTGAGGGTGGAGAGCAGGAACGGGACGCCGCCAATGTGGTCTTCGTGGCCATGCGTGAGGATTAACCCGCGCACCATTTTGGCGTGTTGCTCGAGGTAGGCGAAGTCGGGGGTGACAATGTCGACTCCTAATAATTCGGAGTCTGGGAACATCATGCCGGCATCGATAACGATGATGTCATCGCCATAGCGCAGGGCCATGGAGTTCATCCCGAATTCGCCCAAACCGCCGATTGGGATGACTTGTAACTTCTGATCTGCCATATTAGCGAAGGAAGCTCAAGGTTATCACGCGCGGCATGGTCAGGGTGGCGGCGTGGGCACTCGTGCGCGCTATTCGAAGATCAAGTGGACTAGTGCAGTTCGCCTTGGTAATCCTGCACCTTTGGTTCGGAGGTGTCGGGCTCAAGCAGCAAAACTTTTCGCTTTGGGTAGTAGTGGATCAGCTTTTCGTTCTCTTGTGGTCCGAGGTCGCGCGCAAAGACGATGCGTGCGTGATCGATGTCGGCTTCGTTCCAAACCCACTCGTTGAGGTACATGTGGTGCGGTCCATAGCGGACGAAGACCAGCAGTTGGCCGTCTATTTGCGTGAGCTGCCGTTTTACGGCGGTGCGGCGCTGGGGATGATCGTGGTTCAGCGAATCCCAGGTTTCATAGCGCAGTAGCGGGTAAAGGCTTGGATTTTCGAAGAGATGAAGGCTGTACCAACCGGCGAAGTCGCCCAGGCTCAATACGATTAACACTGTTGCGATCTCAAAGCCGATTGGATTGTTGTGTATGCGAATGCGGCTGACTTCACGCAGTCCTAAGACACTCGCCAGGACAAATAGACTAGTAACTATCGCCAAGGAATCAATCGGGGAGTTGAGGGAAAGATTGGTGCCAAATGCGAAAATCGCGAGAGTTGCGGCCAGCCACCATTGGCGTCGGAGGGTAAAGAGAAAGGCAAACAGCGCGAGGTACAGGGGCGGCAAAAAGAAAAAACGATAAAAGCGCACGCGATATTCCAAGCGGAGAAGGAATTTGTCCAGTGAATCGGATCCCTGGCCATGCTGCAGAGACTCCACTTTATACTCGGTTTCCTGCTGAGCTGTAAGCCGCACATGCGGCGTTGGGAGGGGGTTGATGGTTAGCGGTGTTGGAATGCCGTATTGATAGGTGTGCAACTGTTCCGGCAAAGTGGTCCAACTACGAGTGACGGCTCGGTTTTGCAGAAGCATGACAAGCATGAGTGGGATCACGGCGACAGCGGCGAATCCACAGACTCGCAGCAAAGCAGGCCGTTGCACGAAGAAAAGAATAACGGCTGCTAGTAGGAAGAGTGACTCGAATGGTTGAGTTAGTAGAGAAATTCCCAGGCCGATGCCGAGTAGGAGGGCGTCGCGCGGACGGCCGTAGTCCCGAAGACGAGGGAGTGCGCCAAAAACCAGGCAGCCGGCTGCGGCCGCGAGTGAACCTCCGGAATACGAGTTAGTCCACTGACACAACGGACCGAATTCGACGATTGCGAAGATGCCTCCCAGCAGAGCCCAAAGCGGCGGGAGCCAGCCACGAAGCATCCAGTAGCAAGCTGCGCAAAAGGTACCCGTGGCGATGAGTACGCCGGTCCACGGAATTCCTGAAATCAATCTGCCCAGCGCCTGCGCTGCGCCCTCACCCATGGGATACATCGAGCTATAAGTGGGCTGCTGCAGAACGAAGGCAGTTTCAAAAAACTGATGCAAGGAATGCGCAGGATTGGCGAGACGGCCATGCAGGAGAGTGTCTGCCACTAGTAAGTGACTGAATTCGTTGGAGGCCTCGGCAGCCGGCGCGGGATGACGTGGCAGTAACAATAGACGTAACGCGATGGGCAGTGCGAAGACCAGAACGGCGCAGGCGCGGCTGTTCAGGGCCAGTGTGCTGAGGGCGCGTTGGAGTCCGCGTCGCCAGACAAAGGCAGCCGCAAGCAGCAGTGCTGTGAATCCGAAGAGCGCCCAATCGGCCGGCGCGAAGCCTACTGAACTCTCAGGTGGCATGACTCAGTGACTTACCACTCCTATCGCGATGAGTGAGTTCGAGGGCCATGGGAGTTTGTGATCGATGCGCCTCCAGAGCGGGACAAAAAGGTCGAACAATCTCAGTTGTGTCGGACTGATTGTTGTTCTATTCAAGATGCAACTGTTCAAATACCAACCCGGTCGCGTGGCACGGTTGAATTCTATGATCTCCGCCACGCGAAATCCAGCAATGGTCATTTTGTTCGATAGATCCTCTCTGGTGTAACGGCGTTTGTGTTCTAACACTCTGTCGATGCTGCCGAAAAGCTTAGGATCTTGTGGAACCAGAATAATGGCCGCACCGCCCGGGCGTAGGCAGCGATGGATGTTTGCCAGCGCTGTCACATCGTCTTCGACGTGCTCGAGGACATTCAGGCAGACGACAGTGTCCGCACTATGGCGGAAACGTTCTACCTCTTGGGCACTGGTGAAATCAAATGGGGCGATCTCGATATTTGCGCGATATTCCATACGCGACTGCAACTCGAAAATGTGCTCTTGGTCGGTGTCGGTGGCGACATAGCGAACACAGTCGGAGGACAGGAGCATGGTGAGGTTGCCAATGCCGGCGCCTAACTCCAAGACTTCGCCCTTGATCCAAGGGGAAATGGTATCGGCCATCCAGGCGTTAAAGCGTTTTGCACGCGACATGGTGGCCAGAATGTGGGCGCCCGCATCTTTGTAGGCCGGACTGAACAAACCTGTTCGTACTATGGTCCAGAGAGCATCGACAGTGTCCCAGGGACGAATCTTTTTACCTTGTTCGGCAGTGCGTCCATGATAGGTGATGGGCACCTCCAGAAAGCGAGCGCGCCGCTTAGCAAACTGGATGACCAATTCCGGATCAAACCCGAATCGATCACCGCGCAGCGGAACACTTTGGGCGAGTGATGTGCGGAAAGCTTTGAATCCGGTTTCTACGTCGGAAAGAGCCAAGTCCACAACGACCCCCGTGGCCGTATTGATGAGGCGATTCACGATCGCTTGCCAGAAGCCAAGCGGTCTGCGTGCGAGATCGCTCATAAACCGCGAGCCGAGCACAATGTCGGCGTCGCCTGCTAACAGGGGCTTGAGAAGCTTTGGATAATCGGCAGGGTCGTACTCAAAATCGGCGTCTTGAATCACACAGAAGTCACTCTGCGCCTGCGCCAGGGCAATACGTATGCCCGCACCTTTCCCGTCGTTTTTGGAGAGTTGGATCAGCCGCAGCGCGACTCCGGGGTGAGTGCGTGAAAACTCTTCCACCACTTGTGGAGATTTGTCTTGCGAACCATTGTCTACAACGATTAGTTCCAACGTGATTTGTTCCTCGTCGAAATAGGACGCGGGAGCCGCCACCACTCGATCAAGCACTGCCCTGATGGAGTTGGCCTCGTTGTAAACGGCCATCAGTATAGAAACGCGAACAGGCGGCATCAGTGTACTATCTCGAACACTGGGGTCTGCGTCGCGGCGTAAGGTGACAGCGCAGGTGGTTGCGCGTCCGGCTCCATCAGCCAGACTGTGCGCTGCGGAAAGTAGTGAATCAACTTGTCGTTCTCTTCGGTTCCCAGATCGTTGGCCCAGATGGTTTGGGCGGAATCGATATCGGCGTCGTTATGGATCCACTCTGCGAAGCGGTGAGACTCTGCGTACCGCACGAAGACGAGTTGACGGCCCGGCGCTTGGGCCAGTTTCTGTGCGGCTGCGGCGCGGCCTTGCGAATCGCCGCGATTGATGTAATACCAACTTTGTTGTGCAGTGATGGGAAGCAAATCGTCGGCGCCGGAAAGATAGAGTCCAAACCAGAAGAGGAATGATGCGGCGCAGAGACTAACCGCGAGTTTTCGAGGAGTGTCCCCGAGCGCTCGCAATCCTTGAACACTGATCAGAACGAAGAGGCAAGTAAGAGCGGCGATGTATTGAGGATAGAAATAGGCATAAAGATTAGTGCCCAGTGCAAACAACAGCATTGTGCCAATGGCCCAAGCGAAACGCCACTGTCGCAGACTGGGGATGAACGGCACAATCACAAAGTACAAGGGTGGAAGTAGGAAAAACCGCAAGTAGCGAAAGCGGTAGGCTAGGCGGCTGAAGTATTCGGAGAGACTGTCCGTTCCCGGCCCGTGGATGATGGCTTGCGCCTGGTAATCGAGCTTTTGTTCGGCGGTCAGCGGGCGGTGGGGGACGGCGTTAGGCTGGAAGGTAAAGGTAGCGGGGACGCCGTATTGATAACGGCTGAGCATGTAAGGCATCGTGGTCCAACTGTGGGTGACGGCTTTGTTCTGGAAAAGAGTGAGCGCCCCGGCGGCCACAACCACGCCCGCGCAGGCTGCAATCGATTTCCACATCACTGTCAGACTCTTGCGAAATGCCGCTAACAGATAAACGACGGCAGCCAAGAAGAGGAAGACTGCTTCGAACGGGCGCGTGAGGATCTGCAAGCCGAGGCCGGCGCCTAGTAGCGCTCCATTGCCCAGGCGCGGCGATTCGCGCAAGCGAGGCAACGATCCGAAAACCAGACAACCCGCCATGGCGGAAACGAACCCTCCCCAATAGCTGTTGGTCCAAGGATTCAGTGGTCCGAATTGGATGGCGGCCAGCAAGCCGCCTAGGAGCGCCCAGATAGGTGCTACCCAGGCGCGGAGCATCCAGTAGCATAGGGCGCAAAAGAGTCCGCATGTAAGAAGAACGCCCACCCAGTAGTTGCGCAACAGCATTTCGCCGATGGCAAGAAACAGGCCTTGGCCAAGTGGATAGATGGACGCATAGGAAGGCTGCTGCAGAATGAAGACGGCTTCAAAGAACTGATGCAGCGGGTGAGTCGGGTTGGCAAGGCGAAGGTGAGTGAGCGTATCGCCCAAGAGCAGATAGCTGAAATCGTCAGCACCGCTGGGAGTGGGCACGGGACTCTGCGGGAGTAGCGCGAGACGCAACACGATGGCGAAGCCGAAGAGCGCGAACATACAAAGGCGCGTATGCTGACTGAACCTGCGCGCATAGGGAGCAGTGTAAGCGCTCAAGACGAGCAAGCCCACTAACAGCCCGGCAAACGCCAGCACGACAAAGTCACCGGCACCAAAGCCGAGAGGATTGCGTAGCGGCAAGAATGATCGAAAGATGTGGAACAGGTTCATGGATGCGCGTCTTTTCAGCTTATTTCATGAGTCCGCGATTGCATCACTGACGGCAGGATTATAATTGAAGTCACCTAGTGCTAGCTGTTATGTGTTACGAAATAGTTCGGTTTCAGAGCAGCGTTCCCTGGGTTTTCCACGAGCTTTTGCTCTCCCATCGGAGACGAGAATGAGCGGATCCGATAGTCGCACCGACGGCTCTCGCCCGGCGAATTCGAATCAACCTAAGAGAAAGAATTCAGGGAAAGTTTCATGCTTCAAAAATTAACTAAGTATTTGTTGCCGGTTCTGCCGGCCCTTGCTCTTCT
>Ga0182012_10001359_pt1 | contig 26875 bp, 23 predicted proteins | sample 612S2SmetaG_FD_120486 | JGI IMG/M metagenome (GOLD analysis project Ga0182012, IMG submission 120486) | Permafrost microbial communities from Stordalen Mire, Sweden - 612S2S metaG | ecosystem: Environmental > Terrestrial > Soil > Wetlands > Permafrost | place: Sweden: Stordalen | collected...
ACAGGCAAGTTTCAGATGCGCATGCCGGGGCAGAGCGAATGGAATTCTTATCTGGAGTGGTCGGGCGGGAAGAGGTAGCGGGTCACACCTGCATGACTTCGGCTTCTTTTTTGCGGGAGAGCTCTTCCATTCGGCGGATTTCTTCGTCGGTCATCTTCTGCACTTCTTCTAACGCGCGCTTCTCGTCGTCTTCGCTGATCTTCTTTTCCTTGGCGAGCTTTTTGAGGGCGTCGTTGCCGTCGCGGCGAACATTGCGAACAGCAGTCCGGTGCTCTTCGAGGACCTTGTTGAGGTGCTTGCAGACGTCGCGCCGCCGCTCCTCGGTCATGGGCGGAACGGGGATGCGGATCACCTTGCCGTCCGACTGCGGATTGAAGCCGAGATCGGCGCCTGACAGTGCCTTTTCCATCTCCTTGATCACGGTCGGGTCCCATGGAGAGATCAGGATCAACTGCGCTTCGGGCGTGGACACCTGGGCCAGTTGGCTGATGGGCGTCTGCGTGCCGTAATAATCCACCTTGACCTGGTCAAGCATGTGTACGCTGGCGCGGCCGGTGCGCGTGGAGGCCAGGTTGGCCTGGAATGTGGCCACGGTGCCGTCCATGCGCCGCTTGAGGTCGCCGTAAAGCGCTTTGGTTGCCGGATTGCCTTCCATGAACAGTGCCATCGTATTCCCCTCGCAAGTGCCGTACTGCCAACGGCTATTCTACAACCCGTGGCGGCACGGGTCGAGGTTCAGGCAGCTCTACGCCACAACCGTCAGCCCGGTCGACGCGGCCTGCTCATGCGCATGGTAGCTTGAGCGCACCAGCGGGCCCGATTCAACGTGGCGGAAGCCCATCTTGAGCGCTTCGGTCTTCAGCTCGGCAAACTCGCGCGGGGTGTAGAGGCGGGCCATGGGCAGGTGGTCGCGCGAAGGGCGCAGGTACTGGCCGATGGTGAGGATGTCGCAGTGGACGGCGGCGAGGTCGCGAAAGACCTGGAGCAGTTCATGCGTCTCTTCGCCCAGGCCGACCATCACGCCTGACTTCGTAATGCCATCGGGACGCAGTTCCTTGGAGTAGCGCAGCAATTCAAGAGTGCGCTCATAGCGCGCGCCGGAGCGCACTACGCGATAGAGCCGCGGCACCGACTCGGTGTTGTGGTTGAGCACTTCGGGCCGCGCTTCAACGACGGTGCGAATCGCTTCCCGGTTTCCCTGAAAGTCCGGGATCAGCACTTCAACGCGGCAGCCGGGGGCCTGGCGGTGAATCTCCTCAATCACCAGCGCAAAAGCGCGCGCACCGCCCACCAGGTCGTCGTCGCGATTGACGCTGGTGACCACGGCGTGTTGCAGGCCGAGAATGGCCACAGCTTCGGCCACGCGGCGCGGCTCATCGAAGTCGATGGGCTCGGGACGGCCCTTGGGCACGGCGCAGAATCCGCAGCGGCGAGTGCACAGGTTGCCGAGCATCATGAAGGTCGCGGTCTTCGAGTGCCAGCACTCGCCGATGTTGGGGCATTGCGCGCTCTCGCAAACTGTGTGGAGACCGAGCGAGCGGGCCAGGCGCTTGAGGTCGTGGTAGTTCTCGCCCATCGGTGCGCGGGCGCGGAGCCACTCAGGCTTGGGAGCGGGTGTCTTGCGCGCGGGAGCGATCTGGACCAGTTCCATCACGCTTTTCATTGTAACGGGAGTTGGTGTCGAAGCCGTTCCGGCAATCAGGACGCTGCTTGGTAGACTTGCCAGTGAGGGTGCATGGGAGGGTTTCATGCAGCGATGGTTGGCGCTGGTAATTGCGGGGGTGTTTGCAATCCCGATCGTGGGGCAGTCGTCGCACTCGCCTTACCCCGATGAGTCGAAGGACGCATTTGCAGCACTGCGGCGGCAATGGGCGCGTAATCTTCACGACAAACAAATTGACGCCTCGGTCGCGGAGTACATGGCGGACGCGGAGTTTATCAATCCTGAAGGAAGCCGCGTGCGCGGAACGGCGGAATTGCGTCACTTGTTTGAAACCGTGACAGCCATGTTCGACAGCGACATTGAGTTCGACTCAAAGCAGTTCGAGTTATCAGGCTATCTGGCGTATGACTCGGGGACCTATCAGGAACACCTTACGGTTCGAGCTACAGGAAAAGCGCAACGGGCGAGCGGGAGTTATCTCACTATTTATAAATGCACGAAAGAAGGTGTGTGCCTGATTGCGGAACAGGTTTGGACGGGCGCGGTAACGGATGCCGCGACCGCTTCAGAGCTCGACGCGCATCCGATCGTCGCGCTCACATTTGACGATCTGCCGGCAGCGGGCAGGTTGCCGCAGGGCGAGAATCGCAGCAAAATTGCGGCGGCTCTATCGGCTGAGCTCAAGGCCAATCACATGGAAGGCACCTATGGCTTTGTGAATGCAGTGAAGCTTGAGAATGATCCCGATGCGCAGCAGGCTCTGCACATCTGGGTGGATGCAGGCATGAACATCGGCAGTCATACCTGGTCGCATATCTCGCTGTCGGATAACTCGGCAGCGGCCTTTGAGCATGAGATCGCACTGAATGAGCCGGCGCTTGAGCAGTATGGCGCCGGGCGCGACTGGCACTGGTTCCGCTATCCGTTTTTGTGGGAGGGCGACACGCTTGAAAAGCGCCATGCCGTGCGGAGTTATCTCACGGAACATGGGTACCGCACGGCGCAAGTTACGCTGGACTTTGAAGACTATGCATGGAATGACGCGTACGGTCGCTGCGTAGCAAAACAGGACGATGCGGCGATTGCATGGCTCAGGCAGAGTTATCTCGAAAATGCGGCGGATTATGTAATGCTGGGACGCGAAGAAGAACGCATCGTGTTCGGTCACGAGATTCCCAACGTGATGCTGCTGCACGCCACGGCATTTACCACGCTTATGCTGCCTGAGCTGATTGACCAGCTCAAGAAAGAGGGTTTCGAATTTTCCGCGCTGGCGCAGGTGGAGCAGGATCCCGCTTACGCGCAGGACCCCGACGCGGCGCTGAAGTACGGCGGCACGCTTCCTGACCAGTTTATGGATTCACGGAAGCTGCCGTATCCACCCTTCAAGCCAAAGCCCTTCGACAAGATGAAGACTCTGTGCAACTGAGCTACTTCTTCGTTTCCGCGGCAGGCGCGGGCGGTTTCAGGTACTTATCCCACCATGCGAGCCAGCGCTCATAGCGGTCGCGGATGTAACTCGGGCGCGTGAAGCCGTGGAACTGGCCGGGATAAACCACTAACTCAGTGGGACGGCCCAATGACTTGAGCGCTTCGTACATCTGCTCGCCGCCAAGCAATGGCACATTCATATCCGACGTTCCGCCCATGAAGAGCATGGGGGTGTGGATGCGCTTGTCTATCTCAAGAAACGGATAACTCATCTTGATATAGAGTTGCAGGTTCTTCCATGGGGGACCAAGCTCATTGTCATACTGAAGAATGTATTGATCCACACCGTAGAACGACATGGGCGCAGCAACACCGGCGCCGCTGATGGCCGCCTTGAAGCGATCGGTGCTGGCGACGGTGTAATCGGTGAGGATGCCGCCATAACTCCAGCCGGTCACTGCCAGGCGGTTTGGATCGGCCACACCGAGGGCGACCGCCTTGTCCACGCCAGCCAGCAGATCCTGCACTTCATAGTGGCCCCAGTCAGCGGCGATGGCTTTTGAATAATCCTGGCCGCGACCTGAACCGCCGCGGTAGTTCACATTCAGTTCGGCGTAGCCCCTGGTGGCGAGCCATTGGCGAAGAAAGTCGAAGGTGTGCTCGTCCTGGCCGTTGGGGCCCCCGTGGATGAAGAGAATCATGGGCACGGGCGAGCCTGCCTTAAAGTCCGCCGGCTTGGTCAACAGGCCGTGGACATCGGTTCCGTCTTTGCTCTTGAACTCGATATCTTCGGTCGGCACCAGGTTCAGTTCGGCCATCAGCGCATCGTTGTTGTTGGTGATTTTGCGCAGCGCGCCGTTCTCGAACGCGTAGATTTCAGCGGGGTCGCTGTCGTTGGTGTAAAGCACGGCGGTGTGGCCTGCGGCGTAGGTCCATCCCATTACCGCGCCTTGCTGCGCCAGCAAACGCTTGGCTCCGTTACCGGTTAATTCGACTTCGGCTGGGTACTGGTTGCGATCGTCGTCGACCAGGTAACTCAGGTGACCATCAGCCAAGAAAAGCGGCTCACGCATGGCGCGGTCAAGCTTGGCAGCGGGGTAACTCACCTTGCCGTCCAGAGTTACGACCGCGGCGCGGGACTGCGAGTACTCCAATAACTTCAGTTCTGCGCCCTCAATAAAGGCGATGGATTTTGAATCAGGAGACCAGGCCACGCGTCCGCCGTCGGGGCCGGGCCAGGTGGTCAGCTTGCGCGGAGCCGAACCGGGCTTGGGCGCCACCACAAAGACATCGGTGTTGTTGCTGCGGTCGGGATCGGGGTCCTGGTTGCTTACGAAAGCGATCCACGCGCCGTCAGGTGACCACTCGGCGTTTTCTTCCGACACGTTCTTGCTGGTGGTCAGCTTTTCGGCCTTCTTCGTGGCCAGATCGTAGAGATAGAGCGCATCCCAGGCGTCGTCGCGCAGGTAGCCCTGTACATCCTGCTTGAAATGGTAGCGGTCGATCACGATGGGCTTGGGCGGCACGGGGGGCTTGCCCTCTTCGGCATCCGGCTCGGCCTTGGGATGGAGCGTGAGCAGCAGCTCTTTCGAGTCGGGTGACCAACTGTAGCCCTCGATGTCCTGGTCGGTAATTGCGGTAAGCTGCTCAGCTTCGCCGCCGCGCCGGTCCATTACCCAAACCTGGGAGCCCTTGGCCGGACCGGGCCGCGACGAGGTGAAGCTGATGTATTTGCCGTCGGGGCTGAATTTTGGCGACGAAGCTCCCTCTTTGCCATAGGTTAGCTGGATGCGCGCCGAGCCGTCCCATTTCGCCATCCACAAGTGAGACTGGCTCTTGTCTTCCTTAATGTCGATCTGGCTTACGGAGTAGAGAATCCATTCGCCGTCTGGCGAGAGAACCGGGGCGCTTACGCGCTGAATGCGGGCCAGGTCGTCGAGGGTGATTGACCGCTTGGTGGGGGCATCGGCGGCCACAGCCGGCACGGCTGCAAACAGCGGCAGCCCAAGACAGAGGAAGGTGTTCAGCAATTTGCGCAGCATGGGCAAAAGATTACCACTCCGCATCCAGATCGCAGAATCCTTCCGCGCTTCCTAACGCAGCTTTGCGCGAACCTCGGTGCGCACCAGGTAGAGAAAGAAGACCAGATTGAGAGATCCCTGGACCAGGGCCGCTCCCTGACGCTGACCGGAGAAGATCCACAGGTCGTAGACCGCCAAAAGCAAAACTGCGGCCAGGGCAAGCGCCCACGCCCAGCGAAACAGCAGCAGCAACCCGCCGCTTGCGGCGATGAAGACGGCCGCAAAGATGAGAAAGATAGGCGGATAGTGGCCGCCCGCAACGACTCCCACTACGATCACACCGGCCAAAACAAGAAGGTAAAGACTGATGAACGCCAGGGCGGGCAGCGGTAGGAACTCTCGACGCGGCGCTGGCGCGTTCTTCCCGGTGTCGGTGATCATAGCGTGTGCAGATAGGCGAGCAGATCGCTGAGCTGATCGTCGGTCAGTTGCGTGCCCGGCATTGTCGCGCGCCCGCGCAAAATGGTCTGCGTAAGACGCTCGTCGGTGGGCGGTGCGCCGGAGGGCATTGCTTTCACTTTGGTGAGCGCCTGCAACCCGGGCCCATGCAGGCCGTGCGTGGTCGTCGGGTAATGGCATTTGGCGCACTTCTGGCTGTAGACAATGGCGCCTCTACCCTCTTCGACAGTCCAAAGCGCCTCGGGTTTTGACGGAGGCAGAGAGCGGCAACCGGCCAGAGCGGCGGCAACGCCGGCAGCACAGGCTAGGAGAGTGATTGAAGCAGCAAAGGAACCGAAGCGCATCTGGCTCTGATGATACAGCGTTATTCCGCAGCGGCAATTGCTTCGGCGATGCGATCGATGGCCTGAAGCTCCACGGTGCTCCCAGGGCGGTGGCCATTGACCAGAATGGAAAACACCAGCGTTTTGCCGCTGGCCCCTGTCAGATAGCCAGAGAGGGCGTTGGTCTCACCTAACGTGCCGGTCTTGGCCCACAGGCGGCCCTTGAGCGGGGAATTCTTGAACCGTCCAACCAGTGTTCCATCCACGCCGGCGGCGGGTAGTGTGTCCCGCCAAGCCTGGCCCCAAAGCTGGTGTGAGCCGTAAGCCAGCAGCCTGGTAATGGCGCGGGGCGCGATGCGGTCGTCCATGCTCATGCCAGAGCCGTCGTAGAAGAAGAAATCTCCGTCGTCCACGCCGGCGTCGAGGATGAATTGGCGCACCACGCGCGTCCCCTCGGCAGTGCTGCCGTCCGTGCCGCAAAGTTTGCCGAGCAACCGCAGCAGCAACTCCGCATGCAGGTTCTGGCTGGTCTTGTTGGTGAGCATGATGTCCTCGGCCACGGGGACGGAAACGTGCGTGGCGAGAACTTTGCGGTCCAGGAGCGGCGCGGCCACGGTGCTCACTACGGAAGCGACCAGGGAGATCGGCTGGATGCGCTCACCGGCAAAGTCGATGGTGCTGGTCGAGTACCTGTGCGCCGACGCGGCTGCGCCGGTGATGGAAACGCCGCGGCTCACCAAGGCCTGCCTGAATGCGGCCGCGGTAAAATCCGCCGGATCTTCGACGGCCAGACCGGCGTGGAATCCCTCGGACGGCGCTGTACCCCAGGCGCGCACCAGCATGCTGCCCAGCGGGCGGTCGAGGCCGGGATGGGGCGTGTCCCCTTTATTTGCCGGGGTCATGGTGTTATCGAGGGTGTAGTAGTCCACATTAGGAATCCACTCGGCGGAGGTTGTTCCGGGCGCGGCTGGATCGGGGGTCAGGGTCAGCTCGATCGTGTTTTCGTTGAACGAGAGTGCGGAGACCGGAGCACCATAGGCCCACTGCAGATCGTCCCAGGCCCAGGCTGAGCCGTAGGGCTGGTGGAGAAAGAAGATGTCGTCACCCACGACGCTGCCGTCGACGGTGCGCACGCCGGCCTGCACCACCTGCTGGGCGAGCAACTCCAGCACTTCCATCGGACGCGGAGGCTTGGCCGGTTCACCTGGCGTGGGGACTGGGGTGGAAGGAGTTGCGGCTTGAGGGGTTGCAATGACTGGGGTTTGCGGCGGCTGAGGTGGTTGGTACGGATAGGGTCGGGCGCTGAGCGTGGGGTCGCCCGCGCCGAGCAGGATCAGGTCGCCATGGAGGACTCCCTGGTTGTCGATTTCGCCGCCGGCGACTACGTTGGTGGTCCAGGTGAGCGTGTCAACGGGCAGCAGCGCGAAGGCGGCGGCGGTGGTGAGCAGCTTGGCGTTCGAGGCGGGCGCAAACAACCGGCCCTCGTTCAAACCATAGAGCGGCTGGCCGTCGAGCGTAGCTACACTGATTCCAAAAGTGGCGTGGCTCAGTGTCGGGTCGGCGAGAATAACCTGAATTCGGTCAGCGAGTTGGCCTGTTGTGGGGGCGGAATGCCCTGACGGGCGCGTAGTGTGCTTTTGAGGCTGGCCGGAGAGAGCGGCGGAGAGGAATGCGGCGGCCAGAATGAGCGCTGGGATTCGAGGAAAGGCCTTCATGGAGGGAGTTTAGCAGCAAAAAACCGGTCTGGCGTACCATCCAGGAGGAAGTTCTTCCTGGCGGTTGCGGGGGATTTGGCAGTGACGGGGTCGCGCTGGACGATGAGCACGACCGGGGAGAAAAAGGCGATGGAACGAACCATCATGGCGTGGAACCTGCGCACACGGACGCTGGAACTGGGGCGGCGAACGCTGCTGTGCGGGGTGGTGAATATTACGCCGGACTCATTCAGCGATGGCGGACTGTTTCTCAATCATGAGGCGGCCATCGCGCATGGAATCAGGTTGTTGGACGAGGGAGCGGACCTGCTCGACTTGGGCGCGGAGAGCACGCGGCCAGGTTCGAAAACAGGATCGCAGGCGTCCGGTGTGGAAGGTTTTGCGCAGGCCCCTGCCGTGAGCGCCGAGGAAGAACAGGCGCGGCTGCTGCCAGTCTTGGTGGGGATTCTGGCCGCCGAACCAAACGCCGTGATCTCTGTGGATACCTACAAGGCTGCGACAGCGCGGGCCGCGGTGGCTGCCGGAGCGGAGATTGTGAACGACGTGAGTGGGCTTTTCTGGGATTCCGGCATGGCCGAGGCTTGCGCGGAGGCTGGATGTGGTGTGGTGCTGATGCATACACGGGGCAGGCCGGAGGAATGGCGGACCCAGCCGCAGCTTGCTCCAAATGAAGTGCTTGCGACAGTGGAGGCGGGCCTTGCGGCGAGCCTGGCGCGGGCTGCCCACGCGGGGATTGCGGCTGAGAGAATCGTACTGGACCCTGGGTACGGGTTTGGGAAGAAGTTTGACGAGAATTTTGCGCTTCTGGAGCGCCAGGCGGAGCTGCTCTCGTTAGGCCGGCCGCTGTTCGTTGGGGTTTCGCGCAAATCGTTTTTGGGAAGGGCGTTAGCGACCTTGTACGGAGGCCGGGATGCGCCGGTGGAAGCGCGCGAGACAGCCAGCCTGGCCGCAATGGTGGCGGCTATTCTCAACGGGGCGTCGGTGGTTCGGGTGCACGCGGTGCGGCCGGCGTTGGAGGCGGCGCGGGTGGCGGATGCGGTGGTAAACGCAGGCAATTGGGAATAGGGATTAGGGATTGGAAAGCCCGACTGGGGCGGCGAGGCGGTAGAGGACGTGGCGGCGCAAGGGGTGGCCGAGAGGAAGGTTGGGGTGATCGAAGTCGCCGGATGGGTCGTGGACCATGCCCAGTTTTTCCATGACGCGGCGGGAGCGCTGGTTTGCGGGAACTGTAAATGAAACCAGCGATGCGAGGCCGAGAGATTGAAAGGCATAGTCCATCACGGCGCGGGCGCCTTCAGTGGCGAGTCCGCGGCCCCAGAAGTCGAAATCTAGACGCCAGCCGATCTCAACTGCCGGCGTGAAGGGCGCGTCGAAGGATGGGACGCTCAGGCCGACGTAGCCGATGAAGACTTCACTCTCGCGCAGTTCGGCGGCGTACAGGCCGAAGCCGTGACGGTCGAAGTGATTCTGGATGCGGGCGATGCCGGCGTCAGTCTCTTCCGGCGTGAGCGTGGCCGGGAAGTGCTCCATCACGCGTGGATCGGCGTTGAGGGCCTGAAACGGTTTGCGGTCTAACTCGCGCCAGCGGCGGAGCAGGAGATGGTCTGTCGTGAGCGAGTCTGGCATCGGAAAAGGCTAACGCGTCGAGAGCGGGTCAGCAAGTCAACGAGTCAGCCGTAAAGCCCAGTCAGCGCGGCTCGTTCTTTCGCTCCGAAGCGAAATAGATGGCCACGCCGCCGAGCAACACCAGGGTGGCGAGGATGGGAATGAGCACCAGCATCCCAAGGCCGGAGTTAAGCAGCGCATCCAGATGCAGCATGGGTACCTGCGGCATTTGCAACGGCCAGCCAAACCCGCCGAACGAAGTTCCTTCGAGCCATGAAAGCCAGCGAAGGCCATGGGTGGCCTGGGTGGCCAGAAATCCGATGGCGAAGACAATGCAGACGGACAAGGCGAAGATTTGCGCGCCGAGGATTGGCTTGCCGATGCGTTCGACCGCGGCGTTGCGGCGGCGCAGTTGAGCACGCCACCAGAGCAGGCCCGGCGATGGAAGGTTGACGGCGGCTGCGGTCTGGGCGCGTGCGGCTTGGAAGGCACGAGTGACGAGGACCAGGTCGGCGCAAGAGCGGCAGGAGCCGATGTGGGCGCGAAGCTCCGGGGTGCAGACCTGGGGATAGTGGCCGCGCGCCAGCAGCTCTGCGACCTCTTTCTCATGGGAACACGGGCGCAGGGTCATGGCTGGCTCCTTTGGTTCAGAGGCCGGGCTGATTCTGGACGGGCTGACTCATTGAGCCGAACTGAAAGCGGGAGCTGGACCTGATTTTGGAGCAGGCGGGCGATTTTGCGGCGGGCACGGAAGAGCAGCAGGCGGATGCTGGCCGATGCGAGACCGGTGATTGCGGCGATCTCGCGATGAGAGTAGCCCTCTGCGTGGGCGAGCCAGAGAAGCTGGCGGTCAAGAGGGCGCATCTGCGCAAGAGCCGGGCCGAGGACGGCTTGCGAATCGGCCTGTGCGGAGCTGGCGCTGGCAGCGAAGAACTCTTCAGGCAGTTCTTCAATCGATGTGGAATGGGGACGGCGCCAGTGGTCGCGCAGCAGATTTGTCGCTATGCGGAACAGATAGCGGCGGGCGGCGACTTCGCCTTCCAACGCAAGCGATGCGGGCTGCGACGCGCAGAGGTAGCGCACGTAGCTCTCCTGCATCAGGTCGTCGGCCAGTGCCGGATCGCCGGAGACGCGCGCCAGGTAAGCCCACAGGGGACGAGCCGAACGGCTGTAGAAGCCGGCGAACGCGTCATTGTCCATGGGCAGTTCTGCCACATGCGGCGCGTCGCCGGCCAACAGGTTCGGAAGTACTGATTCCCAAGGCGTGGGCATAGTACCTTTCAGCTCGGTTGTGGGCCTCGCGGCTCACTGGTTTTCCCTGGGGTCGAAGGGTGATTTGATGATGGCCGCGGCGCTGTCGGGCATGAGGCCGAGGCGCGCCGCCAGCACCCAGGTGACTCCTGCGGAGATGATAAACCCAAGTCCGGGCATCAGCACCACGGTTCCAAGAACCAGCATGGGAACTTCAGTGTCGGGGCTGGTGTGACGCAGCAGAAGCAGGCCGATGCCGAGCAGAACCAGCACGATGCCGATTTGCAGCGGGGTGAGGACGCGAGCAACGGCGTTGGGGACGCGCTGTTCGGGCTCTATACCGGCGGAGATGGGCGCAGCTTCAAGGAAACGCCTGCCGGCATCGGTGCTCATGTAGGCGGCCAGTTCCTGGCTGGTGCTGAACTTGTCAATCAGCCGGCCATGGACTTCGCTTTGTAGCTTGAACATGCGTCCCCAACGGCGGTTTTCGAGGATCTGTCGAATAATCCAGATGAGTGCGCTGAGAAAGCACGCGAAGGCAAGCAAAGCGAAGAAGGGGCCGAGGATGTCCATTACGTCGCGATGAAACTCACGCGGCTGCGAAAACTCCGGCCAGACGGCGCGTTCGAGGGCCTCGTCATTTCCCCCGTCTTCGCGATGCACGCGCGTAAAGAGGTAGTAGTCGGGGTTGCGGGCAATTTCAGGGTGTGCGGCAAGGAACTGCGCAAGCTGGGGATTGTTGCGGCTCACATACTCCTGGTTGGCGAGCAGGGATGGATCGCGCGCGACGACGGTGGTGAGCGTCGGACTCAGACGCAGCAATTTGATGAGCTCATTCTGAGTGGCAACGAAGTCCCGATCACTCACCGCCGACGCGGCTGCGGGAAGCTGCGCCGGTGCGGCCGAGTGCGGCTGCGCGGCGGCAATGCCGGCAAAGAGAACGGCGGACAGCGCTATGGAAAAGAGAACCCTGTGTTTGACGCGGCCATCGATGTGCATTGATATGTCCTCTCGCGGGAAGAAGGCTTCGAGCCTCTTCTGCACATACAACGGATGAAGGCCATGGTTGGTTAACAAAGGATTCTCGTTGCCTGGCGAGGTTCGCGCCTTTCCCGGCTTGAAGATCGCGGTGCGCGCTACAATTTGACCTTGGTAAGTCTGCGAGGATAAATCCGCGATGAAGTCTTTTGCTCAAATCGGCGCGGGCTGTCTGGTGTTGCTGACGCTAGGATCTGCGAGCCCGGCGGCGTATGCGCAGCGCCTGCGCTCGCCGTGGGATGGGCAGGCGGTGACCATGACCGATGCGCCTTACACGTGTCCGCAGCCGCCTGCGTTTGCCAAATCGCTCAACGCGGAGAGCTACTACACCGACGAACACCACTCGATCATCGATCCCGTAAAACAAAAGGCCTTTCGAGACGCGACCGAAGCGCCGACGCATCTGGGCGAGTGGGCGGGCCAAGCGGCCGACGCGTATCGAACCACGGGGAGCCGGGCAGGAGCATCGTGCGTCTATGCATTGCTTGAAGCCGCTGCGAAGGCGCAGGCGTGGTCAGCCGCAATGCCCACGGGCCAGGGAAGCTATGAGCAGAAGTGGCTGCTGGCCGGCGTAGCAATGGCATACCTGAAGGTGCGGGACAGCGGTGTGGGCACTGCGGACCAGGACAAGGCGATCCAGAAATGGCTGGGCAGCCTGGCCAACCGTGCGCGCGACTACGTTGAGGGGAAGCGCAGCAACCCCAACAGCGACGCGTGGAACAACCATGGCTACTGGGCGGGATTCGCCGTGGCGGCGGCAGGAATTGCGATCGAGGACAAGACCGATTTCCGCTGGGGCCTGGACGCTTACAAGATTGGGGTGGGCGACATCCGGCCCGATGGCGCGCTGCCGCGCGAGCTGGATCGCGCCGGCATGGCGCTGCACTATCACCTGTATGCGCTGGCTCCGCTGGTGATGCTGGCGGAACTGGGCGAGGCAAACGGCGTGGATGCGTATGCGCAGAAGCACGGCGCGATCCACCGGCTGGTCAAGCTCTGCGTGGCGGGATTACAGCATCCTGAGATTTTTGCCAAGGTTACTGGGGTCCAGCAGAATGTTCCCGACAAAATCTCGGGGGCGACGATCAGCTGGGCGGTTCCGTATGTCAAGCGGTTCCCAGATTTGTCTCAGGCTGCCCAGCTCTCGGCGTGGATTCGGCAAGCGGGGAACACACGGTTCTGGCAATGGGGCGGACTGCCGCCGGGTTAAGACTGGAAGAACCTGAGTTTGCCTATTTTTTTTAGTGGCGATGGCCACCATGGTGGCCGCCGCCACCGGAGTGACCGCCGCCGTGGGAGTGCTCTTTGGGCGCTTTGGGCTCCTTGAAGTTGCTCTTCGGGGCCTTGTAGTTCCCGTAAGACTTCTCGGAGTTATGGCCGCCAAAAAAACCTCCGGATTTCTCCGGTTTGGACCCGGCGAAGGCGCGGTTGCCGTAGGCGGAGCTGCCATACGATGAACCCCGGTTCCCAGAGTAGGACGGCGCAGGCGAATACGAACGCTGGGCGAAGTCGTTGTGCTGCGGGCTTGCATACGCCGTAGCGGGTCGGCTGGCATAAGGCTGCTGGTAGCCTCCCTGGTATCCGGCCTGATAGCCGCCTTGATGGCCGGAAACAGGGCGTCCATAGGCTTGCTCGCGTGCGGTCATAGCCGGCTGCGGACGGATGTACGCATAGTTGTTTTGAATGGCCGGTCGAACTGGCTGCTGATAGCCGCGATTCATAGCGTCGCCGGAACGATACGCTGAGTTAGCCCGGTTGTCGTTTTGATTGCGGACTGGCTGGCGCGCGTAAGGCTCCTGGGGGGAGAGCCGATTGTACGCGCCGTAAGCCTGGGAACGGGCAAACTCAGTTGCCGGTCGGGCATCGCCGCCGTAGCCCCGGGGTGCATGCGAAGGCAGGCCGCCGTGGGGATAGTTGTTCCAGTGGGCGACGGTGGTGCTTTGCGAGGTGTAGTTGGAGTTATGGAAGAGGACGGCCTGAGTGAGCCAGTTCAGCGCCCAGCCAGCCCAGCCGAACGGTGTGTGGCTGAAGGCCGACATGGCGATTCCGAGACCGAATCGAACCGGCGATGAGCCGGCGAGAGACTCAAGCGAGCCAAGCAAAGAGAAGCCGGAATAGGGCTGAATGGGCTGTCCGTATACGTCCCATGGATTGTAAGCGGGGACGTAAACCACCTGGGGATTGACCGGAGCGAGCTGGATGTATCCCTGGTTATAGCTGACGGCCTCCTGCGGAGTGGTCTGCAGGGTTCCGGCGGCCTGGGCGCGCTGGCGCAAAACCTGTATGGTCTGGAGCACGTCCTGGGGCTGGTTGTAATAGGCGTTGCCGAGATCGGTGGTCCATTGCAGATCGTGGTCCATCTGGGCCAGGACCTGGGGAAACGCGGTGAGGGCCTTCACGCTGGGGTCCCAGGCCTGCATGTCGGCGCCATAGGCGATCTGGTCGGGGGAGGCGTAGCCCTGGGCTTGCAGCCAGTGATCTGCGCCCACCACCTGCGCTGGGTAAGTGGCCGCAGCGAGCACCTGGGCCACCAGAGCGTCTGGATAGAGGGCTATCGGGGCGACCATCTGCTCAAGCTGTTCCGGGGCCAGCGGTTGGGCCGGAGCGTAGCCGGGTTGGGCTGGCGCGTAGCCCGGCTGGGGATCATTCGGGTCATACGACTGATTCAGGGGGGCCTGATTCAGGGGCGCGTGTTGACCGAATTGGGAGCCGGGCTGCGGGGGGCCAAATTGCTGGGGATAGGGGCTGGGCTGGCCGTATTGAGGATATTGAGCTTGAGGGTATTGGGCGTGCGCTGCCGGGGAGAGGATGAGCAGGAGCAGGAACGAGGCAAGTGCGGACAGACCAGGGGCGGCCAGACGCTGGTGCGCCGAAGACGAAGGCAAGCAGGTTTGGGGTCGCATGTTCCCTCTCGGTACCCCGAATGCGGGATTTCCCCGCAGTGAAAGCGCCAGTCCGAAGCCGCCTGAGACTCATCGAGAGGCTCACAGCAGACGGACCAATGGCTTGTGTAGACCCGGTATGGTGGGGTTAGTTGCGCGGAATGATCAGATGAGCTCAAAAGCATTCCGGATTCCGCTTTAGCAGCGGATGGTTTTGCGCTTTTGGCCGAGTTTGCCGGCGGCTTCCACCTTCTCAATGTACGCGGTGGCCAGCGGGATTTTGCAGGCGGTATCGCCCATATCGACGCTGACTTCCCCGATCTTTTTCGCCGCGGCTTTGGCCTGCTTCTCCAGCGGCTTCACATAGCTTCCCACGGAGATGACGAAGCTGTTCATGGTGCAGCGGACGCGGTTCGGGGCAGTATGAATCTTCTCGACAATGGTTTCGAGCAGGGATTGAATCTCCTTGAGGTCGAGGGCGGCATCGGGTTTGAGAGCGACCAGGCCGGAGTAGGTTGACCAGCCGGCAGCCGCCACTCGTTCCTTCTTTGACTTCATCCACTCGAGAGCCAGCTCGCGGCCGTGCTCGTTGTCCACCGCAACCCACGGCACGGTGTATTCCGCGATCATCTGCATCTCGGCAGCGCCCTCGGCCCACTCGTTCAACTGCTTGCGGGTCATCTGCGCGCCGTCCGCCACCATGCCGGCGAGGTACATCGCGTCCATGATGCCGCTTGCGTAGAGTTCAAGGGCCAGCGCCTGCTGGCCTTTGATGGTTTTGGCGATGAGCCTCAGGTCGGCGACGCTGACGCCGTAAACGCGGTCGGCGGGCATGCCGTGGCGCGCATAGATTTTTCGCGTATTCTCTTTACCTTTGCTCTTGAGATCGGCAAGGATTGAGGCTCGAGTAGGCATGGCGTTCTTCTCCGTGAAAATGACCGGAAGTGAGGGTGCGGCCCTGTTTCAGACGACGATGAACGCAGTGTACCGAAGCTATTTCAATTGTGGAAGGGCTTACTGTTCGCGCAGTGCCTTTGTTGGATCGAGAATCGATGCGCGCCGCGCGGGAATCCATGCCGCCAGCGTCGAGATCGCGAGGAACACCACCGTCACGCTGGCGAACGTTGCCGGATCGGTGGGCTTCACTCCTACCAGCATGGCCGTAATTACTCGACCAAGCCCAAAGGCAGCAACCACTCCGATCACGATGCCGACCACGCTCAGCCGCAGCCCTTGCAGGACGATAAGCCGAAGGATGTCGCCCCGCTCCGCGCCCAGCGCCATGCGCACGCCAATCTCAGCGGTGCGCTGCCGCACTACCGTCGAAAGCACGCCATATAGCCCGATGCCAGCCAGCGTGACCGCGATCAACGCGAAGACAGAGATCAGCAGCAGCGAAAAGCGTGTGCCGGCCTGCGCGCGATTGACCACCGACTCCGCCGTTTCCATATTTGTGATCAGAAGATGCGAGTCAATACCCTTGATGGCCGCGCGCACTTCCTCTGAATAATTTCCCGCGTTGCCGCTGGTGCGAATGGCCCATGAGCGCACAAAGCCGGAACCCATGAATGCGTCGGCGAAATAGACCTGTTCGCGCCCGGGCTCTGAAAGCGATGTGGTGCGTTGATGCGCAACCACGCCGATCACCTCAACCCATTCCGGTTCGGGGGTGCGAATACGGATGAGGATGCGCTTCCCTACCGCCGACTCGCCGGGGAAGGCCTTCTTCGCGAGCTTGTCGTCAATCACCACGCGGTTGCGCCCCGGCAGATTGTCTTCGTCGGTAAACGTGCGTCCATCCAGCACAGGCGTGCGCATGGTTTCAAAATATCCGGGAAGAACAACCTGAAACTCCGTCGCCTGAAACCGGCTCGGGTCCTTCAGCGCCTCGTCCGTTCCCCAACGAATCGGACTGAACTCCCCGGTCAGCGGAAACGGAAACGACGCGGTCACGCTTTGCACACCGGGAATCGCCCGCAAACGCTGTGCAATCTGGCCCATCAGCACGGCACGTTCTTCCGGGGTCTGGAGTCGCAGCGGCGCGCCCACCAGTTGAAGCGTCATCAGGTTGTGCGGATCGAAACCAGGATCGACGCGCTGCAATTCCATAAAGCTGCGGAACATCAAGCCGGACCCGATCAACAGGACAAAGCTGAGCGCCACTTCCGCCATCACCACCAGATTGCGAAGACTTGCGCCGCTGGCCAGACCGGCAGTCCTGCTGGTGCCGCGCAGCACATTCATCAGCGCCGGTTGCGATGCGCGCCAAGCGGGAGCGATGCCGAAGATGGCTGCGGCCGCCAGGCCGGCAAGCGCCGTATACGCAAGCACGACGCCGTCGATGCGCACATCGTCGAGCAGCGGCAGATTGGCCGGCGCCAGCACGCGCAGCTCGTGAATGCCGGCCCATCCCAGGCCAAGACCCAGCACTGTGCCCATGGCCGCAAGCAGGCAAGCTTCAGTTAGCAGTGGAAGAATCAGCCGCCACCGGCTGGCGCCCATGGCTGCGCGTATTGCGAACTCGTGTTCTCGAAACGACGCGCGCACCAGCAGCAGATTGGCCACGTTGGCGCACGCGATAAGCAGAAGAAAAATCACCGAGCCCATCAGCGCGAGAATCGCCGGCCGCACCTCGGCTACCAGGTGCTGCCTGATCGGCTCCAGCACAATGCTGTAACCGGACGAACCGGAGATGGGGAAGTCCTTGCGCGCCTGGGCCGCAACCTGGTCGGCGGCACTCTGCGCGTTGGCCAGAGACGCTCCGTCTTTCAACCTGCCGATCGGGAATATGCTGAAACTCTTCCGATTGGCCGCGTCGTAATCCAGGCGGTTGGCGATCCAGATGTCCGGCGAGGCTTCCACGTCGGCCGAGGGCGGGAAGTAAAGGTGAAAGCCCGGCGCCAGGACACCGGCAATCACCGGCCCGAAGCGCCCTGTGAACGTCATGGTGTGGCCAATGATTGCCTGGTTGGCGCCGTACCGCCTGCGGAAATACTCGTAGCTGAGAATGGCGAACTGCGGCAGCCGCGTGGTTGCGGCGTTCTGGGCGTCCGCAGGCGGAGCCGGGGGCTGCGGCAGTCCGTCCTGAGGTGTGAAGTCCCTACCATAGAGAATCTTCGCGCCAGTCAGTTGGAAGAAGTTTGTGGTGACAACGGCATAGCGAATCTGTTCCGGCGTGCCGTCTTCGCGCGCGACGACCATGCGGCCGGTAAAGACGCCTGCCATGTCAGTGAATAGCGCCTTGGTGCCTTCGCGCAGATCGATGTAATCGGCATTCGAGAACGGCAGGTCGTGAACGTTGCGCTTGCGCAGGTCCATGCCGCCGATCACCAGCCGGCCCGGATCTTTGTATGGAAGCGGCCGCAACAGCACCGCATTGGTCACGCTGAAGATCGCTGTGCTCGCACCGACTCCCAGTGCGATGGTCAGCACCGCAGTCACGGTGAATGCCGGGTGCTTCCACAGTATCCGGCTGGCGATTGCAAGATTTTTGATGGCCACAATGACCTCGCGGGGACGTCTGAACCGATGGACGTATCAGGCCGGCATTCGCTCTGAACGCAGGAATTAATCCGTGGTCGAAAAGGAGAAAAAAGGTGGATCCGGCCCAATCTTCAGGTACTTCATTATCCGCATGTCGCCGCTTTTGGACAAGTCTGAAGAGTTAAAAGCCGGCGCGGCGCGCGAATATGGCCTCTGGGCGATTCACAGCGTCGGGATTGTCGGCCTTCAACCGCTACTTTGCCGCGGGTTGTGCGAGCGGGACAAACTCCAGATCACGAATGCGCGCCGGGCTCGACCCTGGCGGCGTCGCGGTGGAATAAAATGCAAGACCCTGGCTGGATGCCGCGGGATAGATGAGATTGGTGAGAACGGTTTCGCCGTCTTCAGCGAAGACCTCAATGGAGTTGTTGTCGACAACGATCTCCATTGGGATGGCGCCTGCCTGCGGGTGCTTCAGCGGCGCTGACACGCGGGCGGGAAAATCGGGGGACCAGTCCGTTTTGCCGGAACGGGTTCGATCGACGAAGACACGACCCGTGGCCTGGTCAACCCCGACCAGGGTTTCCTCGTCAGCGGGACCATCCGGATTGGCTGTGCTGCGGCGAAGGCGAACGCCCACCTCGGATGCTTCGCCGGGGTCGAGGGTAAAGCGCAACCGGTAGACGTTGCCGACGGCTTTTTGAGCACCCAGTTGAGCGTTGGCCTGGGCGATGGGCTGAAAGCGCGGACCGCCGAACATGGCCCCATAGCGCTTATCGGCCGGGAGCGGCAGGATGGGCTTCTGCACCAGCATAAGCGGCTCCTGAGACGGTGTCGGGGCAGGGTGCGCGGGAGGCTCGCGCAGGAAGATGCGACGGGCAATCGTCATCTCTCCGCGGCCAGGGAGCGAAGGCAATTTTGAGGCATACTGCCAATCGTCCATCCAGCCAATCCAGACGCGTTCCTGGTTTGCGTCACCGCTGGCCGGAATGTTGGAGAACGATGTCGATGCGTAGAAATCTTTACCCCAATCGGCCCAGTGAGGTCCGGAGCCGGGATGATCTTCAGTGAAATGAAAGCCGTCGAATTGGCCGATGAAATACTGGTCGGCTGAGCCCTTGGCGGGACCGCCGGGGTTGATATTGACGCTCAGCAGCCAGCGGCTTGCGAAACGCTTGGTTGCGAAGTCGTAGACGCGCTTGCCCGCGTCGTCCATGATGGGGAGTTCAATTAGATCCGGGCACTCCCATTCACCCGAAGTGGCGCCGGCGGGACCAAATTCGCCGGCCAATTCCCACTGGCGCAGGTTTTTTGAACGGTAGATGCGGATCTTGTGCTGATCGGCGAGCGACACAACCATAACCCAGCTTTGCGAGGGCGCGTGCCAAAACACCTTGGGGTCGCGAAAACTCTTGAGGCCCAGATCAATCACTGGATTCGAGGCATATTTAGTCCAGGTGGCCCCCGCGTCGCGGCTGACGGCGATGTTCTGGTCCTGCTTGTCTGGCGAAGCTCCCGTGTAAATGGCGACAAGGCAACCGGGTGTTTTCTGGCCCGTATCGGCGCAGAGGCCGCTGGTGTTGTCTCGATCTTCAACCGTTGACCCGCTGAAGATGGCCACGCCGTTCTCCTCGGGGATGGCAACCGGGAGTTGCCTCCAGTGAGCCAGGTCGGACGAAACCGCATGGCCCCAGCTCATGTGTCCCCACTGATCGCCGAACGGGTTGAACTGAAAGAAGAGATGGTACTGGCCGTTGAGCAGGATGGGGCCATTGGGATCGTTGATCCAATTCGGCGGAGCATAAAAGTGAATCTGCGGCTGCCAGGGGGTGGCTGGACCCGACGCCTGAAGACCACCCGCCGGCGGCTGGCAGAAGACCTGTGCGACAAAGACGATTGCAGAGATAAGGAACAGACCGAACGAGATTTGCGCACGCTTCGATCGGAGGCTCTCCGTGGACATTTGTGAATTCTCCTCGGTTACGACAAGGTTACAAGGTCAATGGGCGCACGGACCAGCACCCTGAATGCGAAGGAAGATGCGGACAGGGTTTATCATCGAAAACGGTGTGTTGTGCGGTCGGCGGTGCACAGCGAAAACACTTCATTTTTAAGCGCCAGAATTCAGCACTTCATCGATTCGGGGACTTTGGACCAGAGACGGGACGACATGCGAGCAAAGACTGCGGTAGTGTTGGGCGCTCAGTGGGGCGACGAGGGCAAGGGCAAAATCGTGGACGTGCTGAGCGAGCGATTCAGCGCCGTGGCACGCTATGCGGGCGGCCATAACGCCGGACACACGGTGATCATCGGCGGCCAGAAGTTTATCCTGCAGCTCATTCCCTGCGGCGTGCTGCGGCCGACATGCAAAGGCATTATCGGCAATGGGGTGGTGCTCGACCCAATTGCTTTCCTCAAGGAGGTCGCCAAGCTGCGGGGGCTGGGCGTGGCTGTGGATGCGCAGCTTTTTGTGTCGAACCGCGCGCAGGTCATTCTGCCCTATCACCGGATGATTGAGCTGGCGGCGGAGAGCGCTCCGGGCCGGAAGAAGATCGGCACCACCAGCCGGGGCATCGGTCCGGCATACGAAGACAAGATGGCGCGCAGCGGCCTGCGGGTGGTGGATCTGCTGCGGCCTGAGTTGCTGAAAACGCACATTGAGGCGGCATGCGCGGAGAAGAATGCGATTGTGAAGGCTCTGTTCGGAACCGGAACCGCGCCTCTCGACCCGGCCAGGATGTTTGACGAATATGCGGCGGCGGCCGAGGAGGTGAGGCCGTTTGTCACGGATACCGGACGGGTGCTGAACAAGATTCTGGCCGCGGGTGGCAGCGTGATGTTCGAGGGCGCGCAGGGGACGATGCTGGACATCGACCACGGCACGTATCCCTTTGTGACGTCGTCGTCGGCAACAGCGGGCGGCGCGGCCACCGGGACCGGCGTTGGTCCGACGGCAATCGGGACGGTGATCTCTGTAACCAAGGCCTATGTGACGCGGGTGGGCGAAGGGCCGTTTCCGACGGAGATCGAAGGTGCTGCGGGCGAAGAGCTGCGGGCGCGGGGCAACGAGTACGGCGCGGTAACCGGCCGGCCGCGGCGGTGCGGTTGGCTGGACATCCCCCTGCTGCGCTACTCCAACCAGGTCAACGGCGCGGAGTGGTTGGTGGTGACCAAGCTGGATGTGCTGGACACCCTGGCCGAGATTCCGATCTGCGTGGGCTACGAGATCGACGGCAAGGTGACGGACGAAATTCCTGCCGATGTAGAGGGGCTGGAGCAGGTCAAGCCGCGGTATACGACTCTGAAAGGATGGCAGGAGCCAACCGAGGGAATTACCGAATTTGAGAAGCTGCCGCGGGCGGCGAAAGAGTATTTGCGCTTTCAGGAACGGGAGAGCGGGGCGCGTATCGGAATGGTGTCTACCGGTCCGGATCGGGACCAGACGATGGTGCTCGATGATTTTGCGGCGGCGCTGGACACGATCCACGCGTAGACTTGGGAAACACGAAGAAAACTCCCGGGAGCAGATTGCGGCTAGCTGGGCAAGAGAGAAATGAGATCTATGGTTAGTTTCTTAGTCCGTATGACGTTCGCTCCTGAAGATCGCGCCGATGTGGCGGAGACCCTGCGCGAGCTGGCGAAAGCATCGCGCCAGGAGCCGGGGTGTGTGACCTATATACCGCACCTGGTGGAGGGCGAACCGGACACGGTGCTGATCTATGAGCAATACCTGGACGCGAGCGCGTTGGAAGCGCACGGGCAGTCGGAGCACTTCAAGAAACACGCCGTGGGGGGTCTCTACCAAAAGATGCGCGAGCGGAACCGGGAAGACCTGGTTGCTCTCGTTTGAGACGGGAATAACGTCAAAGCGGCGGTAGCCCATTGGGGTGATAGCGGGTGATCAAGCGGGACGGCGGGAGCACTGATGCGATACCTCAACAAGCCGATTGACCCGGAGGCGCATTCAACGCTACCATCCGATACGCCTATGCCGGGTGCCGAAAACAACTTTTCACTCCCCTGCCGCCGCAAAGCGGTCGAACTTGCGCTTGCCGCGGCCGTATTTGTGGCCGTCTGCGGGTCGCCGCAAATGGCCAGGGCATCGGGCCAAACCAGGCCGCCAGGCCACGCCCAGGCCAAACCGTCCGGCCCGCCCGGGGAAAAGAAGCACGAGGCGCGGCACGAGATCGATCAGCTTGAAGAGAGATGGCGCACGGCGATTTTGAAAGGCGACACGGCGGCCATGGACTCGCTGCTCGCCGACGATTACATGGCTACTACCGCTTCAGGAATGCTCCAGACCAAAGCCCAGTCCCTCGACAACCTGCGCAGCGGACGCACGCATTTCACTTCGCTGGAAATATCGGACCGGAAGGTGCGCTTCTACGGAACCACCGCGCTGGTTACCTCGCTTGCCGAGGTACAGGGTACGTCTGCCGAGGGACCGATTCAGGGCAGCTTTCGCTATACCCGTGTCTATGTGAAGGATGCGAAAGGTGCATGGAAGATTGTGAGCTTTGAGGCCAGCTCGGTGCGTGAGCCGGCAGAGCACAAGTAGGCTTCAGCGCACAATCCGGTCTTCTACAATGAAACCATGCCTGAGCTGCCTGAGGTGGAGACGATTGCCCGCGGTGTCAACGAGCGGGTGCGCGGGGACCGCATCGTGCAGGCGTGGTTCGGGTCGCACCGGGAACCCTTTAAGACATCGCAGGCGCACCAGGCCAAGGGGCTTCAGGGACGCGCCATCCTGGGTGTCAAACGCGTTGGAAAACATATTGTCTGCACCCTCGGTTCTGTAGACGGCAGCTTTGAAGAGAGGAGCGCCGCAAAAGCCGAGGCCCAGTGGATTGTGCACCTGGGCATGACCGGGCGGCTGCTGGTAACCACGTCGGATGGTCCTGTCGCTCCGCACACGCATGCGCGGCTGGGGTTGGCCAGCGGACGGGAGTTGCGCTTCGTCGACCCGCGGCGGTTTGGCCGGCTGGAGTTTCGCGACCTGGGCCGCGGTGCCGGATTCGCCGGCCCTGGGGCCGAGCCTCTGACGATTACGGCGGACGAATTTGCCGCCTTGTTCCGTGGCCGGCGCCTGGCCATCAAGGCTGCCCTGCTGAACCAGTCGCTGCTAGCCGGGGTGGGCAACATCTACGCAGACGAAAGCCTGTTTCGCGCCGGTATTCGTCCGCGACGCATGGCCGGCCGACTGACCAGAAAGGAACTCGAAAGGCTCAGGCTGGCGCTCAAAGAGGTACTGGAGCACGCGATCCGGCTAGGCGGGTCGTCGGTGTCAGACTATGTGGACGCGGACGGCGTGCGCGGATTCTTTCAGCTCGAGCACTGCGTCTACCTGCGAACTGGATTGGCTTGCCGGCAGTGCGAGACGCCAATCCGGCGCATTGTTCTGGCCGGGAGAGGCACGCATTATTGCCCTGAATGTCAGCGGTAAAGCGGATTTCTATGGTTTTTTGCATTCTTTTCTCCTCCCAGATACCAGAATCGAGACAATTCCCATGTTGGCGAGTTGGTACATTATTGAAAGCAAACAGTATCGGGAACGGCACACCGATTGCATATCTAGATAGCGCCAGTGATATGCAGGCTGCTGGGTAGAATTCCGGCCAGCCCAAAGAACAGCAGAGCCCGGCACAAGTAACCGCCAACGAAGCGGCCCTCAAAAGGGAAAGCCGGCTGGGAAATCTGCAATAGGTACGGTGGAAAGAGCCATCGTCCGATTCATATTTGGGAGGCCAGTGACCAGTGCAGGACAGCGAGACGCCATCCCGGTTGGGGTGGCGTTTTTGCGTTGGGTCGCATCGCCAGGGCCGTCGTCCGAAGATTTCGCAGGCAAGGTGCCAAAGAGTGCACTTGCCAGCGGGGATGCTTCGCTGTAGTATCAGATTTGCCTATCAAGCGGCTGACGCAGGCCACCCGAAAGGGGCAGAGCAAGCTCGCCGCCGAGCAAGGAAACTTAGCCGGCCCGATCCATCCTTACCAGGCTGCACGCGGCGAAAGCTCCCATAGGAAGGGCATCACCCCGAGAGGAAAGCGCAGGCCGCACCCCGTTTCAATCCCGAAGATGAATCCGGCAGCGGGCTTCAAACAAAGGACAAAATGGGCGAATGGAGCAAAAGCAAGGCTCCTCGACTGAGAACGGCAAGACGCCAAACCATCTGGGATTCATGGCAGGTTGATTGCGGAGTTCCGCTCCGCGGCAGCCTGTGGGATGTTCTCAATCAACTTGTGAACCGCAGGCCGTTGCGTTCCCCGTCCAAACCTGGACAAACGGCAGGCAAATGAGGACGCTCAGAGCCACTCTCGGCGCTGGGTTGGCAACGGCGAAAGCCAAGAGTGGAACGCACAGGAAGCGCAATGCACCAGATTGCAAAGTGCCAGGAAGTAAACGCATGACGACAGAATCGACGCAACCCCAGCCTGATCTGGGGTCAGCCCCGGCCAACGGCCAGGGCCAGTCGCAGGGGCATCGGCGCCGCCGGCGCCGGCGGAAGAACAAAGCCAACCCAGCCGGAGCGCCCCAGGCACAGCCGGCGCAACCTCAGGCGCAGGCCCCGGCACAACCGGCGCCCCCCAAGGCGCCGCAGGCACATGCCAACCACCAGGGCCAATCCCGCAAGAAAAAGAAGTTCTTCCAGAAGGGTTCGCCCGCGCCGCTACAACCGGGGAACAGCGTGGCGCAGCCAGGGCAAGGCGGCGGTGGCCAGGGCAAGCGCAAGAGCAAGCAGAAGGGGCCCAGGGAATTTGTGGGTCCGATGGACCACAGCTACCGCGTGGTCAACGGCAACGTCTCCGACGGCCCTCCTTCGACCATTCAGATCACCAGCAACGGCCATAACAGCCATTACCAGGACACCTACGTTGCGCCTCCGGCCGCACCCATTCGCGAGGATGCAACTACCCGCATCTTCTGCTTCATTGAGGACCTGTTCTTTCAGGCCAAAATCAATGAAACTTCGCGGAAGCTGGGCGTGAAAGTGGAGTTTTTGAAGGGCGACAAGGACGCCGTCGCACGGCTCACCGATCTGCCTGAAGCGGACCGGCCCACGCTGCTGGTCTTCGACCTGAATAACGTCAACGCCAAGCCCATGACGCTGATTCCCAAATTCAAAGCCAAGCTGAAGAAGGCGACCTCGATCGTCGGCTTCCTCAATCATCTGCAGGGCGACCTCAAGCTGAAAGCCATCGAAGCCGGATGCGACACGGTGATGCCGCGGTCGGCGTTCTCGCAGAGCTTGCCAAACCTGCTGCGCCGCTATGGCCTGGAAGAGGAAGAAGACTCGTACCCGCAGCCGGTGTAGCCGAAAGACAGGGATCAGAGATCAGGGGTCAGGGATCAGTTTTCTGAATACCCGAACTGAAAAAGACGAGGGCGCTCCGCATGGGGCGCCTTTTTCAATTGCTGCTTGAAAATCAATGAGGAGAGCCTGCTTCTCCCGCCTATCCCGGAGGCCAGGTCATTGGTCGGCCGCCGAGCAGGTGGACGTGGAGATGATCGACGGTCTGGCCGCCGTCGGGGCCGGTGTTGACCACCAGGCGATAGCCCTCAGGCAGGCCTTTGGCGCGCGCAATCTCCGCCCCGGCCCAGAACAGATGACCGAGCAGCGCCTTGTCGCTCCCCTTGGCGTCGGCCACCGAGTCAAGATGCCTGCGCGGCACAATCAGCACGTGGACCGGCGCCTGCGGATGAATATCGGCAAAGGCGTAGCACTGGTCATCCTGGTAGACGGCAGTGGAAGGAATGCTTCCTTCGATGATCTTGCAAAACAGGCAGCTCATGGCGAAACCAGTGTACAGGACGCCCAGGTTCCGCTCTGAGCGCCCATCAGCCGCGAGCTATCAAACGGTCGCGCAAGTCGTCCGTCGCTGCCATATCGATGCACGTCCAGGCCATCGCCATCGCGCCGTCCACCAGCGCCTTATCCGCGTCCGGAGTGATGCAGTGCGCGGTGAATTCCGGCTGGTGGTTGACCGCGGGCAGGGAATTGATGCCGATCATGGGATGAATGGATGGCATCGCCCGGGACACATTGCCCATGTCGGTGGATCCGGTAGGCCGCGTTTCCCACTCGCCCAGATTCGGGAACGGCCGTCCCAGCGCTTCGGAATTCTTGCGATAGAGCACCGCCATATCGTTGTCGTGGTGCATCTCGGCGTAAGGCTTGTCACCTCCCGTAATCGCAATCTTCGCGCCCGTCGCAAGACCGCCTGCTTCAAAGCAGCGGTAGACCCTTGGCCGCAATTCGGCAAGTTGATCCAGAGTCTCCGAACGAATGATGTATTTGGCGGAGGTGTGTGCAGGCACCACATTGGGAGCTGCGCCGCCGTTGGTGACTATGCCGTGAATTCTGTCTGTAGAGCGGATATGCTGCCGCAACAGCCCCAGCGCAGTCTGCGCAATGGTCAGCGCATCCGCCGCATTTACCCCCAGCTCTGGAAACGCCGATGCATGCGATTCCTTGCCGGTGCAGTGAACGTCGAACATTGAAGCTGCGATGATTTTTGCGCGGAGCATATCAAAGGGCGCAGGGTGCACCATCATGGCCGCATGGATGCCTTCAAAGGCGCCCCGCTCAAGCAGCAGAATCTTTCCGCTGGCATTGCCGACCTCTTCGGCAGGCGTCCCGATCACGCTGATGGTCAGGCCGAGTTCGTCCGCCACTTTGGCCGCGGCAACCGCTGCTCCAACGGCCGATGCGGCAATAATGTTATGGCCGCACGCATGGCCGATGCCGGGAAGACAATCGTACTCGGCGCAAATTGCGATGTGCAAAGGACCAGAGCCGGCGCGGGCACGAAACGCCGTGGGTAGATCGCAAATGCCGTGCTCCACGGCAAAACCTGATCCGTCCAGAGACTCACACAGCCAGGCCGAGGCTTTCACTTCCTCAAAACCCAGCTCCGGGTGGGCGTGAATGCGATGGCTGAGTTCGATGAACTCTTCGCGTGCCGAGTCGAAGCGTTCTTGTGCTGCGGACTTTACATCCATCATTGG
>Ga0182012_10001360_pt1 | contig 26852 bp, 24 predicted proteins | sample 612S2SmetaG_FD_120486 | JGI IMG/M metagenome (GOLD analysis project Ga0182012, IMG submission 120486) | Permafrost microbial communities from Stordalen Mire, Sweden - 612S2S metaG | ecosystem: Environmental > Terrestrial > Soil > Wetlands > Permafrost | place: Sweden: Stordalen | collected...
ACCACAGCAACTCCCGCGTCACCCTCGCCTCTCGCAAAGATGCTCAGGGACGCCGACTCGCCTCCGTTGCCGATCAAAACGGGCAAGCCGTAGAAGCAGCGCAGGAGCGGCAACTCGCTGTCCTCCGCGCCTCTGGAACACCTCCCATACCTCTCCGCACTCGTGACCGCGCCATCGTCCAGGAGCCCGCAACCCCACCGCCTTTCGAACCCGAAACTCCCGTGCGCATAGTCGCCGAAGACAATCCGCCACCCGAGCGCCCCGCTGCCATGGCTGCCCCTACGCCTCGCAGAAGCCCACCCGCGACCCAATCGGCCCAGCTTCAGCCAAGCCAAGGTCAGCAACCGCAAACCCGCCCGAGCCAATCTCAGCTGAATCAAGGCGCACCCAATCCCGTGCAGGCCGCTCCGGTCCCAATGGTCACCACCAATCCTGAGGATGAACGGCCGCTTCTCCCCATCATTCCAGACGAGGATCTCACTCCTTAGCCGCACCGCTCTTCGTTTGTGCTAACTTGCTCCCATGAGCACACCTCTGCCGCCGGTGGTCTGGACGATCGCCGGCTACGATCCCTCTTCCGGTGCAGGCATCACCGCCGATCTCAAAACCATCGCCGCCCACGGCTGCTACGGGGTCTCCTGCATCACTGCTCTTACCGTGCAAAACACTCTAGGCGTGCAACGCGTCGAGCCGATTTCTCTCCAAACGCTTCGCGACACGCTTAAAGCATTACTTGATGATTTTTATCCCTCATCGATAAAAATAGGAATGTTAGCTACATACACAATTGCCGATGCAGTAGCTTCATTCCTGGAGTCTCTTCCGCGGCCCCGTTGCCCTATCGTCCTGGATCCGGTTCTTTGTGCCTCCTCAGGCGCTCAGCTACTGGAGCCCCACGCCGTTGAGCTTCTGCGCTCGCGTCTGCTCCCACTCGCCACCGTTGTTAGCCCTAACCAAGCCGAAGCGGCCATCCTCACTGGCCTACCGGATGCCAGCCCCGAATCTCTAGCCGAATCTCTCCGCACCATGGGAGCCCACGCCGCCGTGGTCACAGGGGGAGACGCCTCAACAGGAGCAACTGATCCCGCAGCCGACCTGTCCTCGGACGTTCTCGCCTACACTCTCCACTCCATTGATTTTGTCGAGACGCTCTCCGCACCTCGTATCCATTCCAACGCAACCCACGGCACTGGATGCGCCTTCTCAACGGCCATCGCCTGTGCCCTCGCCCTAGGCCAAAGCGTCCCTCAGGCCGTCACCTCAGCCAAATCGTTCGTCCGCCAGGCCATTCAAAAAGCCCCTGGACTTGGTCGAGGCAAGGGCCCCATGGGCTTGAACTGTACAGCTCAGGATTAGGAGCCTTTAACCACACTTTCGACCAGAGCACAAGGTAACTTTTAGATTTATTTCATTCAGGGTTGACCTTGTATGCCTGGATTCATACAATTGGACATCGCCTGGGTTAACACCCGGGCGTTACAGCTTAAGGGGAAATACCAAACCAGCGAGGTGTTTGATTGCGACGAGTACTGACCCATTCCATGTTTGCGCTGCTGTTACTCGGCGGCACCATGGGAGCGGCACCCGACCACAGAACACCATTAGTTTTGACTCCGCCGGCATTTCAGCCGCTTCCGCAACCAGTTCCTGTAGAACCTGCCGCCAAACCCTATCAGGTTGGCAAGGCCTCATGGTACGGCGATCTCTTCCAAGGTAAAGCTACAGCAAGCGGCGAAGATTACGATATGTTCGATTTCACCGCCGCTCATCGCGAACTGCCGCTTGGCACATTGGTTAAGGTCACGAACCTGAAGAACAAGAAGTCCGTAGTGGTTCGCATTAATGACCGCGGTCCAGTCACTCCCGGGCGCATCATCGACCTTTCCTATAACGCAGCCAAACGCCTCGGAATGCATCAGAACGGTCTGCAAAAGGTCCAGATTGATATCGTCGAACCTAGGACAGCCGAGATGGCAATGGCCTCTCAGCCCTCCACCAAATAACTGGAACTAATCGATCTCTATATCACCCCTCGGCACCGTGCCTTGGGGCTTTTTATTGCATGATTGAAAACAATGTGACCCACATCGCCTTCCTTTGGCGAATGCGGAATCGCAAATTACCACGCTGCCGAAGTGCGTTATCCTAGTCTCATGAATGATGGTAGAGACCGCTTGATAGTCGCGCTGGACGTGGCCCATGAAGATAAGGCGCGGGCGCTGGTGCAATCCCTCGGCGATTCCGTCCGCTTCTATAAGGTAGGCAAGGAACTCTTTACTGCCGCCGGTCCCGGCATCGTGCGTGACCTGGTTGCCGATGGCAAGAAAGTCTTTCTCGATCTCAAATTTCACGACATTCCAAACACAGTGGCTGGAGCCGTTCATGCCGCAGCATCGCTCGGGGTCTCACTCCTGACTGTTCACGCCTCAGGCGGCTCCAGGATGCTGAAGGCCGCTGCTGAAGCTGCCGCTCAGTCTGCCTCCCGCCCCACCGTCCTGGCCGTCACGGTCCTGACCTCTTTGGCCGCTGCCGATCTAGCAGAGATTGGCGTTCCTGACGAGGTGGAAGTCCAAGTCCTTCGACTCGCCGGACTGGCTCTCCGAGCCGGTTGCGGCGGCATAGTCGCTTCCGCGCAGGAGGCTTCCCGGCTCCGCCGTTCCTACGGTGCTGCCTTCACCCTCGTCACTCCCGGTATCCGTCCGGCCGGCGCCGCAGCCGCAGATCAGGCGCGCGTCGTCACCCCAGAAGACGCCATCCGAGCCGGGGCCACGTACCTCGTCGTAGGACGCCCCATCTCTGCCTCGGACGACCCTGCCGCAGCCGCCCGCGCCATCACCGCCCAGATTAACCAGGCCCTGATGTAGAGGTAGCACACATCCGCCATCTCTTGACGGATGTGTAATTCAGCGACAGCTTACTTATTCGGGCTCTCGGTTCCGCTCCCGTTGCTCTTCTGGGAGGGCGTCGAAGAATCGGTATTCGTCGTATCCACACCCGGACGTACGCCATTCTCCTTCGCGCTTCCCTTTTGCTCCGTCTGCGTGCCGGTTGCTGGAGTTTCACCCTTAGGAGTCGTCCCCGCGTCCGGAGTGGTCGGCGTGCCCATCGACCCAGGACGCTGGTCTGCCGCATCCCCATTTCCACTCTTTCCGCTTTGGCTTTCGCCTTCCTTCACTGCTGGCAGGTCTCCCTGTCCATCCGTGCGCGAACCCGACTGTGCTGCCGGGGTCTGTGAATCCGTTGTTCCCTGGCTACTGCTACTCTGCGACCAAGCCATACCGCAGGCCAGCAACGCGACCAAGCCTGCATACACAATTCTGCTCTTCATCTTCCCTGCTCCCGGGCTTATGCGCCCACTCTCTGGAGTTGGCCTGGCCTCATGGCAAATCCCATCTCCGGAGACTGTTTAGAGCGCTTCCAGCCCGCGCAGGTTGGCATCAAGGAGGCCCAGGTGCTCTATCCCCTTCAGCCGCTCTTTGGGCGGAGGGTGGGGCTGTTGACCCGGCTCTTCCTCTGTCCTTGACTCTGCCTCTGCCCGCACCGCCATCAATTGCGGAAATCTCTGCCCTCGCACTCGCTATAATGGAGGAGCTTTGAACCCTTACCGTCTCTTCGCGATCATTCTTCTGCTCTGCGCTTCAGCTCTCGCGCAGGACTCCGCTGGCACGCGCACCGTTCTCGTCCTCCCCTTTGACAACTCCACTCACCAGCCAGGGCTGGAGTGGATTACCGAGGCATTTCCCGAGATTCTCGGTCAGCGTCTCAGCGCCCAGTCGCTTTTCGTCATCAGCCGTGATGACCGCCAGTACGCCTTTGATCGCATGGGAATCCCTGTCAACCTCCATGCTTCCCGCGCCACGCTCTATCGCATCGCCTCGCAGCTGGACGCCGACTACATCATCCTTGGCAGTTATTCTTACGACGGCAAGACTTTCACCGCCCGCGCCCAGGTTCTCGATATGAAGACCCTCCGCCTCTCGCCTGATCTGGTCGAGAGCGGCCCACTTGCGAACCTCATCGCCATCCAGACCGCGCTCGCATGGGATGTCTCTCTGCATATCTATCCCGATCTTTACGAATCCCGCCAGTCGTTCATTCAGCGCGCGCCCGCCATCCGTCTGGACGCATTTGAGAACTTCATTCGCGGCGTAGTCACCAGTTCACAGGTTGATAAACTCCGTTACCTCAAGGCCGCCATCGCCATCGACCCGACCTACTCGCAGGCCCTTCTGCTGCTGGGCCGCACCTACTATTCCACGCACGAGTATGAGCAAGCTGCCACTTGGTTCGCGAAGCTGCCTCGCGACGATCCGGCATTCTCAGAATCCAATTTCTTCCTCGGTCTCTGCGAGTATCACCTCGGACACTTTGACAAAGCCTCTGCCGCCTTCAAGTCCACCGCCGAACGCGTTCCTCTCACCGAGGTGCTCAACAACATCGGAGTCACCGAGAACCGCCGTGGACATCATGACGCCGTCACCTACTTCCAGAAGGCCGTCGATGCCGATCCCTCCGATCCCGACTATCACTTCAATCTAGCCGTAGCGCTTTACCGCAAGGGAGACTTCACCGCAGCTCAGCGCCAGCTTCGCGAAACTCTCACCCGCCGCAGCAATGACCCCGAAGCCCTCAAGTTTCAGGACGCCATTGCCGCCGGTCTCACCACTCATACCCCAGCTGCCTTCGTCCCGTTAACCCGCATCAAGCGCAATTACGATGAAAGCTCCTACCGCCAGCTCGCCGTAGAGTTGCAGAACGCCATTGAAGCCTCTGTGGATAAAGCAAAACCGGCCGACCGCGCCGCTCTCCACATACAGCGCGCCCGCGAATTTCTAACCACTGGAGCAACCGGAGAGGCCGAGAGCCAATTCCGCGAGGCCCTCATCCACGAGCCTTCCAACCCTGAGGCTCTAGCCGGATTGGCCCACGCGCTAGTCCTCCAAAGCAGGTTTTCCGAGGCCCGCTACCAGGCCATCGCTTCCCTCCGTCTCAAACCCAACGCGGAAGCCTACCTGGCTCTGGCTCGCGCCGATCTTCACGACAATGACAGCATCGGAGCTCAGCAGAACCTGGAGAAAGCTCTCGCCCTCGCCCCAACCAGCGAAGACGCCCGCGCCTTCGCGCAAGAAATCCAGAACCGCACCACTCAGTAATCTGGTGGCCCACATCCGCCTTCCTTTGGCGAATGTGGGGTCGGGGCGATGCGTTCGTGATAGTCGGGTTCTCGCTCTTGTTCTTGAGTTGTCATCCCAGGCCCCCGCGCCCCTCGACTCCAATAAGCGCCCCAAGGTCACCATGCGCCGTTGCTCTTGCTCCCGCCTCTGCCTTGTTCTTAACCTGCGAAACCTGGGTAACCTTGAAACTTTGAAACCTTGTAGAATCCATCTCTAAAGGTTCTTCACCTCGGAGCGCGTCTTGTTCACTTTCGTCCTCATGCGGATCATCGCCGTGATCCTGCTGGTCGCTGGCAACGCTTTCTTCGCCGCTGGCGAATACGCGCTCGTCAGCATCCGCGACACCCGCCTCCAGCAACTCATCGATGAAGGACGCATCGGCGCGCGCACCATTCGCAAGCTGCACAACAAGCTCGACGAAGTTCTCAACGGAATCCAGATCGGCGTCACCATGGCCAGCCTCGCTCTCGGCTGGATCGGCGAAGAGTCCATGGCGCATCTCCTCGAAGTCCCACTCGCGCGACTGCCTCACGCCGCCGTCTATGCGCACGCCCTGGCCACGGCTCTCGCGTTCATCGGAATCACCTACCTCCACGTAATCCTCGGCGAGGTCGTACCCAAGTCCATCGCACTGCAAAAAGCCGAGCAGGTTGCCCTCACTGTCGCCGGGCCGCTCGACGTCTTCATTACCATCTTTTCGCCCGTCACGCGCACCATGGCTGCATCCTCGCGCTGGGTCCTCCGCAGCTTTGGTTGGAACCACATTCGCGAAGGCGGCGTGCACACTCCTGAGGAGCTCAAACTCTCCGTCACCGCCTCGCACCGCTACGGTCTCATCTCCTCGCTTCAACAGGAACTGCTCCACCGCGCCCTCGACCTAGAAACCATCACCGTGCGCGAGATCATGGTGCCGCGCCCAGACATCTTCTCTCTTCCCGGAGACATGCCGCTCGAAGAAGCCATCACCAAGGTCATAGAGGAGCAGCACTCACGCATCCCTGTCTACGATCCCGCCCGCGGCCCAGAGGCCATCATCGGCGTGCTCTATTCCAAGGACCTCATGCGCTGGATGCAGTTTCGCATTCACCGCCCTCAGTCCGCCTCGGAGCCCTTGCCTGCCTTGCCCACGCTCACCGTGCGCCACATCATGCGGGATGTTCTGGTCGTGCCGGAGACCAAGCCGCTTCCCGATCTGCTCGACGAATTCAAGCACCGCCGCCGCCACCTCGCCGTCGTAGTGGACGAGTACGGCTCCACCGCCGGAGTCGTCAGCGTAGAAGATGTCCTTGAGCAACTCGTCGGTGAAATCGAAGATGAGTTCGACGATGTATCGCGCACTCCCCGTGGCACCGCCACCTCCATCGTGCTCGACGCTGCCCTCAACATTCGCGATCTCGAATCGCAGCACAACCTCCACCTGCCGCGCGACGAAGGCTTTGAAACTCTCGCCGGATTCGTCCTCACAAAGTTGCAGCGCATCCCCAAACCGGGTGACAGCTTCCTCTACCAGCAGCGCCGCTTCACTGTCCTTGAAATGGAAGGCCGCCGCGTAGGAGCCGTTAAAGTCGATCTCATTCCAGAAGATGCCGCCACGGTGAGCCAGGCATGATCCGCTACGTCTTCACCCGCCTCTCGTACATGATCCCCGTGGTCTGGCTCGTCGTCAGCGTAGTCTTTCTGCTCATCCATCTGGTCCCCGGCGATCCCATCCAGGCCATGCTCGGCGAAGGCGCTGCCGGAGCCGACATCCAAGCCGCTCGCCACGCCTACGGACTCGATGTTCCCTTGCCCACTCAGTATGTCCACTACTGGCGCGGCGTTCTCCACGGAGACCTGGGCCGCTCCGTGCGCCTCAACAAACCAGTCAGCTCTCTCCTAACGCAAGCCTATCCCGCCACGCTAGCCTTGGCGCTCACCGCGCTAGCCATCGCCGTTCTGCTCTCCATCCCAGCCGGAGTCCACTCCGCCACCCGCCGCAATCGCTGGGACGACCGAACCCTGAGCTTCGTCAGCCTGCTCGGCCTCTCGTTCCCCAACTTCGCTCTCGGCCCGCTCCTGATTCTGCTCTTCGCCATCCGCCTCGACCTGCTCCCTGTCTCCGGCGCCGAAAGCTGGCGAGCCATCATTCTTCCGGCCATCACCATGGGAGCCTCACTCGCAGCCATCCTCACCCGCATGGTCCGCACCAGCATGTTAGAGGAGCTAGGCCAGGACTACATCCGCACCGCCCGCGCTAAGGGCCTGAGCGAGCGCCGCGTTGTCTACGCTCACGCCCTGCGCAACGCCATGCTCCCCGTAGTCACCGTCTTGGGCCTCCAGTTCGGAGCCCTGCTCGCAGGAGCCATCGTCACCGAAACCATATTCTCCTGGCCCGGCCTCGGACGCCTCACCATCTCCGCCATCAGCAATCGCGACTACGCCCTCGTCCAAGGCTGCCTGCTCTGCATCGGCCTCACCTACGTAGCCGTAAACTTCTTCACAGACCTCGTCTACTCCGCCTTAAATCCCCGCATCCGCCAGTGAAGAGCTGCAGGAGTAGAACTCTCAGGGTGGCCATACAAGCCCTCTGTTGGCTTGTGTGGGGCAGTTGACCTTGTTCTTGCATTTGTTCTTGCTCTTGTTTTGGAGTGTCATCCTGACCGAAGCGAAGGACCCCCATTCCGCTCAACTTCCCTCGTGACGCAAGGCCACCACTCCGCAATCCTCAGTCCATGATTTCTCCCGTCCGAACGTTCGACACCCGTTTGAGTCACTGCACCCTCCTTTCTCGCTGTCTCTGATGAAGTCAAAGACTCCGAACCCCGGAAAAGGAGTGTTCCATGCGTAACATTTCAGTCAGCGGCGTCGCAGAGTTTTGCGTAAGAGGACCGTGCAAGTTCCTCGCAGTCCTTCTCCTCTCGTTCAATGCAATGGCATTCCTCGCCCCAGCGCCCATGGCCGTCGCGCAGGACTCCAAAACTCCTGCGGTCCTTCCCGCGCCATCCCAGGGAAAAGCGATCGTCTGCATCTATCGTGTGGGCAGATTCACCGGCTCCGCCTCACATGACGAGCTCTATATCAACGACACTCATCTAGCCAAACTCCTCAACGGCGAATACGCATTCATGGAAGTATCGCCTGGGACTGTGATCGTCAACGGATTGCCAAAGATGTACTACGGAGGCATCATCCAATCCGTTGGGGCTGCCGCGAACGACGCTAGGAAAAAAGAACAGGAGCGGGCTCGGTTTGAGGCGGAGGCAGGCAAAACCTATTATTTCAAATGGACCGCCGGAACCATGGCAACGGGCATCAAGGTAACGCCCGTGGATCCATCGGTCGGCGCCAAAGAGATGAGCAAACTCCATATCTCCAAACCACCTGAAGACAAGGACGCAACAAAACCAGCAGCCAAAGACCCTGAGAATTCTGCGACGCAGTAACTTCGTTTCACCGTTACGACGCGGTTCAAACGCGCTTCGTAGATGAGAGCGGTAGCGTGAGTCGGACGGACTTAGTGGGATTCTGGACGATGAATCGCCATTCTGCTCACTCTCCGGTGCCGGCAAGATAGCCACACTCAGGCCAACCTTCGGCCTGAGTGTGGGCTATCGGTCTCGCCTCGCGTTGCGTTGGCTTGCCTTTACACTTGTGTCATCCTGAATGAAGTGAAGCACCCCGCGCCGCTGAACCCTCCAACACCGCTCAAAGACATTTCAACCCAAAAACTGGCCTGTACTCGCGCTGAACTGTATGAAGATGTCGCGAGCAAGCCTCGCGCTTCTGCTTTTCCCCGGCATCAGAGTTATCCTAGTACCTCACACGACGGAGGTCGTCCATGAAGCGCTTACTCCTGCTCCTCGTCATTCTCATCGCGGCTCTCCCCGCCGCTGCGCAGGTCCTCCGCATACACATTGACGGAACCATCCAGCCCATCGCCGCCGAGCAGGTCGAGCGCGCCGTGGACGCCGCCCAATCCCGCCATGCCGCCGCTTTGCTCATCGAAATCAACACTCCCGGCGGTCTCCTCGACTCCACTCGCGAGATGGTCACCAAGATTGAATCTTCCACCGTTCCCGTCATCATCTTTGTCGGACCCAGCGGAGCCCGCGCCGCATCCGCCGGCTTCTTCATCCTCGAATCCGCCGATGTAGCCGCCATGGCCAACGGAACCAATACCGGGGCCGCTCATCCCGTAACCATCGGCGGAGGCAAGCTCGACGACGTGATGAAGGCCAAGATTGAAAACGACACCGCGGCCTTCCTTCGCTCTTATGTCTCCCGTCGAGGCCGCAACACCGAGGAAGCTGAAAAGGCCGTGCGCCAGTCCATCTCTTGGACCGAGAACGAAGCGCTCAAACTCCACCTCATCGACCTCACCGCCAGCGATGAAGCCGACCTCCTCAAGCAGCTCGATGGACGCACCATCCACCGCTTTGACGGCTCCACTGCCACGCTCCACCTCGCCGGGCAGCCCGTCGAAGAAATCCCCGCCACCCTGCGCCAGAAAGTCCTCGGCTGGCTCATGGACCCCAATATCGCTTTCCTCGTCCTCGCCGTAGGCTGCCTATCGCTCTACGCCGAATTCAACCATCCCGGAGCCATCATCCCCGGCGTCGTCGGTGCCATTGCCGTCCTGCTGACGCTGTTCGCGCTCAATCTTCTTCCCACCCGCTACGCCTCGCTCTGGCTCATCGCACTCGCGTTCGTCCTCTTCGCCCTGGAGGCCAAGTTTGTTTCACATGGCATCCTCACCATCGGAGGCATCGTCTCGCTCACCATCGGGGGCCTCCTTCTCGTCGACGGCCCCATCCCCGAGATGCGCGTCAAGTTAGCCGTAGCCCTCGCTGTCAGCCTTCCCTTCGGAGTCATCACGGCCTTCCTGATGTCGATAGCCTTCCGCGCCCGCCGCAACAAAATCATCACCGGCTCGCAGGGAATCGTCGGCGAACTAGGCGTGGCCCGCACCGACCTCGCCCCTTCCGGCAAGGTCTTCGTCCACGGCGAACTGTGGAATGCCCGCTCCACCCAACCAATCCACACCGGAACCTCAGTACGCGTAGTCTCCGTAGCTCAACTGGAACTAATCGTCGAACCCGCCCCTTAGCGGAACTCCGGGTGCCACAGCATCGAAGGCTTTCTGAGCCTCTCTTCGTGCTGTCCGAAAACTACCATTAGGGCCACACGTCAAAATCATTGCCGGAATAACCCTACAGAGCTGGATTGCAATACCCCACAGAAATCAAGGTCTTCGCTGGCTTCGAATCTTCTCTGCCTGCCGTAACGTGATCTCAGGCCGGATTTGCGGCCCAGGAAAGTGAAAGGTATAACGCGATGATGGAAACTGAGCAGGGCTGTTCTAGCCGACACATAAGTGCGCATTCGGCCATCGAGTTCTTGACGACGATCTGGCTGGAACTTCTAGATTGGGGAGCGATTGCACTCAATTCCGCCGGTAGGTTTTTCACTGCGCTGTTCAATGTATTTATGCTGACGATTACCGCGTTCGTCGCTGCGCTTGCCGTAACTATCCTGGTCTTGCGGGAACAGATCACGAAACCGTCAGAGGCTTCGACGTTTTCACTTATCAGCATCAAGACTTTGTTAAGGGGGAAACAAGCATCGGTTTCTCATTGACATGGATCAGTCAGGGGCAGCATTGCGGCCCCTCTTCTCTTCCTTGCGTTTCCGCTCCTGTGATCAGCTAGGAATCGCATCGAAACGCGAGCCCGCCTGACCGAAACTTGGTGTTTGACGCCTGATCAGGCAACGCCCGAATGCCTCTCTTACCTTCAGAAACACCAAAGTCATCTCCCATCGCCGCCGCTTTCATGCATAATGTTTCCTAAACATCGGAGCGCTCGAATGCAGATCTCTCTTACGCCGCAGCAGATCACGGAACGGCTCAACGCCCTCGCCTCCGCCGCCAAATCTTCCGACGACATTCTAGAAGGAGTCGTACAGCTCCTTCACGAAAATATGTTCCGCTACAACTGGGTCGGCTTTTACATGATCGAGGAGCTACCCGGCATCACGCCCATTCTCGTCCTCGGCCCCTACCGTGGCTCCATGACGCCTCACACCCGCATCGAGCTCAATCAAGGAATCTGCGGCGCAGCGGCCTCCACCGGACAGACCGTCATCGTCGATGACGTGAGGAACGATCCGCGCTACCTGGCCTGCTCCCTTGAAACCAAGTCCGAAATCGTCGTCCCAATCTTCGTCTCCGGCAAGGTAGTTGGAGAATTGGACATCGACAGCCACTTTGCCGCCGCCTTCGGCCCCGAAGACAAGCAGCTCTGCGAGCACGCCGCCAACCTGGTCGGCGAAACTCTCTTGCGCCTCAAGACTCTGTAACCACTGCGCCGCAGCTGCCCCAGGTCCGCCATCTTCTGGCGAATGTAGGATTCGAGCGCCGGATCGTCCTCTGTTCGCAGCTCTCGTTTGCATGACATTGTCCGCAACACAACTTAACTCGCGGCAACATAACTTAACTCCCCTCCACGCAACTCTTAGTGCACTCTCAGGTTCTAGCGAAGGTGACGAATCCAACATTGGTGAACCGAAATGAAAGCCATTCTTCTAGCATTAGTTGTTACCTGTGTTTCCGCCTATGGACAGGACCCCGGAACGTGGGCTGCGCAACAAGCCCAGCAGCAAGCCATTCAAGCCAATCAGCAGGCCATCCAGTCCATGCAGCAAGCCAGCCAGCAGGACATGCAGAACGCAATGCAAACCTCCGCAAACGCTGCGCAAAACACCGGGCCGATTGTGGCCTATACTCTCCCTCCAACCTTCTCTGTCAATGCTGGCAAGGTAAAGCCAGGAACCACCGTACGTATCAAGACTCGCTCCCACTACGCGGTCATCTACTACACCACTAATGGTTGGACGCCCACCACTGACTCGCGCCGCTACACCGGCCCAATTCCCATCCGCGCAACCACTCAGTTGCAGGCCATCGCCGTAGCTCCCAACATGATGCGCAGCCCTATCACCAGCGCGACCTACACTGTCCAAGGCGCTCAGCCTGCCATCCTGCCGCTGACTCTTTCTTCTGACGAAGTTCTCCACACCGGAACGCGCCTGCACCTCGTCACGCTTTCAACCGTCAGTTCCAAGTCTGCGCAAGTTGGCGATCCCCTGAGCCTCATGTTGGACCAGGATGTAAAAGCAGGCGACACAGTTCTGGTGCCCAAGGGCAGCCCCGTGGAGGCCATCATCACCCAGGCAGATCCAGCCAGCCACGCCGGAATCCCCGGCAATATTTCCTTTGAGGTTCACTCGCTTTCCGCATCCGGCAAACTCATCCCTCTAAGCGGCGGAGAAACGCTCGAGGGTGCGAATCGCTACAAAATGAGAGGCTTCCTGCTGGTTCCAGTGGTAGGTCTAGCGAGCCTTGCGGTGAAGGGCGAAGAGGCGCAGATCAAACCTGGGATGCGGCTCTCCGTAGTTGTCGCCGCAGACACGTCACTGCAACCGTGACCTTTGAAAGAAGTAGTTTGCCAGCATTCGCGAACTACTTCTTTCCCTTCGTAATCTTCACCGGCGGATGACCATCGAACGTCAGTGTGACCGTAAGTGAATCACGCGCATCGAACTCCTCCTGCGTCAGAGGATAAGACACAATGACTGATCCCGATGCCTTCTCCATCGGCGCGAGTTTGGAATCTCGAACCAGCGCAGCGCGGGCATGCTGTTCCAGTTCTGGGAAGGCCTGAAAATAGCGCGGATAATCAGCAACCGCACCGAGGTCATCATTAAACTGCGCGCCCTTCGCGTTCACACCCACGCTCACATTGAGCAGCCGTAGCGGCTTTTCGGAAACATTCTGGAAGCTCACATTCACAATGGCCAGTGAACTGTTCTGGTTCGGTACGGTTACTGCAAACGCCTCATCAATAGATCCCGCCGCCACGGGCCTGGCGCGCAGCACGTAAGCAAGAATTCCGAGCACGAGGACAACCAGCAGCATCGCAACTCCGACCGGAACAGCATTCGGCAGCGTGTGCTTGAAGCTGTCAAACTCCTCCGTCATGGGAACCTGGGCAGCGGTAGGCTCAGTCGGTTCCTGCTGGGGATTGATAGGTGAAGTCATGGGGCGACCTCCTCTCTAACGCCTGTGAGATGCCGGTGGGCATCGGCGAGTTCACACCGCATTCCAGCGTTCATCGCATTCCCCACCTTGCGCACACCTCTGCACCGAATCGCATTCTGCCGTCATCCATACCGTATGAACTTATTTGACTCGTTACAGATCCGCGATATTACCTTCCGCAACCGCATCGCAGTCTCGCCCATGTGCGAATACTCTGCTGAAGACGGTTTCACCAATGACTGGCACCTCGTCCACTTGGGCGCACGCGCCGTCGGAGGAGCAGGCACCATCCTCACCGAAGCCATCGCTGTCCTTCCAGAAGGCCGCATCAGCCCCGCCGATCTCGGCATCTGGAAAGACGCTCACATCGAGAACCTTGCTCGCATCGTCCGCTTCCTCCATCAGCACGGAGCCGTCGCCGGGACCCAACTCGCTCACGCCGGATTCAAAGCCTCCACTGCCGTTCCCTGGACCCAGCCCGGCACGTATGTACCCGTCGGGGAAGGTGGCTGGCGCCCCATCTATTCATCCACCACCAACGGCTTCACCCCCGAAGCAGTTCAGCCTGAAGCGCTCACCACTCTAGGTATCGCGCGCGTCGTAACTGCCTTTGCCGATGCCGCCCGCCGCACTCTGGACGCAGGCTTCGAGCTGGTTGAGATCCACGGAGCCCACGGCTACCTCGTCCACCAGTTCCTCTCGCCGTTGGTCAACACCCGCACCGACCAGTACGGCGGCACCTTTGAGAACCGCACCCGCCTCCTCCGCGAAATCATAGAGGCTGTCCGCAAGGTCTGGCCCGAGCGCCTGCCCCTGTGGCTCCGCATCTCCGCCTCCGATTGGACCGAGGGTGGCTGGACCATCGAAGACTCTGTCGCACTGGCCAAACAAGTCAAACCTCTGGGCGTCGATCTCATCGACTCGTCCTCGGGAGGCATCGTTCCCAGCGCTAAAATCCCTCTCGGCCCCGGCTATCAAACGCCTTTCGCCGAGCGCATCCGTCATGAAGCTGGAATCCTGACCGGAGCCGTCGGCATGATCACATCGCCCGAACAGGCGCAGCACATCCTCGGCACTGGACAGGCCGACATGGTCCTGCTGGCGCGCGAGCTCCTCCGCGACCCATACTGGCCCCTGCGCGCCGCCCACGCCCTCAAACAGCAGGTAGCCTGGCCCAAGCAATACGAACGCGCCCGCTGGTAGAGCGGCACTTTTGTATCTGATTTGGAAGTTGAGTCTTGAAGTGGAGTGCGGATGGCACTGGATGGCACTATCCACAATGACCGGGTGGCCCATTCTAGCCCAGCATTTGGGCTAGAGTGGGAGACCGCCAGTCAAGCACCTGCCCTTGCTCTTAACCTGTGAAACTTTGAAACCTGTGTAACAACCTGCTCTTCTCACCAGCTGCTATAAACCGACCCATCCGTACTCACATTCCCGCTCGCGCTGTGCACGTCCACAATGCCCGGCTGAGTCTGGTCGATGGCCATCAGCGTATCTTCCTGCACCGTCACCCAGTCCGGCTCATTCGTAATCGGATCCTTCGGCACGGACTTGATGTATCCCGCTGTCGCCAGGTCGTCCAGCGACTGTGGAGCTTTCTGCTTGTCCAGTGTGTACTGGTCAATGCTGCTGCGCAGGGTGAACAGATCATTGCGCAGCACTGCCTCGCGCGCGCGCCAGATCGAGTGCTGATAGTTCCCTACCGCCACCGCCGCAAGAATGGCGATGATCGACAGCACAATCATCAACTCGATAATCGTGAAGCCGCGCCCGCCTGCGCGGCTCTCTTCACCGCCTGCCTGCCCGCGCGACCCGAAGTGCCGGTCTTTCCTGAAGCTCAGAATCATTCCCATCCGTCTTCTTACCAGTCTGAATACTTCGTTCCGTCCAGCGCCGTTCCCGTTGACTTCGAGTACACGTCAAACACGCTCTGTCCGCCCCACGAATCCGACGTCGGATCGTCCTGCATCGAGCGCATCCCCCACTCTGTCGAGTGCGTCATTGGATCCATCGGTATGCGCCGCAAAAAGCGCACCGTCTTGCCTGCAACATCCACACCCTTCACCAGCGTGTCCATGTCTGGAGGGTAGCCTTCGCTGCCCAGTTTGACCTGAAACGCGCCGCGATCCGCCGCATCTTTATATCGGTCAATTGCGTCCCGCATCTGCCACAGCGCCGCATGCAACTCTTTTTCCCGCTGCCGCTTCACCACCGTCCGTGAGATCGGCAGCACTCCTGTGGCTAGAATCGCCATGATGGCGATTGCCACAATCAGCTCCACAAGCGTCATTCCGGACTGTCGCTTCTTTTGCTTCACTCTTTGCTGGTTCTCCTATCGCACATTGACCATGGCCTGCGAGCCACTCGCCGGAATCGCTCCCATGCTCGGGTCTTTCAACGTCGTCTGCTGCACGATAACCGATCCCTGCCCTGCTGCCTTCGCCAAAAACATCATGGTAAACAGCGGTCCTTGCGGACTGATTCCACCTGAACCCGGAGGTCTCATCAGAGAAATCTGCACCGTCCCGGAATCGTCGCGATGCACCAGAGCCACCGCCGCCCCATCCTTGGAGAGTGCGCCTGCATTCGAGACGCTCACCAATTGCAGCACTTTCGGATCGTAGTTTACCTGCACCGGCACAGAGAATACATTCTGCCCGCCATTGAGCGTCACGTTCACGGCAAACGTTTGACCTGCTGCCTGATTCACCATCACCGGATCGAGGCTCAGCACCGCTCCCAAACCTCGCGAGGGCGGCACAGCCGAATCCTCAGAAGCACTCACCGGAAACTGTGGCGCGTGCTCCGCCATATTCCCCATCGGCGAAGGATGCATATCCGAACTGACCGTATTCCCACTCGCTGAACCGGAAGGACTCGCCGGGATCGATGCGCTCGGAGCGCCACTGGGAACCGGCGTCACCGGCTGCGCGGGCACCGCTGAGGCCCGCTGCTGGTGCCGTACTTCCACAACGTTTTGCGTACCAATGTCCACTGGCCGGATGTTCAAGTCATCCACATCCAGCCGCCGCACCACATGGGGCATCAGCGCGAACACCGTCTCGTTGTCCGTCTTCGATCTCTGTCCCTGCCCAAACAAATACTTCAGCACGGGAATCTGCGCCAGCCACGGCAACCCGCTCATGTTCTGCACGTCGTCGTGCTCCATCATGCCGCCGATCAGATTTACTTCGCCGTCGCGCATGCGGATTTCGTGATCGATCTTGCGTTGTCCAATCACCGGCTCGGTCAATCCGCCAATCGTCTGGTAGCTGTCGATCGCGGAAACCTCCAGTGAAATCTTCATGCTCACTTCGCCGCTGCCGTGGATATGTGGCGTGATTTCAATGTTCACACCAACATCCTGGTACTGGAACTGCGTCTGCGTCAGTGCTGTTGCCGTCAGGGTTGAACTCGACGTGCCCACCGCAATCGGCACTCTCTCGCCGATCTTCAGTGTCGCCTTCTGTCCATCCACCGAACGCATCTGCGGACGCTGAATCACATTCGTATTGCTATCCGTCATCAGGAATGCCACGCTCGCCGACGGAATCGACACCGCAAAATCGGTAGCGTTCAAACCCTTCAAGCTGTTCAGCGTCAACCCTGAGCTGGTCGTGCTGGTGCTGCCCGTAGTGGTGCCTGTCGTTGTGGAAGAAGTCGTAGCCGTTGGACTCTGAAACGTAATCGTGGGATTGGTGGTTCCGCCTTGGAACGGGTATTGAATGCCCAATTGCTTCAGCTTCGTCTTGCTCACCTGCATCACCACGACGTCGATTACGACCTCGGGCTTTGCCTTGTCCAGATTGTTGATCAGCAGCTCTGCCAATGCCACCTGGTCCGGCGTACCGCGCATCACGATCACGTTTTGCGAAGGAAATTGCTGCACACGTTCCACGCGCAGAATCGTACGGATCAGGTTCGCCACATCCTGCAGTTCGCTGACCGTCGAAAAATTATTCAGGTAAAACGTGCGGAGCACCTGCTGCTCTACGTCATTGCGCTTCTGCGGCGTGTCCTGCGCGATGTAAATCGTATTCGGCGTTACCGCACGCCAGAACGTGCGCGATTGCAATGCCACAATGCGTAGTGCCTGATCCAGTGAGACGCCGTTCAACTCCACCTTGATCCGGCGCGACGTGTAATCCGGGTCGAACAGCACGTTGATCCCCGCCAGTTTGCCAATTGTCTCGTAGATTGTCTTCGAATCTTCAGCCAGCTTAAGCGTTAGTGGCGTCTGTGAAATCGGGGCCAGTACCATTGGCCCCGCCATATTCTGTGCTGCTTCGCTGAGCCCTTCCTGCGGCGCTCGCGAAGTCGGCACTGCCGGTTGCTGCGCCTTGTCAATCAGGCGCTGCGTTCGCTTGATCTCCTGCTGTGCAATGCCGCTCGACGAATCGATCATCACCGCCAGTTGGAACTCATGCAGCGCCTCGTCCAGTTTGCCTGCATCGCGCAGCAGTTGCCCCTTGTGAACATGCGTCGAGGCCGCCAGAAACTTCGTGCGCTCAAACGCCGACCGGTACTCGGTCATCTCCGGATGCTGATCGTAGGCCTGCTTGAAATACTTGTAGGCTTCTTCGTAATTCTGCGCTGTCTCGGCCTTTGCTCCCTTGGAGTACAGCGATTTTGAGCTCTCGGCGCCTGCCGGAAGCGTAGCTGCAAGGGCTATCAGCAGGATCAGGCACATCCATTGAAACCGTTTCATCGCAGTCCTTTAGAAAGGAATAATTTGCTCCGCGGGCTGGGCCCTGAAAGTCCCCACGGCAGCAGTCGAAGCTGATTCGTCAACGGGCCGATTATAGCACCGCAGCCATACCCGCCCGCCCGCGTCAAAGATCACCCTGTGTTACGATACTGAATTCGCAACAACGCGCAAGTCCGCCCTGAATTTCAACCGTTTACCGCCCTCTAGGAATACCAGCAATGGCACGGAACCAGACCCAACAGACCCAACCGAACAAGCCGAAGAACGTCAAGCGAGATCCCGTCGCCAGCGGTGAACGGGACGCCTGCGTAAATCGCGCCGCGTCGCACGATTTTTTCCTTCTTGACCGCTACGAAGCCGGTATCGCCCTGCGCGGAACCGAAGTCAAATCCATCCGCAACGGACAGGCCAACCTCAAGGACTCCTACGGCCTTGTGAAAGACGGAGAACTCTTCCTCCTCAACGCCCACATCGGAGCCTATGCCCCCGGTGCGCAGTTCAACCACGATACGCTCCGCACCCGCAAGCTGCTAGTCCACAGCGCCCAGGTCCTCAAACTGCACGCTGCCATCCAGCAGAAGGGGCTCACCATCATCCCCACGCGCATGTACTTCAAAAACGGTCGCGTCAAAGTAGAGGTCGCCGTAGCCAAGGGCAAGCAACTCTGGGATAAACGTGAAACCGAGCGCGGACGCACCGCCGACAAGGAAGCCCGCGAAGCCATCGCCCGCAGCCGCAAATCCTAAGCCCACGGCCTAAGCATATGATTTTATAGGGAAAGTAATGGTGGCCAGGGAGGGAGTTGTTCTCTAAATCTAATGTAGAATTTGTAACTTACAGATTCTACAGAATACACAAACGGCACAAACGGCAGTCTAGACCCTCCAATTTACAAAACGTATACAAAAACGACTTCGAAAGTTGTGTGCGCAACGCAAACTCGTATCATCCCGGTCTACTGTTCGGTCGTCGGCTTCGTGGATCCGAGAATGGATATCAATTCGTCGTGGGTGCCGCTACGCATCCTGCTCGGCTTTGTCGACCTCTGCTCGATTCCCCGTTTGAGCACACTCAACTTATATGTCCTTCTCTGCACTCCATTTGCCTTCGCTGCCAACTTCTCTGCTTTTCCCCACGATCTGGTTTCCGCGGAGACACGTTTCCCTTCCTGCGGACAGTAGAGCCATTTAGTGTTCGTCAAACCCGTAGGTGTGATAATCGCGGGGGCTTTGCCCTGTCGTCGCGAGTTGTGCATTCCAGTCCGTTGGTAGTTTCGCCAGCGTTGCGACCTCTCGCCTCACCAGATCGGAAAGTGGCATCCCGTTGAGTGTTTCCTGCGAAGGCAAGAAATCAGTCTGCACCTCGCGCCTTACTGCTATTGCCTCGCCGTTGACCGGAAGATGCCATGATGGAAGTGCTGCCACGCAGTATATGCGTGAGAGCTGCGCGATGGCTTCGTGCAACTTCACCAGATCGCCGCCAGACTGGGTGAATAGGTATTGGAACACTCTAAAATTGCAACTCGCTGGATTCGGAGCAGCATTGCCGAGCCAGGGATCGTGTTGATCGTACCAGGTGAGCACGAGCGACAGAATCCGGGCGGGAGAACCGTGGAGCTTGCAATCAAAGACCTCAGAAAGTTGCCACGTGCCACTCTCGATGGCGTCGCTCGACGCGGCGAGTTGCTTCGACGCTTTGTCGAAGTTCACGCGCTGCTCGGTGAAGTTTGATTGCTGATAATTTGTGCGGAAGCGGTCGAAGACAGTTTTGATCTCGCAAAGCAGGAGCACACGGGACCGCGGATCGTAGATACCAAGATCGATGTCGCCGATGCCTGCCTTCTTTTTCGTAGTCGCGAATAGCAGATGAGGCGTGTTAGGCAACTGAGCTCGAATAGCATCGGCAACCTTGGCAAGGTCGCCGCCTACGGTGTTGTTCCAGGCGTCAGGATGTCTCCGCATGAGGAGCGACAGGAAAGTGAGGCTCGGTGGAAGAACATGATGAACGAATGGCCAATACGCCAGCCAATCGCCAAACCGAACAAATGGGATCGCGATGCCCCACGATTCAATGGTTTCAGGCGGAGCGGAAAAAAAGTCCACTAATCGGCGAAATTGATGCTCAGCGATCATGTCCAAGCTCCGCGCTTTGACGAAATCGGTGAACATTTCCAGCAGATCGTCCGCGCGGAACCATAGATGACCCGTATTCATAAGCGCCTGAGTAAACGCCTGGAATCGAACTCCCTCTTCGAGCGTAAATCCGATCCGGCCCGCAAGTTCTCTCCACGCGTTGGGGACGGCATCGGCCAAGAACGTAACCTCACGCATCCCCGTTGCTAGGGCGAGCGGAATCGTCTTGTTCTCGTTCGCAGAACTTGCACCTGAGAGGAGATCGCGCAACTCGGGCGTCATGCCGAGGAATTCCGCCTTATTATCGACTAGCATTAGCGCAGATCGACGCTGCATCGGCGCCAGAGATAGGCGGAATATGTCATCGTCTGCATCGTATGACAGGCGCCAGTAGCCCTCACGCAAAGAGATCTCCAAGTTCAGGCGGGAGAGTTGATGACATTCGCCGTCAAGACAGAACTGGACGGCTTTGTCGTGCTCGGATGTGAGATCGAAGTAAGGTCCCGCGAACCCGTCGCCGGCCTCTTGCAATACGCCGCGCACAACGGCAAGCAGCGCCTTTAAGACGGTCCCGTGGTCCGCTGAAGAATAGCGCGGCATAATGTCGACGAGCCTGTTGCTCATCTCGACGGCACACCGCCACGCCATCGGCAAGGCGTACCCTGGCCGGGAGAGGCTTGCGTAGTGAGGAGCCAGCGTCTCGCGGAGCATCGCTCGCTCCAAGCGAATAGCCTCAACAACCCGATCTGCCTCGATACGTTTTCCGATCATTTTTACAGGATACGACACCAACCCGTCTTCCGGATAGGAATGCGGATTGCGGCATTCGTGTCCAAGTTAGTGACATGTGGAAGATAGCCACCGTCAGGCTACTCGCTGACCGGCGCAACTACCAGAATGCCCCCTGGGTTACCACGCTCTGTTGATGAAGTCGCGTGTGGTATCGTTGGCAACCTTCGCCAACGTGGTCGGCTACTCTTCCTTTACCGGATTGAACAAGAGTGGCACGTCAACCAACTCAATCACTGTTGACTTCCGTTGTCTCTGGCCTGAAGATTCCATAACCATGACCGAAGCACGCGAGATAGACGTCCAAGCACAGGAAATTAGCGAAAAGCTAAAAACACTCCAAGACCTTCTGGACAAGCCAGTTGCATTGGACGCGCTCGACCTCAAGAAAAATGCCACCACGTCAGCTCAATACGATGTCCTCAAGCGATTACGCCAGAGTCTCCGACAATATCTTGGACGCGATGGAGATCTGTTCTACATTGGCCTCCTTGGACATTTTTCTGCGGGCAAGTCAAGTACGATCAATTCTTTATTGGCAGCGTGGAACAGCGAACACGAACGCAACACGGGCCTCAATCCGACTGACACGACAATTACGCTGATCACACAAGCGAAGAATTCCAACTCCCTCCTCGGGGTCATCCGCGAAGGGCACGTCACTATCAGGCACGAAGCTGTGGAAAGTCCCCTTTTGGAAAGCCTAGTTCTTGTAGACACGCCTGGGACAGGTGACCCCAAGTTTCTCGAAGAGATTGCGCGAGATTTTCTCCCGATCTGCGACGTCATCTTGTTCTTGCTATCTGCGGCGAGCCCCCTCGATAAAAGTGATCTCCCTCTTCTTTCGGAGCTCCACAAGCGGCTTCAGTTCATTCCTATTCATTTTGTGATCACCAGAGCAGACGAGCTTCGAGGCGATTTCAACAAGCCTCTCAGCGAACAGAATCTTGACAACACGAAGAAGACCAAGTTTTTGGACGAGGTCATCTCTCGCATAAACACATTGTTAAAACCCCAGGTTTACACGGCTGGACAATTTCTCTTGATAGACAACAAGGCAAGTTTCAACATAGACACACTACGAAGATTCCTTGAAGCCAGGTGTAACGCATCGAGTCCGCAGGCGCGCGTCTCGATGCACAGTAATAAGTTGCACTTTTACCTGTCGAGCGCAAAAGAACTGAGAGATTTCTTTGCCCACTTTCTCGATGCAAAACTTGTCGAATTGAACAAGATTGTCTTGGCCGCGTCACGAAACATCCAGAGATATCAAGAAATTGTCCAGATTTCGAACAGCAATCTCACAAAGGCATGGCTAGACCACAACACGGCCATTAACGATGCGAGGGCGAGGGCGATTAAATCATTGAGACTTGCGATCAACCTTCCCGCGGATTACTCAAGTTTCCCGTCGGCCATCACGAAACGAGCAGAAGTCTTTAAAGACCTGGCGAGAGATGCTCGGTTTTCAGCCGGCAGTATTGCTTCGAGCCTAAGATCAGAAGTGATTTCAATCCTTCGCGATCATTTCTATCAAGCTCAAAAAGCAATTGCCGACTCCGCCTTTGCCGATCTAACGGCCACTAGCCATGGGATAAAGAGCGTAAAGATAGTCCACGAATTCACCGACGTCGATTCGGTGTCGCCATCAGTCTTGTATAAAAGGTATAACGATTTGCGCGAGAGTCAGGCCGACGCTCTCCGAGACGAAGCGGCCGACCTGAGACGCTCAACAAGAGATGTCGATGAACTGATCCAGCGACATGCACCTTTCGCAGAATGCGAGGAGGTCATCCAGATGGCACGAGAATCTCTTACCAAGGATCTTAATCAGTTCTTTCAAAATGTTGAGCTCTACAGGAACGGTGTTTTCTCACATACAACAAAAGAGTCGATCTCGACGTTGGGGATTGGACAAAAACTAGACGCCCTCGAATCAGAATTCAATGAGGACGACAAGTCTTCATTCACAGCCGATGCAGTGGCGGACCTGTTCCCCGGATTTACAGAATTGGCGGCGAAGGCAGGAACCCAGCTCGCAACTTTATCGGGAAAACTCCGCACACTCATCGAGTCAACTCGTAGCCTAAAGACGGAACGGCCAGAGGACTGCTATCAATCGATAAAAATCGATGCAGAGGCTGCCCAGTCCACTTTTCACCTAGAGATTCTGAGACAACTGCAATCTGATGTGGACCGGCTCTGTGGTGGCGTGAGTACGAAAGTGGCAAGTCTCATTGTTAACGCAAAGGCGGATTTCGATAAGGAGATGCGAGCCGTAAACGAGGGCAGAAGGCATCGGTATCTGAGGATAGCGATAATCACCGCCTTAGTTTTGTTGCCCCTATATATCATGTACTACCACTACAACCTACCGGAGCCCAAGTCCACGCTCGGAACGATAGCATTGCATGTTGTATCGGGACTGATTGTGGAGGCGCTCGTGCTCCTAGTGGCACGAGCACGGGAAGACTTTCCGAAAATGGTCATTCGAACTTGTGAGAAATTTCAAGTAAATCTCAATGACAACGTCAGGACCGCGATCGAATCGGAGTTGAAATCTCACCAATTCGAAGCACTGAACGAAGCCAGTATAAGCAATCGCTTGTATCAGATATACGAGCACATTTTTTCGGCAAGCACCGATTCATGGCATGGCAGAGCTACAGAAAACCTGCGATCACTCAGGCTCTTGCAAACAGAATATGTGGTATTGCGGAGCGGTTACCTATCCTTCACTGAGGAAATTTGTCATCAATGCTCCCAATACTTTACCGACGCCTCCAGAAATTTAGAGATTCTCAACGAAGTCGCAAGAAGGATCAAGGAACGAGCTATCGAACCATCATTTGGACTGCTGGATCAAACGCGAAAGCAGCTCGAATACGTAAAGAAAGAAGTCGAAGCAGTTGAATTCACATAATCATCCGGATACTGAGCGCGAGAGGAGCCCAGTGGCTTGCCGAGCATGCTGGCTGCGCGCCCTGATCTTTATTGCCGCGCGATGTTTGACCTTGGGCGCTACCTGGAAGGTGGCACACAGGAAAGCTGCGGCTGACGGACCTCGCCAAGCGAGCCCAGCCGCAGCGACGCGCACCGGCCCTCCGGCGACTTTGACGTAGACGGGTCTATGTAGCGGTTAGCGACGTTTGTCCCGTGTTATTGCGAAATCGCCGACCGGCACGCCTCAACACCGGGCAGCCCGATCTGGCATTTGACAAATGAGCCAGCAGCCGACTTGGATGTCAAAAGGAATCACAGTCAGACGCATTTAGTACGGAAGGATCGCCATTGCTCACGGGTGGTGACCGCGCAAGCTCGCAGATCGGAATGAAATGATCTTACAAAATGCACTCCAAGACGGGGCGCGCATCTGGTTCAAATCGGAATGGGCGCCTGCCGACGACCACTGGCCGGCAGTTTCATTCTCCAAACGCTCGGTCGGCGACTATCTTCGCCAGGAGTTCCGCCCCGGCCGCGACGCCATCATCTACGTTGGGACTGGCAAAGTGGCTACGACCGAGAAGCCCGAGCATCGTCAACGTCTGATGTCGGCGATCAACATAGAACCCCAACAACTCTTGGAGACCCGCGACTGCGTTCCTGGCAAGAGTTGGGAAGAGGCACAAAGGAACTTCCGTGGCCGCTGGTGGTGGTCAATGCCTGCGTTGCACATCTGGCAGTTTGAAGGATTTCCATTGGCGCATGATGTTGCGCCGGCCACGTACAGCCAACTCGGGATATTTAGGAACTTCGGCAATCTTGTCGAGGGAGTGGGTGACGAACGTGAGGCCGTACTTCGGCTTCCAGTCACTGTCGTTGCATTCGAGCGCCCCCGCAAAGCTGCCGGTTTCAGCAACGCGCGTACTCTGCTAAATTTACCGACAGAGATACGGAAGGACATAGGCCGCATGGCGGAAGGTATTCTCGGCCGAGTGGCAGCGAGCGGAAGTGAGCGAACATCGGTGAACCCAACGCGCATGATGAGCGAACCAGACATCCACATGATGCTTGGCGCAAAGTGGGAACGGCAGAAAGGAATGTGTTTCCTGTGCCAAGGGCCACTCCTTCCCGGGACAAAGAACTACTTGCTCCAGGCCTCTCCTGATCGAATCGATAGTCAAGATAGTGCGTACAGCGAATCGAATACCCAAATCACGCATCTCGGGTGCAACCTGGCGAAGAACAAGGTGTCGCTATCCGACTTTGAGGATTGGCTCGCCGTCGTTCGCGGTGAACTAGCGGATGATTCAGAAGCAACACTGGCAGCTCAGGCGTGAACAGTTGGGTGAACGAATTCAAAGCATGTGCTGTCGTTCAAGATGAGCCGCTACGAAAATGGGGCGGCGGGTCGGAAACGGAAGTATAAGGGCGGAGAAATCGTGAACCTACCGGTGCTGGAACATGCTGCAAAGAGCGACAAGTTCAAGCATCATGCTAAGGGTTGGAGGACTGGGGTTGAATTCCGGCCACGCAGTATGTGCAAGAGCTCGATCTTCTGCTCCATGCACCATGCCAGGAAATGCCGGCTCGTTAGTTCCGGCCCATTGTCACAGCGAATCGCCAGAGGCCGACCTCGTTCGGCGATGATCGAGTCCAGCACACGCGTCACGCGACGACTGGCGAAGCTGGTATCTACCTCCAACGCCAGGCACTCCCGCGTATACGCATCCACCACGGTCAGCACTCGGATCGTCCGTCCGCTTTCCACCGCATCGTGTACAAAGTCCAGTGCCCACTCCTGGTTCAACGCCGTGCAGATCCGCAGCGGTTGTCCTACCCGCACGCAGTGTTTGCGCTTCTTCCGCCGGATGCTCAGCCCGGCCTCGCGATATACACGATGAACTCGCTTATGGTTTACGGCTTCACCCGTGCGGCTCAGCAACACGTGCAGCCGCCGATAACCAAAACGCGGCTTCTCCCGCGCCAGTTGCACCAGTTGTGTTCGCAGCGGCTCATCCGAGCGTCGCGTCTGATAGCGGCAGCTTGATACCGCCACTCGCAACAACGCGCACGCGCGCCGCTGGCTGAAGGCGTACTCCTGTTGAACCTGCTCGACAGCCGCCTTCATGGCTACGAGCTCCATCCGTTTTTTCGGATCACCGACTGCAAGGCGTCCTTGTCCAGACTCAGATCCGCAACCAACTTCCGCAGTTTCGTGTTCTCATCGCGCAGTTGCTTGGCTTCCTGTGCCTGGGTCGCGTCCATCCCGCCATACTTTGCTTTCCAGGCGTAAATCGTGTGCTTCGAAACACCCACCTCTCGCGCCACATCCTCCGCCGCCCGGCCCGCGTCAACCTGCTTCAAGGCAGCAATGATCTGCGCCTCCGTATGCTTGCTCCTCGACATCTTCCGCCCCCTTTCCTGAATACGAAATCATACTCAGCTCTGTATGGATTTAGGGGAGCAGGTCACTGGCACGTTCTTTGGGATTTGCCGCCTATCTTAACGAGTGCAAGAAGTCTGATCAGCACGGAACAGAGGGGACTTATCGGCGTGTGTTCATCTCAGGGGATTTGTCGTCAGTTCCCACGTTGATTCCACGGAAGTTCCCGAAGAAACGTCTGCAAAAGAAAGATGTGCTTAAAGTCGGGATCAAAGTAGCTTCCGTCGGCGTCGGAGAATACTTTGGTTTCGGACTCGATAAGCCTGGGCCGTTCTTGCTCGGCGACTTTACCGTCACCCACCTCTGATCCTCGATGTATGGCCGCAGCCTTGGCAACCAGTACGTACACCACGTTGCGAAGACGCCCAGTTCGTGGCGGAGAAGGCGTATCCGCTACGGAACCAGCAAGGGCGAGGCATCCTGATGAATGATGAATAAAGCAGGAACACAAGGCCGCTGCTGCTGCGCTGTCTTCAAATGGGCACATTCACAACGTAGGCATCACCTTTTGTCGGCTTAACCTGATACATTTCGTCAAAACCGTGAGTTAAAGTCAGCACTGTGCGGGGATCAGAATCCGGCC
>Ga0182012_10001362_pt1 | contig 26831 bp, 24 predicted proteins | sample 612S2SmetaG_FD_120486 | JGI IMG/M metagenome (GOLD analysis project Ga0182012, IMG submission 120486) | Permafrost microbial communities from Stordalen Mire, Sweden - 612S2S metaG | ecosystem: Environmental > Terrestrial > Soil > Wetlands > Permafrost | place: Sweden: Stordalen | collected...
CGGTGGGATGAGCCCCTCATGGTTTGAGACGGCGCCACCCCCAGCTGTCGTCGCCCGGCTTGACCGGGCGATCCAGTATTCCAGAGAAATTTGTGATGAATTGAGGGGCCGCGGCGTACTGGGTCGCCCGGTCAAGCCGGGCGATGACGGCTGTTTATGGTGCGTGGTAAGTGCTTCCCTTACGCGGAGGGGCAGAGGTTTCCTATGAGGAGTATCGCGCAGGCGATGCGTCTCGAAGGATGGCCCCGGGCGATGACCTTGCCTGTCGCCATCCTTCGAGACGCCCGGCTCCGCCGGGCTCCTCAGGATGAGGACTGAGAGCGTGGAACCGATTGTTCTCATGGAAATCTTCACCCTTGGGATCCCGACGGAACGAGACCTAATAATGCCCTGCGGTCCACGTGATATTCGACTAACCGGCTCCGCCGAAAGCTGGAGCGGCCGGCAACACTATCAATCGTTGAAGTCGATGTGCTTGTCGTAGACGATGGTGCCCTTGTCGTTCCTGACGATATTGTAGCCGTGCAAGCCGTCGCCGTTCCCATCGAAATTATATTCGCCCTCGGCACCCGCGAACTTCTTGGTGGCCAGGATCGCCTCGCGGATCTTCGCCGGATCGGTCGAACCGGCCTTGTTGATCGCCGCGGCCAGCACGTTGATGGCATCATAGGGCCAGGAGCTCTGGTTATCCGGTGCCACCTTGGCGATCTCGCGATAGGCCTTGCCGAACGCCTTGGAGGCCTCGCTGGAATCCTCGGCATAATCGGCGACGCCGTAGGTGCCGTAGAGCGCGGGGCCGGCGAGCTTCAGCGCGGTGATGTTGACGATCGAGGGCGAGCCGACCCAGGGAATGGTGACGCCGAGCTGACGCAGCTGGCGGGCGAAGATGCCGAGATCGCTTTCGAAGGTGAAATAGGAGCCGAGCACATCGGCGCCGGACTGCTTGATCGCGAGCACGACGGGGGTGAAGTCCTGGCTTTGGTTGGCGTAGCCCTGATCGAGCACCGGGGGCAAGCCGAGCTTGCCGAGCGCGTCGACCAGCGCCTTGCCGCCGGCGGTCCCGAACGCATCGGTCGAATGCAGCACCGCCCATTTCTTCTTGCCCAGCGTGTTGACGCCATAGTCGGCGATCACGCGGCCCGAATAGCTGTCATTGGGGCGGAAACGAAACAGCCACTGATTGCCCATGTGGGTGAGGTTGGGATCGGTGCCGCCGATCATGACGGGCTTGCCGAGCTTGAGCACGTCGGGCGCCATGGCGTGAACCTGGGTGGAGCGGATCGAGCCCAGGAAGGCGACGATGTCCGGCTGCGAGGCCAGCTTGGAGAAGGCCAGCACGATACCGGGATTGGTGGTCTGGTCGTCCTCGACGATCAGCTCCGCCGGTTTGCCCAGGATACCACCGGCCTTGTTGACGGCCTCGAGCGCGAGCTTGGCGCCCTTGATCGCGTAGCCACCGGATTCGGCCGCCGGGCCCGTCACCGGCGCACACATGCCGATCTTGATGGTCGCGCCCTCGGCGCGCGCGCTGCCAATCACATGAGGTGCGGCAATACCTGCCGCCAGGCCCGCCGTGAAATCGCGTCTCGTTAGTTTCATTCCAATCCTCCCGTGGCGGCCAAGTTCAAGTGTTGGCCTTGCTCAGGTCCATGCCTGTGGCGAAAAACCCTGCGCGTGTCTACGGCGCGTTGCCGGCAGAGTAAATTGATATTGCATCGATTTCGAGGTTCCGCGGGTTGCGACCCGCCCAAAGCGTGAGCAGCCCGTGCAAAGCTATGCGTAAAGGGCGCGGGAGTATGCAGATTTGTGATTACTCGCGCCCGCCCTTTCCGTCGTCATCGCCGCCCAGCATCGCGGTCTGGCGTTCGATCAGAAGAAGGGTTCGAGGTCGCCGGCCCAAAGAGAAAGGCAACCCGGGCCAGTTCGGAGATCTCAAGGGCATCGTCGCGGCGCGCGCGCACAAGATCCGCCATTGCATCCATTGTACATGTTCATCATATTCCCGCACCCTATCTTTCCGCCTGACATGACTGGCCCAGCATGGCTCTGACCGAGGACGATATCCGCGCTGCCGCAAGGCGGCTGCACCAGGCGGAAAAAACCAGAAAGCAGATCCGGCAGCTGTCGCTGGAATATCCCGAAATCACTGTCGAAGACGCCTATGCGATCCAGAAGGCATGGATCGCGATCAAGCTTGGTGAGGGCCGGCTCGTCAAAGGCCACAAGATCGGGCTGACATCGAAGGCGATGCAGAGCGCGCTTGGCATCGACGAGCCGGATTCAGGCGTGCTGCTCGACGACATGTTCTTTGCCGATGGCGGCGTGGTGCCGTCGGAGCGTTTCATCGGCACGCGGGTGGAGGCCGAGCTGGCCTTCATCATGAAGACGCGGCTCGAAGGGCCCGGCTGCACCCTACTCGACGTGCTCAATGCCACCGATTTTGTCGTCCCCGCGCTTGAAATATTGGACACCCGGATCGAGCGGGTCGATGCCGTGACAAAATCGGCGCGGAAGATCTTCGATACCATCGCCGACAATGCCGCCAATGCCGGCGTGGTGTTGGGGGGCTGCCCGCTGCGTCCGCTGGATGCGGATCTGCGCTGGATCGGCGCGCTCTGCTATCGCAACGGCCAGCTGGAAGAGACCGGGCTGGCCGCCGGCGTGCTCAATCATCCCGCCACCGGCGTGGCCTGGCTCGCCAACAAGATCGCCCCGCTGGGGCTGGCGCTGCAACCCGGCCAGGTGGTGCTGGCGGGCTCGTTCATCCGACCGATCGAGACCCGCAAAGGCGACACTATCCAGGCCGACTATGGCCGGCATGGGTCGGTCAGCTGTTACTTTGCGTGAGCCCGGCATTGACGGGCAATCTGCAGGAAAATTGGGAAGTGATCCGACATGCCGCATTTCACCATTGAATATTCAGCCAATCTCGACGGTCGCGTCGATATCGGAGAGGTCGTCGAACTGGTCCGCAAGGCCGCGGTGGAAACCGGGATTTTCCCGCTCGGGGGCATTCGCGTCCGCGCCATCCGCTGCGAGCATTATGCCATCGCCGACGGCCGGCCGCATTACGGCTTTCTGGCCATGCTGCTGCGGCTTGGCGAGGGCCGCGATCTGGCGGCCCGACAGCGGGCCGGCGAGCATATCTTCAAGGCGCTCTTGGCCTATCTCGACCCGGTTTTTGCGAGAAGCCCGTTTGCGCTGTCGTTCGACATGCAGATCATCGACAAGGAAACCAGCTGGAAGCGCAACAACATTCACGACGCCTTGAAGGCGGAGGTGGCGCATGGATAAGCTCTCCTCGAAATCATCCGACGTGTTTGCCGCCAATCGCGACCGCGCAGCGCCGCTTCTGGCGCAATTGAAGGCCGAGGGCATCGGCCATCGGATCGATGGCAAGGTCGTGCCGTCGATCTCGGGCGCCACCTTCGAAACCACCTCGCCGATCGATGGCGCGGTGCTGGCGAGCGTCGCGCGCGGCAACGCCGAGGATATCGATCGCGCCGCCACCGCCGCTGCCCTAGCCTTCAAGGCCTGGCGCGACATGCCGGCAACCATGCGCCGGAAACTGCTGCACCGTGTGGCGGACGCGATCGAAGACCGTGCCGAAGATATCGCGGTGCTGGAATGCATCGACAGCGGCCAGGCCTATCGCTTCATGGCCAAGGCCGCGGTCCGGGCGGCGGAGAATTTTCGCTTCTTCGCCGACAAATGCGCAGACGCCCGCGATGGCCTTAACATGCCGAGCGAGGAGCACTGGAATGTCTCGACCCGGGTGCCGATCGGACCGGTCGGCGTGATCACACCGTGGAACACGCCGTTCATGCTGTCGACTTGGAAGATCGCCCCCGCGCTCGCCGCCGGCTGTACCGTGGTTCACAAGCCGGCGGAATGGTCGCCGGTGTCGGCCGATCTGTTGTCGCGCCTGGTACAGGAGGCCGGCGTGCCCGACGGCGTCCTCAACACCGTGCACGGCTTCGGCGAGGAGGCCGGCAAGGCCTTGAGCGAGCACCCCGCGATCAAGGCGATCGGCTTTGTCGGCGAAAGCACCACCGGGTCGGCGATCATGGCGCAGGGCGCGCCGAGCTTGAAACGCGTACATTTCGAGCTCGGCGGCAAGAACCCCGTGATCGTGTTCGACGATGCCGATCTGGAGCGCGCGCTGGACGCGGTGGTCTTCATGATCTATTCGCTCAATGGCGAGCGCTGCACATCGTCGAGCCGGCTTTTGGTCCAGGCCGGCATCGCCGAGCGCTTCATTGAAAAGCTCACTCTCCGCGTCAGGGCGCTCAAGGTCGGCCATCCGCTCGATCCGGCGACCGAAATCGGCCCCCTGATCCACGCCCGTCATCTCGCAAAAGTCTGTTCCTATTTCGAGATTGCGCGGCAGGAGGGAGCCGTGATCGCGGTCGGCGGCAAGGCCCATGACGGTCCCGGCGGCGGACATTATGTGCAGCCGACGCTGGTCACCGGCGCGCATGCCAAGATGCGAGTGGCGCAGGAGGAAGTGTTCGGTCCGTTTCTGACCGTCATACCCTTCCGCGACGAGAACGACGCCATCGAGATCGCCAACGCCGTTCAGTATGGCCTCACCGGCTACGTCTGGACTTCCGACATGGGCCGCGCGCTGCGCGTGGCGGATGCGCTGGAAGCCGGCATGATCTGGCTGAATTCCGAAAATGTCCGCCATCTGCCAACGCCGTTCGGCGGCATGAAAGCCTCCGGCATCGGCCGCGACGGCGGCGACTATTCGTTCGACTTCTACATGGAAACCAAGCACATCTCGCTGGCGCGCGGGACCCACCGGATCCAGCGGTTGGGAATTTAGGACCACACGCATGCCGGTACCGCAGCACGTCTTCGACCCACCGTTCAATATCATCCGCTGCAGCCACGCCATCCTCGATGTCGTGGACCTCGATGCCAGCTGCGCGTTCTATGAAAACGCCATCGGCCTGCATGTCGAGGATGGCGACGAAAGGGCGGTCTATCTGCGCGGGGCCGAGGAGCACCAGCATCATTCCCTGGTGCTGCGCAAGTCCCCCATCGCCGCCTGCCGCCGCCTCGGCTTCAAGGTCGGCAATGAGGGAGATCTCGACAAGGCCGCGATCTTCTTCTCGGAAAATGGCATCGCCTGCGCCTACGCCGAAGCGCCCTTTCAGGGCCGCACGCTGCAATTTTCCGATCCGCAGGGCTTTCAGATCGAGCTCTATGCATCGATGGAGAAGCGCCCGCATCTGTTGCGCCGCTATGATCTCTATAAAGGCTGCCACCCGCAACGGCTCGACCATTTCAACGTGTTCGCCGCCGAGGTCCAAGCGACCATCGACTTCTGGGCGCGGCTCGGATTCCGGCTGACTGAGTACGGCGAGGAGGATGGGCCAAAGGGACGTATCGCGGCCGCCTGGATGCAGCGCAAGGGCAATGTACACGACTTCGCCATCACCAATGGCCGGGGCCCTCGCCTGCACCATTTTGCCTATTGGGTCCCGACCGCGATGAACATCCTGCATCTGTGCGACGTCATGGCCTCGAGCGGTTACCTCAAAAATATCGAACGCGGGCCCGGCCGCCACGGCATTTCGAATGCTTTTTTTCTCTATGTCAGGGATCCCGACGGCCATCGCCTGGAGCTCTACACCAGCGACTATTTCACCGGCGATCACGATCACGAGCCATTGCGCTGGTCGCTGAAGGACCCGCGGCGGCAGACCCTGTGGGGCGCGCCGGCGCCGCGCTCCTGGTTCGAGGAGGGATCGCCGTTCGCCGGACAGCCGGTCCGCGAGCCGCTGTTCACAGCCGACGTCACGATTGCCGATTAGAGCCCGCCGATGACCCCTCCCCGCCTCGCCACCTATGCTGTCGACGGATCGACCCGATATGGCGCCGTGCTCGGCAGTGGCATCGTCGATCTCTCCACACGATTCGGCCAGCTCTACCCGACGCTGCGCGAAGCGATCGCCGCCGGTGCGCTGATGAAGCTTGCCGAGGAGGCGACGCGGCATTCGCCGGACCATGCACTCGACGCCATCACCTGGCTGCCGCCTGTTCCCGCGCCGGAAAAAATCATCTGCATCGGCGTCAACTATCCGGACCGCAATGCCGAATACAAAGACGGCCAGGAGGTGCCGAAATTTCCCAGCCTGTTCATGCGCACGCCGCGCTCCTTTGTCGGTCATCTGGCGCCGCTGGTCCGCCCGCGCGCCTCGCCGCAGCTCGATTACGAGGGCGAGGTCGTTCTCGTCATCGGCAAGGCCGGACGGCATATTCGTGAAGCCGCGGCGCTGGATCACATCGCCGCCGTCACCCTGTGCAACGAGGGCACTATCCGCGACTGGGTGCGGCATGCCAAATTCAATGTCACCCAAGGCAAGAACTTCGATCAGTCCGGGAGCCTCGGCCCCTGGGTCGTTCCCTACACCGAGGAAGCTGAGATCGCCGATATCCGGCTGACCACGCGGGTCAACGGCGAGACCCGGCAGGACGACCGTACCGGGCGAATGATCTTCGGCTTCCGCTATCTCATCAGCTATCTCTCGACCTTCACCACGCTCACTTCGGGCGACGTCATCATCACGGGTACGCCGACCGGTGCCGGGGCGCGCTTCGATCCGCCGCGCTATCTGAGGCCGGGCGATGTCGTCGAGGTCGAAGCCGAGAACATCGGCGTGCTGCGCAATGGCGTGATCGACGAGGCCCCATGATGCCCAAGGGATTCGATTGGACGCGACCATGACCCCCAGCACCGGCGGCGAAGCCATCGTCAGCGCCCTGGTCGCCCACGGCGTCGACACCGTCTTCGGACTGCCCGGCGCCCAGATCTACGGCCTGTTCGACGCCTTCCATCGGGCGCAGCTGAAGGTGATCGGCGCGCGGCACGAACAGGCCTGCGGCTACATGGCCTATGGCTATGCCCGATCGACCGGCCGGCCCGGCGTGTTCAGCGTGGTGCCCGGCCCTGGCGTCCTCAATGCCGGCGCGGCGCTGCTCACGGCATTGGGATCGAACGAACCCGTGCTCTGCCTGACCGGACAGGTCCCCACCGCCTTCCTCGGCAAGGGCCGCGGCCATCTGCATGAGATGCCCGACCAGCTCGGCACGCTGCGGACCTTCGTCAAATGGGCCGAGCGGATCGATCATCCAGGCACAGCACCGACGCTGGTCGGCCGCGCGTTCCAGGAAATGCTGTCCGGCCGGCGCGGGCCGGCCGCGCTGGAAATGCCCTGGGACGTCTTCACCGAGCGCGCCGACACTGTCCCGGCAAAACCATTCGATCTCTTTCCGCCGCCGGCGCCCGATAGCGAACACATCAAGGCCGCGGCGGCGTTGATCACGGGCAGCCAGCGGCCGATGATCTTCGTCGGCAGTGGCGCGATCCACGCGGCTGAGGAAATCCTGGAACTGGCAGAATTGATCGACGCGCCGGTGGTGGCTTTCCGGAGCGGGCGCGGCATCGTCAGCAATGCCCATGAGCTGGGGCTGACGATGGCGGCGGCCTATCGGCTATGGCCGCGGACCGATCTGATGATCGGAATAGGCACCCGGCTGGAATTGCCGACCATGTCACGCTGGCCTTATCGCCCCGACGGCCTGAAATCCATTCGTATCGATATCGACGCCTCGGAAATGTGCCGCTTCACGCCTGACACAGCCGTCGTCGCCGATGCCAAGGCCGCGACCGGCGAACTGCTCGCCGCGGTGCGACGGATCGGCTACCGAAAATCCCATGGCCGCCGTGCCGAGATCCGAGAAGCAACCGGGACGGCGCTGCAAGCGATCCAGCAAGTTCAGCCGCAGATGGCCTATTTGAATATCCTGCGCCAGGTGCTGCCGCCCGACGCCATCGTCACCGACGAGCTGTCGCAGGTCGGCTTTGCTTCCTGGTATGGCTTTCCGATCTATCAGCCTCGCACCTTCATCACCTCGGGCTATCAGGGGACGCTCGGCTCGGGCTTTCCCACCGCGCTCGGCGCCAAGGTCGCCCATCCCGACACCCCGGTGGTCGCGATCACCGGCGATGGCGGCTTCATGTTCGGCGTGCAGGAGCTTGCTACGGCCGTGCAATTCAACATCGGCGTGGTCACGCTGGTATTCAACAACAACGCCTATGGCAATGTGCGGCGTGATCAGCGCGAGCGGTTCGACGGCCGCGTCGTGGCATCCGACCTGGTCAATCCGGATTTTGTCAAGCTCGCGGAATCCTTCGGCGTCGCGGCCAGCCGCGTGACATCGCCCGAGCACTTCCGTCCCGCGCTCGAAAGAGCGCTGGCGCATGGCGGCCCCACGCTGATTGCAATCGAAGTGCCGAAGGACTCCGAGAGCTCCCCGTGGACCTTCATTCATCCGGCGCGGCCGTGATTGGCCGCGGCGTCACGCCCTGGGTGCACAAAGTCGTGCATTGGACAGCTGATGGCTAGACGGCATCGGATGCGCCGGCAACCTTATCCAGCGTTTCCGCTACCACGCGAATTCTGAAAACAGGCGTCCTGGACTCATCCAGAAGTTCAATCTGCCACTCGGAATTCTGCTTTAGTTTGCGGGTGACGCCGCCGACAAGATCGCCGCCGACCAGAGTCATTTCCATCCAGGCCGCATCGTGATCGGCAAGATCAAAGCCCTCGCCGGAAGCATCCAGAAAAGCGCCCTGACAAATTCGAAAGGAATAACGTGGCATGTCATGCCCTAAAACGATTATACAGGAAAATAATACAAAATGAGCAATTCCTATAGCGCTTAGAGACCGGATTCGCAATTTCCAATTCTGCGGACGCGAGCAAAAATGCCTTGCGTCGATGTCGGGACAAGCCTGACATGCGGGATTGCGCGGCGCCGCGCCCAATCGCGTTCATCGCTGCGCAGGATTGGTACCCAAAGTCGGAAACGCGCAGCTCTCGTGCTGCACAATTCATGGTTGATCTAGACCTATGCGGGGTTGCGCCGTGCATGAGGTAGATCAAAAAGTCGTAAGCCAAGGCGAGCATACTGGGTTGGAGCTTGGCGCTGCCCCAAAACCCGGAAAGCTTTCAGTATGTTGAAAGATCTCGCTGTTCTTCTTCCCGTCGACCGACCCGCAGCCTCTTTGATCGACTACGCGGCATCGCTCGCCAGCCGCTTTGAGTCTCATCTCGATGGCATTGCCTGCGTTTATCAGGCCATGAATCCAATGATCACTCCCGAGGCTGCGGCGGTGGTGATGGCCGCCGAGTACGACATGGGTGTTGGGCAGGCGGCCATCGTACTCGACCAGTTCGAGATCGCAACGAGGGAGCTCGGCGTTCCCCATGATGCCAAGAGCACGTACAATGTTTCCTATGCGGCGACCCGCACGATCACCGAGATGGCGCGGCTCTACGATCTGAACATCGTGGCGCAGCCGGACCGCTCAAACCCGAGCCAGACCGATTTCCTCTCCGAGGCCGTGTTGTTCGGCTCCGGCAGGCCGCTGCTGATTGTGCCCTACATCCACCGCGGTCCCTTCAGGTGTGAGCGTGTGCTGATCTGCTGGGACGGCGGCGTGCCGGCCGCGCGCGCGGTGCACGACGCGCTGCCTTTCCTCCGCAAGGCGACAACCATCGACGTTGTTTCCGTCAACGAAAAGGAAAATGCCGCGGGCGAACTCGCATCCGAGTCCTTGATCGCTCACCTCGCCCGGCGGGACCTTTCGGCCAGAGCCTTCCAATTGAGGGCGGATGGCCCCAACATTCACAATACCATTCTGTCGCTGGCTGCCGACAACGCCACCGACCTGATCGTGATGGGCGGCTATGGCCATTCCAGGCTACGGGAATTCATTCTCGGCGGCACCACCCGCGGCATGTTCGAAACGCTCACGGTGCCGGCGCTGATGGCGCATTGAGGAGTTATCTGCAATCCAGCCGGCCTTGCGGAAGGTCAGATTGATCCGCTGCCGGCCGAGCAGGGCATGGTCGCCGTCCGCGATCGGCGCTACACCGTGATAGGCGAAGCGCGCCGGGCCGCCCCACACCACGACGTCGCCATGCCGCAGCCGAAGCCGTTGCGGCTTGTCGCTGCGCTTTGATCCGCCGAACAGGAAGATCGCGCTCAGGCCCAGCGAGACCGAGACGATCGGCGCGCGGCCATCGTCCTCGTCCTTGTCCTGGTGCAGCGACATGCGCGCGCCCGGCTGATAGCTGTTGATCAGGCACGCATCCGGTGCAAATGCATCGAAGCCGGCGCGTTCGGCGGCTTGCCCGGCAAGCTCGCGAAAGCAATCCGGCATCGCCGGCCAGGGCCGGCTGCTTTCGGGATCGCAGGCACCGTAGCGGTAGCCGAGGCGATCGGTGACCCAGCCCAGGCTGCCGCAATTGGTCATCGCTACCGACATCCGGTGACCGCCCGGCGTCATCATGTGGCGAAATGGCGCCTGGTTGGTGATATTCTTCAAGGCAATGACCAGCTCAGCTTCGATCGGGCAAGCGAGGCCGCGCAGCAGCACGGCGCCGTCGGCGATGTCTTCCCGCGCGGGACCGGCCTCGGTAAAGCGCTCAAATAGATCGAGGGTCAAAGCGCCTCGCTCACTTCGCATCGTGAAAGATCACGCCAAGGGTATGGCGCTGTCCGGAGCGGATCCGGCTCACGCCATGGCGTAGGTTGACGCGATAAAATCCGCGCGTGCCCTGCACCGGCCTCGTATGCACGGCGAAAGCCACGGCATCGCCCTGGCCAAGCGGCACCACCTCGGCACGCGATTGCATGCGCGGTCGCTGCTCGGTCAGCACGGATTCGCCGCCGGCGAAATCGCGACCCGGTTCCGACAGCAGGATCGCGACCTGCAGCGGAAACACATGCTCGCCATAGAGATCCTGATGCAGGCAGTTGTAGTCGCCTTCGCCATAGCGCAGCAGAAGCGGCGTCGGCCGGGTCTGGCCGGCGGCATGGCATCGCCCGAGGAAGGCCTCGTGCTGATCGGGATAGCGGATATCGAGCGCCAAGGCTTCATTCCAGCGATTTGCGACCTCACAAAGCCGCGCGTAAAGTGCCGGGCGCAATTGCGCGATCAGATCCGGCAGCGGATAGGCGAAATATTTGTACTCGCCACGTCCGAAGCCATGGCGCGACATCACCACCCGGCTGCGAAAGTGGCCATCATCCGGATAAAGCGCCGTCAGCGCGCGGGATTGTTCGGCAGTGAGCAAGCCCTTCAGGACCGCGCAGCCCTGCGCATCGAGATCGCGGGCCGCTTGCCACCAGTCGATCGCGTCGATGCGGCCGGCAAGATCGGATGAAGGTGGAGAACGACGAACAATGGCTGCTGTTGATTCCATGACGCGTAAGGTCGCAATTCCTGCCATCTGCTGCCACCCGATTTCCGGCACGGCGTGGACTGTGGACTTGGCAATGCCTCAGCCCAGCACCGGCAGTTCAATTACATCATAGGCATGCCGGATGATCCGTTTCAGAACGGGATCCTCCAGCTCGAACTCGAACCGGCTGGCAGCGCGGATGCCGCCCCTGGCCGCAAACGTGCCGCCGAACATGGCGCAGCCTGCCGGAAGGCCCTGATCCCCAAAGCCGCGCGCAATCAGTTCCGCGACCGGCAGCATGCCGTCGAGCGCGCCCTCCTGGTACAGGATGCGCGCGCCGTCGATCACGGCATGGGACCGCAGGATCATCCGGTCCCAGTGACCTCCGACCTCTTCGAAATCCCACAGCACTGGTGCCACCGGCTTGTCGCACATCTGCTTGGAGACGGTTACGCTATAGGCCTCGACTTTGCGATCGGTATGATCGGAACCGAGGCCGACCAGCATGCGCCCCGGCGCGCCGAAGAGCACGAACTCGACCTCGCCGCTCGAATGGGCTCCGCTGACCTCGATGCGATCGGCGGCCGTCAGGCGGCGCGCAGCGATGCGGTAATAGATCGGGGTCGACGCTGGCCGCGCGATACCGATGGCTTCGAGTTCGGCGATGTGCCTGTCGCGCGCGACCGGATCGCGGCCGGTCCAGCCGGCAATGACGGCCTCGCGGATCGGCAGCGTCAGCGGCGTCCGGCTGAGCAGGGTTTCCAGCGTGAAGGCAATCTCATTCACGGATCACACCTTCGATGCCGGCCGCCAGTTCAAGGATGCGGCGGTCGTTGCCGCCGGATGCCGCCAGCATCAGCCCGACCGGCACCTCCCCTTCGCGGTGGCAGGGCAGCGAAATCGCACAGCCGTCGATCATGTTGATCAGCGTGCAATTGCGCAGCGACTTGAGATTCGCCTTGCCGAAGGCCTGGTCATCGCCGAGATCGGCGATGCGCGGCGGCGTGTTGGCGGTGGTCGGCAAAACCAGGGCGTCATAGGGCGAAAGCCTCGCAGCGGCGCGCACGATCAGCGATCGTCTAGCCTCGAACAGATCGATGTAATCCGCGGCGCTGATCGCTTCGCCGCGCAGGATGCGCTTGAACACCCGGGGATCGTAGACGTCGCCGTGACTGACGATCAGATAGCGATGCCAGGCATAGCTTTCCGCCGCGGCGAAACCGCCCTTGGCATTCATCACCCCCACGTCGAGGAATTCGGGCACCTCGATGCGCTCGATCAGCGCGCCGAGCCGCGACAGCCTCTCCAGTGCGCGTTCGAACGTGCGCGCCACTTCCTCATCGAGGTCGTCGAGCGCGACCGTGGTCGGCACAGCCAGCCGGATGCCCGCGATCGGGCGCGACTGCAGGGGAATGACGGCCTCACCGGCGAGCACGGCATCGAGCACCGCGCAGCATGCGACGCTGCGCGCCAGCGGCCCGATCGAGTCGAGACTGAAGGAGAGCGGCACCGTGCCGTCGCGCGGAACCCGCTGCTGCGACGGCTTGAAGCCGACGATGCCGTTATAGGCCGCCGGAATCCGGCACGATCCGCCGGTGTCGCTACCGAGCGCGCCATGCGCCATGCCGTCGGCGATCGACACCGCAGCGCCCGATGACGATCCGCCGGGGATGTGCCCTTCGCTGCGCCGCCAACTTCCCTTGGGCGTGCCGTAATGCGGGTTGATCCCGATCCCCGAATAGGCGAACTCGGTCATGTTGGTGCGGCCGATCACCACAAAACCGGCGCGCCGCAGCCGCGCCACCGCGGGACAATCGGCATCCGCCGGCGGGGAATCGTCGAGCGCGCGCGAACCGGCCCGGGTCACCTGCCCCTTGATGTCGAACAGATCCTTGATCGAAATGGGAATGCCGGCAAAGGGCGACGGCGCGGCCTTGACCGCGCGCAGCCGATCCATTGCTTCCGCCGCCGCGATGGCGGCGTCGGTATCGACATGGATGAACGCTCGCACGCCCTCGCCTTTGGGGTCGGCGATCGCAGCCAGGCAGGTATCGACGAGTTGGCGGGCACTGGCGCGGCCGCTGTCGAGATCATCCGCCAGCGATGCAAGTGTCGCAAGGTTTGGCATGGTCTGGTCGCCCTTTCGCTGCATGATGGGTTGCGCCCTTAAGCCTGTCCCGATCGTTCGTTTATTTCAGGCCGAAATAGGCGCGCCGCAGTGCTGCATTGTCGGTCATCTCCGCCACCGTCCCGGAAAAGCGGATGCGCCCGCCCTCCAGCACGAATACCCGCGTCGCCACTTCGAGGAAACCGATATTCTGCTCGGCGATCAAAAGCGCCAGCCCGTGTCCGCGCAAGTTCCCGAGGATACGGATGACCTCCTTGACGAACAAGGGCGACAAGCCGGCCGAGGGCTCATCCATCACCAGAAGCTTAGGTTCGGCGGCCAGCGCCTTGGCAATGCCGAGCATCTTGCGCTGGCCGCCGGACAGGCTCGATGCCGGCGCGCGACGCTTTTCGCGCAATACTGGGAACAGGCCGTAGAGTTCTTCGGCACGGGCGCCGGGATCGGCATGGCCGAGTGCCTGGGCGCCGACACGGATGTTTTCCTCGATCGTGAGGTCCGGAAATACCGCGAGTTCGGACATGTAGGTCATGCCGCGCCGCATCCGGTCGCTGGAGCGCGTTGGCGTCACATCCTCGCCGCCGAGTTCGATAGTGCCCTGCCGCGCCTCGATCAGGCCGACCAGCGTCTTGAGAAAGGTGGTCTTGCCGGCGCCGTTGGCGCCGAGCAGCAGCACGGTTTCGCTCCTGCGCACGTCGAGGTCAACGCCCCACAGCACCTGCATGGTGCCATAGCCGGCATCGACCCCGGCGGCCCGCAGCAGAGGTGCGGCTTCAGGCGGCATGCTCGCCCCCCAAGAATACCTCGACCACTTGCGGCACCTGGACGGCGACTGCGAGCTTGCCCTCGAAAATCTCCTTGCCGGCATTCATGACGATAACGCGGTCGGTGATGTGTTCAATGAATCCCATGAGATGCTCGACCACGATGATCGCCATGCCGGTTTGCGCCAGCGCCTTGATGCACCCGGCGATCCAGTCGAGTTCCGCCGGATTAAGCCCGGCGGCGAGTTCGTCGAGCAGCAACAGTCGCGGTCGGGTGGCGAGCGCGCGAACCAGATCCAGCATCTTCTGCTGCGCGTTGTTCAGATCCGCCGCCGGCCGGTCGGCGACCTCGGCCAGCCGATATTCCTCAAGCAGCGCGCCCAACCCGGGCGGCGCCACCGCGGGCCGTCCATAGGCCAGCGCGACCTCCACATTCTGGCGCACCGTCAGCGACAGAAAGGGTTTTGGAATCTGGAACGTGCGATTGATGCCGCGATGCACGAGCTTGTGCGACGCGACCGCGGAGATCGATGCGCCATCCAGCACGACTTTGCCGCCGTCGGGCGCGTAGAGACCGGAGATGACGTTGATCGCGGTGGTCTTGCCGGAGCCGTTCGGCCCGACCAATCCCAGGATTTCACCGGCGGCGACATGGAAGCTCAATCCATCAAGCGCTGAGAAGCCGCCGAAGCGCTTCGTCAGTTTGGTGACGCTGAGGAGGGGCGCACGGTCAGGGGACATGCCAGCCCCTCCGGGTGGCCAGCGAGACCAGGCCGGCGGGCAGAAACAGCACCAGGGCCATGATCAACAGACCGTAGATCAGCTGGAAGTATTGCGGCGTGGTAAATCCGATCAGGTTGTAGATGCCGTAGAGGATGATGACGCCGATGATCGGGCCCGAGATCGTGGCAACGCCGCCGAACAGTGCAAAGACGATGGCGAAAATGCTGAAATCGCCGCTGAACACGTTGTCGGGATAGAATACCGAAACGTACCAGGCATAGACGCCACCGGCGAGGCCCGCCACAAGCGCCGACGCCAGCCACGCGATCACGCGCATTCGCACCACGTCAACGCCGGCCATTGCGGCGCTGACCGCGTCCTCCCGCACCGCCTGCAAGGCCAGACCAAAACGGGAGTTTTTCAGGAACACCACAGCGGCAAGCGTCAGCGCCAGCACGACCAGCGCCGCCGCGTAGGCCAGCGTCGGATCGAAGGTGCCGGTGAGCGAGACGCCGTACGGTCCGCGGGTGATGTTCTCCAGCGCCGGGTTTGCGACGAAGTGCAGCACGGCCAGCGAAGCCGCGAGATTGGCAATGGCGAAATAGGCGCCGGACAGTCGCAACAGCGGCGTCAGCAACAGGCCGAGCGCAACCCCGACCAGCCCTGCGGCAATCACGGCGATGATCGCGGGAGCCTGGATGTGCATCACCAGGATCGCAAAGCCGTAAGCGCCGGCGCCGAAGAAGCCGACATAGCCGAACGGCAGGTAGCCGGTAAAACCGTAGATGATGTTGACGCCCTGGGCGAGGATCAGGAAGATCACGAAATTGAACAGCAGCAGATGATTCTGGTAGAGGGCCGGCAGCACCGCAAAGACAGCGAGCAGTGGCAGGACGATGAACAGCGCGTGCTTGAGGGCGCTAGGCAACTCGCACCCGCTTTCCCAACAGGCCACTCGGACGCAGCAGCAGGATGAAGATCAAGAGCACATAGGGCAGAAGGTCGGCCCAGGAACTCAGATAGGTCTGCACCAGCATGTAGCAGACGCCATAGACCACACCCCCGAGCGCGGTGCCGAGGGGATTGCCGAGCGACCCCAGCACCACGATGGCAAAGGAGGTGACGGTGGCGTCGGCGCCGAACGCGGGCGTCACCGATCCGAACATGAAGGGCGCGAACACGCCGGCCACCGCCGCAAGACCGAGCCCTATTCCGAAGGCGGCGGCCGAGACCCGATCGACATCGATGCCGGTCGCCAGCGCCTCGTCGCGGCGCGACATCACCGCGCGGGTCAGGGTGCCGAGCCGGGTGCGATATAGATAGACGTAGACCAGCGCGATCGCGATCAGGCTGGTGGTGGCCGCGATCACCCATGATGCCGGAAATGATTGGCCGAAGATCTGGACGGGCCCGCCCCCGCCCGGCTTGCCACCGAACAATTTGATCTTCACGGTCGAGAATACCGTCCCGAGCGCGCGGCTCTGGATCGAGCGCTCGCTGGTGCCAAAGAAGATGGTGGTGACCGCCTCGATCACCTGGGACAGGCCGAAGAACAGGATAATCGACAGCATTTCCGGGTTCACCGAGCCCTGCAGCCGTGGCACCAGCACCCAATAGAGCAACACGCCGACCAGCACGAATACCACGAAGGCCAGCGGCACCGCGAACAAGGGATCGATGCCGGCCAGGGCCACCACGCCGAAGGCGATGAACGCGCCGAGCATCAGGAAATCGCCATGCGCCAGGTTGACGATGCGCATGACGCCGAACACCAGATTGAGGCCGATCCCGACCAGGCTGAAATACAGACCGAACAGGACGCCGGCGACGAGCGCGTAAATGAGCATCAGCTAGACCAGATCTTCCGAAGTTTTGCGATGCTGCACTCCCTCTCCCGCGCTCTTTCGCGCGGGGGAGGGTTGGGGTGGGGGCCAACGCGGGCGGTGTCTATGCTGAAGCACCCCCACCCCAACCGTCCCCCGCCTAGGCGAAGCGAAGCGCTTCGTCCGGGAGCGGGAGAGGGAGCGAAAGGCCAACGCTCGTGGCCCGAAATGACAGGTTTCACGGAATCGCTCAACTTGTCGCCTCTCGCCCGCGTTCACCGCGGGCCTCTTGCCTGACCCCGCGCAAGGCAATCATGGACGCGGATAGACCGGCTTGCCGGTGGCGGTCTCGTGCGGATAGATCGAGACGAACTTGATGTGCTCGTGATCGTCGATTTCGAGTTGCCCGAGCGGCGTCAATTCGCCGATCTGGCCGCCGGTCTCGTCGAGCGCGAAAGTTCCATCCAGGGTCTTGAGCTGTCCGGACAGGCTGAACACCGCGCGGCGCAGCTCGAGCTGATCGAGGCTTGAGGCAACCGACAGCGTCTTCTCGATGACGAGGCCGGTGGTGTAGCCGGCCACGGCATTGAATCCGAACTCGACCTTGCCGTCGGCATATTTCTTGTCCCAGGCGACCTTATAATCCCCGATGTCCATGCCGAAATTGACGGGATACTTTAGTTCGGAGGGCGGCACATAGGTGAAGACGTGCTCCAGGCCCTTCTCGCCGACGTTCTTTTCGAGCAGCTCGGTCTCCAGTCCCGCATAGATCGAGAACAGCATCTTGAACTTGACGCCGACGTCCGCCACGTTGCGCAGGAAAGCGATATCGTTCGGCGCATATCCGAAATGGATCACGGCATCCGGCTGGGCGTTGTTGATGTTGTTGATGATGACGGTGTAATTGGTGGTCTCGGTCGGCACGCCCTGGTCGTAGACGATCTCGATCGGCGCGCCGGAATCCTTGACGAACTTGCGAAACGCGTTGGCCTGGGTGCCCGTGAATTCGTTGGTCGCGTAGAGAATGGCGACTTTCTTGATGCCGAGGCCAGGTCCGTCGTGCGAAATGAAGTCCGCCACCGGCTTGGGCCACACCGTCGAGACCGGATCGGCCATCAGCGCGATATAGGGATTGTCCTTGGAGAAGAAGCTGGCGCCAGTTCCAGTCTGGTCGAACAGGAACACTTTTCGATCGCGCGCGATCGCGACCGCGGGCGCGGTCAGGACCGAGCCGGAGTCGGCGACCAAGAGGTCGACCTTGTCCTGGGTGATCAGCTGGTTATAGAGCGTGGAAGCGGTCGCGGTATTACTCTGGTCGTCATAGGCGACAAGCCTGACGGGAATCTTCTTGTCGAACGCCTTGACGTAGACCCCGCCATCGGCGTTTTTTTGGTCGGACCAGAGCTTGAGCGCGCTGAAAACCGGCATCGAGATCGAGGCGTAGCGCCCCGATGACGCGTAGAGGGTCCCGATCTTGATCTCGTTCGGCGCGTCCGCGGCCGAGGCCACCGACAGGCTCAAGCCCGCTGCGGGCAGGCTCAAGCCCGCCGCCAGCACGGCGCCCGTGATCTTCAACATCCAATCCTCCCTGGTTTCTTAGCTTCTCGCCGGCAATCTACCGCGCTGGGTCGTGGTGGCACAATAAGGCAGCTCAGAGCAAGTATGCGCCCATCGGAATACGCGGCATGCGGCCACCCCGGCTGGACCGTTGACGCCGGACCGTCCAATGTCGCATCAAGGCTGTTAACCGGCCGGACCGAAGCCAGGACCGCCCCCAGGGAGGACATACCGCAATGGCCGATCTAGCCCGCGCGCGACCAAAACCGACCCCGGAAACCCAGCATTTCTGGGATGGCACCGCCGCCGGCGAATTGCGCCTGCAACGCTGCGAGGCTTGCGCCCACGTCTATTTCCCGCCGCGTCCGTTCTGCCCGGCCTGCGCCTCGCGCCAGGTCAGCGTGTTCAAGGCCAGTGGCAAGGCTTCGCTCTACAGCTATGTCATCCATCACCGCCCGGTACCGGGCTTCACCCCGCCGTATGCCATCGCAGTGGTCGAACTTGACGAAGGTCCGCGCATGATGAGCAACATCGTCGATTGCCCGCAAACGCCGGAGGCGCTCGAACTCGACATGAAGCTGGAAGTCACCTTCGAAAAGCTCGACGAGACCATCACCCTTCCCTTGTTCCGTCCGGCGAAGGCCTGAAGACCATGCGCAGGAACGAAGTCGCCGTCGTCGGCGCAGCCGAGACCACCGAGCTCGGCGTCATTCCCAACGTCTCGCAGATCCAGCTGCACGCCGATGCGGCGCTTAATGCGATCGCCGACGCCGGCCTGAAGCTTTCCGATATCGATGGGTTTGCCACGGCGGTCGAGACCCCGCAGCAGATCGCCCACTATCTCGGCATCACCCCGACCTGGGTCGACGGCACCTCGGTCGGCGGCTGCTCCTTCATGCTGCATGTCCGCCACGCCGCGGCCGCGATCGAGGCCGGGCTGTGCAGGACGGTACTGATCACCCATGCCGAAAGCGGCAAGTCGAATATCGGCCGCACCCCACGCATGATTGGTCCGGACAGCCTGAACGGCCAGTTCGAACTGCCCTACGGCGTGTCGACGCCAGCCAGCATGTTTCCGATACCGGTGCTGCGCTACATGAAAACCCATGGCGTCACCCACGAGCAGATCGCCATGGTCGCCGTGGTGCAGCGCGAATGGGCCGCGAAGAACCCGCGCGCCACCATGAAGACGCCGATCACGGTCGCCGACGTGCTAAATTCACGCATGATTGCCTATCCTTTCCGCATCCTGCAATGCTGTCTGGTCACCGATGGCGGCGGCGCGCTGATCCTGACCTCGGCCGACCGGGCAAAGGATTTTCCGAACAAGCCGGTCTATATCCTGGGCACCGGCGAAAGCGTGGAAACGCCGATGGTCAGCCAGATGCAGACCTTCGACAGTTCGCGCGCCTTTCGCGTGGCCGGCCCTCTGGCCTTCAGGGAAGCCGGCATCACCCACGGCGATGTCGACCACCTCATGATCTACGACGCCTTCGCGCACCTGCCGCTCTATGGCCTCGGCGATCTTGGCTTCATGCCGCACGAGGAAACCGGAAAATTCATCGCCGACGGCCACACCCGCCCCGGCGGCAGATTGCCGCTCAACACCAATGGCGGCGGCCTGAGCTACATGCATTCCGGCATGTACGGCATGTACGCGCTGCAGGAGAGCGTGCGGCAGATGCGCGGTATCGCGCCAGCGCAGGTGCCGAATGCGAAGATCTCGGTATGTCATGGTGTCGGCGGCATGTTCGCAGCGAGCGGCACGATCATTTTTACGAATGAACGGTGATGGTGAAGTGAGGAGGCGCGCTGCTTGCGCTCCCTCTCCCCGCGTCTTCGCGGGGAGAGGGTTGGGGTGAGGGGCTCTCTCCACGCATTCGACTCGCGGAGAGTCCCCCTCACCCGGATCGCTGCGCGATCCGACCTCTCCCCGCACGCGGGGCGAGGTGCATACCGCCCGCATCCAGCATCATAACGACCGAAATGGAGGCACTATGACCACCACCAAATCACTCCAGGACAAATCCATCATCGTCACCGGCGCGGGGCGCGGCATCGGCCGTGAGATCGCGCTGTTGTGCGCGGCGGAAGGCGCCAAGGTCGTCGTCAACGATCCCGGCGTCGCCGCCGATGGTTCGGGATCGAGCGCCTCGCCGGCCGAAAAGGTGGTCGAGGAAATCAGAAAGCGCGGGGGCACCGCGGTGGCGAATTTCGAAACCGTGGCGGAGGCCATCCCTGCCAGCCGGATCGTCAAGGCCGCGCTCGACAGCTTCGGCAGGCTCGACGGCGTGGTCAACAATGCCGGTATCCTGCGCGACGCGATCTTCCATCGCATGAGCATCGATGCCTTCGAGTCCGTCATCAAGGTCCACCTGATGGGTTCGTTCTACGTCTCGCACGCCGCGGCAAGATTGTTCCGCGAGCAGGAAAGCGGCTCTTTCGTCCACTTCACCTCCACGTCGGGCCTGGTCGGCAATTTCGGCCAGGCCAACTACGCCGCCGCGAAGCTTGGCATCGTCGGGCTGTCAAAGTCGATCGCGCTCGATATGAACCGCTTCAATGTCCGCTCGAACTGCGTGTCGCCGTTCGCCTGGAGCCGCCTGATCGGCACCATCCCGACCGAGACCGAGGCCGAACAGGCGCGGGTAGCCAAGATCCAGCAGATGGGGCCGGAAAAGATCGCGCCGATCGTGGCCTTTCTGCTCAGTGATGCCGCCAAGGACGTCACCGGGCAGATTTTTGCCGTGCGCATGAACGAGATTTTCCTGATGAGCCAGTCGCGCCCGCTGCGTTCGATCCACCGCGGCGAAGGCTGGACGCCGCAGACCATTGCCGAGCACGGCATGCCGGCGCTGAAATCCTCATTCTATAAGCTCGACCGCTCGGCGGACATCTTCAACTGGGACGCGATCTGAGGACTGACTGCCAGTTGCGTAGGGGCACCCCTTGTGGGTGCCCTCGTGGCCCACATCTCGCGATCGGAATTTCTTGCGGCAGGGCGGCCACAAGGGCCGCCCCTACGTGGAGGCACTGACGCGAGTCATGATGCGACTCTTCTGCCCCGCCCTACCCACTGTTACGCAGGCCCGCCGATATGCCGTTGATGGTGATCTGGATGCCGCGCAGCGCCTGTTCATCGACATTCTGCGCGCGATGCTCCCTCAACAGTTCGACCTGCACATGGTTCAGCGGGTCGAGATAGGGAAAGCGGTTGCGGATCGAGCGCTCCAGCCGCGGGTTGCCCTGCAAGAGGCGCTCCTGCCCCATGATGTCCAATAGTTTCTCGATCGAGGTGTGCCATTCCTGCCGGATGCGTCCGAAGATCTTTTCACGCAAGGCCACGTCCGGCACCAGTTCGGCATAGCGCGAGGCGATCGCGATCGAGCTCTTGGCGAGCACCATGTCCATGTTCGACAACAGGGTGCGGAAGAACGGCCACTCGCGATAGAGCTCGCGGAGGAACGGCATGCCCTGGTCGGCATGTTCGGCTATCCAGGTCTCGACCGCGCTGCCGAAGCCGTACCATCCCGGCAACATCAACCGGCACTGCGCCCAGCTGAACACCCAGGGAATGGCGCGCAGGTCCTCGATCTCACGGGTTTTCTTGCGCGAGGCCGGCCGGCTGCCGATGTTTAGCGTGGCGATCTCGGTGATGACCGTCGATGCCCAGAAGTAATCCGCAAAACCTTCGGTCTCATAGACCAGGCCGCGATAGGCCTTGAAGGCCAGCGCCGACAGCTCATCCATCGCCTTCAGGTAGTCCGCCGATGGCGCGCTGTGCTTGGGCTGCAGCAGGCTTGCCTCCAGCGTCGCGGCGGCGAGAATCTCGAGATTGTTACGGCCGACCTCGGCGTTGGAATATTTGCTGGAGATGATTTCGCCCTGTTCAGTGATCCGGATCTGGCCGTTCACCGCGCCGCCGGGCTGGGCGATGATGGCATCGTAACTCGGGCCGCCGCCGCGACCGACCGAACCGCCGCGACCGTGAAACAGCCGCAAGCGCACATGGTGGCGCTCGAACACCTCGATCAGGCCGATTTCGGCCTTGTAGAGCTCCCAGCCCGAGGTGACGAAGCCGCCGTCCTTGTTGCTGTCGGAATAGCCGAGCATCACTTCCTGCACCGAGCCGCGGCTATCCACCAGCTTGCGATAATCGTGGATCGACAGCATCCGGTCCATGATTACGGCGGAGGCCTGCAGATCCTCGATGGTCTCGAACAGCGGTACGATATTGATCGCGCTGCGGCCGGCAGGATCGACCAGGCCGACCTCCTTCAACAAGAGCGCGACTTCCAGCATGTCGGACATCCCCTTGCACATGGAGATGATGCATTGCGGGATGGCATCGGCGCCGAATTTGGCATGGGCCTCGGCCGCCGTATGGAAGACCGCGAGCTCGCCGACCGTTTCCTCGCTGTATTTGACGAAGCTCGACGTCAGCGGCCGTTTATTGCGCAGTTCGTTGGTGAGCAGCGCAATCCGCGCCTCTTCGTTCAGCGCCTGATAGGACATGCCGGGCATGGCCGCGTCGATCAGCTCCGCGACCGTGCGCTCGTGCACGGCGGAATTCTGCCGGATATCGAGACTGGCCAGATGAAAGCCGAAACAATCCACCGCCCGGCGCAGGGTGCGCAGGCGCCCGCGTGCAATCACCCGCGCATTGTTCGATATCAACGAGCGGTAGAGAATGTCGAGATCAGTCTTGAACTCCGCGACATCGGCATAGGCCGCGGCTTCGCCGACCGGCGCCCGGGTGGTTTCCACGTCCAGCCTCGCCGCGGTGGCGGTGAGGCGCGCATAGATACCGGATACCGCCAGCCGATAGGGCTCGCCGCTTCGATGCGGCGAGGTATCGGGCGAACGCTCGGCGAGCGCGCGCAAATCCTTCGAGATATCGGTGAGGTGCGCCGCCAGCGACAGTTCGGAGCCGAGCACGTGTAATTCTTCGAGATAGTGGCGCAACACCCGGCTCGACTGCAGTTTCAGCGTTCCGCGCATCACCTCCGCCGTCACGAACGGGTTGCCGTCACGGTCGCCGCCGATCCAGCTTCCCATCCTCAGGAACGACGCCAGTTCGCCTGTGGCGGCGCCGTCGCCTTCGTTCAGCCGATCCTCCAGCGCGCAATGCAGCCGCGGCACCTCGTTCAGAAAGGTATAGTCATAGAACGACAGGCCATTGGCGACCTCGTCGAGCACGGTGAGCTTGGTGCGGCGGAGAAGATTGGTCTTCCACAGCGTCAACACCTCGCGGCGCAGTTCCTCATCGCTGGCCGCGAGTTCTTCCGGCGTCAGCTGGACCCGCTCGCGGCGGTCCAATAGCGCCGCGATCTCCATTTCACGATCGAACGTGCTCTTGCGGCGGACTTCCGTGGGGTGCGCGGTCAATACCGGACTGACCAGGGCGGTGGCGAAGAACTTTCGCAGGTCGGCGGCGCCGATGCCGGCGGCGCGCGCATGCGACAGCGTCAGCGCCAGCGTTCCCTGGGTTCCCCCGGCAGCCGCGCGCGCCCGCAGCTGCCGGATATTGTTCTGGTCCTCGGCGATGTTGGCGAGGTGCGAAAAATAGCTGAAGGCGCGCACAATGCGCACGGTCTGGCTGGTCGCCATGCTGTCGAGAATCAGTTCGAGCTCGCGGCGCGCCGGCTTATCCTCATCACGATGGAACCGGATCGAGGTCTGCCGGATGCGTTCGACGAGGTCGAATACGTCGGCGCCCTCTTGGTCGCGCACGGTGTCGCCGAGGATGCGTCCGAGCAGGCGGATGTCATTCCGCAACCGGGCATCTTCTTCAAGCGCCGAGGCGTCCTCGACGCGGTTGGGTCGCAAATCGGTGTCAGAAGGCATGATCTGGGGTGACATGGGAGCGGCTCCAGAAACTGCCCGGCTCCCTTGAGTCGCAATTTTTCAAGGCCAGCGCAAGAGCAAGAAAAGGGCGATTCGTTGCCCCCGCCAATGCAGGGGACCCGAACCCGGCGGCCCGCTGGCGTGACAGGAACGATGAGGTTCAAATCCGCCGACCAGCCCGCTCCCAGTAGGGATCGCGTAGCCGCCGCTTGAAAATCTTGCCGGAATCCTCGCGCGGCAGAGATTTTCGGATTTCGACATGCTTCGGCACCTTGTAGTCGGCAAGCGCGCCTCTCAGCTGGGCCTGAATCTCCGCGGCGTCCAGCATTACCCCGGCCCGTGGTTCCACCACCGCCATCAGCGCCTCGCCGAATTCATCGTCGGGAATGCCGAAAACGGCGCAATCGTGCACGCCGGGGACGGCGTGCAGCGCGGCCTCGATTTCGGCCGGATAGATGTTGACGCCGCCCGATATCACCATGTCGCGCTTGCGGTCGCAGATGAAGACATAGCCGTCGGCGTCGATATAGCCGACATCGCCGGACGTGATGAAACCGTCGCGCTCGATCTCGGCGCGCTTGTCCAGCTTGTTATGATAGGTGAAATCGGGATTGCCGGCGATGCGCGAATAGATCTCGCCGATTTCGCCCGGCGGCAGCAGTTTTCCGTCATCGCCGAAAAAGCGCAACTCCGCGCCAGGCGCAATCCGGCCGACGGTGCCGGGCTTCTTCAGCGCATCCTCGGAGCTGGCAAAAGTGACCGCGCCGGATTCGGTACTGCCATAGAATTCATGGATCACCGGGCCCCACCAATTAATCATGGCGCGCTTGACGTCGGCCGGACAGGGTGCGGCGGCATGAATGACGTGGCGCAGCGACGACGTGTCATATTTTCGTCGCACGGCTTCGGGCAGCTTCATCAGGCGGATGAACATGGTCGGCACCATGAAGATGGTGTCGATCCGCGCGGCCTCGATCAGCCGCAAAAACTCCTCAGGCTCGAAGCGCGGCATCAGCACCAGCGCGCCGCCGAGGCGGCCCGCGCGCAGGGCGAACGAATTCGGCGCCGAATGATACAAAGGTCCCGGCACCAGCGCACGCGACCCTGGCTTAAGGCCGTAGATCAAGGCCCGCATCCGCTCCGAGGAAGCGCTTTGCTCCGGCGTCGGTGCATGGCGTCGGACGCCCTTGGGATGTCCCGTCGTGCCCGAGGTGTAGATCATGTTCTGCGGCTGCGGCAGCACCGGACCGTCATAGGGCGGCTGCTGTTCGAGCCAGGATTCGAAATTCCGTGCCGAAGCGGGCGTGGCGAGATGGTCGGGGTCGACGCGGTAGTTCGCGCAGATTTCCGGTGGCGGCGTCACGCTCAGCACGGTGTGGCCTTTCGAGATCACCTCGCGCAGCGGATGCAGCAGATCGGCATGGCCGATCAGGATCGAGCTGCCGGAATCCCGAAGGATGTAGGCGACTTCCTCCGGCTTGAAATGCCAGTTGACCGGCACCGCATAGGCGCCAAGCCGCATCGCCGCATAGGCCGCCTCGATGAAGGCGATATCGTTGCGCATCAAGATACAGACGCTGTCTCCCGGCCGCACGCCGAGACGGTGCAATCCGCCGGCGATGCGCTCGGCGCGCTCGGCGACCTCGGCGTGGCCGCGCCGACGCTCGCCCGAGATGATGCCGATAAAGAGCGGGTATGGGTCGGTCATATCAGACTTGGGGGTTCTTCAACTCGCGGGCCGTCGACTCAACGGTATAAGCCGGTCCAATGGGGCGCTGTCATTCAGGTGGACCTCATCAGGGCAATGGTTTCATGAGCGCAGTCCAAAGGACATCTTTTCCAAAGATCTTTCGGTCAGGCGGCGTCTCCTCCATTTTTCGCAGCGACAGGATTTCAAAACTTCGAGAGAAAACCTCCCTCAACTGCGAACTTGTGTAGCTAAGCCCGACACCGCGATCATCTGCAAGCTTCCATTTTTCATAGACATCGAAATCGCTGAGCCTGGAACCGCCATCCGGCGTGAAGCATACCAGCGCGAAGCGGCCTGTAGGCTTTAGCGCGGTTTTCAACAGTTCCAAATAGCTCCACCGCCGATGCGGCGGGAGGTGGTGAAAGCACCCACTATCGTAGACGATGTCGTAATTCGGCTTACGGATGTCCAATTCAAATATTGATTTGCATAGATAATTTATTGTTTGATCCGAGTAGTTGTTTTTTTCCATCGCCCAGGCGATCGCTTCCCGCGAAAAATCCACAGCATCAACGTGGCAGCCTTGGCTGGCGAAATATTGCGCATTGCGGCCATTTCCGCATCCCAATTCCAGAACTGTTCCCGATCCGAGCTCACCCGACTCGAAATAGGCCACGAGGCTTTCATCCGGCCAATCAACGAAAAAAGGGATTTGCCTGTCCGGAGGGACTTGTCTGTGTCGGTTGGAATAAAGACGATCCCACCACTGTCCTTGATGCTCCAACCATTGATCTTGACGATAATCTTGCAGCTTATCTAGAAGCAGCTTGTCGAGCATCACCACCAAATCATGGGCTGTTACGACCAGGTTCGACGGCATGACCTCACTCCTCACATCTCATGGACAATGCACATGGAGCTGGTAACTCGCGAGGCGGGCGGTCAGCGCTCTGTCCTTCAGCTTCGTAGGGGCGACCCTTGTGGTCGCCCTCTCGCGGCGTCGCCGGGTCTCACCAGGGCACCCACAAGGGGTGCCCC
>Ga0182012_10001363_pt1 | contig 26823 bp, 22 predicted proteins | sample 612S2SmetaG_FD_120486 | JGI IMG/M metagenome (GOLD analysis project Ga0182012, IMG submission 120486) | Permafrost microbial communities from Stordalen Mire, Sweden - 612S2S metaG | ecosystem: Environmental > Terrestrial > Soil > Wetlands > Permafrost | place: Sweden: Stordalen | collected...
ACCGAGCGGTTGACGCTGCACGAGATCGGTCACGATCTGCTGCACGCCTTCATTCACGTCGACCGAAGCGCGTTATCCCTGGTTTACATGCTGCTCGTGCGCCCGGGGACGGTCGCCCGGGATTACGTCCAGGGAAAGCGCAAGCGCTACTTCGGGCCGTTCAGCTTTCTGGTCGTGATTGTAGCCGCGGCTTCGGCGGTGATCGCGATCACGGGATTCCGCGTCGTCTTCGCGAACCGCGCGAATATCGTTGTCGATTTCCTCCAAGGCCATATCAACCTGCTCATGTTCGCCGAGGTTCCGCTGCTGGCCGCGTTCTCGCGTCTCTTCGACTTCCGAAGTTGCTTTAATTTCGCCGAGCATCTCGTGCTGGCGGCATACACCTCCAGCATGCGCGTGCTCATCGCCACGCTGCTGGTGATTCCCTACTGGCACCTGTTCGTTCCGCACAACCCGGCCGCCGTCGAGCTTGCGTCCCTGATGGTTTGGGCGCTGTACTTCGGTTTTGCAGAGTCGCAGTTCCTCCCGGGCAGCCGAAGATCGTCCTGGTGTCGAGGTTTTCTGGCGGCGGTTTTCGAATCGGCATCGACCCAAGGTGCGTTGATGCTCCTGGCGTCCGCCGTTGCGTCGGCCTGAAGCATGCCCGACTGAACGCCGATCTCGGAAACGGAATTACGGCTCCGGCGGCGATCCCTTCTTCAGATAGATGCGTGCGACCCCGTGGGCAATCAAATCCGGCTTTGCCTCGGCCAGGTTGGTCAGGACAACCACGGTGAGCCCGTCATCCACGTATCGGGAGATTTGGGTCTCGAAGCCTTGCCAGGCTCCTTCGTGTTCAATCAAACGGTGACCGTCTTGCGCCTCGATGAACCAGCCGTAGCCGTAATGACCGGAATTTGGCTGACCGCTGCGAAGCGGAGCCACGGTCCACATCTGCGCCAGGCTGGATTGCTTCAAAAGCCCCCCGGCGTAGAGGGCCGAGTCCCACTTGGCGAGGTCCAGGATCGAGAAATACAGGCTGCCGTCGGCGGTCGTGTTGAGCGCTGGAGACACCCATTCCTGGTTTTTCAATTCGCCTTGGACCAGCCGGTATCCGGCAGATCGATTGGGAATGATGTCCGCCTCGCTGATGATGCGCGTCGTTGACATCTTGAGCGGTTGGAAGATTCTTTGCCGCAGGAAGTCTCCGTAGAATTCACCGCTCACCTTGTGAATGAGAATGCCGAGCGTCAGATAGCCCAGGTTGCTGTAGCTCCAGCTCGTACCGGGCGGATATGCGAGCGGTATCGCTTCGACGATCTTGAGGAGCTCGCCTTCCGTGTAGTCTTTTCGTTCGTCGAAATCCTTCGGATAGTCGGTGAACCCGGCGGTGTGGCTCAGGAGCTCGCGCACCGTCACCTGCTTCCACGAGGCAGGTGCTTCGGGAAAATATCGGGTGAGCGGGTCTTCCAATCCAACTTTGCCGGCCTCGACCAGCATCATCACGGCGGTCGCGGTGAACTGTTTACCCACCGATCCCGACTGAAAAATGGTTTCCGGCCTGGCAGGAACGCTCAATTCCACATTCGAAAATCCGTATCCCTCGGTCCGGATCGGCTTGCCATTCTTCGACACCAACAGCGCCAGGCCTGGGATGTGTTGGCGTTGCATCTGGCCACGAACGAACGCGCTCACGGGATCCATCGGCTGATCGGCGGCGAACAGCGGGGTGGCCATTGAAATTCCGGCGATGAGCGCGACCAGGTTTAGGCACCTCAACGAAAGTCTCCCGCGGCCTTCACGGCCGCATGCGCGCCGCCCAGCGATACAACAGAAAAACCGTCAGCGCGAACACGCCGCTGCCGATCCACACCGCCGCGTTGTCGGCGAACTCGTCGCCGACCAGGGAGAGCGGAAAATCCTTGCCCGAGAAGGCGACCAAGGCGGCGATGACGACGCCCACCAGGCCCTCGCCGACGATCATGCCCGAGGCGAGCAGCACACCGAGCTGCTTGGTGGCCGCGGGGTTCGATGCACGCTCCGCGCGGCGGTCGAAGTACCAGCCCACCACGGCGCCGATCACCACCATCAGCGTGCTTTGGGTCGGCAGGTAGATCCCTAGGCCCACGGCGAGCGGCGAAAGATGCGCGGACTGGGTGACGCGGCGCAACGTCTCGTCGGCGGCGATGACCAGCACGCCGATCAGCGCGCCGATGCGGATCAGGCCCCAATCCACATTGTGCTGGATCACGCCCTGCGCCAGCGCCGAGATCAGCCCCGCCTGCGGAGCGGGCAGCGGGTGCTCGTGGTGCGGGCCGGGCGCGCCGGCGAAGCCGTAGGCGTGATTGAGCAGATCGAGGATGGGCGGGATGATGGCGGCGCCGGCGATGACGCCTATGACGAGCGCCACCTGCTGTTTCCAGGGCGTGGCATCGACGAGTTGACCGGTCTTGAGATCCTGCAGGTTGTTGTTGGCGATGGCGGCCACGGAGAACACCACCGAGGTGACGAACAGCGCATAGGCCACCAGTGCCGTATCGCCGCCGGCGGGCAGGCCGGCACGGATGCCGGGCACGAGCAGCAGTGCCGCGCCGATCACCACCAGGATGCCGATGCCCGACAGCGGGCTGTTCGAGGAGCCGATGAGCCCCGCCATGTAGCCGCAAACGGCGGAAACGAAGAAGCTCATCAGCGCGATGTAGACGACGGCGCCAGCCACCGTCGCGAACATATGCCCGCCCAGACCGCTGCCGGCCGCGAAGTTGGCGATCAGCGCGGCGATCGGCACCATGCAGGCCAGCGTGATCAGGCCGACGTAGCCGATCGGAATGTCCTGCTCGGTGCGCGGCAGCAGTGCCGCGTTCCCGGCGGCGCGCGCCCGGGAGGCCGCCATCGCGGAGCGCAGCCCGGAGGTCACCGGGCCGACGAGTTTTGCCAGGGTCCATACCGCCGCCACCCCGATGGTGCCGGCGCCGACGAAGCGCACCTGATGGCTCCAGGTGTGCTGGGCGAGCTGTGCCATGGGCTCCGTGCTCGCCGCGAGCGCCGAGAAGTGCGGGACGCCCCAGACCCAGCCGATCAGCGCGCCCACCAACATCGCCACGCCCACCCACAGGCCCACCAGATGGCCGACACCGAACAGCGCGAAGGACAGGAGGAAATCGAAGCCGGTCACGCCGCCACGCTCACCGCCGAAGCGGAAATACCGCACGACGTCGCCGGCGAAGAGGCGCGTGGCCACGATGCAGGCGAAAGCCGCCGACACGATCGAGCCCCAGAGCACCGCCGCGAGGCCGGCCCGGCTGTCCTCGACCGCGGCGGCATCGGCGTGCTCGCCGCCGCCGACCTTGAGCACCTCGGCGCACGCGATGCCCTCCGGGTAGGGCAGATCGGATTGCGTCACCAACGCGCGCCGCAGCGGGATCGAATACATCACCCCCAGGATCCCGCCCAGCGCACAGATCGCGCAGGAGACCCAGTAAGGAAAGCCGGTCCACCACCCGATGATCACCATGCCCGGCAGCACGAAGATGATCGAGGAGAGCGTGCCCGCCGCCGAGGCGACGGTCTGCACGATATTGTTTTCCTGGACGGTCATGCCCTTGAAGCCGCGCAGCACCGCCATCGAAATCACCGCCGCGGGGATCGAGGTGGCGAAGGTGAGGCCCGCCTTGAGCCCGAAGTAGACGTTGGCCGCGGTGAACAACACCGTGATGAGGACGCCCAAGATCAAGCCGCGCAGCGTCAGTTCGGCGCGCAGCGGGCTCGCTGGCGATACCGGTGTGGCAGGGTTGTTCATGTTTCGTCCCCGGAGCCTTTGTTGTTGCCGCCGCGGCATGCCATGGGGCGCACCGGCGGGATCCCGTCTTCTACAATAGAAAGACTGGCACCGCCATCACTGTCTTGGGCGGCACAGCCTGCGAAAGTGATGCGATAATCGAAACAGCCATGCCAAATCCTTGCGCGCCAGTATAGAACGTCGATCCATGTCGGCCGAACCCGGACGTTTGTACGTGATTGCCGCCCCCTCGGGCGCCGGCAAGACCAGCCTCGTCAAGGCGCTGATGGAGCGCGAGCCGCGGCTCAGATTCTCGGTCTCCTACACCACGCGCAAGCCCCGGGCGACCGAAATCGACGGCCGCGATTACCACTTCATCACCCCCGAACGATTTCAGGAAATGGTGGAGCGCGGCGAGTTTTTGGAGCACGCCCAGGTGTACGACAATTTCTACGGCACCGGCATGCAGTCGGTTCGCGATGCGCTGTCGGCCGGCGGCCTCGTGCTCCTAGAGATCGACTGGCAGGGCGCCCGCCAGGTCCGCGAGGGCCTGCCGGAGGCCCGCACCATCTTCATCCTGCCGCCGACACGGCGGGCGCTCGAGGAGCGATTGAATGCCCGCAGCACCGATTCGGCCGAGGTGATCCAGCGGCGGCTGCAGGATGCAGAGCGCGACATCGGTCATTGGACCGAATTCGACTACGTGGTCATCAACGATCGCTTCGAGCAGGCGCTCGAGGACCTGCACGCCATCGTGCGGGAACGCGGTGACCCGCTGGTCGGGTCGCGCCCGGAGGTCAAGCGTCTGGCAGCGGATCTGCTCCACGGCGGATAGCGGCCTCGAGCCCAAGCCCCGGGACGGAACCTGGCCTGACGGACCCTTCCTCTGCTATGATGGACATCCCCCGTAACGGAACCCCTTAAGCCATGGCGCGGATCACGGTCGAAGACTGCCTGCAGAACGAGCCCAATCTCTTCAATCTGGTGTTGCTCGCCGCCAAGCGCGCGCGGCGCCTGGCGAACGGCGCGGAAGCGACGGTCGAATGGGAGAATGACAAGCCGACGGTCGTGGCGCTGCGCGAGATTGCCGCCGGAAACATCACCATCGAGATGCTCGAGGAGCCCGAAGAGCCTGTGCAGCAGCAAGCACCGGCCAGCGAGCTCGATCTGCCATCCGATTTCCGCGCGCCGCAGCTCGGCTTAGGGGATTAGTCCGACCGTAAGCAGCCGATGGATTATGCGTCTTCCATACTCGGTTTCTTACCCGGTGGAAGACGCTCCACCGGAATCAGCCAGCTTTTAGACAAGCTCGAGACCTACCTGCCGCCTGCGCAGGTCGAGCGGGTTCGCGAGGCCTACGACTTCGGCGCCGAGCGCCATCAGGGCCAGAAGCGCGTCTCGGGCGAGCCTTACATCACCCATCCGGTCGCGGTGGCCGACATCCTGGCCGACTTGAAGCTCGATGCGGACACGCTCGTGGCGGCGATCCTGCACGACGTCATCGAGGACACGCCCACGGCGAAGGCCGAGATCGCGACGATGTTCGGGCAGGTGGTCGCCGAGCTCGTGGATGGGGTGAGCAAACTCGACCAGATCCAGTTCAAGAACCGCCAGGAAGCCCAGGCCGAGAGCTTCCGCAAGATGCTGCTCGCGATGGTGCGCGACATCCGCGTCATCATGGTCAAGCTCGCCGACCGCATGCACAACATGCGCACGCTCGGCGCCATGCCGACCATCAAGCGGCGGCGCATCGCGCGCGAAACCCTGGAGATCTACGCTCCCATCGCCGAGAGACTCGGCCTGTACACCGTCAAACTCGAGCTCGAGGATCTGGGCTTTCGCGCCCTGTTCCCATACCGCTACCGCGTGCTCGAGCGCGAAATCAAGCGGGCGCGCGGCAATCAGAAGCAGTTCATCGGCAAGATCGAGGAGACCTTCAAGGGCGCGTTGCAAAAGGCGGGGATCACCGCCGGTGTCGAAGGCCGCGAGAAGCATCTGTACAGCATCTACCGGAAGATGCAGAACAAGCACATCTCGCTCAACGAGATGGTCGATGTGTACGGCTTTCGGATCATCGTCGATTCCGTCGACACCTGCTACCGGGCGCTCGGGCTGGTGCACAGCGTCTACAAGCCGATGCCCGGCCGCTTCAAGGACTACATCGCGATTCCCCGCGTCAACGGCTATCAATCGCTGCACACCACGTTGTTCGGCCCGAACGGCGTGCCCATCGAGGTGCAGATCCGCTCCGAACAGATGCATCGGGTCGCCGAATCGGGCATCGCCGCCCATTGGAAGTACAAATCCGGGGGCGACGCGTTCGGCGGCATCGAGCACGACCGGGCCCGCGAGTGGCTGGCGAGCCTGGTGCAAATCCAGGAGGGCGGAAGCTCGGAGGAGTTCCTCGAAAGCGTCAAGGTCGACCTGTTCCCGGACAAGGTGTACGTGTTCACGCCCAAGGGCAAGATCCTGCGCCTGCCGAGCGGCGCGACGGCGGTCGACTTCGCCTATGCCATTCACACCGATGTAGGCAACCGCTGCGTGGCCGCCAAGGTCGACCGGCGCCTCGTTCCGCTGCGCACGCCGCTGCGCAACGGGCAGACCGTGGAGATCATCACGGCGAAGGGCGCGACTCCCAACCCCTCCTGGTCGAGCTTCCTGGTCACGGCGAAGGCACGCGCCGCCATCCGGCAATACCTCAAGAATTTGAAGCGCGGTGAGGCGGTCGAGCTCGGCAAGCGGCTGCTCGGGCTCGCGCTCGAAGAGATGTCGCTCAATCTCAAGAAGATCTCCGCGACGCAGATCGACGCCGTGGTGAAGGATCTCAATCTCAAGGACGCGGACGATCTCTACGAGAAAATCGGCCTCGGCGAGCGCCTGGCGCCGCTGGTCGCGCGGCATCTGCAGCCCGCGCGCGAGGGAGAACAGAGCGGCAGCTCCGGACCTTTGATGATCGCCGGGACGGAAGGACTGCTCGTGACGTACGCGCGCTGCTGCTTCCCCATTCCCAACGATCCCATCATGGCGTACCTCTCGGCGGGGCGCGGCGTGATGATCCACCGGCAGAATTGCGGTAACCTCGCCGAGTACCGCAAGCAGCCGGAGAAATGGCTCTCGGTGGGGTGGGAGGGAGCTCAAGGCAAGCTGTTCAGCTCCGAGATCCAGCTCGACATCAACAATCGCGTGGGGGTCCTCGCGGCCGTGGCCTCGGCCATCGCGGGAACGGAGACCAACATCGATCAGGTGTCGCTGGAGGAGCGCGATGTGAACAGCTCCTCGCTGAGGTTCCAGCTTCAGGTGCGCGACCGCAAGCACCTGGCCCGCGTCATCCGCACCATTCGCCGCATGCCGGACGTGCAACGGGTCTATCGCACGCTAGCTTGAACGGGCGGCGGCAACGAACAATCATCGATCAGGAACGCAAACTCATGGCCAAGAAGATCATCTCCACCGCCGAGGCACCGGCGGCCATCGGCACCTATTCGCAGGCGGTCGAGGTCGGCAACACCCTCTGGGTGTCGGGGCAGATCCCGCTGGATCCCGCGACCAAGGAGCTCGTGCCGGGCGGCATCGACGCGCAGATCCATCAGGTGTTCAAGAACCTGAGGGCCATCGTGACGGCGGCCGGGGCGAGTTTCGACGACGTCGTGAAGGCGACCGTGTTCCTCACCGATCTGTCGCACTTCGCGCTGGTCAACAAGATCATGGCGGAGTACTTCCGCCAGCCCTATCCGGCGCGCGCGGCGGTCGGCGTCGCCTCGCTCCCGCGCGGGGCCCAGGTCGAGGTGGAATGCATCGTCGCGCGCTGATCGGGTGAGCGGGGGCAAACCGGTCACGACGTTGCGCGGAGTCGGTGAGCGCCAGGCCGAACGGCTGCGCGCGCTCGGCGTCGAAACCATCCAGGATCTGTTGTTCCTGCTGCCGCTGCGCTATGAGGACCGCACGCAGGTGGTGCCGCTCGGCGAGCTTCTGCCGGGGCAGCGCGCGGTGGTGGAGGGCGAGGTGCTGCTCACCGAAGTCGCGTTTCGCGGCCGGCGCCAGATGCTCTCCCGGATCGGCGACGGATCGGGCTTCCTGACGCTGCGATTTTTCTACTTCACCGCTCAGCAGCAGCAAGGGCTTGCGCGCGGGACGCGCATCCGTTGCTTCGGCGAGGCACGGCGCGGACCGCAGGGCCTGGAGATCGTGCACCCAGAGTATCGGCGCGTCGATCCGGCCGCGGCTGCCGGCGCCGCCGACGAGCACCTGACGCCGATCTATCCCGGCACGGAGGGGTTGACCCAGGGGCGCCTGCGGCAGCTGGTCGGGCTCGCGCTCGATCAGACCGCCGCCGGCGAGTTGGAGGACTGGCTGCCCCCCGCAGTGCTCGCCGATTCGCATCTGCCGAGCTTGCGCGAAGCCTTGCAATACGTGCATCGACCGCCGGCGGACGCGCCGGTCGATCTGTTGATGGATCGAAGGCATCCCGCCCAGCGTCGGCTCGCCTTCGAGGAACTGCTCGCGCATCACCTCTCGCTCAAACTCCTGCGCGCCCGGGTGCAGCACGACCCGGGGTGGCCGCTGGCCGGCGCCGGGTCGCTCAAAGCCGCGCTGATTGCGGCGCTTCCGTTTCGTCCGACACGAGCGCAGGAACGGGTGCTCGGCGAGGTCGAAGCGGATCTCAAGCTGGCCAAGCCCATGCTTCGGCTGATCCAGGGCGACGTGGGCTGCGGCAAGACGCTGGTGGCGGCGCTGGCCGCGACCCATGCCATCGAAAGCGGCCGCCAGGTCGCGTTGATGGCGCCCACGGAGCTGCTCGCCGATCAGCATGCACAGAATTTCCGCCGCTGGTTCGACCCGCTCGGGGTCACGCAGGCGCTGCTCACGGGGCGGCTTGCGGCCAGGGCGCGCGCGGCGGCGCTCGCCAACATCCGCGCGGGCGAGGCCTCCCTCGTCATCGGCACGCATGCTTTGTTCCAGGAGGGCGTGGAATTCGCGTCGCTGGCGCTCAGCATCGTCGACGAGCAGCACCGCTTCGGCGTGCATCAGCGCCTGTCGCTGCGCGAGAAGGGCGCCCACGACGGGCATCGGCCGCATCAGTTGATCATGACCGCGACCCCCATCCCGCGCACCCTCGCCATGACGGCGTACGCGGATCTGGACGTCTCGGTGATCGACGAGCTGCCGCCCGGCCGCACACCGGTGACCACCGTGGCGCTGTCCGACTCGCGCCGCGACGAAGTGGTCGTGCGAATCCGCACCGCCTGCCTTGCAGGGCGGCAAGCCTATTGGGTGTGCCCGCTGATCGACGAGTCCGAGGAGATGCCCTATCAGGCCGCCGAAGAGACCGCCAAGGCACTCGAGGCGGCATTGCCGGAGCTCAAAATCTCGGTGGTACACGGCAGACTGCCGGCGGCCGCGAAGGAGCGCGCCATGCGGCAGTTCAAGGAGGGCCAGATCCATCTGCTGGTGGCGACCACCGTCATCGAGGTGGGCGTCGATGTGCCGAATGCCACGCTCATGGTTATCGAGAACGCCGAGCGCATGGGGCTCGCGCAGCTGCACCAGCTGCGCGGCCGCGTCGGCCGCGGGCAGCATGCGAGCTCCTGCACGCTCCTGTACCGCTCGCCTCTGTCCCCTCTCGCCCGCGAGCGGCTTGCCGTCATGCGCGACACCAACGACGGGTTCGTCGTGGCGCGCCGCGACCTCGAGCTCAGGGGGCCGGGTGAATTCCTCGGCACCCGGCAGACCGGGCTCGCGCAGATGCGCGTGGCGGACCTCGCGCGCGACGCCGATCTCCTGCCGCGCGTGCAGATCGCGGCGGAGCGCATGCTCGCGGATTGGAGCGCGAATGTGACGCCGTTGGTAAGACGGTGGGTCGGACATGGCGAGCAATACGGCCGCGTCGGTTAGAATGGCGCAATGACTTCGCAAAACGCACGCAAGCACGATCCGATCCAATGGCTCCCCGCGGAGCGGCTCGGCCAGCTCGACATCGAGGCCCGGATGCGCCCGTGGCTCATCGGCAAGGGGCTGTTGAGCGCCCGCATGAGGGCCGCCTGCGGCGAGAAATACGCGGCTCACCTGGTCGATCAATGGACCAGCCTTCTGGGCGCCGATCACAAGGCCTGCCTCAAGGTCGGCGATTCGGCCGGGCTGTTCCGCGACGAGGAGCTGGCCTGCGGCGGGCAGGTCTGGGTGTTCGCACAGACGGTGGTGCCGGACTCGACCCTGTGCGTGCATCCCTGGCTCGGCGAGCTGGGCGATTCCGCGGTGGGCGAAATCCTGAGCGATCTGTCCGGCATCGAGCGCAGTTCCTACGAGTATGGGTGGCTCCCGGCCGCGCATCCGCTCACCGCCCGGGCGCTGCGCGATACCGACCTCTCGCCCCCGGGCTTGTGGGCGCGGCGATCGAGGATTTCGCTGCGGGGCTTGCCGATGCTCTCGCAGGAGGCATTCCTGCCCGCGATGGGCCACATACCCGCAGGGTTCTGAGGATCACCGGGCGTGCGACTGCCGCGCTCTGGCCCCGAACTGCTGCAGCGGATCGCCGAGCGCTGGCGGTGGTTCCTCTATCGGGTCCGCTTTCATCCCTGGACGACGAACGAGCTGCCCCGGATCCTGGGCACGTTCGGTGACTACATCGACCTCACGCGCCTGAACCGCCCCATCGGGATCTGGCTGCTTCTCTGGCCGACTCTGTGGGCGGTGTGGATCGCCGGCCGCGGCAAGCCGGATCCGCGCATTTTCATCGTCTTCGTCACCGGCACGGTGCTCATGCGCTCCGCAGGCTGCGCGGTCAACGATTACGCCGACCGCAGCTTCGATCCTCACGTCGCGCGCACCGCCGAGCGGCCGCTGGCCGCGGGGCGCATCACCACCACCGAGGCACTGATCCTGTTCGGGGTGCTGGCGCTCGCCTCCCTGACGCTGGTCTTGCAGCTCAGCAAGCTCACGCTGCTGTTCGCCCTCGGCGGCGCATTCCTGGCGGTGACCTATCCGTTCATCAAGCGCTTTCTCTCGGTGCCGCAAATGTACCTCGGCATCGCGTTCGGCTGGGGCATCCCCATGGCCTTCGCGGCCGAGCTCGACCACGTGCCGCCGGTGGCCTGGCTCTTCGTCCTCGCCAACATGATCTGGGTCACCGTCTACGACACCATATACGCCATGGTGGATCGCGACGACGACGCGAGGATCGGCGTGCGCTCGACGGCCATTCTGTTCGGCGACTCGGACCGGCACATCATCGCAGTATTGCAGGCGCTCACGATACTGACGCTCTACCTCGCCGGCCGCCAGTTGAACATGGGAGGCTGGTATTACGCGGGTCTGATCGCCGGCGCGTTGTTCTTCGTGCGCCATCTCTGGATGATCCGAAATCGCGACCGCGAGGGGTGCTTCCGGGCATTCCTGGACAGTCATTATTTCGGCCTCTCGGTGTTCATCGGCATTCTCTTGAACTACCAGTTCGCGCATTGAGCCGGTGTGACTGACGAGGGCGACACTTATCGCGTCGATGCGGCTTTCGCGAGACGCGCGTTCAACCGGGCGAGCACGAGCTACGATGCCGCGGCGGTCCTGCAGGGCGAAGTGCGCGGGCTCCTGCTGGAACGCCTGCAGCTCACCGTTCTCGAGCCGCGCCTCATTCTGGACGCGGGCGCCGGCACCGGAATCGCCAGCCGCGAGCTCAAGCGCCGCTATCCCAAGGCCCGGGTACTCGCCTTGGACTCGGCCGAGCGGATGCTGAGCGCCGCCGCGGCGCGCGGATCCTGGTTGCGTCCGCTCTCGCGCGTGTGCGCGGATGCGGCCCGCCTGCCGCTCGCGGACGCGAGCGTCGATCTCATCTTCAGCAATTTTCTGCTGCCCTGGAGCGATGCGGACCGGCTGTTGGCGGAATTTCGCCGCGTGCTGGCGCCGCGCGGGCTGCTGACATTCTCGACGCTCGGCCCCGATACCCTGCGCGAGCTTCGCGGCGCCTGGGCAAGCGTCGACTCGAACCCCCGGGTGCATGCCTTCATCGACATGCACGATCTCGGCGATGCCCTGGTGAGATCCGGCTTCGCCGAGCCGGTGCTGGACGTGGAGCGCTACACGCTCGAATACCCCGACGTCCCGCGCCTCGCGGCGGACTTGAAGGCCCTGGGCGAGGTGAACGCGCTCGCCGGACGCTCCCGGGGACTTACCGGCCCGCGAAAATTCGCCGCCATGCGGTCGGCTTACGAGGCCCATCGCCGGAATGGACGGCTCCCCGCGACCTACGAGGTGATATTCGGCCAGGCCTGGTCGCCCTCTGAATCCCGGAGGCGGGCGGGTCCGCCCAACACGGTCTCGCTCGAGGACATGAGGAGGCAATTGGGGTCCAAGCGCGGGCCTCGTTGAGTTATTCTTCGCTCATGGAACAGCGCATCGCCGAGAGCGCCATCAGCCGAGACATCTCCGCCCTGCACATGGAGGCTTTCTGGCTTTGCGTGGCCATCGCGATCGTCGTGGTCGGCGCGATGATCTATTCGCTGGTCCGGTTCCGCAGATCGCAAGGCGCGGCCGACGCCGACAAAATGTTGCACAGCACGAAGATCGAGATCCTCTGGACCGTCATTCCGGTTCTCATCGTGATCCTCGTCGCGATCCCGGCGGCCTCGCAGATTCTCAAGCTGGAGCACTGAGCTCCCGAGGGCTCGCGGGCAGCGGCTGAATTTCTCCCCATGCGCGAGCCGAGAATCCTATGGTTCAGACGCCTGGCGCTCGTCGGCACGTGTTTGGCCTTCTGCGTGGTGGTGTTGGGCGCATGGGTACGGCTCACCGACGCCGGGCTCGGCTGTCCCGATTGGCCGGGCTGCTATGGGCACGTATTCCCGGCCGGGAGCACCTATCGTTTTGCCCAGGCCGTCCATGAGATGGTCCACCGCTACGTCGCCTCCAGCCTGGTGCTGATCATCGCCGGCCTGGCCGTGCTTGCGCTCATCAATCGCCGCGATCCGGAGCAGCCGGTCGCGCCGGCAGCGGTGCTTTTCGCGGTGGTGTGCCTGCAGGGCCTTCTCGGGATGAAAACGGTCACCCTCAAGCTCGAGCCGCTGATCGTGACGGCGCATCTTTTCGGCGGCCTGACCACCTTGGCCATCCTGCGCTGGCTGTCGCTTCCGCGGGAACGGCGGCGGCTGACCGGGGCCGAGCGGGGGCTTGCTCCATTTGCGGTGGTCGGTTTTGCGGTGCTCGCGCTGCAGATTTTTCTCGGGGGTTGGACCAGCACCAATTACGCAGCCGTGGCCTGTCCGGATCTGCCCACGTGTCAGCGTTCCTTCTGGCCCGCCATGGACTTCAAGGACGCCTTCGTGCTGTGGCGCGGTCTCGGCATCGACTACGAGGGCGGTGTGCTCGCCAACCCCGCGCGCGTCGCCATTCACGTCACTCACCGGCTGGGAGCCGTCGTCGCGGGACTGACACTGCTCAGCCTGGGCATCATGGTGGCGGCCCGCGCACGCGGTCGGCTGAAGGTCATCGGGGGCGTTTTGATTGTCGCCGTGCTGGCACAAATCTCGCTCGGCGTGTCGACCGTGCATTGGGGAGTACCGCTCTCGATCGCCACCATGCACAATGCCGGTGCGGCGTTCCTGGTGCTGGTGATGGTGACATTGCTGCACGCGCTCTGGCCCGCGACCCGTGGGCAGGGCCCGCCGGTCGGCGGGCCGGACCCGCATGGTAACCTTGCGAAGTGAACACCGTTCCCGACGATTGCATTGCGGCCGTGCGCACGGATAACTGGCGGGACTATGTGGAGCTCACCAAGCCCAAGGTGAGTTTGTTGATCGTGTTCACCGCCATCGTCGGGATGGTGCTGGCCTCGCCCGGCATGGTGCCGTTGCCGGCCCTCGTATTCGGGACACTCGGCATCGCGCTGGCCTCGGGGTCCGCGGCTGCGTTCAATCACGTGCTCGATCGGCGCATCGATGAGCACATGGCGCGCACCCGCCGCCGGCCCCTGCCGACGGGACATCTGTCGAAGAGTCACGCGCTGGTATTCGCGAGCGTGCTCGGCGCAGGCTCGATGCTGGTCCTGTGGCCGACGGTGGGCAGGCTCACGGCGATCCTCACCTTCTTCTCTTTGATCGGCTACGCCGTCGTGTACACGCTGTGGCTGAAGCGCGCGACTCCGCAAAACATCGTCATCGGCGGGGCGGCTGGAGCGGCGCCGCCCGTGCTTGGCTGGGCCGCGGTCACCAACACCATCGATCCCCACGCGCTGCTCTTGTTTCTGATCATTTTCACCTGGACGCCGCCGCATTTCTGGGCGCTCGCCATCGCGCGCCGCGACGAGTACGCCAAGGTGGGGATCCCGATGATGCCGGTCACGCATGGCATCGCGTTCACGCGCCTGCAGATCGTGCTGTACACCATTCTTCTCGGTTTGAGCACCCTGCTGCCGGTGCTCACGCGCATGAGCGGCGTGATCTATCTCTTGGCGGCCATTCCCTTGAATGCGCGTTTTCTGCACTACGTGCTCAAGCTCAACCGCGAGCGCGGCGAGCGGCCGCAGCTGCCGATGCGGACCTTCAGGTTTTCGATTACCTACCTGATGCTGCTGTTCGCGGCGCTGATTCTCGATCACTACGCCTTGATCGCGATCTAGCCGGCCGGCGCGTTCCCCTCAGAGGTTCGTGGCCATCGCCGGATCGCTGATTCCGTCCTCGCCGGTTTCCATGCGCCCGGCGAGGCGCTGCGCGAACAAGGACCCTACGGAGACGGTGAAGTCGTACCAGCAGCCGGTGGCCGCGACGTTCAGCACCCACTCGGTCGAGCCGTTCGCGGGAATCGCCACGATTCCATTGCCAATCTTCAATGCGCTGCTGTTCGATACGATGCTGGCGCTGGTGGCGGGCCCGGTGTTCTTGAACGCGAGCACCACCTCGCCGGCCGCGGGTTCATAGGTGAGCTGCAGCGACGGTTCCACCCGGTTGGTGAATCCGTAGTAATAGCGGGCGAAGCCGTTGGGCCCGTAGACGCGCAAATGGTAGGCACCCGAGGGGCTCGACAGCTTCCAGTCGTCGGACAGAAACATCTTGGGCTGCACCGTATAGCGCCGCGGGATCTTGGTCGGGTTCAGCAAGTCGTACACATGGAACACCGCCCCCTGAGTCCCCGAGTTGACGAGCTCGAGCGAGACCACGCCGGGCCCCGTCGCAAAAATGACGGACAGCTGGTAAGGCAGAGCACGCGACGGCCGCGTGCCGGCCTCTTGGAACAACGGCTCCGGCGTCGCGGGCGCCGTCGGATAGGGAAGCTTGGCCTGCGCCGCATCGATGGCGGCGTAGTTGCTCATGTTCGGCAGGCTCGGGAAAGTGGTGTCGTTCGGGGTCGCGAAGTCGAATGCCGAGGTCAGATCACCGCAGATTGCCCGGTGCCAGGGACTGATGCTGCTCACTGTCACGCCGAAGCGCTTCTCCAAGAACATCGCGACCGAGGTGTGGTCGAACACCTGGGAATTGACCCAGCCGCCGCGGCTCCAGGGTGAGATGACGAGCATCGGCACCCGGCTGCCGAGCCCCCAGGGGCGAACCGTGCCGCTGATGGTGTCGCTGGGCAGCAAATTCTGCCGCTCGGGATCCGAGAAGTACTCGCCTGCCAGCCGCACCGTGGAGGCGCCCGCGAGTGTCCCGTCGGCGTTGTAGGAGGGCACCGCCGGTGGCGGGATGTGATCGAAAAACCCGTCATTCTCGTCGTAGGTCAGGAACAGCACGGTCTGACTCCAGACCGTGGGATTGGCGGTAATCGCCTCGAGGATCTGCGCGACGTAATCGGCGCCGGCGTCCGGGCTGCAGTAGGACGGATGCTCGCTCGATGACATCGGCGGGATGATCCACGAGACCTGCGGCAGCGTGCCGTTGAGCACGTCGCTCTTCAGCTCCGCGATCGTGTGCAGGGTCATGGCATTTTCATACAGCGGGCCGCCGGTCTCGACCGTGGCCTTGCGGAAATTCTCGAACGCCAGGCAGCCATTGAACGAGCCGCCGGAGTTGTTGTTGGGATCCTGGTAGAAGCGCCAGGTGATTCCGGCGGCTTGCAGCGTCTCGGGCACGGTCTCCCAGGTGAACGGCGTGCCTGAGTAGGTGTAGGTGTACCCGGGAGTCGGCATCTTGCCCCCGACGCTGCAGCGAACGTTGGCCACTTCGGCATCGGCTTCCGTGCAATTGATGCCCTCGGCCAGCAGCGTCGGACTGAAATTGGAGCCGCCGAAAAACGCGATGCGATTCGGGTCCGTGCCCGCCAACACCGAGCAATGATAGGCATCGCAGATGGTGAACGCTTCGGCGAGCGCGAATTGATAGGGGATGTCCGCGCGCTGGTAGTACCCCATGGAGTCATTGGTCTTGTACAGCGGCCACTGGCCGAACATTCCCTGACTCCAGGCGGCCTGGATGTCGGGAAAGGTGTGGGGGGTCTCATCGACCAACAGCGCGCTCGAGACGGCGGGATTCAGATGGAAAGGCGGAACCACGCTGCTGCCGTTCGACTGGTACCAGACGTTCTGGCCGTCGGGGAGCGGGATGGGAACCGGGTCGCCAAACCCCCGCACGCCGCGCAACGTGCCGAAATAGTGGTCGAACGAGCGGTTCTCCTGCATGAAGATCACCACGTGCTTCGCGTCCTGGATGGTTCCCGTTTGCACGGCCGCCTGCACGGCGAGCGCTTTACGGATGGAGGGCGGAAACAGGGCCACGGTTGCGGCACTGCCTGCCGACTTGAGAAATTCACGGCGGTGCCACTTGCTCATACGCATGCCTTCGCGAGTTACGGTCGGTCGGCGGGATGCTACGGCGACGCATGGATCATGCGTGCGGGCAAGGCGCGTCAGGTCATGTCAGATGATTCTGACCCGCAGCAGTGAACCATCGCAAATCATTGAATTTAAAATATTTTTACCGCAGGACTCAGGCGAGTGATTGACCTGCGATAGGCAGCCGCCGCAGCCGCTTTCCGGTCGCGGCGAACAGCGCATTGCACACCGCGGGAGCCACCGGCGGCACGGCGACCTCGCCGATCCCGCCGGGGGCCGCGTCGCTCGCCATCAGATGCACGTCGAGCTCGGGCATCTCGTTCGAGCGCAGCACCCGGTAGGTGTTGAAGTTGGTCTCGCGAACCTGGCCCGAGTTGAGCGTGATGTCGCCCCAGAGCGCGGCCGAGAGGCCGTACACGATGCCACTCTCTATCTGCGACTCCACGATGCGCGGATTGACCATCTGGCCGCAGTCGATCACGCACGTGATCTTGTGCACCTTGACAGCGCCCCCGGCCACGGAGACTTCCGCCACCTGCGCGATGTGCGAGGTATATCCCTCCATGAACGCGACACCGTGGAAGCGTCCCGGGGGAGGTCGCCCCCAGCCCGACCGCCGCGCGGCCTCCTGAAGCACCGCGATGTGCCGCGGCTTGCCGGCGAGCAGCCCCAAGCGCAGCTCGAGCGGATCCTTGGACAGCGCCGCCGCCAGCTCATCCAGGAAGCATTCGATGGCGAAGCAATTCGGTGCGTGGCTGACCGAGCGCAGATAGCCCACGTCGATGCCGATCTCCTGACGCGAAAAGCTCAAATGATAGTTCGCCACCGCATAGGGGAAATTTTGCGCGTACTCGATCACCGAATCGAAGGGATCGGTCGCCAGCGTCGAGGGCGACGCGCGGGCGGTGACCGACGGGGTGGTGATGTGCAGGCCGAAGGCGACGAGTTTGCCGTGCGCATCCACGCCGGCGCTGACTTCTTCACGGGCCGGCGGACGGAAGAAATCGTGGCTCATGTCGTCTTCGCGCGTCCAGACGAGCTTCACCGGCACGCCGAGCGCCTTCGACGCCTCGACGGCGGCCGGAATGAAATCCACCTCCAGGCGGCGGCCGAATCCGCCGCCCAGAAGCGTGGTGTAGACGGTGACCTGTTCCGCTTTCAGGCCCGCGGCATCCGCCGCCGCGGCCTGCGCGCCTTGTTGCACCTGGGTGCCCACATACAGCTCGCAGCGATCCGCGCGCACGTCGGCCGTGCAATTCATCGGCTCCATGGTCGCGTGCGCGAGCAGCGGCAGCTCGTAAACAGCGCTGAGCGTCTTTGCGGCATCCTTCAGTGCGTGCGCCGTGTCACCGCGCGTCATCTTGGCCGAAAGGGCCGGCACGGTGGCGGCCGCGTGATCGAGCGACGCCCGGAAGGCCGCATTGTCCAGATGCGCGTTCGGCCCCGGATCCCAGTTGATCTTGAGTGCGCCGCGCGCCTTCAATGCCTGCCAGAAGTGGTCGGCCACGACCACCACGCCGCTCGACGTGAACATCACCCGCCGCACGCCCGGCATCGCTTCGGCCGCGTTCGAATCCACGGCGGCCGCCTTGCCGCCGAGAGTCGGAGAGAGGGCGATCACCGCGTACAACATGCCCGGCAGCTTCACGTCCAATCCGAACTGCGCCGTGCCGTCGACCTTGGCGGGCGTATCGAGGCGCGCCTGAGGCTTGCCGATCAGCCGAAATTGCGCGGCGGGCTTGAGCTGCACATCCTTCGGCACCGGAAGCTTCGACGCGGCGTCGGCGAGCTCGCCGTAGCGCAAAGAAGCTCCGCGCGCATTGGTGACGCGGCCGTTCGCGGCTTTGCATTCGGCCGGGTCCACACGCCACCTCCTGGCGGCCGCGGTAATCAGCATGAGGCGCGCCTGCGCGCCCGCGGTGCGCAGCTTCTCCCAGGCATCTTGAATGCTGTTGCTGGTCCCGGTGACCTGCCCGCCGTTCAATGGATTGACATAGGCGTCGCCCACCGGCGCCGCGACCACTTCGATGCGCGCCAGATCGATCTCGAGCTCCTCGGCGAGCAGCATGGGCAACGCGGTGTACACGCCCTGACCCATCTCCGATCGATCCACCAGCACGGTGATGGAATCGTCCGTACCGATCTTGAGCCACGCGTTCAACATTGCGGGCGCGGCGCGCGAGGCTGCCGCTCTCGATCGCGCGCGCCCCGTGAATGCCGGCAGCGCCATCGCGAGCACGAGGCCGCCGCCGGCAAAGGCGGTGCCGCGGCAAAATTCGCGTCTGCCCGGATCTCTCAAGGAGGCTGATCCTGCGTCAACAGCTCGGCCGCGCGGTGGATGGCCTTGCGGATCCGCGGGTAGGTTCCGCAGCGGCAGATGTTGCCCGCCATCGCCGCATCGATCTCGTCGTCGCTCGGCCGCGGATGGTCCTTGAGCAGGGCGGCCGCCGACATGATCTGTCCCGACTGACAATATCCGCATTGCGGGACGTCCAGCTCGATCCAAGCGCGCTGCACGGCGTGACGGCGGTCGATCGACAGCCCCTCGATGGTGGTGATGCGCTTGCCCTCGAGCGCTCCGAGGGGCAGCACGCAGGAGCGCACGGCGACGCCATCGACGTGGACGGTGCAGGCGCCGCACAGCGCCATGCCGCAGCCGTACTTCGTGCCGGTCATGGCCAGGTGATCGCGCAGCACCCAGAGGAGCGGCGTGTCGGCCGATGCGTCGATGTCGAGCGTTTTATCGTTGACGATGATACGAGACATCCCGCCTCCTTTGAGCGGCGGTTATGCTACACCAGTCTTCACCCGTTGTAGCGATGGTAGGATGGCGCCGTGCATCGATCCGCTTTTTATTCGCGCGTATTTTCCCTGGTAGTGGCCGCGGTTCTGGGCTATGCACTGTGGCGGATATTCACGCCCTTCTTCAACGCGCTGAGCTGGGCGGTGTTCCTCGCCTTTCTGCTGTATCCGGTCAACCTGCGATTCCGACGGCACCTGCGCGGCAAGGAACGCGCGGCCGGCGTTCTCACCGTGCTGACGCCCATCGTCATCCTGCTGCCCCTCTCGGCGCTGTCGATCGCGTTCGTCGCGGAAGTGTCGGGCTTGATCCGCACGATCCAGCAGCGGGCGCGCGAGCTCGATATCAGGAGCTTCTCGGATCTGCAGCAGTTTCCGATCATCGCGCGCGCGAACACCTGGCTTCAGGCGCATACCTCGATCTCCGCCGACCAGGTCCGCAGCTGGGTGGTCTCGGCAACGCAGGACCTCCTGCAGCGCGCCGCCGGGCTCTCGGGCTCGTTCTTCCTGGGCGCCCTCGGCTCCGTCATCGGATTCTCGATCATGCTGGTGCTGCTGTTCTTCTTTCTGCGCGACGGCGACGCCATGTGCGAGCGCGCGCAGCGCTTGATTCCGCTCGATGAGCATCGCAAGGATCGGCTGTTTCGCCAGATCTCGGGCGTGGCACGCGCCATCGTTCTCGGCACGACGCTCACAGCCTTGATCCAAGGCGTGCTCATCGGCATCGGCATCGCCATTGCTGGGCTCCCCTCCCCGGTGGTGCTCGGCGTGGTGGTCGCGCTGCTCGCCATGCTCCCGATGGGCGGGGCCGCTTTCGTATGGGTTCCAGCGGTGGGCTGGCTCATGTACCAGGGCCGCTGGGGTTTTGCGATCTTCATGCTGGTTTGGGGACTCATGACCTCCGGACTCGAGAGCGTGCTGCGGCCGGTGTTGATCTCGGGCCGTGCGCGCATTTCGGCGCTGGCCATCTTCGTGGGGGTCTTGGGCGGCATTCCCGCTTTCGGCGCGATCGGCATCATCGTCGGCCCCGTGGTGCTGTCGCTCGTGCTCGCGCTGATCGAGTTTGCCGAGGAGTCGGGCAGCGAGTCCGGGCGGCCAAAACCGCGGTAGCGCCGGCCACCCGCCTCGCCAGGTCTTCGGCGCCTACAGTACAATCCGCGCCCCCATGGACGTATCGCACTTACTCGACGGCTTGAATGACGCGCAGCGGCAGGCGGTGGCCTCGCCGCAGGGCTCCGCGCTCGTGCTCGCGGGCGCCGGCAGCGGCAAGACCCGGGTGCTGGTGCACCGGGTCGCCTGGCTGATCCAAGTGGAGGGCGCATCGCCCCACAGCATCCTCGCGGTCACGTTCACCAACAAGGCCGCGGCGGAAATGCGCCGGCGCATCGAAACTTTGCTGGGGTTTCCGGGCGGCGGGCTGTGGATCGGCACCTTCCACGGTCTCGCCCATCGGTTGCTGCGCCAGCATTGGCGCGAGGCCGGCCTGCCGCAGAGCTTCCAGATCCTCGATTCCGAGGATCAGGCGCGGCTCCTGCGCAAGGTCTTGAAGGCGCTCGATCTGGACGAGACCCGCTGGGTGCCGCGCGAGATTCTGTGGTTCATCAACGCGCAGAAAGACGAAGGCGTGCGGCCGAAGCACATCAAGGATGACGGCGATCCGACCCGGCGCCAATTGATCAGGATCTATCAGGCCTACGAAGAGGCCTGTCAGCGCGCCGGTGTCGTGGATTTCGCAGAGCTGCTGCTGCGCGCGTTCGAGATGTGGCGCGACAATCCCGCCCTGCTGCAGCATTACCGCACCCGCTTCCGCCATGTTCTGGTCGACGAATTCCAGGACACCAATGCCATCCAGTATCGGTGGTTGACGCTGCTCGCGGGCCCGCAGGGACAGCTGTTCGCGGTGGGCGACGACGACCAATCGATCTACCGGTGGCGCGGCGCGCGCGTGGAGAATCTGCACCAGTTCCGCCGCGACTATCCGCAAGCGGCGCTGTACAAGCTGGAGCAGAACTACCGCTCCACCGGCACCATCCTGAAAGCGGCCAATGCCCTCATCAAGAACAATTCCGGCCGGCTCGGCAAGACGCTCTGGACGAGCGGCGCGGATGGCGAACGCGTCAAGCTCTATGCCGCCTTCAACGAGCGCGACGAGGCGGACTTCGTGGTGAATCGCATTCGCGATTGGGTCGAACACGGGGGTCTGCGCAGCGAGGTCGCGGTGTTGTACCGCTCCAATGCGCAATCACGCGTGTTCGAAGAGGCGTTCTTGAATGCGCGCATGCCGTATCGGGTGTATGGGGGACTGCGGTTCTTCGAGCGCGCCGAGATCAAGGACGCGCTCGCGTACCTGCGCCTGGTCTCGAGCCGTGCGGACGACACCTCGTTCGAACGGGTCGTGAACCTGCCGACCCGCGGCATCGGCGCGAAGACGCTCGATGCGATCCGCGAAATCGCACGCGAGAACGGCACCTCGCTGTGGAGCGCCGCGGGGATCTGCGCCGGGTCCGGGCTCGCGCAGCGCGGGGCCCTCGCGCTCAACGGCTTCCTCGCGGCGGTGGAAAAGCTGGCCGGGGAAATCCGCGGTCTGGAGCTTCACGACCAGGTGGATCACGTGGTGCAGTCGAGCGGCCTCATCGAGCATTACAAGAAGGAGAAGGGCGAGCGCGGCGAGGCCCGGGTGGAGAACCTCAAGGAGCTTGTGAGCGCGGCCCGCGGGTTCTCGCCCGACGGGGAGACAGACATGCAGCCGCTCGAGTCGTTCCTGGCGCATGCCGTGCTCGAATCGGGCGAAGGGCAGGCGGACGCCTATTCGGACTGCGTTCAGATGATGACGTTGCATTCGGCAAAAGGGCTGGAGTTTCCGGTGGTTTTTCTGGCCGGGATGGAGGAGGGCCTGTTTCCCCATCAGCGCTCGGCCGCCGACATGGCCGCGCTCGAAGAGGAGCGGCGCCTCGCCTACGTCGGGACGACGCGCGCCATGCGGCAGCTGTACATCACCTACGCCGAGCAGCGCCGCCTCTACGGGGTCGATCAGTACGGCCAGCCCTCGAGATTCATTCAAGAGCTGCCGCCGGAGCTGATCGAGGAGATCCGCCCGCGCCTGCAGGTGTCCCGGCCGATTTTCGTGAAGCGATCGGCGACGCTCGACGAGACGCCGGCGTCCTCCATGCGATTGGGGAGCCGGGTGCGCCATTCCAAGTTCGGCGAGGGCGTGGTGCTCAACTTCGAGGGCAACGGCCCGCAGGCGCGCATCCAGGTGAATTTCGAGAGCCAGGGCACGAAGTGGCTGATGCTTTCCTATGCGAATCTCGAGGTCGTGTAAACTACCGCCGCTGTGAAAATCATCATCTTGGGCGCCGGACAGGTCGGTCGAACGGCGGCGTATCACCTGTCCCGGGAACAGGCGAACGAAGTCACCATCGTCGACACGAACGAGGAGATCTTGCGGGACCTGCAGGATCGGCTCGATATTCGCACGGTCAGCGGCAATGCGGCGAGTCCGCGGATTCTGGAGGCGGCGGGCATCGCGCGCACCGACATCCTGGTCGCGCTGACCAACTCGGACGAGGTCAACATGTTGGCCTGCCACATCGCCTGGACGCTGTACCGCACGCCGAAGAAGATCGCACGGGTCCGATCGGCGGCGTTCACGGAGCGCGAAGCGCTGTTCGGCGAGAACGCGGTCGCGGTGGACGTCTGGATCAGCCCCGAGCAACTGGTCACGGAGTACGTGGCGCGCCTCATCCGCTACCCCGGCGCGCTGCAGGTGCTGGATTTCGCGGACGGCCGGGTGAGGCTGGTCGGCATCCGCGCACTTCAGGGAGGGCCGCTCGTCGGCCAGGCGCTGCGCACGCTGCGCGAGCACATTCCCACCGCCGACGCCCGGGTCGCCGCCATCTATCGGGCGGGAAAGAGCATCCAGCCCGAGGGCACCACCGTCATCGAGGACGGTGACGAGCTGTTCTTCCTCGCCGCGCGCAAGGACATCCGCATGGTGATGAACGAAATGCGGCGCGAGGAAGCGCCGGCGCGGCGGGTCGTGATCGCCGGCGGCGGCAACATCGGTTTCCGGCTCGCGAGCGAGCTCGAGGACAAGAATCAGGTCAAGCTCATCGAACGCGACAGCAAACGCGCGCGGCGTGTCTCGGAGCTTTTGAACCGCACCACGGTTCTGCACGGCGATGCGGCCGACGAGGAGCTGTTGCTCGAGGAGAACATCGACAGCGCGGACGTTTTCGCGGCGCTCACCAACTCCGAGGAGGCGAACATCCTGTCCGCCATGCTCGCGAAGCGGCTCGGCGCCCACAAGGTGATGGCGCTCATCAACAAGCCGTCGTACGCCGAGCTCATCGAGAGCGGCTCGATCGACATCGCCATCTCGCCGCAGACCGTCACCATCGGCTCGTTGCTCGCGCACGTGCGCCGCGGCGACGTGGTGCGGGTGCACTCGCTGCGTCGCGGAGCGGCGGAGGCGATCGAGGTGATCGTGCACGGCGATGAGAACAGCTCCAAGGTGGTGGGGCGCCGCATCGAGGACATCACGCTGCCGCAGGGGACCACCCTCGGGGCGGTGGTGCGCGGCGAGGACGTCATCATCGCGCACCACGACACCACCGTGCAGCCCGACGATCACCTGATCCTGTTTCTGACGGACCGCCGCCACATGGACGCGGTAGAAAAGCTCTTCCAAGGCTCAGCGTCGTTCCTGTGAAGTCGATCCTGCTGCCGGTCGCGCACGTGTTCGCCATGGTGCTGATGGCGTTCGCCGTGACCATGCTGATTCCGCTGATCATGGCGATCTGGCAGTTCGATCCCGCGCTCTGGTCGTTTCTCGAATCGGGGCTCGCGACCTTCGCGCTCGGGGCGCTCTTGTGGCTGGCGACGCGCCGCTTCAAGCGCGAGCTCAAGACCCGCGACGGGCTGACGCTGGTGGCGCTCACCTGGGTCGCGCTGCCGGCCGTCGCGGGCATGCCCCTCTGGCATTACCTGCCGATCAACTTCACCCAGGCCTACTTCGAAGCGGCGTCCGGCCTCACCACCACCGGGGGCACGGTGCTGTCCGGGCTGGAGTTCCTGCCCCGGTCGATCAATTTGTGGCGCCACCTGTTGAGCTGGCTCGGCGGCATGGGAATCATCGTGCTCGCCGTCGCCGTGCTGCCGCTCCTCGGCATCGGCGGCATGCAGATCTACCGCGCCGAGATGCCGGGGCCCATGAAGGACTCCAAGCTCACCCCGAGGATCGAGCAGACGGCGAAGCTTCTATGGGCGGTGTACGCGGGGCTCACGGTCGCGTGCATCCTGTGCCTGAAGAGCGCCGGAATGAACTGGTTCGACGCTGTCTGCCACGGATTTTCGGCACTCTCGCTCGGCGGATTCTCGACCTACGACGCCAGCATCGGGCACTTCAATTCCATGGGCATCGAGCTGGTTCTGATCGTGTTTCAGGTCCTCGCGGCGCTGAATTTCGCGACTCACTTTCTGGCCTGGAGCCAGCGCGGCGTGCGCGCGTACTTCCGTGATGCGGAGGCGAAGGCGATTTTCGGCGTACTCGCCGTGAGCTGCGTCGGGATCGCGATATTCCTTTGCGTGAAGGATACCTACCAGGATTTTCCGACCGCGCTGCGCCACGCCACCTTCAACGTCATCTCCATCGCCACCGATTCGGGATTGCACACCGACGATTATTCGCACTGGCCGATCTTTGCGCCCATGTGGATGATGTTCCTGAGCTGCCTCGTCGCGAGCTCGGGATCCACCGGCGGCGGCATCAAAATGATCCGCACGCTGGTTCTCGCCAAACAGGCGAATCGCGAGCTGAACCAGCTGGTCCACCCGAACATGGTGCGGCCGCTGAAGGTGGGCGGAACCGTGATCGCCAATCGGGTGGTGTTCGCGGTGCTGGCCTTCGTGTTCCTGTACTTCATGAGCATCGTCACCCTGGTGTTCTTCCAGCTGGGCAGCGGCCTGGATTTCATGACCTCGTTTTCGTCCATCATTGCCTGCATCAATAATGCGGGCCCCGGCTTGGGTCTCGTCGGCCCCGGTAGCAATTACGGCGTGTTGAACAATTTCCAGACCTGGGTGTGCTCGGCCGCCATGCTGCTCGGACGGCTGGAGGTATTCACGATTTTGGTGTTGTTTACACCCACTTTGTGGCGAAAATAGGCCATCTTATTGGACTAATAACCCACTTTTTGGATTTTCGCTATTCCCGGCTCCTGCTGATGAATTTTGGGGCGTGGTCGGGGCAAAAAGTGGCATTTCCATGATCGAATCGGTCGGTTTGTAAGGGAATAGGGAGATGATCGCGCTGATTCAGCGGGTATCAGAGGCCCGAGTAGAAATTGATGGCGTCGTCGTAGGATCCGTCGGTCGAGGCATGCTGGCGCTGATCGGCGTTCGGCCCGCCGATGACGAGGCTGCGGCGGGCCGGTTGCTCGATAGGCTGCTCAAATACCGGATTTTCCCCGACGATGCCGACAAGATGAACTTGAGTTTGCAACAGATTGGCGGTGATTTACTGCTGGTGCCGCAGTTCACGCTGGCGGCCGACACGCATCACGGGTTGCGGCCGGGATTTTCGACGGCCGCGCCGCCCGATCAGGGTAGGCGCCTCTTCGGCTGGCTGTTGGAGGCCGCAAGAGGCCGCCACTCGCCGGTCGAGAGCGGGATATTCGGGGCGAACATGCAGGTGTCTCTGACCAACGACGGGCCCGTAACCCTTTGGTTGGAGAGTTGAAAATCCCCGGCTAAATGCGACCGAACACGCAGCGGGTCGGCGCTGTCAAATGTCATAATCTTTCTTGGCGTATGATTGTCTGCCGCGGATTTGGAGAATCGAGATGTTCGACTCAAAGATGCTACTGGTCATCCTCGCGATCGCCCTGGTGATTTTCGGCACCAAGCGGCTGCGTTCGATCGGTTCGGATTTAGGCGCTGCCGTGAAGGGCTTCAAGACCGCCATGAACGAAGGCGAGTCGGAAGAACGGCTGAAACAGCTCAAGCAGGAGAAGGACGCCGACTTCGGAGCGGCCGCGGCCCATGAGGCCGAGGTCAAAGTTCCGCCCAAGACGAACGCCTGATTTTGCATGCTGGATTTCGGGTTCTCCGAGATTTTGCTCACCTCGGCCATCGCCCTGGTGGTGCTCGGTCCTGAGCGCCTGCCGAAGGTCGCCCGTCAGGTGGGCAACTGGATGGGCCGCGCTCGCGTGATGGCGCGTCAGCTGAGCGATCAGCTCGAGCGCGAAGTGAATGCCGAGGAGTTGCTCAAGCAGCAACTGAAGCCGCCCCTCAAGCCTGATCAGCCCGCGCTCGTGGCGCCCGCATCAGCGCCGACCTTTCCCATGCCGCAGCCCGCGATTGCGTCCGCGGTACCCGCGGGCGAGCCCGCCGCAGTGGAAGCCGCCACCGCGCTGGTACCCCGGCCCTTGCCGGATGGGCACGCGACCACGGCGGCCGCGATGCACCCGCCGGCACCTGCGCCCGAGGCTGCGGCTGCGCCCGAGGCTGCGGCTGCGCC
>Ga0182012_10001364_pt1 | contig 26822 bp, 25 predicted proteins | sample 612S2SmetaG_FD_120486 | JGI IMG/M metagenome (GOLD analysis project Ga0182012, IMG submission 120486) | Permafrost microbial communities from Stordalen Mire, Sweden - 612S2S metaG | ecosystem: Environmental > Terrestrial > Soil > Wetlands > Permafrost | place: Sweden: Stordalen | collected...
CGTGGTCGTAGTGCTCGTGGTCGTAGTGCTCGTGGTCGTAGTGCTCGTGGTCGTAGTGCTCGTGGTCGTAGTGCTCGTGGTCGTAGTGCTCGTCGTGGGGAAGCTCAGCGCCCACTTGGCGTCCAGGCGCTGGGCAAACTTGGAAGCGCATATTGGGGCGGAGGACGCTCCGGGGCTCAGGCACATGGCCGCCACAAGGTAATTGGCGGCCCCGTCGACACTGCGGGCTACGGCGCTGTCAGGGTGGCGCAAGTCGGCCGCCACCTGTGCCTGGCTCAGGTGCATGAGAGGTGCGACGTTGGAGGGAGAGCCGATGACCAGGAAGTCGCCGCCAAGGTCGGTAAAGGGGACCGCTCCTGTGTACTGCGTATAAGGGGACCGGTCGTACTTCTTCACGAGCGCGTTCAGGTCCGCCGGGTATAGCGCTGACCCGTTCTGGGACGTCTCGAAGGCGTCCAGTTTGAAGTACTTGCTCACATAGCGGGACCCGGTGAAGCTCCAGCTCTTGAGGCCAGGGTAAACGTCGGTCGGGGACGACGACAGAGGGCGGCCGAGCTGGGTGAACGTGCCGAACTGGGACAGTGCAACCTGGAGGGGCCAGTTGCCAAGGGCGCAGAACGGGCACCAGCCTCCTCCGACATAGGCCACCTCGACCTTGCCTTCGGCCGTGAGGGCGGGCTGACGGGGCAGGAGGACAGGGCTTGATACCCCGCCTGGGATGCCCACGCTCTCCAGGTCAGCCACGGGTACCTGCACGTCCTGGACCGCCGTACCGGCCCCGGCCTGTACCGCCGTCGCGGCTGCTGCCGCGGGCTCGACCAGCCCGGCCCCCGGGACGGCGAGGGCCGCCAAGGCCAGGGCGACAACTGTGCCAGTGGCGGCTGCATTTGGCCAATGGGAGCGGTGGCGGGCGGTCTTGGTCGCTTGCCGGCGACCTACCTTTCCGGGCCCGGTGGTCACCTTGGAGGAGAGCACACGGTCACGTTACCGCGGGCGGCACGGGCGTGGCTCTTCTGCTACCTCGGTCCCGAGCAGGGGCGACGCTCCGTTGTCGGACTGTGTGTGTGCGCGCCATAACTTCGAACCGGACGGCGCCAGGAGAAAGTGACCCGCACCCGGTGCCGGTCAGCGGGTGGGACGACGAGGAGCACGACCTTGCAGCTAGGCGACGCTGCCGCGAGGGACCACCCATTGCACCGGTTGGCCCGTCAGCTTCGCAATGCGCTCGTAGTCGGCGTCGTAATGTAGAACGGTGAGCCCGGCAGCTTCGGCGCAGGCGGCGATCAGCAGATCTGGCAGGGGGACGGTCCGATGCTGCGCTCGGTCGGCCAGCAGCGATTGTACCTCCGACGCCCGGTCTACGGTGGTGTCGGTCACCGGTACGCGCGGCATGGCCCGCAGGACTTCGGCCAGTTCGTGGTAGGTCGCCGGACTAGGTGCGCTGTAAAGAAGCTCGAGGTCGACGATCCCGCAGGTGGCAATGCGCCCACCAAGCAGGAGCGGTTCGATAACTTCCCGTACTTGCGGACGAGTACCGCTTCGTGTGAGCGCGCTCTTGTCCGCCAGGTAAGTCGCCATATCTCTTAGCGCCAGGCGCCGGCCATCACGTCAGGGTCGTCGAGCTGGAGCCGTCCCGGCGTGAACAGCATCTCTACGAGGCGTCGACGCTGCTGGAGCTTGATCACCTCGTCTAGGGCCGCGTCCACCGTGTCGGTGAGTGTCCGGGTGCCCAGAATCTCTTTGACCGATTCCACCTTGCCGAAGTCGACCTCGAACGAAGTCTTGCGTCTTGCCGCAATAGCCACTCCAGAAGTATAGCAGGAAGCAGTCATATGAGATAGCATATCTGGAGTATTTTCCTATCAAACCCTGGCTCGAACCCCTGGCTCACTCCGAAGCGATGGTGGATGGCGCGGGAAGCGCCAACCCGTCCCGCCGCCACAGCGCGTTGCCGCCGGCATCGGGGAACTCAGCACTACGCCGGGCGGTGTGCTAGGATTATATGAAACTACATCAAATGTGCTAATCACACTATTCAAGAGAGGAAAGCGGATTTGAGGCACAGAGGGCTCCCACCGGCGCACCGGGGGACCACGGTCGAGTTGCGCACGCTGTACCCCTTCGTGGTGCCCGACGAGCTCGGCGTCGACGGCTGCTACATCGGTCGCGAAGCGTCCGGCGGGTTGTTCTGTTTCGACCCGTGGGAGTGCTACGCCAAGGGCAAGCTGACCAGTCCCAACATTGTCGTGTTCGGCCAGATAGGGCGGGGGAAATCGGCTTTCGTGAAGTCGTTCCTGTGGCGGCAGCTTTGCTTCGGCCGCCAGTGCTGGGTGCTCGACCCCAAGGGCGAGTACGGCGGCTTGGCCCGGGCGTGCGGCGTGGCTCCCTTGCGGCTAGGCCCGGGGCTCGGCCTCCGTCTCAACCCGCTCGATGTCGGGCCGCTCGATGTCGGGCCGCTCGATGTCGGGCCGCTCGATGTCGGGCCGCTCGATGTCGGGCCGCTGGACGGCAGGCCCACCGAAATCGTCGGGCCAGGTGCAGAGACAGGCTGGGCGCCAGCCCACCAGCGCCGGTCCGAACTACTGGGCGCATTGCTTTCCAGCTCGCTCGGGCGGTCCCTACAGCCCGAGGAGAGGGCGGCGGCCGACGTCTCTTTGAGCGCAGTGGAGCGGCGCATGGCGGTGCCTACCTTGGGTGCTGTGGCCGAGGCGCTCCTGGCCCCCGAGCCCGGCCAAGCCGCCGCGCTGGGCACCGACCTCGAAGGACTACGCCACGATGGCCGCCAGGTCGCGCTCGAGTTGCGGCGCCTGGTCGTGGGCGACCTGGCCGGCATGTTCGACGGGGAGACGTCGCCCGGCATCGACATGGCCGGCGGCATGGTGGTGCTGGACCTCTCCCGCCTGTACGCCTCTCCCGCGCTCGGTCTGCTGATGGTGTGCGCGCTGTCGTGGCTCCAGGGCGCTCCGGCCGGGGGAGAGGGCACCAAGCGCCTGGTCGTCCTGGACGAGGCCTGGGCCGTGCTCAACCACCTCGCCACCGCCCGCTGGCTGCAGGCGACGTTCAAGCTGTCCCGGTCCTTCGGAGTCGCCAACATTGCCGTTCTCCACCGCTTGTCCGACCTGAGCGCCGCCGGTTATGAGGGTTCCGAACAGCAACGCCTGGCCGAAGGGCTCCTGGCCGACGCCGAGACGCGTGTCCTGTTCGGCCAGGCGCCAGCCGAGGCCGAGCGGGCCGGCGACCTGCTCGGCCTGACCCGCACGGAGCAGGCGCTTTTGAGCCAGCTTCCCCGGGGAGTGGCGTTGTGGCGGGTAGGCCAGAGCTCTTTCCTGGTCGAGCACCAGCTCGGGCAGGAGGAGCTGGTCCTGGCGGACACCGACGCTGCTATGCGGCCCGTTGCTGTGCCTGCGTAGTTCCGGGTGAGGTACAGGTTGAGCGCGCAGTCGGGCGGCCCAGTGTCCTCAGTTGGCGGATGCGACGGCGACCGCCGCGTCCTGGCCCGCCTGCTGCAGCCCATCCAGTCCGGCGACGTCAACTGGTACCTGCTCAACATATTGGTCGTGGTCATCGCCGCCTACTTCATCGCCGCCCGGTAGGAGGAGGCGGCCCGGGGCGGTCGCCCAGTTCAGCGATCGCATTTTCTACTGCCGTGAGGATCTCACGTTGCAGCTCGGGCCAGGGCCCGGGGACGTCGAGAGCGCCGTAGTGCTTGCGAAGCTGTTCGGCAGACATATCGATCAAGTCCGCCCAGAGCATGTGCAACGGGGCCAGCAGGCGCCGGCGCACGTCTATGGTTTCAGGCTGGACACCGAGGCCGTGCACAGCCCCAGCCAGGGCGTTCTCGATCGGGCCGAGGATCCGGTCCAGGTCCGGGACCTCTTCGACGATGGCGAGGAGGCGGTCAGGACGATTCTCATGCCGAGCGGCGGCAAGTTCATCGTCGATGTGGCGCAGGAAAACGACGATCTTCGCTAGAGCCTCGACCGACGACGCCATGTCGCCCCGTTCGCCCGGATGCTCACTGGCCACGTCTCACACCCCTCGGGCCCTTTCTATCAGCGCTCGCCGATCAGGCCGAGAGCGGCGGTGGCGGCTTGGCGAGCGTCCGTGTCCGCTCGTAGGCGTCCCCGGCGTTCGACTTCAGCCATCGAGCGCAGCTCCTCGGCCCGAGTGGTGGCGGCCAGGATGGTCTCGACAGAGCGCTCCAGTTCGGCCGCCATAGCCACCTCGAACCGCTGGCGCACGGCGTCGAGGCGTTGGGTGAGGTCCCAGCGGGCCCGGCCCGCGTGCTTGTCGAACTCGGCTACCAGGTCCCGCCGGGCCCGCTGGAGGAGGCGGCGGCGCACTATGGCGGGCGGCAACAGCCGGCGCAAAAGCCGGTCCATGCTCTCGGTGGACGAGCCCACGTGCAAGAAGAGGTAGAAGTAGCGCTCGCGCTCCTCGGCCACCCGGGGCACCGCTAGTTGCGGCAGCTCCACCTGGAAGATGTCGGCAGCCGCGGCTCGCACCGCGTTGACACGCTCCTGGGTGCGGTCCCGGAACCGCTCGGCCAGCCGCCTCCACGACTCCTCAGCGTGCTCGGCTTCAGCCTGGCGGAACTGCTCGAAGCTGCCGCGCACGGCGCTCTCCACGGTCCGGCGCAACACGTCTTCCAGCTGGGAGACCGGGGTGGCGCGGGCCACCTCGACGAGCTGGCGGTCACACTTGGCAGGTTCTTGGGCGGCGAACTCGGCCAGCATCTTTTCGATCGTGGCGGCCAGGGTGGCGACGTCGCGCTGCAACAGGGTGCGTTCGTCCTCGAAGGCCTGGTGCTGGTCGGCCGCTGCCTCCCGCAACCTTGCCACCCGCTCGGCGAGCGAGGCGGCGTCGAGCTCGGCGATAGCAGCTTCTATCGCCAGCGAATCATCAAGCTCGTGGGCGAGACGGCCCAGCTCGGCGCGTGCCGTCTGGAGACGGGCTTGGACCAGGTCGAGCTCGACGAACCGGGCGAACTCCTCCGAAAAGGCGGCGAAATCCCCGCCCTCGTTTTCATCGGGGACTTGTCCGGCCAGGCGCGCCCCGAGGGCCGCTCGGGCGCTCACGCACCAGAGCCTCTCCTTATGGCCCAGCTCGGCCGCCACTGCATTTGTCACGAAGCGGGCCACCTCGTCACGCTCCGAAGCCGTCAGGTGGTCCACTCGGTTGAGGACGAAGAACGTGGGCGCTTGGCGCTCGGAGAGCGCGGCTAGGAGCTTGTGCTCTTCTTCAGAGAGAGGGGCGTCCGCTGACAGCACGAGGATGGCCCCGTCGGCCTCCAGGAAGGCGCGCGCCGCCGCCTCGTCGTGGCGGAACACCGAGCCGATGCCGGGGGTATCCACGAGCACCACGCCAGGGCGCAACAGCTCGACGGGCGCCCGCACCTCGACCCGGGCCACCTGGCGCTCGTTGGCAGGGTTACGGGACTCCGTGACGTAATCGGCCAGGTCTTCTAGCCCGATTTCCTGGGTGCTGCCGTCCAGGCGCACGACGGTGGCCCCCGGCGTCCCGTAGCCAACCTCGGTCGCGACGGCCGTGAGGGGCAGGACGCCCGTGGGCATCAGTTCGAGGCCGAGCATGGCGTTGATGAGCGTGGACTTCCCGCGCTTGAACTCGCCCAGCACCGAGACGTTGAAGCGGCGCCGGGCAAGGCGCTCTGCCAAACGCTCGGCGCGAACTCCCAGCTCCTGCCGGTTGGCCGCCACTGTCGCAAGGTCGCCCGCCGCCCTCGCTAGCTTGTCCAGGTCGTTCTCCATCGGGCACCTCCTACCATGCTGACGCACTAGGTAGGAGCCATCGTCCCTGGCTAGGGCGGTCTTGGCGAGCTCCATCGCCTTGTAGCCAGGCTACCAGGCGAGAAGTCTGCTGGGCCTGGTAGACCGGAACAGCAGAAGGAAGAGCTACGTCGGCGTCGCGGTGACTGGGAGTGGGCGGTTGCCGGGGCTGTTCGCCGGTCCGTTCGTGGCCTTGGTCGGTTAGCTTCGTCGCGGAGACGCTTGGTCGTGGCTCGTCTGCAGGTACCGTCGCCGAGCCGAGATGTCTCGCTGGCGGAGTTGCTGAGCGATACTGGCGTCGTAGTTACCGTGTCGCAGCCAGGAGTAACCGCATGGTCAACCATGACCGACGAAGCAAGTTGTTGGATTCCTACGAGAACGCCGCGGTGATCGTGGCGGGAATAGATGCTGGGGACCTCGGCCAGCCGACACCATGCCGCAAGTATGACGTGGCTGGTCTGGTCGACCACATCGTCGAAGCGGGCCACCGGGCGGCCGCTCTTGGCCGGGGCCAGGCACCCCCACCCGGAGACGGTTCCCCCCACGTGGAGCTGTCCGACGCGCCCGGTCAGCTACGCCACGCTGCCGAGGACGCGGCGCAGGCATGGGACGACGACTCCAGGTTGTCATCGAAGTTCACCATGCCGTGGGGTGAGGAGTACACGGGGGCCACCCTGGTCGACATGTACCTAGCAGAGCTGGCCGCCCACGCATGGGATCTGGCCCGGGCCACCGGACAGATCGACGAGTTGGACCCCTCCGTCGCCGTAACGGCACTAGAGGGGGCACGGGCCATGATCAAACCCGAATACCGCGACATGGTGGAACCAGGATCTCCGTTCGGAGAGGAGGTGCCACCTCCCCCGGGCGCCGACGACTGGGAACGCCTCGCCGCCTTCATGGGACGCGACCCGCGAGCACCGCTGGGCCAGTAGGGGTGAGAAGGGCGGGGCGTCCCACAGCCCTTGGGCCCCCCGGGTTGCACTAGGCCGGGAATGCGTTCCGCATATCAGCCACCCACGCCGGGTTTTGAGCAGTGGTTGATCAAGCTCGACGGCGTGAGCGCCACGGGTATGGACGGCCACGGTGAGGGCCTAGGTGAGAGCGCCCCCTATGGTCGGACCGAGTACGCCTACAGCCTCATGGCTCACGCCGCCGGCATCGAGATGACCCCCTGTCTGTTGCTCGCCGAAGGGCCACGCCGTCATTTCATGACTCGTCGGTTTGACCGCGGGCCGGCCGGCGAACGCCATCATGTGATCTCTCTCTGTGCACTGGCGCACCTCGACTTCAACATGACCGGGGCCCACAGCTATGACCAGTACCTGCAAAGCGTCAAAGCGCTCAGGCTGGGCGGCGAGGACCTGCAGCAGGCGTACCGACGAATGGTGTTCAATGTCATGGCGGTCAACCACGAAGACCACACCAAGAACTTCGCTTTCCTGCGACGCCAGGGCGGCGGGTGGGAATTGGCACCGGCCTTCGACGTCACCCACGCCTTCAGCTCGAACAGTTCCTGGGCTCGTCGCCATCTCATGGCCGTCAATGGGAAGTTCGACGGTATTGGCGTTGCAGATCTCCATGCTGTGGGCGAAAGGAACGACATCGCGGGGTACAGGAAAGTGGTCCGCGAGGTGCGTGACGCGGTTGATAAGTGGCACGACTGGGCTGTTGCCGCAGAGTTGGGCGATGACGTTATCGAGCGAGTGGAGACGGACATGCAACGGTTCCGCCCGCTCTGACAGCGGTTGGTGACCTCACACCGGTGTTGCGACGCGGCCCGCGGCGGAGCCTGCGGTAGTTTCGGGGGCGTAGATCGACCCTCGCCGTCCCCGGCCCCGCCTGAGCAAGCCTCGTCTTCGCTACACCTCCGGTCTCGCCTGGCGGTGGTGGTGGGCCGCGGCGCCGGCGCTCTTTCCCGGGCCGCTGGGCGCGGGTCGGGTTCGGTCATCGGCGGGCACGCCATCCTCGCCATCGACCCCGCCGCGCTTGGCGTGTTGGCCGGCGGCCGCCAGGTCGTGCTGGTCTCGGGCACCAATGGCAAGACGACCACTACCAAGCTCCTGGCCGCGGGCCTGGCCGCACCCGATGGCGGGCGTCGCCCGGTGGTCACCAACCTGCTGGGCGCCAACATGCCCGCGGGCCTGGCTGCTGCATTGGCCGCCGGGCCGGCCGGGGCACCCGCCGTACTGGAGGTGGACGAGGCGTGGTTGGGCCGGGTGGCGGCGCAGGTCCGGCCGTCGGTGCTCGTGTTGCTCAACCTGAGCCGCGACCAGCTCGACCGCAACAACGAGGTCCGCCACGTCGCCCAGCGTTGGCGCCAGGCGTGCCTGGAGGCCACTGGGGCTGTGGTCGTGGCCAACTCCGACGACCCCCTGGTGGCATGGGCGGCGGGCAAGGCGGCAAGAGTCATATGGGTCGGCGCCGGCCTGCGCTGGCGCAACGATGCCACCGGGTGCCCCGACTGCGGCGGGACGGTCCTTTTCAGTGAAGGCACCGATGACTGGAGCTGCCAGAAATGCGGCTTTTCCCGCCCCCAGCCCGATATCTGGTTGGCCACGGGCACCGCCGGGGCCCGGGCCGAGTTCGCCGCCGGTGAGAGCCACCCGCTGCAGCTCCGCTTGCCCGGTCGTTGCAACCAGGCCAACGCCGTCATGGCCATGGCCGGCGTCCTGGGCGCGGGAGGAACGCCAGGTCCCGCTCTCGCCGCCATGGCCGCAGTGGCAGAGGTGGCCGGCCGCTACGCCACCTTCGACCTGGTCGGGGTGAGGGCCCGGCTCCTGCTGGCCAAAAACCCGGCCGGTTGGGCGGAGGTCTTCGACATGCTGGCACCCGCCCCTACGCCGGTCGTCATCGCCATCAATGCCCGCACGGCCGACGGGCATGACCCTTCCTGGCTGTGGGACGTGCCCTTCGAGGCCCTACGGGGGCGCCCGGCCATAGCCACCGGGGAGAGGGGCCTCGACCTGGCGGTGAGGCTCCACTACGCCCAGGTCGACCACGAGCTGGTCCCGGACCTGGTCGAAGCCGTCCAGGCTGCGGGCAAGCGTGGTCGCGCGGAGGGCACCGGCACCGGCACCGGCACTGGCACCGGCCACGTCCAGGTCGACGTGGTGGCCAATTACACGTCGTTCCACCAGCTGCTGGCCCGGCTGGGCCGGGCGCCGGGAACGCCGGGAGCGGCGAGGGCGGGGGAGGCGGCGAGGGCGGGGGAGGCGGCGACGCCGGGAGCGCCGACGGCCGGCCGGGGGGTCGGACTTTGAGCGTCCTGATCGCCCTCGTCTACCCGGAACTGCTGGGGACCTACGGCGACAGTGGCAACGCCACCATCCTGTCTCAGCGCCTGCGCTGGCGGGGCCATGACACCGAGCTCGTCACCGTCTCGGCCGCCGACAGCGTCCCCGCCAGCTGCGACATTTACGTGATCGGAGGAGGCGAGGACCTGCCCCAGGGCCTGGCGGCGGCCAAGTTGAACGAGAGCCGGGCCCTGCACAGGGCCGTGGACAATGGTGCCGTGGTCCTGGCCGTATGCGCTGGGTTCCAGATCATGGGCGAGAGGTTCGTGGGCCCGGACGGCCGGGCGGGCGAGGGGCTCGGGTTGCTGGACTGCGTGACGGCATCGACATCTGCCCCCCGGGCCATCGGCGAGGTGCTCGTCGAGCCCTCTCGGGAATGGCAGGGCCGTGGCCTGGGCGTGCTCACCGGCTTCGAAAACCACGGTGCGGTCACCGAGCTCGGCCCTGGCGCGCGTCCCGTGGGCGAGGTCAGGCTGGGCACCGGCAACAAGGACGGCACTGTTGAGGGCGCGGTGGCGGGCCGCATCTGGGCCACTTACCTGCACGGGCCGGTGCTGGCCCGTAACCCCCGCCTGGCCGACCTTCTCCTGTCCTGGGTGGTCGGCCCGCTCGCCCCGCTCGAGGACTCCGAGCCGGACGCCCTCCACGCCGAACGGGCGGCCCGGTCCTTCGGCGAGCGCAACCGCGACGACCACAGTGGGACTAGGCACAGTGGGACTAGGCACAGTGGGAAGGCGCACAGCGGGAAAGCGCACGGTGGGAAGTGGCACGGTGGGAAGTGGCACGGTGGGAAGTGGCACGGCGGGAAGTGGCACGGCGGGGAAGGGCTGGCCGGATGGCTACGGCGTTCCTGACCGACCGCTACGAACTGACCATGGTGGAGGCGGCTTTGCGCAGCGGGCGGGCGTCGTGCCCCGCCACCTTCGAGCTGTTCACCCGCCGCCTCCCCGACCGCCGCCCGTGGGGCGTATTCGCCGGCCTGAGCCGCCTGACCGAGGCGATCGAGGACTTCCGTTTCGGGCCGGCGGAGCTGGACTGGCTCAGCGACAACGACGTCGTGAGCGACAGAACTCTGGACTGGCTCTCCACCTACCGCTTCGGCGGCCAGGTTGACGCTTACCGGGAAGGGGAGCTTTACGCCGCCGGGTCGCCCGTGCTCACGGTCGAGGGAACTTTCGCCGAGGCGGTCGTGCTGGAGACGATCGCCCTCAGCATCTTGAACTTCGACTCCGCCGTGGCCGCCGCCGCCAGCCTGATCTCCTGCGCCGCGGGCGACCGGCCCGTGATCGAAATGGGCAGCCGGCGGGCCGAGCCCATGGCGGCCGTGGCCGCGGCCCGGGCCGCTTACCTGGCCGGGTTCGCCAGTACCTCCAACCTGGAAGCCGGGCGGCGCTACGGCGTGCCCACGGCCGGCACCGCCTCGCACGCCTTCGTGCTCGCTTACCCGAGCGAAAAGGAGGCCTTCGCGGCGCAGGTCGCCGCCTGGGGACCGGGCACGACGCTGCTGGTCGACACCTTTGACATAGCCCAGGGGATCCGCAATGCCGTCGAAGTGGCGGGGCCGGAGCTGGGCGGTGTCCGCATCGACTCGGGGGATCTGGGCCGGGAGGCGGCCCGCGCCCGGGCCTTGCTCGACGAGCTCGGTGCCACCCGGACGAGGCTGGTCGTAACCGGGGACCTGGACGCTCACACCATCGCCGCCCTGGGCGGCGCTCCTGTAGATAGCTACGGGGTCGGGGCCAACGTGGTGACCGGGATGGGGGCGCCGACGGCTGGGTTCGTCTACAAGCTGGTCGCCATAGGCGACCCCGGCGACGCGCCCGGCACGCCTCAGCGCCCGGTGGCCAAACGCTCGGCCGGCAAGGCCTCCTTCGGTGGGCGCAAATGGGCCTGGAGGGCCCTGTTGGACGAATGCCCCCGCCGGCTCGGCCCCGGCGCCCCGTCGGCTGACGGGCCCGTTTGGGCCGACATCGTCACGACCTCCCCGCAGTCTCCCGAGGCCGGGGCGCGCCCGTTGGAGGTGAGGGCCATAGACGCCGGCGAGGTGGTGCACCGGCCGGCGCTGGCCGAGGTGCGGACTTTCCACGCCGAGGTGAGGGACGCCATCGGGCCGAATGGCCCCCTGGTGCTGGACCGGCGCTAGCGGCCGGGTTTAGGCCGCTCTTATGTTCGGTAGTCACTGAGCGCAGTACCTTGGAGTTAATGAAGCACATAGCAAGGCGCGCCCGGTACGGCGTGCCCGCAGTGGCGGTCTTGGCGGTGGGAGCGGCGGCGTTGGTGCCGACTTTGAGCGGGGCGTCCGCCCCCCCGGACGTGGCCTCCCAATCGGCGGCGCAGTTGTTGGCGGAAATAGCCGAGGCGCAACCTCCCCAACTGAGCGGCAGCCTCACCTGGACGGCGAACCTGGGCTTGTCCGACCTGTCCACGCTCGAGGGCGCCGCCGGCCAGTCCACGGGCGGGAGCGGCCCGGGGACCAGCGGGTTCGACCCGTTGACGCTGCTGTCGGGCAGCTATGAGATCGACGTGTGGCTCGACGGGGCCAAGGCCGAGCACCTGGCCCTGGACCTGCCCTCAGCCGAGGAGGTCGACCTGGTCCGCAACGGCGCCGAGGCCTGGCTCTGGGACAGTTCTACCAACACTGCGACCCACCTCGTGGGAGCGCAGGCCGCCGGGGCCGCGCCCACCGCCCCGCCTTCGGCGCCGGCCGGCCCGGCGTTGACGCCCCAGCAGCTGGCCTCCCGCTTTCTCAGCCACGTGAGCGCCAACACCTCTGTCACGACGGGCGACGCGCTGTACGTCGCCGGCCAACCCGCATACCAGTTGATCGTGGCGCCGAAGTCGGCTCCCGGTAGCACGGTCGACCACATCGAGATCGACGTCGGGGCGTCGGGCGCCCTTCTCGGCGTGCCGCTGCAAGTGGCCATCTACGCCCAGGGCCAGGTGGCCGCCGCGCTCCAGCTGGGCTTCACCGGGGCACTGCACCTGGGGACGCCTCCCGCGGCCGAGCTCAACTTCACCCCACCCCCCGGGGCGAAGGTCGTCACCCACACCTTGACGGCCAACGGTGGCGGCTGGTTCTCCGGCCAGCCGGGCGCGACCGGAGAGGTGAGCGACCTCCACAAGACGGGGACGGGGTGGGCCACGGTCGTCACCGGGTCTTCGAGCGAGCTCGTAGACCAGGCCCAACAGGGGTTGCTCTCGGAGGGTACGACGGCGGTGCAGTTCGGCGGCCGGGACGGCCGCCTGTTCAGCACCGACCTGCTCAACGTGCTCCTAATGCCCGACGGCCAGTTCTTCGCCGGCCTGGTGACCCCGGCAGTCCTGGAGGCAGCCGCCTCCTCCACCACCTCCTGAGCCGTCCCAGCACCCCGGGCGAAGTGGTCCTCCCCACCCCCGCGCTGGCCATAGAGACCCGGGGCCTGTCCAAGCTCTTTGGCGGCGTGCCGGCGGTCGACGGCATCGACCTGGCGGTACCGGTCGGCGCCACTTATGGCTTCCTCGGCCCCAACGGTTCGGGCAAGACGACGACGATCCGGGTCCTGCTCGGCCTTTTGAGCCCCACCGCCGGGAGCTGGGCACTGTTGGGCGAGGCGATGCCGGAGCGGGGCATGGCTACCCTGCCCCGGGTCGGAGCTCTGGTCGAGGGCCCTGCCTTCTACCCGTGGCTCTCCGGGCACGACAACCTCGCCCGCATCGACGCCATGGGCCCGGACGGCCAGTCCTCTACCCGGGAGGCCAGGATCGGCGAGGCTCTGGCCCGGGTCGGCCTTGGCGCCGCCGCCAAGAAGAAGTACAAGGCCTATTCGCTGGGCATGCGCCAGCGCCTGGGCCTGGCGTCGGCGCTGTTGCGGCCCCGCCAGCTGCTGGTCCTGGACGAGCCAACCAACGGGATGGACCCGCAGGGGACCCGCGAGATACGCCACCTCATCCGCCAGCTGGGCGAGGAGGGTTCGACGGTCTTCGTTTCATCGCACCTTTTGTCCGAGATCGAGCAGGTGTGCAGCCACGTCGGTGTCATGCACCGCGGCAAGTTGTTGATGCAGGGGATGCTCGAGGAGCTCCGGGCCAGCGCGGTGCCCAAGCTCCGGGTCGAGGTCGACGACCCCGCCCGGGCCGGGGAGCTGCTCGCCCGCTTGGGGATGGCCGATGTCGCCCGGGAGGGCAACCAGGTGGTGGGCTCGCTCAACGGGCTGGCGCCGGAAGACTGTTGCCGCCACCTGGTCGAGGCCGGCATCGGCGTGCGCATGCTCATCCGGGAGCAGCGTTCGCTGGAGGACGCATTCGTGGCATTGACGGGTGAAGGTTTCAATGTGGCTGGTTGAGGCGCGCACCGTTTTCGGGCGGGCCCGGGTGAGGGTACTGCTGGGGGCCCTGGCCGCCGTGCCCATCCTGCTGGCGGTGGCGGTCTACCTTTCGGGCGGACCGGGGGCGGGCAACGGTCCGGCGTTCCTGGACCGTGCATCGCACAATGGGGTGTTCACAGCGCTGGCCGGGCTGGCGGTGACCATGCCGTTTTTCATCCCGCTGTCGGTGGCCGTGGTGGCGGGCGACGCCATCGCCGGCGAAGCCAGCCTCGGGACGCTGCGCTACCTGCTGGTCCGCCCGGCCGGACGGGCACGGTTGCTCCTGGCCAAGGGCATCGTCGTCGCCCTCTTCTGCGTGGTGGCGGCGCTAGTCGTGGTGGTGGCGGGCCTGGCGATCGGCTTTGCCCTGTTCCCCCACGGGGCGGTCGTCACCCTGTCGGGCACGACGGTGCCGCTGGTGGACGGCGTGGGCCGGAGCCTGCTCGCCGCCGCCGTGGTCGGTGCGTCCATGTTCGGGCTGGCATCGGTAGGGCTGTTCATTTCGACGTTGACCGACGCGCCCATCGCCGCCATGGCCGTCACCGTCGCCGTCGTGATCGTCTCGGCCATTGTGGACGGGGTGTCGGAGGTGTCGTTCCTGCACCCGTGGATGCTGACGAACTACTGGACGGCGTTCACCGACCTGGCGCGCGCCCCGGTGAGGTGGCACGCAATTTGGAAAGACCTGGTGCTGCAGGCCGGCTATGTAGTGGTCTTCGGTTCGGCGGCCTGGGCGCGCATGACGTCGCGGGACGTGATGGCCTGACCGGTCGGAGCCTTAGGTCCGTTCCCAGAGCTTGATACCGCCGAGGATGCCGGCCGTGTTGTCGGCCAGGCTCACGTCAGGCGGCAGGTCTATCGTGACGCGCTTGGAGTTGCCCCCGCCGATGTAGCAGTGGTCGTAGAAGACGAGGGCTTTCAAGATGGCCAGGGTGTGGGCGACACGGGCGTTCCACTTCTTGTTGCCCACCTTCTCGCGCACAGCCTCGCCCAGGACCTCGTTGTAGGTGCGGGCGTCTTTGCCGAGGGGGTGCTGGGCCAGCTCCAGGTGCGGCGCCAGTTTGCCCTCCCAGAACAGCGCCGTGCCCACCCCGGTGCCCAGCGTGATCACGAGCTCGAGGCCCTGGCCCTTGACCAGGGCGGCACCCTGGACGTCGGCGTCGTTGGCGGCCCGGCACGGCTTGCCCAGGGCGGCGGCGAGGGCGGACTGAAGGTCGAAGTCCTTCCACGCCTCCACCAGGTCGGCGGACGGCTTGCCCTCGGGACCGGTGGGGGAGATGAAGTGGGGCGCCGACAGGATGCGGCCGGCGCGCATCATGCCCGGGAACCCGGCCGATATGCGCTGGAAGGTCGGCAGTCCCGTGGTCAGCCCGGCCAGGGTGGCGACGAGCTGCTCGGGCCGCAACGGGTAGGGCGTGGGTGTACGTACAGGCTCATGGAGCAGTTCGCCATGGCTGGACAGCACCGAGGCCTTGAGGCCGGTCCCCCCGATGTCGAACGAGAGGGTCCTGGGCAGCCCCGGGCGCCGGCCGGTCCGGACGGCGGTCGCCAGTGGCGAGCGGGGGCTCTCGGCCACCGGGGTGCGGGCCCGGGTGGCGCCTCGGGCCGAAGGGGTGGGCATGGCGGTCAGGATAGTCGGCCACCTAGGCCGTTGCTCCGGCAAGGGGCGGGGCAGCTCCCCAAACTTATTAGGCCATGACGTATAGGTATAGGTTGGTGCGATGTCTACGGGAGCTGAGGGAAGTTCTGGCGCGCCGCTGGCCGGCTCGTCGGTGGCCGAATCGTCGGTGGCCGGCTCGTCGCTGGCGGCAGTGGGCCCCGGTCCTGAGCCGCGTGGCCTTGCCTCTCTGAGCGCTCTGGACCGGCAACAGGCGGACGCTTTCGGCTCGCTGTACGCCGACCGTGCCCCGGCCCCGGTGGCCGTGGTCATCGCCGCCTACAACGAGGAGAGCAGCGTGGGCACGGTGGTGGGGGCGGTCCCGGCGCAGCTGTGCGGCCTGCCCACCGAGGCCATTGTGGTGGTCGACGGGTCGTCGGACAAGACGGCGCAGATGGCGTCGGCCGCCGGCGCCCTCGTGTGCGACGTCCCCACCAACCGGGGCCAGGGTGCCGCCCTGCGGCTTGGGTACCTGCTGGCGCGCCAGCGCGGGGCCCGCTTTATCCTCACCAGCGACGCCGACGGCCAGTACCTGAGCGACGACATGGAGCGAGTGTTGTCGCCCCTCGTAAACGACGAGGCGGACTTCGTCTCGGGTTCACGGCGGCTCGGTTCCACCACGAGCAACGACTCCGTGCGCAACCTTGGTGTCGTGCTCTTCGCCGGGCTGATCAGCGTGCTGGTGGGCCAGAAGGTCACCGACCCGTCGTGCGGGATCCGGGCCATGAAAGCCGACGTGACCGCGCAAGTGGTGCTGGACCAGCCTCAGTACCAGGCGTCGGAGCTACTTATCGGCACCGTCATGGCGGGCTACCGCTACAAGGAAGTACCTATTGCCATGAAGGCCCGGCGGCACGGAAAGACCAAGAAGGGCGGGAACCTGCTCTATGGGGCGAGGTTTTGCTCCGTCGTGATCGGCACCTGGTCGCGCGAGCGACGCCGGTCGACGAAGACGAAGCGGTCGTAGGCCAGGTACTTGAGGCCCGACAGCACGACCACCGAAAACAGGTAGCTCAGCGTCACCAGGACGTCCCTGGTCGTATGGGCGGAGTGGTTTGCAGCCATGGCCGTCAGTTTGGTGACGGCGGACGAAGCGACCAGGCTGATCAGCGACACGACCACGTACAGGGTCGTCTCCCGGCTGATGCCTTCGCGGCCCCGCTTCTGCCAGGCCCAGCGCCGGTTGAGGATCCAGTTGGGTATGGCCCCGGCGAAGAAGGCGATGACCGAGCACGTGATGGCGCCCAGGCCGATCCAGGCGATGCAGATGTAATAGGTCACCCCGCTCGTCACGAAGGCGAGGATCGACCCGGCGCCGTAGCGCCACACCTTCAGCAGCAACGGTGTGCGCCAGCGGCCTAGCCAATGACCGTCGACCAACCAGTGCAAGGGGGTGCGGGGCCGGTCCACGTGGACTGGTGCCTCGCGCTCTTCGGGCGAAGCCTGGCTAGGATCCTTCGGCGTGCCCGACTGGTCGATGTCCACGGAAGCAGACACATTGTCCCCAGCTTCGAACGCAGACGGGGCGGGCGTCATGAAAGGACTGACTCGAGCGATAAGGAAAGGTTAGTCGCGCTCGTTGGCTTCACGTGTAAAGGATAGGCGCGGCCCCGAGGCGGCGACTTCATCCATGGCCAGCGCGGAGATCGACGGAGGCCGGCGGAGCTTGGCGCCGGCGTCGGGATGGTGGGCGCTCGGCTGGTTGTTGCCCCTCGTCGTCCAGGTCGTCCATACCGTGGCTGTCGCCCCCACCTACCACGTGGGCTCCTTCGACGACGACGGCAACTACCTCATGGCGGCGCACGTCCTGGCTTCGGGTGGAGGGCTTACGTCCCTGATGCCGAGCGGGGCGACCGTCGTGGCCAATTATCTCCCCGGGTACCCACTGTTGCTCGTCCCGATCATCTGGGCCTGGGGTTCGGCCCTGGGCCCGCTCCGGTTGTTCTCGACCCTGTGCACGTGCGCCCTGTACCCGTTGCTCTGGGCCTGGACGGGCCGCCGGGGGGTAAAGCCGGGCTCGCGGACGGCCGTCCTGTTCCTACTGGCGATCAATACCGTCCTCGCCACTTATTCGACCATGGTGATGGCCGAGGCCCCCTTCGTCTTGGTGCTCCTGCTCGCCCTGCTGGCCCTGGACCAATGGGAACGCCGGCCGGGCTGGCGCTGGGCCACCGTCGAGATCGTCCTGTTGGCCTTTCTCGTCTGGTTGAAAGAGGCCGGTATCGGCCTCGCCGTCGGACTGGTCTTGTACGAACTGTGGCGGCGGCGGTGGCGCCGGGCGGTGGTGGTGGGCGGCGGGGTCGGCGCCCTGCTGTTGCCCGGGCTGGTCGCCCGGCTGATGACGGGGTCGGCGGCGGTGGGCGCCCGGTACGCGGGCGAGATCTCCGACGCGGGCAATGGTGGTCTCGCCCACCTGCCGCACGTGGCGACGTCGGCCACATGGGCTTACCTCAGCAGCGTCCTGCGCCAGTCCGTGCTGCCGACGGGGCGGCCCTTGCCCTCGACTGGCCCGGTCCACGTCCTGCTGACGTTGGTGGGCTGGACTGTGCCCGTCCTGTGCGTGGTGGGCGCCGTGGCCTGGTACCGGCGCCATCCCTGGGGCGATTCGTGGATGGTCTGGGCCTACTTCGCCGAGACCCTCGCCTACACATTCACCAACCAGCGCCGGGTGATCCTGGTCCTGCCGGTCGTGGTGCTGTGGTATGTCGTCGGGGCGTGCGCTACCGGCCGGGCGTTGCTGGCGCTAGGAGGTCGCGGCGTCGGCCGGGCGGCGGTGGCCCTCTCGGTGGTCGTCGCCGTGCTGGCCGCCGGTGTGCCCACGGCGTTCGGCTTCACCCAGGACTACCTCTACGGGGAAGGCCGGCAGAGCTCCGAGTTCGCCCATTCGCCGGCGATGGCGCTGCTGAAGGCGCTGGGGACGCCGAGCTCGGTCGTGGAGACGGACTACCGGGGCAGCGTGGCCTACTTCACCGGTCATCGCACGGCGTGGACGGCGTTCACCGCCACCACGCCTTTCGGCCCCTTTGGCGCCAACGACAGGTGTTCGCTGCCGGCGGTGAAGAGCGCCCTGGCCGGCGACGACGCCAGGTTCCTCACGATCGGTGACTTCAACCTCCCCTGGGAGGTGGACAGCCCCTGCCTGCTGCACCTGGCCACCGGCCCGGCGCCCGCGATCGGCGCCGTGCGGCTGCTTTCGATGAGCCTTGACCAGACGTCGGTCTTCGAGTTCGTGGGCCCGGGCACGTCCCAGCCGGGCTTGTCCGACCACACTGCTACGGCTCCGACCTCGCCTTCGCAGACGGTGGGGCTGGCACCCGACGGCCAGGGCGACAACGGCGCCGTCGCCTACCGGGCACCGGCCCAGGCGGGCCAGGCGGACTTCCAGTGGACGTGGCCGGCCCCGGTCAGCTTGGTCCAGGTCAGCGTGGGACTGGTGAGGAGCACGGCACCGGTAAAGGCGGTCACGGTCGCCATCGAGCTGCCGGGGGGCAGCTGGGAAACGATCGCTTCCGCTGCCGGGGGTGTCGGCGGCGGGGCCCGTACGCCCTACCTGCTGTCCTCGGTGGCCGCCGGACGGCGGGCGGTGGCCATCCGGGTCTCGGCGCAGACCTCGGGCACGGCCGAGGTGTCCGAGGTAGCCGCCATCGGCCCCTGATGGGGACGGCGGGCGGGGATGTCTAGCTGCCCGGGAGCACCACCGGCTTGACGGCCAGGGGGTCGCGCTGTCCTGCGGTCAACGCCTCTTCCACCTGGGCCAGGCTGTAGTGGCCGGTCACCAGGTCGTCCAACGGGACGGTACCGGCGGAGGCCATGGCCACGGCGGTGGGGTAGGTGTTGGCGTAACGGAAAGTCCCGGTCAGCTCGATCTCGCGCCACTGGACCAGGGCCAGGGGCAGGCGCGGGTGGCTCTCGGCGGACATGCCGACGACGACGGCCCGGGCCCCGCCCCGCAACGCCCTGATCCCGGTCTCGAGCGCCTGCATGGAGCCGGAGCACTCGATGAGCACATCGGCCCCCATGTCCGCCAGGCTGTCGCCGTCCTTCAGGGCGTCGACGACGGCCGTGGCCCCCATCTTGGTGGCCGACGGTAGGCGCACGGCCTGGGTGTCGGTCACCACCACCTCCTGGGCCCCGGCGGCGCGGGCCACGGCGGCGACGACGAGCCCGATGGGCCCGACCCCTGTCACGAGGACGCGGTCGCCGACGGCGATATGGGCCTTCCAGGTCGACCAGATACCCACCGAGAGCGGCTCCAGCAGTGCCCCGGCGTCGTCGGAGACGTGGTCCGGTAGGACGTAACAGAAATCCTCTTCGTGCACGACGTAGCGGGCGAAGGCCCCGTCCACCGGCGGCGTGGCGAAGAACCGAATGTGAGGGCACAGGTTGTACTGGCCGTGGCGGCAGGCGCGGCACCTCCCGCAGGGGATCCCCGGCTCCATGGCGATGCGGTCGCCCACCTTCAGCCGGTCCGCCCCCGGCCCCAGCGCCCTCACCACGCCGGAGGCTTCGTGCCCCAGTACCAGGGGACCGTCGACCGCCAGCTCGCCGATGCGGCCCTCGGTAAACCAGTGCACGTCTGAGCCGCACACTCCCACCGCGCTGACCTCGACGAGCACCTGTCCCGGGCCGGGGACAGGTACCGGGCGTTCCTCGAGCTCGATCAGGCCGGGACGCACCATTACAGACACCGGAGCTGTTGCCATAGGGCCTACCGTAGTCCCGTGGCCAACCAACGCGCCCCGGGATGGTACAGCGACCCCGGGACGCCCGGGCGCTGGCGGTGGTGGGACGGGCGGACCTGGACGGAGCACGCCACGGGGGCCTCCCCCCCGGATGATGGCGCCCCCCCGGACGGTGCCGCCGCCGCCCTGGAGGATGGCGGCGACCTGGGTCTCGGGGACGCCACGCTCGGGGACGCCACGCTCTGGGGCCCGGCCGCCGGCGGTGCCGCCTACGGGGCGGCCCCTACCGCTACTGGCCCCATCGGCACTGGCCCCATCGGCACTGGCCCCATCGGCACTGGCCCCATCGGCACTGGCCCCACCCCCGGCCAGGTGCCGGGCGGGGCGGCGGTCCGAGACAACGCTCCGGCGGGAGCGCCGGGGCGGCGCAGCGGGGCCCGGAGGGCACGTGAAGGCGGCCCCAACGTGTTCGCCCGGCGCTGGGCGGTGCTGGTGGCGGTGGTCGCCTTGGTGGTGATCATCCTGGTGGTGGTCCTGCGTGGCCATCCCCCCGCCCTGTACTGGCAGGGAGAACCGTTCGGCGACGGCTCGACGGTCCTGGGCGCAGGCCAACAATCGATGCAGGCGTTCGCCAAGGCCGACGAAGGGGTGGTGTCCTCGGAAAGCCGTTGCTACTTCAGCCTGCCCACTACGGCCGCTCACGATGTTGCTCCCTACCTGCGCTGCGGCCCCGTCCTGCTCCCATGGTCCTCGCCCTCGGGCCCATGGCTCACTTACAAACTGTCGGCGTCGCGCCCGACCAGTTCGGGGGTCGAGCTGGCGGTGGCGCTCGCCCCCTCGCCCGCCAGCACCGTGGCTCTGTACCCGGGCGAGGTGCTGCGCCGCCCGGACGGGGTGGCCTCGCCTCAGGGGGACGCCGGCCTGGCCGTACCGGCCGTCCCCCGCCAGCCTGCAGGTTGGGCCGCGGGCCTGAGCAACCCGCCCGCTGACCTGCGCCCGGCCCCGGCAGCCGACTTGATCGGGGACTGGGGCCAGTCCTACCGGCTGGTGGCCTTCGGGGAGCTGGACCTCATCCGCTCGAGCCTCGACCCGGGCGCCCTGCGGGTGGCGTACGACCCGCCTGGCAGCGCCTGGTCGACGGGTGCCGGGTCGACGGGTGCCGGGTCGACGGGTGCCGGGTCGACGGGTAGCGGCCATTCGGGACTGCCCCTGGCCAAGCTCCTCCTGCCGCCCAAGGGCCAGGTCTTCGTGGCCGCGGAGCTGGCCGTGAGCCCCGGTGAGGATGCCGGGGCGGTGCCCGTCGGCGCGGTGGCCGCCGGCGCCGGAGCCGGCTCTGACCAGGCGGGAATGGAAGTGCTGGCCGGCACCGAGACAGCGGTACTGCCCGCGGCGGGGACCTCCCGTTCGGCCGACGTGACCATCGTGGCTTCGGTCCCTGCCGGCGCCCAACCGGTCCTGGTGATATCGGACAAGGGCCTGGAGCAGAGGGTGACGCTTTGGACGGGGGCGCTCGGGGCCGGTCCGAGCGTCCTGGCCCGGGCGGGGACGGACGAACCCCTGTCGGCCACCGGCTCGTTGCCTGGCGTGACGGTGCGCCTGAGCGATGCCTCCCTGGTCTGGTTCGCCGGCAGCGATGGCGGCACCGTGCCGGCGCAGCCCGACGAGGCCTACCTCCAGGTGCTGGCGACGGCCACGCCACTCGGGTCGTCGTTCCTGCCCGCCTCGGACTTCACCCTCGAACTACCGGGCGGGGAGGTGGCCCAGGCGCAGGCGCTGCCCGACGCCGACCGGGAGGCGATCGCCGTCGGGTTCCTCGTCCCGGCCTCGTTCAGCGTCGGGACCGTGGTGGTGTCTTCGGGTGGGCGGTCCTTCAGCGTGCCCGTGCATTTCCAGTAGTTCCTAGGAAGGTTGGCCCGTAGGCTGGCGGGCATGTCCGTCACCCGCCGCCCGCCTCAGGAACTGCGCGTCCTACTGCTGGAAAACGTCCATCCCGACGCCACCGCCTTGCTGTCCAAGGCGGGCTACCAGGTCGAGGCCCTGGACCGCGCCCTCGGGGAAGCCGAGCTGACCGAGCGCCTGGCGCACGTCGACGTGCTCGGCATCCGGAGCAACACCCACGTGAGCGCCGCCGCCCTCGAGGCGGCGCCGCACCTGCTGGCCATGGGCGCTTTTTGCATCGGCACCAACCAGATCGACCTCGGCGCCGCCAGCGCCCACGGGGTGGCCGTGTTCAACGCCCCCTTCTCCAACACGCGCAGCGTCGTCGAGCTGGTGATCGCGGAGATAATCGCGCTCCAGCGGGGCCTAACCGACAAGTCCCGCCAGATGCACGAGGGGATCTGGGACAAGTCGGCCAAGGGCAGCCACGAGGTCCGGGGGCGGCGCCTGGGCATCGTGGGCTACGGGAACATCGGCTCGCAACTGTCGGTGCTGGCCGAATCGCTCGGCATGGCGGTGTGGTTCTACGACACGGACGACAAACTGGCACTGGGCAATGCCAAACGCTGTGGCTCGATCGAAGAGCTTCTCGAGGCGGTCGACATCGTCACCCTGCACGTGGACGGCAGGGCCGACAACCGGGGGCTTTTCGGCGAGGCGGAGTTCGCCCGGATGGGACAGGGGAGCCTGTTCCTCAACCTTTCCCGCGGCTTCGTCGTGGACCACGGTGCCCTGCGGGCCCATATCGAGAGCGGGCACATCGCCGGGGCGGCAGTGGACGTGTTCCCGAACGAGCCCAAAGCCAAGGGCGAGCCGTTCGTCTCCGAGCTGCGGGGCCTGCCCAACGTCATCCTGACCCCTCATGTGGGCGGGAGCACCGAGGAGGCCCAGCAGGACATCGGCCGGTTCGTGGCCGGCAAGTTGCACGACTACCTCACGCTCGGCTCCACCTCGCTGTCGGTCAACCTGCCCAACCTGGTCCTGCCGCCCGACGCCCGGGAGTTCCGCCTGACCCACATCCATGCCAATGTGCCCGGGGTCCTGGCCACCGTCAACAGCCTGTTCGCCGACCACGGCATGAACATCGAGGGCCAGTACCTGGGTACCCGCGGCGACGTCGGCTACGTGATAACGGATACGCCGAGCGATTTCCCCTCGGACGTGCTCAGGGCGCTGGCCGACCTGCCGGCGACGACCCGGCTGCGAGTCCTCTGAACAGCCTGGCCACCCCCTGAACAGCCTGGCCACCCCCTGAACAAACAGGGCCCGGAACGCGCAAAAGCGCGGGAACGGGCTAAAGCGCAGGCCCCGGCGTGCCGATAACGCGCTAGTGGCGAATTTCATCGATGTAATTCGGCGCTGGGCCGGTTCTGGCGCGGCCTGGGTCGTAATGGTCCTGCTGCGCGGGGCCGTACTGGCGGTCCGCCTGGCGCTGGCACTGACGTCGGCCTTGTCCGGGCTGCTGGAGCACTGGAGCCAGCGGCTCGAGGTCCTCCTAGCCGCCTCCCGCCTTGCCGCGGCGCGCCGGGCCCGGGCGGCCGACCGCTGGCGGGCGGCATTCGAGGCGGCCCCCCTGGGCATGGCCAAGGTGAGCCTGGACGGGCGCCTGGAGGCCGTGAACCCGGCCTTCTGCGCCCTCCTGGGCGAGCCGGAGCGGGCCCTGCGGGGCCGGCGCCTCAGCGCCCTGGTGTACCCGGACGACTTGGAGGTGCTGGGACCGACCGGTACCCAGGGCGCGAAAGGGCAGGCCAAGGGAGAGGTGCGCCTGGTGTGCGCGGGGGGGCGGTTGTGCTGGTGCGAGCTGGCGTCCTCGGTGCTGCGCGATGCGCGCGGCCGGGCCGAGAACGTCCTCGTCAACGTGGTGGACATCACTAAGCACAAGCGTTCCCAGGCGGCGTTGCGAGACCTGGCCACCCGGGACCCCCTGTCGGGCCTGGCCAACCGCCGCTGGTTCGAGCTGCAACTGGCGCGGCACACCAGGGCCTGTGCCGAGGAGGGGCCGCGGGGGGCGCTGCTCGTCATGGACCTGGACAACTTCAAGGCGGTCAACGACACCCTCGGCCACCAAGCGGGGGACCGGCTCGTAATCGAGGTCGCCCTTACCCTGCGCCGGCACCTGCGCGACCGCGACCTGGTGGCCCGGGTGGGCGGGGACGAGTTCGCCATCGTCCTCAGCGACGGCGACGCCCGGGCGGCCGAGGCCGTGGCCCGCAAGCTCGTGCTGGCCGTTAGGGACGAGGTAACGACCGACCAGGCCGACGGCGGGGTCACGATGTCGGTGGGCGTGGCCGCCTTCGAGCTGCTCCCGACGTTGGGTACCCGGGAGGCCCTCAGGGAGGCCGACGCCGCCATGTACACGGTCAAGCGTTCGGGGCGCAACGGGTACGCGGTGGTGGGCGCCGCCGGCCCTCACCACGCCCGCCCCCGGCGCCCGGTGGCCGACCTTTCAGCCCGCCCGGTGGCGATGGCGGTCGCCCGCCTGGCCTAACCGGTGGCCCGGTGACCCTGGCCGGGGGCGCGTCCGAGCAGCAGGGAAGCCAGTTCGGCGGCGACCAGGACGGCGCTCGGGTCGCTCACGACCACCCTGTCCCAGTCCGCGCCCTCGGCGTCGAGGACGACCGCCGGGCGCCCGGCGCGTACGGCGGCGAACTCACGGCGCCCCTCGTGGCGCCGGCTGCCGATCACGAAAAGGCCCGGGCAGGCGAGGCCGGGCAGGCGCCATCGGGACAGGCTCGCCAGCGGTCGTTCTTCCACGTGGACCATGTGCAGGGCGCTGATGGGCAAGCGGAGCGAGCGTCGCCAGGCCGCGGCCGTCTCCAGAGCCGTCAAATGCACGACGACGTCGTTAAGGTCGACTGTGATGTGAGCCATGAGGTTCTGCTGTCCCGGCCCTCAACTCTAGGAGCGTTGTGCCGAATCCTCGCATTAGATGAACGCGCTCGCCACCTCCGCGCCGGCCCCCGTGGCCACCCGCCGGCCCCGCCGGCCGCGGCGGCGCGCCGACGGCCCGAGGTTGGTGGCGCAAATCGAAGCCGGCCCCGGCGACGACCCCGGTCTCGGCGGGTGGTCGGGGGGTTTCGCCAACCAGGCTCATTGGGACCCGGCCCGTACCCGGGACTGGCGGTGCTGGGCGCAGACGGGCCCGACCTGGTCGGCCCATTGCGGCGCCGAGGTGGCCGCCGACGACCTGCTCGGGCTGTGCCATAACCACCGGCGGTCGCTGCTCGAGGGCGACATGGCCGGGCGCCTCACCTGAACCGGTGATGAGGGCAGGCTGAAAGTTTGACCTAGTCACCGCCGTCCCCGGGCCCGTGGGCCGTGGGCCATCGCGTTTAGGCATTACGCTGGACATGGTTCTGGACGGTCCCTGGTTCAGGGAGAAAGGCGCAAATGGCAGGATCATCGCAGGGTCGCGGCAGCGGCAAGACCGGGAACGTCCCTCCGCGGCCAGGAGGCTCTCGGCCCCCCGTGCCCAAGCGTCCGGCTCCCCGCCCCGCCACCTCCGCCGCCTCCCGCGGAGGGCGGCCGGCGCCCCGGGCGTCTGCCCGCCAGACGTTGCAGCAGCGCCGGCAACGCAACATATACATGGCGATCGGCGGGATCGCCGTCGTGGTCGTGGTGGTCGCCGTGATAATCGCTGTCAGCCTCGCCGGGGGCGGGACCAAGACGCCTAGCACCACGGGCAAGGTTGTCAGCGGCGATTTCGCCGTGCCCGCGGCACTTGTCGCCAAGGTCGAGAACGTGCCCGTCGACCAGTTGGTGGCGCAGGCCAAGGGGCTCCCGGACACGGCGGCGCCGCCCCAGGCCCTGCCGGCCAAGAACCCTCTGTTCAGTTCCGGTGGTAAGCCCGGGATCGTGTACGTGGGGGCCGACTATTGCCCCTACTGCGCCGCCGAACGCTGGGCCCTCATCATGGCCCTGTCGAAGTTCGGTAGCTTCAGTGGCCTGCAGGGGACGACGTCATCGGCCACTGACACGAACCCCAGCACCCCGACGTTCTCCTTCTACGGCTCGACTTACACCAGCAAGTACCTCAGTTTCCAGGCCGACGAGCAGGAGACCAACACCGACCAGCAGTTGCAGGCTCCGACGGCCGCGGAAGAGGCATTGGTGACAAAGTACGACACCACCCCGTACATCCCTGCCGCGGACCAGGGCGAAAACCCCATCCCGTTCATCTACCTAGGCGGCAAGTACGTCCTGACCGGCAACCAGTACGACGCCAGCGTCATTTCCGCCATGCCGTGGACGACGGCCGCGTCCTATATGACCTCGGGCACCAACGCCACCTCCAAGTCGTTGGAGGCAGCGGCGGGGTACCTGGTCGGCGACCTCTGCGTGCTCGCCCATAACCAGCCCGTCAGTGTCTGCTCGCAGGTGCCGTCGGTGCTCAAGGGCATCACCACGTCCTCAGTGACGAGCAAGGGCAGTTCCGTGCCGACCACGGCCAAGACGTCGGCCACGACCGCCACCACCAAGCCCACCGCTACCACCAAGCCCACCGGCACCACCAAGGCCTCGAGCTAGCCATGGCCCGGGTGGTGGGGGCGGACACCCGCCGCACGCCGGCGACGGCCACCGGTACGGGCCGGACGGGGGGTGCCCTGAGGCCGCCGGTGGAGGAGGAGCCGGTCCCCGAAGCACGCCTGGTCCCGCCCCGGTGGGTACCCAGGACCAGCGCCATCATCTGCCTCCTGGCGGTGGCCGATTCGGTCTACCTGACCTACACGCACTTCACTAATCCCAAGGGCATATCGTGCTTTCTCGCCAAGCCCGGCTCGGTGGTCAACTGTGCGCTGGTGACGACCAGCAGGTATTCCTATTTCTTCGGGTCTTTGTTCCACCACTTGCTACCGGTAGCCCTGGCTGGCCTGGTGTGGTCCGTGGCCATGCTGGCCCTGTGCAGCCCGTGGGCCTGGCGCGCGGCCTCGCCGTGGGTGGCCCGGGCGCGCCTGGCCGGTTCGCTGGCCGGCGTGGCCACGGTGCTGTGGCTCCTGTACGCCGAGCTCATAAAACTGCGCCACATATGCGAGTACTGCACAGTGGTGCACATCCTGACCTTCGCCCTGTTCGTGGTCCTCATCCTGGGCTCGGCGCTGGCGGTGCCGGCCGAGCCCGAG
>Ga0182012_10001365_pt1 | contig 26800 bp, 26 predicted proteins | sample 612S2SmetaG_FD_120486 | JGI IMG/M metagenome (GOLD analysis project Ga0182012, IMG submission 120486) | Permafrost microbial communities from Stordalen Mire, Sweden - 612S2S metaG | ecosystem: Environmental > Terrestrial > Soil > Wetlands > Permafrost | place: Sweden: Stordalen | collected...
CCTCCTCCCCGCGCGGCTTTTGAGCGGCACCGTTCCGCGGTCCGCTCATCTGGCAACCGGGATGGAAGGCCGCAAGCAGCCGGCCGGCTCCGCACGCAGTGCTGAGCGGCCGGGCCGTCAGGCGTCCAGGAACGCCCCCACGATCGCCGCAAAACCGCCGGGGTTGTCGGCGTGGAGCCAGTGCCCTGCGCCCTTCAGCGTGACGAATCGCGCGGCGGGGAACAGGGCGCGGATGGCCGGGCGATGCTCGGGCCGGATGTAGTCGGAGGTGGCGCCGGCGACGAACAGCGTCGGGCCGGAATAGGGCGCGGCGGCCGGCGTCTCCCAGCCTTCGATCACCGGCAGCGCGTGCGCGATCTCGGCCAGCCCGAACCGCCAGCCGGGCGACGCCCCGACGCGAAGATTCTGCAACAGGAAGGCGCGTACCGCGGGGTCATGCACCGCAGCGGCCAGCGCGTCGTCGGCCGCGGCGCGGGTCAGCCCGGGCGGCAGATCGAGCGCCATCATGGCGTCGATCAGGTGCCGGTGGTGCGAGGCGTACGCGACCGGTGCGATGTCCGACACGAGCAGCCGGGCGACAGCGTCGGGCCGCAGCAGTGCCGTCGCCATCGCCACCTTGCCGCCCATGGAATGCCCCAGCAGCGCGCAAGGCAGCGCGCCGCGCGCCTGCAGCGTTTCCAGCACGTCGCCGGCGAGCACCGCGTATCGCATGTCCGGATCGTGCGGACTGTCCCCGTGGTTGCGCAGATCGAGCGCGATCACGCGGCAACGGCGTGCCAGCCGGCGCTGGACGAACCCGAAATTCCGCGCCGCGCCGAACAGCCCGTGCAGCAGGACCAGCGGCGACCCCGCGCCGGTTTCAACAGTGTGCAGAATCACGGCGCTCACGGTGCTCGGCGTGGGAGCCGACCGAAGCGGGGAGCGCCGACCCCGGGGCCATTGTGCGGCGCTTCGTCCTGGGAACCGGACTCTTCTCCGTGCCCTCCGTGTATCCTCCGTGCACTCCGTGTTGAAATCTTGCTTTCTTTGCGGAAGGGCGGTGGGTACGGCTGCCGCGTGACACGGCAGGCGCCACATGGCGGCCGCCCGGTCAGTCGGCGACCTGCAGCATGATCTTGCCGATATGCGCGCTGCTCTCCATCAGCCGATGCGCCTCGGCCGCCTGCGCCAGGGGGAAGACCGCGTGGATCACCGGGCCGCAGCGCCCGGCGTCCAACACCGGCCAGACCGTCTCGCGCAGGGACTCGGCGATGGCGCCCTTCTGCGCCGTGCTGCGCGGCCGCATGGTGGACCCGGTGATGGTCAGCCGCTTCGTCAGCACCGGCATGAGATCGAAGCTCTCCACCACCGAACCCTCCAGGAAGGCGATCAACACCAGGCGCCCGTCGATCGCCAGCGAACGAAGGTTGCGGACCGCGTACGGCGCGCCGACCATGTCCAACACCACATCCACGCCACGGCCGCCGGTCAGGCGCTTGATCTCGGCAAGAAAGTCGTGGGTGCGGTAGTTGATCGCCACGCTGGCCCCGAGGCGGCGGCAGGCGGCGCATTTCTCGTCCGACCCGGCGGTGGCGAACACCTCGGCGCCGAATTCGCGGGCAAGCTGGATGGCGGTGACGCCGATGCCGCCGGTGCCGCCATGGATCAGCGCGGTCTCCCCGCGGGCCAGCCGGCCGCCGCCGAACAGGTTGGCCCAGACGGTGAAATACGTCTCCGGCAGCGCCGCGGCACGCAGCGCGTCGTAGCCGTGCGGCCAGGGCAGGCACTGCAGCGCCGGCACGGTGCAATACTCTGCGTAGCCGCCGCCGTTGGTCAGCGCACACACGCGGCTGCCGAGCGCAAGGCTTGCCGCGTCCACACCCTGTGCGACCACCTCGCCGGCGACCTCCAGCCCGAGGACCGGGCTGGCGCCGGGCGGCGGCGGATAGGCGCCCTTGCGCTGTTGCACATCCGGCCGGTTCACCCCTGCGGCCATGACCCGGATCAAGACCTCGTCTGGCTTGGGGTCCGGCAGCTTGCCGGTCGCAGGCGTGAGCACCTCCGGGCCGCCGGCGCCGGAGGCGATATAGCTCATGGTTTGCGGCAAGGTCATGCGCCCCTCCTGCTGGCCGGCATCTAGCCGGCGCCCCGGCGAGGCCGTCAATGCGGCTGCCGGCGCCCAGGTTGGGCGCTGGAGCGCAGCGCGATGCCGCCGTCGCTGACCACGATCGCGGCGGGCCTGCATTCGTTCAGCCGGTCCGCTTGCAGGACGCGGCCGTTATTGAGGTGAACCGTCACCGATTCCAGACATTGCTGCCGGGGCAGGACGATCCACCGCCCCTGCCCTGGTTGAACCGGCTCGTATGTCAGAACCCTGGTCTGGCCATCGGTCGTCCGTGCCAGGGCCGAGACCATCGGCTGGCCGCAAAGGTTACGAAGGAAAATGGCACGCGTGTGCTGATCGGCGACGGGCGGTCCCGTATCTGGCTGCGCATATACGGCGGGACCGTACGCGAGCAGCCCGCAAGCAACAACAAGCAACCCGGTCACACTGTCGGTTTTGTGCGGATCGCGCATCGTGTTGTGCGCCGGGCCGGTTGTTGAGCTTGCGAAGACTGTTCAGCGCAAAGCGGTCAGGTGCGGGAGCTGCTCCCGTCCAGCATGTCCGTCGGCAGCCACACCCGCGTTACCTGCCAGGCGCCGTTCCGAAGATCAAGCTGCACCTTGATGGGTTCGGTACCGGGCGTTGTAATCGATGCGGTGAACTGCGTCGGGCTGTCAAAAAACGACCAGCCCAGCCCAACGGTGTCGCCGCGCTGCGCAGTGCTGTCAGAACGCTGCGCGACCGTCACCAGGGCTTCCGGCGTGATCGCCTGGTCCACCTTGCTGCCAGCCACCCCTCGCATGAAGGACGCACCGAACGGCGGCAACTGGCCGGGGGCGCTAACCGTCTGGGTGGGCACGTCCACGACCGAATCGCAGATATCTTCCTTGATGCCCTCACGCACGGCGGGCCAATCGACCAGTTTCGCGAGCGTCGCTGAATCACCTTGCCGGATTGCGATCCCGAGACGGCAGAGCGTCACATACGGATAACCCGCATACGTCCCCACCACCGCCAACAGGCCAACCATTACGAGAACCTTAGCGCGCATCGCCGACTCCTTGCGCTTTCCGCAACGCAGGTATGAACGCATACGGATCATGGCGTTTCCAGAGGATAGGGCGGAGGTTCGGCCACAAGCGCTTGAGAATGCACTAACGAAATAGCGAGTGAGCTTACATCAATCCGGGCGTGCAGCGGAGGATTTTTTTGAACCCAGCGTATCTGTTGCCTCTTTCGTACCAGTCCGCCCGGGCGCAGCGCGGGGAGGCTATCTCGGGGCGGCCAGCCAAGGCTCCGCAATCTCGATCCGATGCCCGGTCATGCCGCCGCACGCCTGCGCGTTCACGGCGAAGCCGGTGGCATCGGGTATCACGTTTGGGTGGCCAGCGGCGCTTCGGCCGGGCGAGCAGGCTCGGCTCGCCCGGACCGCGGGCCACCCAAGTGTTACGCAACCACCAGAAGTGTTACGCAACCACCGGAGCTGGCCGATGGCGAGCCCATTCCGGGCTCACGTCACCGCACCGGACAGTCGCCCGGATCGTCGCATGCCGGCACAAGCGGCAGAGTCGCCTGCGCTGCGATCGGAGAATACAGGGTCTCGCCCTCGGCCGCCGATGCCCGCACGCGGTAGCGGTACTGTGACCCCGGCTTCAGCCCCGCATCCCCATAGCTGGAACCGGATGCGGTCCCGACCTGATGGAAGTCCTCCTCGTCCGGGCCGGCGCGGAAGATGTCATAGCGAGTCGCGCCAGGCACCGGGGACCATACCAAATCGATGGCGGTGTCGGTGCGGTCCGGCGCAAGCAGCTTGGCCGGTGCGCCCAGGGGCAATACCGGGGGCGAGGCAGGCGGATAAGGTTGCGCCAGCGCGCCGCTGGTCAGGCGGTCCACCATCGCCTTGATGGCGCGGATCTGCTTGCCGGATTTCAGCAGATAGGTCGGCGATTCCTCCGGATCGGCGTCCAGATAGCCCCACCAGTCCCAGCACGCCTGGGGATTCGTGAGGCCCTGATCGGACAGCAGCAACGCATGGGTTTGCGGGTAAAGGACAATGATCCGGTTGGTATCCGCCCATTCGTTGTAGCCGGCGTGCCGGACGAAGTCCTCGCCGATATTGCCGACCGATTGCATGCAGCCATGCAGGGCCACATGGACCCGGCACGGCTGTTTGGCGTCGCAGGACGCCGGTATGTAGACGAAGCCTTTGTCGTCCATGCTGTCGTCGTTCGGCGGGTCGGGCGCCGTGAACTGCCCCTGGTTGAACGCGAGGAAGCGCCCGGTCAGCGCGCCGTCGTTGCGCGGGGCCAGCGCGCCGTAGATGTGCTGCAGGAGGATGCCTGCCTGATCGTAGCCGCAGTTATTGATGAATTCGCCGCCGGTGGTGCTGCACGCGCCGCCATAGCCGCCCGTCACCTGGGCATGCCCCGCGCCGATCGCGGTCTGGAAGAACAGGTTTCCCGCGTGGGCGCCCAGGTAGTGGGCGTAGAAGCCCTGCAGCGAGTCGGCCACCGGCTGCGCCACCACCGTGTCGTTGTAGCCATGGAACAGGTAGATCTTCTGCGCGGCGATCTTGCCCGTATCATCGATCCCGCCCCCGCTGCTCCACGCATCGGTGCGCTTGATCAGCTCGGGCAGGTCCGGGGGCGGCGCGCCGCCCGTGCAGGTGCTGAGCGCCTCCGACGCGGACCCCTCCGAACAGCCGAATGGTCCGCCTGCGATCGCGCCGACGCCGGTGATGATCGACGACCATGCCGTGCCGAACTGCACCGCCATGTAGGCGCCGGACGAGATGCCTGAGACGGAGGTCTGCGTGATATCGGCATTAAACGCCGGCAGCGGCGGTTCGGCGGCCCCGGCAGGGGCGGCGACCAAGGCGGCGACAGCGGCGCCAAGCAGGAGCGAGCGGCACGTGGCCCGGGATTGGGACGATACACACGGCTTCATGTGACCTCCGACTGGGTTGGCGTTGTCGTGCGGTGCCGCCGGTCGGACGGCCATCCGTTCGACCGGGCGATGAGGCTTTCATCAGGCGCCTGCTCATCGGCGCCTGCTCATGGTTGAACTCTGTCATTCTGCCGATCGAGCCGGCGGCTCACGTCCGTTCGGCACCTGCGAGCCCCGCGGGCGAGCCCCGCGGTTGGGACAGACAATACAGCAGCTTTGGTTGCGGTGCAGCGAAGAGCTTCACACGATCGCCGATTGGCAGTCCGTCGCACTCCTGGCCAAACAGTGCGACCCATCCAGGCCGGGCCAATCGGCGGCGAACGGACTGGCTACGAACCGGACGGACGCGGGTGCTCCAGGAAGAATCGAAGCATTTCCCTCGATGCGTCCGGCCCGCGCGGATCGGTGAAGGACCCTGCCGGGCTGCCGCCGGACCAGGCGTGGCCGGCGCCGCGGACCGACCAGTGCTCCAGCACCGTCTCCCCCATCGGATCGGTGTGCAAGGTGACCGTGTAGGCATGGCCGCCCGGTGCGCGCCCTTCCTGCACCCGCTCCGACAACGGGATGTCCGGCATCGCCTGCGCGATGACGGCGTCGCCGTTGCTCGGATGGACTGTGGTGTCGCGGTCGCCGTGGAACACGATCGCCGGCATGGTTCGCTGGCCCCGGCCCCCCGTGACCCCGGGCACGGATCCGTTCACGGCCGCTCCCTGCCGCATTGCCGCCAGCCCGGAAAGCATGTCGCTTGCCGCCCCGTGGGCAAGACCCGAGTGCACCCCGATCGCGGCATACAGATCAGGGTATGCTGCCCCCATCACCGCAGCAGCGGCGCCGCCGGCGGACAGCCCGGCGACGTAGACGCGGCGCGGATCGACGCAATAATCGTGCATGACCTGCCGGGTGATGCCAGCAATCAGCGCTGGCTCTCCCCGGTCCCGCTGCTGGTCGTCCGCGTTGAACCAGTTCCAGCACTTGGATGCGTTGGCCGCGGCGATCTGCTCAGGGTACACGACCAGGCAGGTTTTTTCCTCGGCCACCGCGTTCATCCGCGTGCCGGCGGCAAAGTCATCGGCCGATTGGGTGCAGCCGTGCAGCATGACGATCAATGGAACCGCCTGGTTGCGGTAGCCGCTGGGGACATACAGCTTGTAGGGCCGGCTGCCCGGCGCGTTGCTGAACGTGGCCGCCAGGAACTGTGCACCTTCGGGCAGGCTGATGCGTGCCTCGGCCGGTGCGCCACCGCCGAAGCCGCCAGCCGGTCGCGGACGGACGCCGCCGCGGCCGGCCTTCGCGAAGATACCGCGCAGCAGCTCGGCAACAGCCGGTGTGGCCGTCTCTTGTGACGCGTCAGCGGGGCTTCCGGCTGGGGGTTCACGGCCGCTGCCGCCAAACGCGGGGCCGCCGGGCGGAGGCCGCTTGTCATGTCCCGGTTTGTCATGCCCCGGTTTGTCCCGCCCAGGGGCGTTCGCCGGTGCGACCGGCTCGGCATGTCCCTCGATGATGGGGCCGCCGCGCTTCGCCGGAGGGTTGGCCGCGGTGTCCGGTATGCCCTCGCCGCCCCGCAACAGAAGCGACGTCGCTTCCATCAGCCGTCCTGCCTTGGTCAGGCGGGTCGCTTCAAGCACCCGGTGGCGGAATAAATCGTCCATGATGATGAACCTCCGTGTTCGACCGGTACCCGTTCGGCGCCTGATCGCGTTCAAAGAAGGTCGGCCGCGCTGTCAGCCGGAAGCGGCGGCCGGGTGCTGGCCAGGTCGGCAGCATGGCGGCGCAGAAGCGCCGCCGGGTCAGCGCATACGATCGTCCAGCGCGGCCCTGACCTCCGGACTGGCGTGCAACGCGCCGAGCACGGTGATCGAGGCGATTGTGGCGCGCGCCAGTTCGGGCGTTACGTCGCGGGCGATGGTCGCCAGGCCAAGCACGTTGATCTGCAGCGTCTCCCCGGCGGCACGCACGGCTTCCAGATCCTCGCGGCTGTAGTGCCTCAGCCCCAGGTCCAGGGTCTTCCGCGCGACCGATTGCCGGACCACGTCGGCGTGCCGGTCGAGCTGGTTGCGGATTGCCGTGCGAATGAAATCCGTACGGTTGGCGTAGAAGCCCTCCTGCACCATCAGATCGATATGGCCGAGATCCACATACCCCAGGTTGATCGTGATCTTTTCGCTGTCGGGACCTTTCGGCCGCAGCTCGTACACGTTGCTCGCCATCCCATTACCATCCATCAGCCATCCCTATGGATGGTATATCGGGACGCGCCACAAGTTTTCAAGGCGCCCTCAACCGCCCACCCTGCATCGGGGCAGCCATGCCCCTATCTGATGTCGGATTGGCAGGCGGACCGCTTGTCCGCCCGAGCAAAGCAGGCAGCGTGTGGCATGAAAATCAGCATCGACATCGACTGCACGCCGGAGGAGGCCCGGGACTTCCTGGGGTTGCCGGACGTCCGCCCGGTCCAGGCCGCCCTCATGGCCGAGCTGGAGCAGCAGATGCGGCAGGCCATCGCAGGATCCTCGCCCGATGCATTGCTCAAGCGTTGGTTCAGCGTGTTCCCGCTCGGCATGGAGCAAATGCAGAAGGCGATGGAAAGCCTTGTGCAAGCGGCGAAGTAAGGCTGCGAAAGCGCCTGGACCAAGGGCCGGCCGCCAGCGGGGAGCCAGGCGCCTGCGCACGGCTCCCGATCGCGCCCGCTCGGCCTCCCCCGGGGCCCTCTTGTTTTCCCCGTGGCGGCGCCGTCAACAGTTGCTGGGATGATCGCATCGTGAAGCCCGCGACCGTGGGAATCCGTGGTCGCAGTGGCATTTCGGGAAATGGATTCGCCAACGCAAAGCGCGGCGGCCAACGCAAAGCGCGGAGGAAGGACCCTGACATGAGCCGTCCGTTCCCCAAGACGATGCCGTTCACCGGCAATTACGCGCCAATCCTGATGGAGTGCGACGCCTACGACCTGCCGATCGAGGGCGAACTCCCGGCCGGGCTGCACGGCACGCTGCTGCGCAACGGTGCCAACCCGCAATTCGCCCCGCGCGACCCCGGCTACCACTGGTTCCTCGGCGACGGCATGGTGCACGCCTTCAACATCGCCGACGGCCGCGTGACGTATCGCAACCGCTGGGTGCGCACGCCGAAATGGGAGCTGGAGCACGCAGCCGGCGAGGCGCTGTTCGGAAGCTGGGGCAATCCGATGACCACCGACCCGCGTGCGCTGGGAAAGGATGGCGGCGTCGCCAACACCAGCCTGGTCTGGCACGCCGGCCGGCTGTTCGCGCTGGAGGAGGGGCACCAGCCGTTCGAACTCGCGCCGGACACGCTGACATCGCTCGGCTACCATGACTTCGGGGGCCAGATCACCCGCAACTTCACCGCCCATCCGCGCATCGACCCGGAGACCGGGGAGATGCTGTTCTTCGCCTATACGGCCGACGGGATGCTGACCCCCGGGATTCTGTACGGTGTGATCAGCCCGTCCGGCGAAGTGACCCGCAAGGAGCTGTTCCAGGCGCCGTTCTGCGCCATGGTGCACGATTTCGCCGTCACCCGAAACCACGTGCTGTTCCCGGTATTGCCGCTCACCGGGAGCCTGGCCCGTGCGATGTCCGGCGGCCCGGTGTTCGCCTGGGAGCCCGAGAAGGGCGCCTGGATCGGCATCATGCGGCGCGACGCGGGGCCGGGCTCGCTGCGCTGGTTCCGCGGCGATCCCTGTTTCGTCTACCACCTGATGAACGCCTGGGAGGAGGGCGAGCAAATCTGTGCGGAAGTGGTCCGCTACGACCGGCCGCCCTACTTCCCGGACACGCAGGGCACGCCGGGTCCGGCGGGGGTGGGCCGGCTGGCGCGCTGGCGCTTCGACCTGTCGCAGCCGGGCGACGGCTTCGCCTGGGATTTCATCGACGACATGGCCTCCGAGTTTCCGCGCATCGACGAGCGCTTCACCGGCCTGCCCTACCGGCATGGCTGGCTGGCCTGCGAGCGTCCGGAGGGACGCACCGACGCGGCCGGCGGGATCGAGCACATCGACGTGACGTCGGGCCAGCGCACCGTGTTCTGGCTGCCGCCGGGGGACTCGGTCTCCGAGCCGGTGTTCGTGCCGCGCAGCCCCGACGCGGCGGAAGGCGACGGTTGGCTGCTCGCGGTCGCCTGGCGCGGCGCCGAGCGCCGCAGCGACCTGATCGTACTCGACACCGGCGCGCTCGCCGATGGTCCGGTGGCGACCGTTGCCTTGTCCCATCGCGTGCCGTTCGGCTTCCACGGCACGTGGCGTCCGGGGTGACCGGCGCGCTGACCGATCCGGCGCCGGTTGCCGGCTCCGCAGCGTACGGACAATCACGGTGCCAACGAGGCGGCAAGCCGGGCCGCCATCTGGTTGACCCCAACGCCTGCCCCTTCACGGGACGGCTGCATTGGTCCAGGATGGGTTCGATACTGGAACTGCTCCAGTTCCCCTCGGCGCCAATGGAGGGATCGAATGCATGGCAAGACTGTTTTAATCCCGTTGCTGAGCGCGGTCATGCTGATCGGGTCCGCCCGGCTGGTCGCAGCGCAGGAGACCGGCAACGCCGCGGCAGGTCACCGCCTCGCACGCACGTGGTGCGTCACCTGCCATGTCGTGGACACGGACCAGTCCACCGGGTCAAGCACCGGCGCCCCGACTTTCCCTGCCATTGCCCAAATGTCGTCGACCACGCCGCGGTCGCTGCGCGTCTTTCTGCAGACGCCGCACGGGCGGATGCCGGATTTGCATCTCAGCGTCGCCGAGATGCAGGATATCAGCGCCTATATCCTGAGCCTGCGCAAACGCTGAGGGTCGCCGTTGCAAGCGGTGCCGGTCGGGTCGTTGATCAGCCTGCGGCCTGCACCGCCAACTCGTCGAAATTGATGTCCACCATGAGGTCGTTGGCCAGGTCTTCGAGGGTCGCTCGCAGGGCCGAGGTATCGGCGTCGGCGGGCACGCTCAATCGCGCCCGGGCGCGGAACATGGTCTCGCCCGAGCAAGGCGCGCTGTAGCAATCGGTGTGGAGCTGGTGGATGCTGACATTGTGCGAGGCGATCGCATGCGAAATTTCGCGCACGATCCCGGGCCGGTCCTGCACGATCAGCTCCAGCCGAAGCGACACATTGGGCGACGCCCCGTCCTCGTCCCCGCTGGTCGCGACGATGACCCGCAGACCTTTGGCATCGAGCTGCCGAAGGCCGGCGACCAGGTCATCGAGTTTGGCCGCGGGAACCTGCAGGTGGACAATGCCGGCGAACTGACCGGCCAGCGTGGTCAGGCGGCTCTGCAGCCAATTGGCCCCGTGGCTTCGCGCCGTCGCCGACAGCATGCTCACGAGACCCGGCCGGTCCGAACCGATCACGGTCAGCACGAGAGACGTGGTCACCGTCGTTTCCTTTCTTCGTCGCGGAAGCGATCACGGAAGCGAGCGGTGTTCGTGCCTCGTTGCCGCAGCCGATGCAAGGCCTGCGCACCGCCGCGGAGGCCGCGAAATTCTTAAGGATTGTTCACGGACTGCGAACGGTGGGCGCCCGGCCTGCCGGCTGCCCACCGGAGAATGATCGGTCAAGAAGACGATCCCCGGCTGTCCAGCCGCTGGGCGCTCCCCAGATGGAGTGTGACATGAGCGGCCGGAAACCGCCGAGCCGCCTCTCCCGTGGCGCTTTGCCCATGCACCGAGTGCTGCTTCAGGCTGCTCGACCTGATCCTGCCGGCGAAGACCGGGCCGCCGGCCTTGTGCTCGCCATTCCGGTGCTGGCGGGGACCCTGTGTCCATGGGCGGCCTGGGCGCTTGCCGGCTGGGTCGGGGCGCTGGAAATGGCATTCGCCTCGATCATGATGGCGTCGGTCTACCTCGGCATCATGTGGCGGCTCGGCGAGCGCGAGGCGGCGCGCCGGCGGCGGCTCGGCAGGCGCTATATCCCGCCGCCGCCGGACCTGGCATTCGTCGTGTGCATGGGGCTGGCGGCCTCGCTGCTGGCGCCCGCGCTGTCCTCCGTCGCCCTGGTCGACCGGATCGGGTTGCCGCGCGCCGAGGGCGCCGTGCGCGACTACGACCCTTACGAACTGGCGGCGCTGGGCATGCGGATCGACCTGTCGCGCGTGCTGCCGGGAGCGGGGACGGTCGATGTGCGTCCGGGCGGAACGGCCCGCGTGTTCGTGCCCCGGTTCGGCAGTCCCACACCCTTCACTGTGCCGTTGTGGGCCGTCGCCGGCGGATTTTGCATCGCCGCGGACAGTTGCCTGACCGTGGACCGGCGGTCCGGACGGGTGCGGGTGGCGGGCGAAGAAATCGGGCGGGTGACGGCGGTCGGAACGGATACCGGCCCGGCCACGGACGATCTGGCAGGCGCGCCCTGGGAGCTGCAGAACCTGTTCCGGTAGGCCACGGCTCCGAAGCGGGGACCCGACCCGGACCTTCTGCGGCGCATTTCAACGAAATCTCAATGATCTTCGCTTCTGCTGAGACCGGGGAATGTCACGGCCCAACCAGCCGTCGGGCTGGGCCGCTATCTCACCGAACGGCTGATCTGCATGACGTAATCATTATGTTGCCCTACGTCAACGTCACGGTTATGAGGCGCGAAAGCGAGGCGAAGCATGTCACAAACTTTTCGAACTGGCGCGGACGACGTGATCGACCGGATGTCCGGTTGCAACAGCGTTTCCGCGGCGTCCGCCGGGGTCGCGCAGCGCAACCGCGTTGACGGCGCGCCGCCAGCCAGGCGGCGGCTTCCCGGCGTGCGCTGGGTGGAGGACCTGCCCCCCTATTCCAGCAGCCCCCCGGTCGCCGGTGAGCCCGCCGGGGCATTGCCGATGGGCAGTGGCAGGGTGACCGGCGGCAGGGCACGCGCGGTATGCCCGGATCTATCGAGCGTCAGCCTGGCCGATGGCACGCAGGTCAACTTCATCGCGATGTCGAGCCTCATACCGGCACTGACGGACTGATCCCCGGACGCTGGTGCGGACGGCTTGCGCGGGGGGTGGGAGGCCAACGTTCATGGGGAAGGCATACGCGACGTGCCAGCGGGTCGATACGCTTTGCAGGCGTTCGGCCCAGGTCCCCGCCCGCCCTGTCGGTGCCGCGATTTCCCTCGCCTTGTCTGGTGCGGTCGAGAAGACTCGAACTTCCACGGGGTTTCCCCCACAAGCACCTCAAGCTTGCGCGTCTACCATTCCGCCACGACCGCACCGTGGTATCGGCAGGCGGCGGGGTATAGCGGATGAACGAGGCGCCATCAATTGCCCAAACCGTGCCGGACTGGCGGATTCAGGAGGGACTGACGCCCTACCCCGAGGCGCTCGCCGCCATGCAGGACCGCGTGGCCGCCATGCGGGCCGGCACGGCGGGCGAGTTGGTCTGGCTGGTCGAGCATCCGCCGCTCTACACCGCCGGCACCTCCGCCCGGGCGGAGCATCTGGCCGCGCCCGCGCGCTTCCCCACCTACGCCGCCGGCCGCGGCGGGCAATGGACTTATCACGGCCCCGGCCAGCGCACCGGCTATGTCATGCTCGACCTCACCCGCCGCCACGGCATGGTGGCGGCCCGGGATGTGCGCAGCTACGTCCAGGGACTGGAGGAATGGCTGATTCGCACGCTCGACCGGTTCGATGTCCGCGGCGGCCGGCGGGACGGGCGCATCGGCATCTGGGTCGCCGACCGCGCCACCGGGACCGAAGCGAAGATCGCCGCCATCGGCGTTCGGGTGACACGCTGGGTAAGCTGGCACGGCGTGTCGCTGAACGTCGCGCCGGAACTGGACCACTTCGCCGGCATCGTCCCCTGCGGCATCCGCGAGCACGGCGTGACCAGCCTGCACGCCCTCGGCATCCCGGCCACCATGACGGAAGCCGACGCCGCCTTGCGGGCCGCCTGGGACGAGGTGTTCCAGGCATAGGCCTTGGCGCCGGGGCCGCGTGCGACCTCCGGCGCCGTTATCCGCCAGGCGCAGCGGTCAGCATCGTCAGGTCAACGATCAATGGTACACCGCCGTCTGTTTCGCAGCCAATGCGGTCGCCTTCAGCAGCTCCTGCACATGGCCGTTCAACGCACCGATCTGATCTTGCAGGTCGAGCAGGTGGCGGGCCAGGCTTGCCCTCGACGCCGCGTCAGCCAGGCAATACACGACCCGTGTTTGCTCGGCGGCCTTGCCGAAGACCACGATGCTCTTGGGTGTCTTGTGTACTTCGCTCATCTGCAGCGCTTTCAAGTAAGACGTTCGCAACCGCTTTGCCGGCTGCCCGCCGTTTGAGTTTGCCGGCTGCCCGCCGTTTGAGCCCCCGAGGCTGTCTTGAAAGCTGCCCCGCAGGGCAGCATCGTTCCGTTTGGCTGGCGGATCAGTCCTCCCGCGTGCTGAGCGTCTCGACAACGAGCGTCGCGCGCGCGACCAGCGGCGCCAGGGTCTGCTCGAACAGCGTCACCGCGCCCTCGCCGAAGCGGCCGGACTCCGCCAGCGTCTTCTCCAACGCCGTGCGGGCGAGTTTGGTTTGCACGTCGAAGGCGTCCTGCGGCGACTTCACCGCGGTCAGCGCCTTGAAGGAGGTCAGCGTCTCGTCGAACGACGCCTGAGCGGTCGCGATCATCTGCTTGGTCAGGTCTTGCACGCCGGCCGTCCAGGCTTGTCCGGACTTCACGAGTGCTTCGACATTACCCTGCCCGAGCGAAACCAGTTGCTCGGCGCGCCTGAACGTCGTGCGAACGCCATTTTGGAGCAGCTCGCTCGCGGTGTTCTCGCCCGAGGCATGGTTGGCCCGGTCGCCGGCTTGCACTTGCAGCGGTGAATCCCGCTCGGCGGTGTCGCGAACCAACGCGTTGGTCTCAGATATCTTCAGTCTTCCGCTCATATGGTTTGGTCTCCAGTACGATGGAGCTGGCCGCAGATCGAGTGGCTACTTCAGGAACGTTCCGGTCCAGCACTTGTTAGCCTAGACATGCTGACGGCGACTATCAAGACGCTGGCGGACGACTGCACGAGTATTTGATATCAAGTCGAATGACGAATTAACCGGCCAGACGATCAATATTTAGACACACCGACCGACAAACGCCACGGACGACAGGGCGGCTGTCACTTTCTGAAGCCAAACGAATCCAGGATGCCGGCCGCAGTTTGTACGGTATCGGGCAGTTTCAACACGATGCCCGCGAATATTTCTGCCTCGCCTTCATCAAGCGCATCGATGTCGTGCGGGTCGTGCAGCATCAAAACGACTCGTGCCGTCCGATTCTTCCGTTTCATCATGCGCGCGAAAGCGAGGGCATTGAGCGTGTGGGGCGGTGTATAAGATCCCACGACAGCCAGACTGATCCCAGGTTCGCCTTCGATGATGTCCAGCGCCTCCAGGCACGTCGCGGCTTCGACCGGGTCAAGCCCGGCAGTACGCAACGCGCCGCTGAGTGCCGACCGATAGGCTGCATCATCCTTGACCAGCAGGACCGGCCGCACAGCCTGGTCCAGTTCGCCCGCCATCCGATGTCTCCGCCGCTGCGCGCGCGATTCGGTTCGTATCTGATGGCACACAGGGCTGCAAGAGTTTTCCCTGACAAGCGGTGCCAGTGTGTCCGTCGATTCCCTGACAGTCCAATAACCGGAACGTGCCGGTGGGGTCGAACACTCAACCCTGGCGCAGAACAGCTCGGGGGAAAAACGCGCGGACTTGCCGCGTGGCAGGCGACTCGTTCCACCTCACGATGGACAGCAGCGACGGATCGAAGCCCGCCCATGCCGTCCCGGGCGCGTCAATCATTGCAACCCCACACCGACGGTTGGGGGCACTTCGGCGAAGCCGGCCAATCTGAGACGGACCTACGAGATTTTGGGGCTCGGCGAGCGCCTGAAAGCCTTGGAGCCCGAGCGACCGTTACTGTCGCGCCTGCCGCGGCGACGATGGCGACAGGGCGCCCGGCCCAGTTATGCAGGCTCTCGCCGATAGCGGCCTGGCCGGCGCGTGTCCGTCGCGTGATCCGGCGGGTTTGACGAAAAGCGGACGGGGCCCGCGCGGCCCCGTCCGCCGTATCCGCAAGAACCGATGGTCGGTTACTTCGGCGCCTCGACCGTCTTGGTCGGACCTTGGATCCAGTTGTACTTGGGGCTGCTGAGAACGGCGAAGTGGACCAGGATCGCAACGACGAGCGCCGCAATCCAAATCACAGGCAGCCACGTCGCCGGATTGAGAACGAGCCAGATCTTGTAGTCGTCAGCGGGATTTGCCATCGTGATAACTCCTGAATGAGATCAGAACCAGGGCTTCCAGAACCATACCAGTGCATGCGCCACCGCTGCGATCACCAGAAACGCAGAGAACGTGGTCTGGAACTGGGCGTGAAACTCACGCGCTTGCTCGTCGGTGAGGCCCGACAGCGAGGTCGAAGCAGGCGAGGTAGCCATTGACATCCTCCATTGGTATTTCGGTCGTTGCCGCGGCTGCCCGCGCGGCTGGGTCATCGCGGCCGAAGAAACTGCCGCGACATGGGAAGGCCCGGTATTACCCGGACGCATAGTGTTCGTTTTTGAATGCGGCTTCGGTCGCCGAGGGTCCGGACCGACGCCGTACGCGTGAGGAACCCCGAAGGGTTAGGATCTCCCTGAGACTTTGTCGGGTTGGTCCAGCCTGATTGGCTGGCCGGCCGGTTTCATCCCGTTCTTGACGACAAGGTACATTGACGGTTTTTAATGTCAAGCCAAGATTGAATGAGACTTACTCTCACGTACCCGTGAAACGAGAGGCGGCGCGCTTCACCGCATGGGCCGCGGGCCAGTCGTCCGCCGATTGGTGGCAGCCCGGCACATCTTGCCGGCACCTTCGCTCTGCTGGCGCTCTGCTGGGCAACCCATGCCGCTCCCCCCAACGCGGATAGCGGTGGATAATGCGGGGTTTGTCGCCGGCATCCGCCTTGCAGCGCGCGGAACGCACCACAAAGCGGTGGCACACCACGATCAGGAGCCTCGTATCATGTCGATCGGCAGTCTCGCGTCCAACACCTGGACCCGACCCCATCCGCCACAATCAGACCAAAGCGGCGCTGGCGGCACCAATGCCGCGCCGTCGTCCGGCGCCGGAAACACCTCGCAAGGCAGTTCCGCTACCGCATGGAGCAGCCCGCTGGGATCGGGGACCGGCACGCCTGCCAGCGGGGCCAGCAATCTGTTCCAGAACCTGGCCTCCGACATCCAGGCGATGCTGGTGCAGGCGCAGGGCGGCAGCACCACGCAGGCCGCCACGACCGCCGGGTCCGGAACCACCTGCAGCACTGCCTCCGGAACGACCGCAACCGGGAGCACGTCCGCCACCACACCCGAGCAGCAACTGGCGGCCGATATGCAGTCGCTGCTCGCGCAGTTGCAGGGCAGCCAGGCCAGCGGCGGCGCCACCGCCCAGACGGCGACCGCGAGCCAGACGGATGCCACCGGCCAGACCAACACGACCGGCCAGACCCAGACGCACCGCCATCACCATCATCACGAAGATGGCAGTTCGACCGGCGCGGACGGGGTCGCAGCCGCAACCGGGTCCGCGTCCGCCACACAATCGGCCACCAACACGACCACGGGGATTTCGGGCTCGTCCTCATCGGTCGCCGCCAGCGACCAGACGGTATCGCAAGCCCTCGCTGCGGATATCCAGCAAGCGTTCCAGGCCTATAGCGGCACAAACGCCACCGCATCAGCGCCCGCACTGACCGCTTAGGCGGACAGAGGCGCCCACGGCCCTCCCGTGTCCGGAGAGCCATGCTGGCCACGGCATGCGGGACGGCCACGGGCGCCTCAGCCCCCGGGGGGCTCAACCCCGCCTCAGCCCCTTGGGCCTCAGCCCACGCCTCAACCCCCGGGGGCCAGCCCATAGCGCAATGCCAGCCACAGCTTCTGCCATGCCGGCAGGTTGACCCGCTCGGTCGCCCGCTCCCAGCCCCGGCGCTCCAGCCGGGCCAGAATCGCGGCATAGGTTGCCCCCATCAGCCGCGCCGGCTTCATGGCGCGCCGATCGCATGCCGCCATCGCCGCCGCCGCTTCGCCAAAGTAACGATGCGCCAGCGCCGCCACCTGCCGGCAGACCCGCGGCAGGCCGGGTGCCGTCAGTGCGGCGCCAGGATCGAGCGGCACGCCTTCTGCTTGCAGCCACTCGCGCGGCAGATAGAGCCGGCCCCGCCCGGCATCCTCCTGGAGGTCACGCAGGATGTTGGTCAGTTGCAGCGCGCGCCCAAGCGCATAGGCAACCCGGTCGGCCGCCGGCGAGGCGTCGCCGAACGCGCGCACGGACAGCCGTCCAACCGCTGCGGCGACGCGATCGCAATACAGATCCAGCGTGGCGGCGTCGGGGGCAACGATGCAGGTCGATGCATCCATCTGCATGCCGTCGATCACCGCCATGAAATCGTCCTGCCGCAGTCCAAAGCGGCGCACGGCTGCCAGCAGGACCCGCGCCACCGGCTCGTCTGCCGCGGCCCCCCGGATTGTCTCGCGGGCCTGATCCGCCTCGGCCGCATACAGCCGGGCGACCCGCGCGCGCCATGCGTCAAGCTGGGGCTGCTTGCCGGCAAATGGGCGGCCGTCGTCATCGGCGATGTCGTCCACCAGACGGCAGAAGGCATAGATCGCGTACATCGCGTAGCGCCGGTCGGCGGGTAGCACGCGCATCCCCTGATAGAATGAGGTGCCCGCGCGGCGGACGATCGCCGTCACCGTATCGAGATCGGCCTGCGCAGCGCCGAGCGGCGTCGCCCGACTCACCGGCGGGGGCGCCGCGGCGGCGGAATCGGCGGTGCCCGCGAGATCGGCGGCGTGCGGCCGATCACCAGGTAGCGCAAAGCGGCCAGCACGCTGCCGGCAGCATCGCCCTTGGTCAGCTTCACCCGGGTCGCCAGCGGATCGCCCCGGTGCAGCCGCGCTTCAAGCCGGCGGGACAGGCCGACGATCAGCGCGGTTTCCACGCGCAGCCCGCGGCTGCGCACCCGTCGCGGCAGCAGCCCCGCGCCCCGGTTGAGGTGCTCCACCTTCTCCAGCACGGCCTGGAACACGAGGCGCAGCGACGGGGTCTCGGCCGGCAGGCGCAGATCCTCGACCCGGGCGCCGGCCTGCGCCATCAGGTCGAGCGGCAGGTAGCAGCGGTCCAGCGCCGCCAGGTCCTTGGCGCAGTCCTGCAAATGATTCAGCACCTGCAACGCGGTGCACAATGCGTCGGACGGTGCGAACGTTTCGCGTCCCTCGCCATGCAGGTCGAGCACGTGGCGTCCCACCGGCATCGCCGAGTAGCGGCAGTAGTCGTACAGCTCCCACCAGTCGGCATAGCGCTGCTTGGTCGCGTCGCGGCGGAACGCGACCAGAAGGTCGAGCGAGTGCTGCGGCGTGACGCCGGTTTGCGCCAGGCTCTCGCGCAGCCGGAGCGCGCTGGGCGAGCCGTGATCCCGCCGCCCCAGCAGCACATCTTCCATGACGTCGAGCCGCGCCACCTTGTCGCCGGGCGCCAGGCCGGGCGCGTCGCCGATATCGTCGGCGTTGCGGGCAAAGGCGTAAAACGCATGGATGTGCCGGCGCAGGCCCGGACGGATCAACAGCGAGCCGACCGGAAAATTCTCGTCGCCGCGATCCTTGCCAGACCAGGCCTCGACATTGGCAGCCTCGGTGACGCTCACGGGTCCACTCCCTGGTAGGCCCGGCCCTTCCAGGCGACGCCACGGCCACGATGATGGTTCACCGCCGAGCCGATCGTCGCCGCGGTGTAGAACGCGGCGATCAGGGGCAGAAGGGGCGCCCAGAACGGCGAGCGCCCGAAATTGAGCAAGCTGGGCACATAGGACCCCGACAGGCCGGCCCAGACGATCCAGCCGATCCAGCGCGCCGCCCCATTGCCGAACAGCGCGAGCGCCGGCGGGGCCAGCCAGACCACCGCCATCGCCAGCACGGTCGCGGCCAGCAGCGCGGGCGAGCGCCGGAGTTGCACGTAGGCCGTGCGGGTAATCATGCTCCAGATGTCGGACACGCCGGGATAGGACCGTATGGAGCGGGCCAGCGCCGAATGGCCAAGCCAGATGCGCCCCCCCTGTTTCACCGCGGCCGCGAGCGCGACGTCGTCGATCAGCGCCCCGCGTATCGCCGCGATGCCGCCGATACGGTCCAGCGCGCGGCGCCGGACCAGGATCGTGCCCCCCGCCGCCGCCGCGGTACGGCGGCACGGGTCGTTTACCCAGGCGAAGGGGTACAGGAGTTGGAAGAAGAACACGAAGGCCGGGACCAGCAGCCGTTCCGCCCGGCTCGTGCAGGACAGCCGCACCATTTCGGACACCAGATCGAAATCGCCCCGCTCGGCCTGCGCGACCAGGGTCGCGACATGGGCCGGCGCGTGCACGACGTCGGCGTCGGTCAGCAGCAACAACTCGGCCTCGCCCGCCGATGCGATGCCTTGCGCCACCGCCCAGAGCTTGCCGCTCCATCCCGGAGGCCGTGGCGCGCCGTCGATCACCGCCAGCCGGGGGTCGGCGAAGCTGCGCGCGATCGTACCCGTACCGTCGCCGCTGCCGTCATCCACCAGCACGATCCGCAGGCTGGCGTAATCCTGGGCCAGCAGCGAGGCGAGCGCCTGACCGATAACCGGCGCCTCGTCGCGCGCCGGGACGACGACGGCCACGGGGACGGCCACGGGGACCGCCACGGGGACCGCCACGGGGACGACGGCTTCCGGCCGTGCCGTCTGCAGCACGGGTCCGGCCTGCCAGAACCGGCCGTGCGCGGTCAGCAGGTACGCCCACACCAGCAGCGTCAGCATGGCCAGCGGGGTCACGCGGGCCCCCCGTCGGCACGGCGCACGCTCACCGCCCGCGACCCCGCACCATGCCGTTTCCCCGGAACCACGCCACCGCGTCGCGCACCGCCCACTCCGCCGGGCGCGACTGGTAGCCCAGCTCCGCGAACGCCTTGGCGGAGGAGAAGAACATCCGGTGCCGCGCCATCCTCAAATGGTCGCGCGTCATCAGCGGTTCGCGCCCGGTCAGCCTGGCCAGCGCCTCCATGGCCGCCGCCACCGGCAGCAGCGGACCGATCGGCAGGGCGAGTCGCGGCGGGGTGCGCCCGGCCGCCTGGGCGACCAGGGCCAGCAGGTCACGCAGCAACAGGTTCTCGCCACCCAGGATGTAGCGCTCGCCGATCCGCCCACGCTCCAGTGCCAGCACGTGCCCTTCCGCCACGTCGTCGACATGCACGACGTTGAGCCCGGTATCGACAAACGCAGGCACCCGCCCGTTGGCGGCATCGACGATGATCCGGCCGGTCGGCGTGGGCCTGATGTCGCGCGGACCGACCGGCGCAGCCGGGTTGACCACCACCGCCGGCAGCGCCTCGTCCCGCACCATGTCCAGGACCGCCTGCTCGGCAAGGAACTTGGAGCGCTTGTAGGCGCCGACGATATCGGCCTCGGTCACCGGCGTGGTTTCGTCCGCCGCGGCGCCATCCGGCCGGTGCCCCAGCGCCGCAACCGAGCTGCAATACACCACCCGCTCCGCCCCGGCCGCCAGGGCCGCCCGCATCACCGCCCGCGTGCCCTCGACATTGGCGCGCAGCATGACGGCCGGATCGGGCACCCAAATCCGGTAGTCGGCCGCGACGTGCACGACAAAACGGCAGCCCGCGGCGGCGCGCGACACGGAGCCGGCATCGGTCAGGTCGCCCTCGACGATCTCGGCGTCCAGACCCGCCAGGTTTCGCCGGTCGCTGGTCCGGCGGATCAGCAGCCGCAGGGCGTGCCCGCGCTTCGCCAGCGTGCGCGCCACCGCCGAACCCACGAACCCCGTCGCGCCGGTCAGCAGCGTCGTCTTGTCGTTCCGATTCTCGGTCATGCCGGCTCTCTACAGAAGCCTGCCGCCCGGGGGAACCCAGGGGGGCCGGTTCCCGGTTCGTGTTCCCGACGCCGGCAGTCCAGGGCTTGTCCGCTTCGGTCGGGCGGACGACAACGCGAACGCGATTTTCATGGGACGGAGGCTGGCAGGTGCGCTGCACGATCGACGGGGCGGAACGGCAAGACAGGCTCGCCAGCGGGAGTGGCACAGCGGGAGTGGCCCAGCGGGAACGGCAATGGTGGTGACGGTCCCTGGCGTGCCGCCCGCTGGCTCGCAGCCTGGCCGCCCCACTGGCCGCCCCGCTGGCCTCCCCCCTGGGCGCCCCCCTGGGCGCCTTCGCACCCTGCGGCGGCGCTGCCCGCGGCACCGGGCGTGAGACGCCTCACTGTCGGTCTCGCGCTCGCCGGACTGCTGCTCGCCATTCTGCTGGTCGCCTATTTTGGCTTTGGCAACGTCGCGAAGGCCGTCGGCAGCGTCGGCATTGGCGCGTTCGGCCGCATCGTCGCCTGCCAGTTGGCGTTGCTCGTCGTCCTCGGCCTCTGCTGGTACGTCATCGTGCCACCGCGCGGGGGGCACCCGCTCTGGGTCTTCATCTGGGGCCGGATGGTGCGCGAAGCCGGCGCCAACTGCCTGCCGTTCTCGACCGTCGGCGGCTTCGTCTTCGGCGCCCGGGCGGTGACGCTGTACGGCGTGAGCTGGCACACCGCCACCGCCTCCACCGTGGTGGACATCACCGCCGAGTTCCTGGCGGAGATCGCGTTCACCGGCATTGGCCTGTTCCTGCTGATCGCCCGCTTCCCGAATTCGTCCCTCGCCGTGCCGATCGAGGTGGGTCTGGCGCTGGCGGTCGCCGCCTGCTGCGTCTTCATCTGGCTGCAGAAAGGGGCCACGACAATTTTCGCCAAGCTCGGGAGCCGCATCGCCGCAAACCGGTTTGACGACGCCAAGGAGCGCCTCGACGTCCTGCAGGCCGAGCTGGGCGCGATCTACGGCCAGACCCTGCGCCTGGGACTCTGCGTAACGCTGCACCTGGTCGGCTTTCTCGGTGCCGGGGTGAACAGTTGGGTGATCTTCCATGCCCTTGGGGTGAACCTGGGCTTGGGCGACGCGGTGGCGATCGAGGCCCTGCTTGCGGCGGTCTCGGCCATCGGCTTCCTGGTGCCGGCGAGCGCCGGCGTGCAGGAAGCCGGCTATGTCGGGCTTGGCGCCATTTTCGGCGTGCTCCCCGAGGTCGCGCTCGGCGCGTCGCTGGTGCGACGCGCACGTGACATCCTCATTGGCGTGCCGTGTCTGCTGCTTTGGCAGTTGGCGGAGGTACGCCGGCTGCGGCTGCAACCAGTGCTGCAACAAAGCACGCCGAAAAGCGCCTCTCGGGCGGATTTCCGCTGACGTCGATCCGGCCTAAGTGAAATGCCCGAACTGCAGAGAGTCCCTATCAGGTTTTCACTTGACCGGCACCGGGAGATGTCTGCAACTAACACGTGAATGTGAACCACGGTTATGCCCCGAGGCACCCATTGGCTAAGGCTTGTGTGTCCGCAGCCGGAGGAGGCGGCGGTCACGCCAAACGATCGGGTGGAGCGCGCGCTGGCGGCGGCCGGCGCGGTAGCCTGGGAGTGGGAGCTAGGCGACCGGGACCCCGGCGGCGGGATATCCTCCGCCTTTTCGGCTGGATCGCCTGGACTGCTGGGCCTCAAAGACAAGCCAGGAGCAGACTTTTTCGCGCTGGTCCACCCGGAGGACCGGACACGCCTGCATGAGGGCGTGGCGGCCGCCGTACAAGGCGAGCAGCCGTACGATTTCGAGTTCCGTCTGCTGGCGGGCGACGGGCGCGTCGAATGGGTCCGCGATCGCGCCGAGCTGCAGCGCGATTCGGCAGGGCGCCCGGTCCGGCTGAGCGGCCTCGCCCAACGCATCACCGAACGGAAGCTGGCGGAGGCCGCGCGCGACGAAACCGAGGCGCGCCTTCGCGCCACCTTCGAGCGAGCGCCCGTCGGCATCGCCCATGTCAGCCTGGATTGCACGTTCCTGTGCGTTAACGAAACACTGTGCCGCTTCCTCGGCCGGGATCGGGCGGCGCTGGTGGGGACCGGCTTCCGCGAGATCACCCATCCCGACGATCCCCACCGGGACCCGGAGCAAAAGCGGGCGCTGCTCGCCGGGGAGATTGCCCAGTTCACGGTTGAGCAGCGCTATGTCCGGGCCGACGGTTCGACGCTGTGCGGGAATCTCACCGCCTCGCTGGTGCGCGACGAGACCGGCGCGCCGTCCTATTTTATCGCCGTCATCGGGGACATCTCCGCCCGCAGGCGCGCCGAGGACGCGCTGCGCGAGCGCGAGGCCCTGTTCGCCGGCCTGATCGCCGATGCGCCGGCCGGCATCGCGGTGTTCGATCGCGACATGCGCTACATCGCCGCGAGCCGGCGCTTCATGGTGGCCCACCGGGCACCGGGCCAGCCCGGCGACCTGGTCGGCCGCAGCCATTACGATGTGTTTCCCGAGATCCCGGAGCGCTGGAAGGAAATCCATCGCCGCTGCCTGGCCGGCGCCTCGGAACGGTGCGACAGCGACATTTTTCCGCGCCCGGACGGCAGCGCGGACTGGCTGCGCTGGGAGATCGAGCCCTGGCGAAACCGATCAGGCGCGATCGGCGGCATCGTCCTGGGCGTCGAGACGATCACCGCCGACGTCGAGGCTCGCATCCTGCTGCAAAGCCAGTCGGACGTGCTGCGCGCCATCATCGACGGCCGGCCGCTGACGGACATTTTGGCCACCGTCTGCCACGCCGCCCAGAGTTTGCTGCCCGGCGCCCGCTGCGCCGTGTTGCTGCGCGACCCGCAGAGCGAGCTGTTGCACGGCGGCGCAGCGCCGGACCTTCCCGCGTTCTATTGCACGGCCGCTGCATCGCTCCGCATCGGCCCAGAGCGCGGCTGTTGCGGGCGCGCCGCGTGGTCGCGCCAGGCCGTCGTGGTGCCGGACATTGCCCGCGACCCACAATGGCAAACGACCTGTGCGGTGGCACAGACGCACGGATTACGGGCCTGCTGGTCGGTGCCGCTGCTGCTCGACGACGAGGTACTCGGCATCTTCGTTGCCTACTATGACCAGATGCGGGCACCAGCGACGGGCGAACTGGCGCGGATTACCGCCCTGGGCGATCTGGCCGCGCTGGCGATTCAACGCAAACGGACAACAGACAACGCAGCCGAAATCGAGGCGCGGTTCCGCGCGACGTTCGAACAGGCGGCGGTTGGCATCGCCCATCTCGCCATCGACGGTGCGTTCCTGCGCGTCAACGACCGGCTCTGCACGCTCACCGGTTACGGCCGCGCAGAGCTGCTGGCCCTGGCGTTCCAGGACATCACGCATCCGGACGATCTGGACATCGATCTTGTGCAGTTGGGCGCCTTGGTGCGGGACGAGATCGCCACCTACTCCCGGCGCAAGCGGTACGTGCGCAAGGACGGGCTGCCGGTCTGGGTCAACCTGACCGTGTCGCTGGTTCGCAATCAGGCCGGTGCCCCCGACTACTTCATCAGCGTCGTCGAGGACATCGACGAGCATGTCCGCGCCGAGCAGGCGCTGCGCGAGAGCGAGTCGCGCTTCCGGGCACTCGCCGAGACGCTGCCTGTGCTGGTCTGGTGTACCACGCCCGAGGGCGACAGCGAGTTCGAGAACCGCCGTTTCCTGGACTACACCGGCCTGCCGCCCCATCCCTTGGTGGCGCAATGGGAGCGCCTGGTCCATCCGGAGGATCTGGCGAGGACACGCGCGGCCTGGCGACGCTCGGTCGCATCCGGGGAATTCTACGAGATCGAGTATCGCCTGCGCGGCGGCCAGGATGGCGCCCATCACTGGTTCCTCGCCCGCGCCCGGCCGCTTCGCGCCGCGCCGGAGCCCGGCTTCCCCGAAGGCCGCATCACGCGCTGGATCGGCACCTGCACGGACATCGACGACATGGTGCGGGCGCGCGAGGTGTTGGCGCGGACCCGCGACGACCTGGAACGGCGGGTGGCCGAGCGAACCGCGGCGCTGACCGATACCGCCCGCGAACTGGCCGCGGAGATCCGCCGCCGCGAGGAGGCGCAGGCCACGCTGTTGCAGACCCAGAAACTGGAGGCGCTCGGCCAACTGACCAGCGGCCTGGCGCACGACTTCAACAACGTGCTCGCCGCCATCATCGGCAGCCTGGATCTGGTCCAGCGGCGCCTCAAGGACCCGAAGCTGATCGGCCTCCTCGACAATGCGCGCCAGGCATCGGACCGGGCGACCCGCCTGGTCCGGCAGATGCTCGGCTTCGCGCGCAAAAGCGACCTGAATCCGACTGTGCTCGACCTGGCCACGCTGCTGGCATCGGCCCGGGAACTGGTCCGCGCCGCGGTCGGCGCGTCGATCGAATGTTCCGTTGTGGTCGATCGCGGGACCTGGCCAGTCATCGCCGACCGCAGCCAGTTGGAGGTCGCGCTGCTGAATCTCGCGGTGAACGCGCGCGACGCCATGCCGGATGGCGGTCCCCTCGTCATCACGGCGCGCAATCTGCCCGCCACGGCGGTCCCCGCCGGTCTGAGCGCCGGGGACTACGTCGGCATCGCGGTGCGCGACACCGGTGCGGGCATGACGCCCGAAGTGCTGGCCAAGGCGGCAGAGCCGTTCTTCACCACCAAGCCTGCCGGCCAGGGCACCGGACTCGGCCTGGCCATGGTGCACCGCTTCGCCACCGGCTCGGGCGGCGGCCTGCGAATCGAAAGCAGCGCCGGCGAGGGTACGGTGGTCGAGGTGATCCTGCCACGTGCCCTGGTCGGCGCCTCGCTGGAACCGGTGGCGGACCAGCGCGGCCAGCCCCGGCACGCCGGTGGCACGATCCTGCTGGTAGACGATGACGAGCAGTTGCGGCCGGTGATGGCGGCAACGCTGCGCGACCTTGGCTATCAGGTGGTGGAGGCGCGCAGCGCCGAAGCCGCCTTCGCGGCCGCCCACACCATGACCCGGCTCGACCTCCTGGTCACCGATGTGGTGATGCCGGGACGCGGCGGCCCGGCGCTCGCCGTGCAACTTCGGGCGGAGCGCCCGGACTTGTCCGTCCTGTTCGTAACCGGCGATGCCGGGCCGGGCCCTCCGGGCAAGGCGGTGCTGCGCAAGCCGTTCGGCCGGGACGAACTCGCCGCCGCTGTCCTCGGCGCACTTCTGCATCGGCAGGACAGGAAGGCAGTTTCACTCGCACAGGCCATCGCCAGGCGCATCCGAACGCCGGCGATGCGCGGGCTGTACGAGGCGTGGCTGGGCGCGAAGCGGGACGACAGGCTGCCGCCGCTGGAACGATTTCCTCCCGTCCCGGATAAGGTCTCCGCCGTCAGTTTCCTCGCGGAGGTGGACCATGCAGCCCCGGCGCCCGGCTTCCGGTTCATCACCGTCGGCGAGTCGCTGGTTGCCCGGCTTGGTCGTGGATTGAGCGGCATGCCGGTCGGTAATACTGGCAGCGACACCAGCGATGATGCTCTCGGCTCGCTGCACGGTGCCTATAGCCACGCAGCCGGAACGGGATTGCCGAGTTACGAGTTTGCCCGCTTTTCGCTCGGTGACGGGCTGGCGGAGACGTTCGAACGGCTGATCCTGCCGTTCTCGGATGACGGCCGTCGTCCAAGCCACTTGTTTGGCATGGTCGTGTTCCGGGACGCGGATGACGGTCCCAGCGCGGAGAGACACGGCGGATGAATGGACTGCCGGATTTCGAGACGCCGTACCTTGCAGCCGCCGTCGAGCGCCTGGCGCCAAGCCTGATCGATGCACTGCCCTTTGGCGTCATCCGCCTGGATGCGTCGGGCACGGTGGTATCCTTCAGCAAAAGCGAGGCAAGCCAGTCCGGTTACGGCGCGCGGCCTGCGGTGGGGCGCCACTTCTTCACCGAGATCGCGCCCTGCATGGACAACGAGCGCTTTCGTGGCCGCATCGAGCGCGC
>Ga0182012_10001367_pt1 | contig 26781 bp, 27 predicted proteins | sample 612S2SmetaG_FD_120486 | JGI IMG/M metagenome (GOLD analysis project Ga0182012, IMG submission 120486) | Permafrost microbial communities from Stordalen Mire, Sweden - 612S2S metaG | ecosystem: Environmental > Terrestrial > Soil > Wetlands > Permafrost | place: Sweden: Stordalen | collected...
ACAGGCAAACCGAAACAGGCTATGGAAAAGCAGGAAAGCAAAAACCGCTTTCCAGCTTTCCCACAGCCACGACGACTACGAAGTACATTCAGTTATGGGATACGGATTCTAGGGGCAAGTTCAGAATGCATAGCTCCATGTGTTAAGGCTCCCTTTGCTTCCCTTCCCCGTCCAGAAGTAGTAGGGGCTGCCATTCTCAATAACCTTGAGTGCGTTCAGCAGAACCGGTGGTAATGGCAAATAGATTGGGGCACCAGTCTTGGTCGTGTAGAGCAGTACCCTACCGTTGCTGACCTGCACCCGGCTAAGCTTCACCACATCCCCAATACGAAGCCCGGTATATCTCAACGTCAGAACAAAGGCCTTCATTCGTGCCCGGTTGTCATGCCCGTAGGAGTTCCTTTCCGGGTAGCTATCCGTAGCCTTGAGGATGGCTTCTACCTGCTCAGCAGTAAACGGCTGCACAGGCTTATTGGTCGCCTTGGGCTTCTTAATTTTCACAGCCGGGTTGGTCTCCATCCAACCGTTATCCATGCAGTGGCGGAAGAATGTACGCAGCCGTTCAATCTTCTTACCTTGTATCAGGGTGCTGTCTTGAAGCCCTTCCACAAATGTTTTGGTCGCTGCATAGTCAAGAGCCGTACTGTTGTAATAGCCCGACCTGCACAATGATTCTTGAGCTGCTCCAGCAGTTCCTTGTACTTCTTCACACCTGATGCCTTCAGTTCCCTCCGATCACAGTCCTTGATGAAGTCAGTGACTGCATCCACCACGGAGCTGTTCTTCTGGGCCCCACCTATGGTGATCTCCAGAAGCTTCCTACTGGCATCTTCCCAGTTGAATGTATCGAGTGAATAGCGGAGACGTTTGCCGTCATGCATTCCATCCACGTGGATGGGGCACATGCATTTTGCGTTGGGTTTGGTGGCCTTGCAGGTCGGTAGGTGGCGTCTTTTGAGCTTGAGCATCTGGTGTGCCTGAGTCGGAATTGACTACGGCACACAGTGTAATCTTTTGTCACGCCATTGGCACTTCAGATTTTTGTGTCCCTAATCTACTGATTACAAAGTACTTTAAATGGTGCGGGGAGGGGGACTTGAACCCCCATGCCTTGCGGCGCTAGCTCCTAAGGCTAGTGTGTCTGCCATTTCACCATCCCCGCAAACTCACGGATGCTGCATACCAATTGTGCCACAGCGCACCGAGCAACTCCAACCATTCATGCGTGAAGACGAGCACAAAGCGAAAGCCCCGGAGAACCGGGGCTTTGTCAAACGGGTTTATCGAGAATTACTCGGAAACAACGACAGGATCTTCCTCTCCCAGTTCGATGGCGCCAGTTTCAAGGTGTTTCACGCCATAGTCATATCCAGCGTCGAACGCCCTGCGATTCAGTTCAGCGAATGCTGCCGGGACCGAATCTTCAATTGCCTTGCGTAGGGACTCGCGCTGCAACAGTCCTGAAATCGCGCCGAAGAAGCCGGTCATCACGACGTTCTGCACCATTTTCTTGCCGAGTTCCTCAGCGATGCGTGTCGCAGGAATCGCGAAGACCCGTACATCTGGCACATTCAGTTCCTGCACGCGAACCAAATCCTGTTCGATGATGATCGTGCCGCCCGGCTTGATGTCCTTGGAGAACTTCACGTACGCCTCCTGAGACATTAGAACCATCAGGTCCGGGTGGGCGACGTAGGGATAAAGAATCGGACTCGGTGAGAGGATCAGTTGTGCCGAGCAGGCTCCGCCACGCGCTTCAGGACCGAAGTTCTGGGTCATGGTTGCGTATCCGCTTTCCACAATGGATGCAGCCCGGCCGATGACACTGGCGCACATAATGACGCCCTGACCGCCAAAGCCCGCGATACGAATCTCAGTTAGCTGCATACGGGTGCCTCCGCCGGAATGTATTTTTCGCCAAGCTCTTGCTGAAGATGCGCATTCATCATGGTCGTCCAGTCCGGGCGCTCGCGATCCACGAACTTGCCGACAATGATCTCGCCGCTCTTGGTGAGACCAACTTCGTTGGTTGGCGCTCCATGTTTGATCTTGGAAACCTGCTTGTAAAACTTCATCGTATCCAGGGCATCGCCCATTTTGTTCCGGCGCTGGTAAAGCGTCGGACAGGGGGAGACAACTTCGATGAATCCGAAGCCTTTTTTCTTGAACATCTCGGCCATGGAGCGCGCAAGTTGCTTCACGTGGAAGGTGGTCCAGCGCGCGACATAGACTGCACCGGCCGCGTCCACCAACTGAGGCAAATTAAACGGAGGATCATACGTTCCGTAGGCTGCCGTTGCGGTGATTACATCCAAGGGCGTAGCTGGCCCCGTCTGTCCTCCGGTCATGGCGTAAGTGAGATTGTTCACACAAATCACTTTGAGATCCAGATTGCGGCGGGCGGCATGAATCAGGTGATTGCCGCCAATCGCGAACAGGTCACCATCGCCGCTGTAAACCACTACGGTCATATCAGGGTTCGCAAGCTTGAGTCCCGTTGCAAATGGAATGGCGCGACCATGTGTGGTGTGGAATGAGTCAAGATTGACGTACCCAGCCACGCGTCCCGTGCAGCCGATGCCGCTAACGATGCTGAGCTTGTCAAGGTCGGTCTTGGAATCAATGAGAGCACGGGTAAAGCAATTGACCGTGGTACCAATGCCACATCCAGGACACCAGATGTGCGGCATACGGTCTGTACGCAGAAAATCTTCTACCGGGTTCTCCGGCGCCGTTATGGAAACGATTGGCGTACTCATCTCACCACCTCCTGGATGGCTTTGAGAATCTCTTCAGGCTTGTGTACGGTGCCGCCTGCGTGGCCTACGAGCTTCACCTTGCAATGGCCGCCGGCACAGCGTTCCACTTCGCGGACCATCTGGCCAAGGTTGAGTTCGGCGACGACGATTCCCTTCACCTTGGGAGCGATTGCACGGATGATGTGCTCAGGGAAAGGCCATGCGGTGATCAGGCGCAAGCTGCCAACCTTGAGGCCCTCGGCGCGCGCATTCTGGATAGCACGCTGTGCTACGCGTGAGGTGATTCCATAACTGACTACAACGACGTCAGCACCTTCAATGTCAATCTGTTCAGTGATGCAGATTTTTTCCGCATTGTCGCGGATCTTGGTGACCAAACGCTTAACCATTCTCTCTTGCACAACCGGGGTCATATCTGGATAGCCGCGCTCGTTATGGGTCAAGCCCGTAACGTGCAACTTGTAGCCGTCTCCGGCCTTGGCCATTTCGGGAGCCTGCTCTTCCCCGCAGGGTGCAAAGAGTTGGAAAGAACTCTTATCCTTGCTGGTCCAGCGCCGCGGCTCTATCTCAATTTCTTCTGCGGGAGGAATGACAACCTTCTCCGTCATGTGTCCGACTACTTCGTCCATCATCACGAAAACCGGCACGCGATACTGCTCGGAGAAATTAAAGGCTTTGATCGTAAGGTCAAAACATTCCTGCGGAGAGTTCGGGCACAGGGCGATGATTTCGTAGTCGCCATGTGAGCCCCACTTGACCTGCATCATGTCGGCTTGGGCAGGCAGGGTGGGCAGTCCGGTGGAGGGTCCACCGCGCTGCACGTCAATGAACACGCAGGGAGTTTCGGTCATCACCGCGTAACCGATGTGCTCCATCATCAGCGAGAAACCAGGGCCAGAGGTGACTGTGAACGCTTTCACTCCACCCCAAACGGCACCAAGAATGGTGATGGAAGCAGCGAGTTCATCCTCCATCTGAATGAACGTGGCACCGATCTTGGGCGCGCGCTGCGAGAACCGTTCCACTACTTCCGTCGAGGGCGTGATTGGATATCCCGCGGAGAATCGAGCTCCGGCGGCAATGGCCCCCTCACAGGCGGCATGATCGCCGTCCAGAAAATGTGCGCCCGTCAGGACGCCAATAGGGTCAGCATGCATCTTCAGACTCCTTCACTACTTCCGCCGCAGCGGCCGCCGGTTTGTCCGTGCGGTATCCATGAATTGCGAAATCAGGGCAGTACATGCCGCAAAGATCGCATCCACTGCATTTTTCGGGGGTTACTGCATGGGGCGGATGGTATCCCTTGGAGTTGAAGGCGTCGGAAAGAGCGAGCACCTTGCTGGGACAGAATTCAACACAGAAACCACACGCTTTACATCGTTCCACAACTATAGACACTGACCCACGAGCCATTTTGCCTCCTCACCATTGCAGGCATTTTGGTGCTTTGCGGCTGATAGTGAAGTGATTGACGTCACAACCCTTAGTGATTTCTCTATCAACCGCAGAGGATTGCGACTAGGAGATAAAGCACGAACATGCCAGTAACGGCTCGGCCCAAGGTTGCACACGGTAACGACGAATACGAGTGGATTCCTGGCATCAGAGAGACTGCGGCTTGTTGATCTCGCTCACCGAGCCCTCGCGTATGGCTTGAGTAACAGTCATCTGGCGCGCAAATTCCTCAGCCATCTCTTCTTTGAGGCGAACCTCGGTAGGACGACGCGAAATCGACATCTGGTCGATCTTGTCCTGTAGCTTGAGCAACCCGTAGAAGAGGTTTTCCGGGCGCGGCGGGCACCCGACCACATAAACGTCCACCGGAACAATCTTGTCCACGCCCTGCAACACCGAGTAGGTGTTGAACGGGCCACCCACGGAGGCGCAGGCGCCCATCGCAATAACCCACTTGGGATCCGGCATTTGCGCGTAGATTCGCTGCACAACCGGAGCCATCTTCAGGCTTACGGTTCCGGCGACAATCATCAGGTCGCTCTGGCGTGGGCTGGGCCGAAAGACCTCCGAACCAAAGCGCGCAATGTCAAAGCGCGAGGTGGAGGAGGCAATCATCTCGATTGCGCAGCATGCAAGACCAAAGGTCATAGGCCAAATGGCAGATTTCCGAGCCCAGTTGAAGACGTAGTCCACCGAGCTAATCATGAAATTGTTTTCAAAACGATTGTCAATCCAGCTCATGCTACCCCCACAGGTTCGCGCGCCGTAAGTTAATGTCGTAAGTTTGTTTCACTGGAGAAAGATCAGTCGGTGATTTTCGTCACACATTCCCAGCTTCTCGGATTCCGAGCATTGTACCGCAGTCTCTTGTTATTCATTTTCGGGTTTGCGTGCAACCAGCAAAAGTGCGCCAATTCGCTTGAACTCCTGGAGTTCGCCTGCATTCGCAAACCATGTGCCGCTGTACTGCTCCGGAGTTGGAGTTTGATCGGGGACATGGTCCACCGTAACATCGACGAACTGTTGGGCGCGCAACATTGCCTCGTACTCCCGTTCTGAGCGTGCATGAACCGGAACCTTCAACTGGGCCACCCAGCGCAGCGAGTACGGATTCTCCTTGTAGAGATTAATCAGTATGAATAGCGCTCCGCCCGGGGCAAGCACGCGATATAGCTCGCGGAGGACGACCTCCTGATCCGGGTAATAGTAGAAGCTTTCAATCGAGAGGACTTTCTCGAAGTACTCATCGCGCCATGGAATCTCATCGGCTGCACCTACGGCGAACAGTACATTCTCGATATCCGTGGAGGCAGCGCGAGCGCGAGTAATCATTTCGTCTGAAATATCCTGGCCGACGGCCATTCCTGGGCCGCCTTCAACGGCTTTGGCCAGCAGGCGCGTTGCCCATCCTGCTCCGCAGCCTAGATCCAGCACGCGCTCGCCGGGTTTCAGCGCCATGCGTTCAATCGTCTGCTGGGCAATGCTTATGTGATGGGATTCCATCTCTTCACCGCGTCCCTGCTCCGCCCACTGGTTGAACTCTGTCCTCAGCTTTTCGTTTGCGTCCGGCATGGTTTCCTCGCGATTGGTAGATTACACCTCGGGACCAGCGCTCCATCGTACAATCTCCAGCTATTTGATGGCGAGCACGACACAAAACCCCCTACCGTACCCCGAATGTAGTAAGCTGTTCGGTAAATTTCACAAGGTCATTCTGCGAAAAGGTGCTCGGCTATGCATGGGTGATAACCCAGCCTTATGGATTTCTCTAGTGCTCGATTTGTACTGTGACGGGAATCACAGATCAATATGAAGTTTCGCGATTAAATAGTTGCAACTTTTGTCTACCTGCTAAGTAATTGCAATCCTGTTACAACGTGTGGGGAACAAGCAAGAAACAATAAAAAGATTTAACGGCGGGGTGCCGGAAATCTATGCCGCAAAACTATATTCCGATCTTCGTTTTTCTTGTAGTGGCCTTCCTTGTGGCGGCGGGAACACTTCTCGTAGCCACGATCGTGCGTCCGAGCAATCCTGAAAAAGTTAAGGGCATGGCCTACGAATGCGGCATTGAGGCCCAGGAGGGCGCGCGCCAACGTTACACGGTGCGCTTCTATATCATCGCAATTCTATTCGTGGTGTTTGACGTAGAGACTATCTTCCTGTTTCCGTGGGCGGTTCAGTTTAAGCAGCTTGGGGTGTTCGGCTTCCTGGAGATGCTGGTCTTTCTGGGGATACTGGTGCTTGGCTACGTGTGGGTTTGGAAAAAAGGCGCGCTGGAGTGGATTTGATCCAGCGATGGCTGTTCCGGTAGTAAGTCGCAATGAGATGACGTGGCTTGAATCGATGGCTTTGAGCTGCGGAATGATGGGGTAACAAGAATGCCCGAAGTACCCGACGGAAACCCGCCGAACCCAGTCCCGGCCCAGGCTGCGACTACACCTGCCGCGGCCCCCGCTGCTGCGCCGAAGCCTGTACCCCAACCGTGGGATTGCGAGTTAGTACAGCAACTGAAGAACTCGTATGGCTCGGGAATTCATGATGCAGCGACCTTCGCAGGCCAGAACTACCTGGTTGTGGACCGCGCAGTTTGTCACGATGTGCTGCTCTATCTTTACCAGCAATTGGGCTACACCAGCCTGACCGATCTGACCGCCGTGCATTATCCCAAGGATGAGTTGCCGTTCGAGATGGTGTGGATTCTATTCTCCATGGCGGCGAATGAGCGCGTGCGTGTAAAGGCCCGCTTTGCCGATGAAGAATCTGCCCCCACTGTGACCGACCGATGGGTAGGTGCCAACTGGATGGAGCGTGAAGTTTATGACATGTTCGGGATCCGCTTCACCGGACATCCTGACCTGCGACGCATTCTGATGCCTGACGAGTGGACAGGACACCCGCTACGCAAAGACTATGACCCACACAAACAGGATGAAGTCTGGGTGCGCAAAAATCTGGGAATCGAGAGCGGACAATGAGCGATAACCGGTTCTATGACTCTCCGATTGAAGAAGTCGCACCAGGAAATACATTTCTGGATTCCAATGAATTAGTGCTGAACATGGGGCCGCAGCATCCCTCCACACACGGAGTTCTGCGCGTCATCCTGAAGCTTGACGGCGAAAAGGTCAATGGCATCGAGTGCGTGATCGGTTATCTGCACCGGGGGATTGAGAAAGTCGCTGAGCATCGCACATGGGCGCAATTCGGCCCCTTTGTAGACAGATTGGATTACACCGCAGCCGTGAGCAACAGCCTGGGCTACTGCCTTGCGGTAGAGAAACTGCTCGGCGTAGAGGTTCCCAAGCGGGCACAGTATCTCAGGGTCATCCTCACCGAATTGTGCCGGCTGGCAAGCCATCAGGTTTGGCTGGGCACACACGTACTTGATATTGGCGCAGTGACTCCGTTGTTTTATGCGTTCCGCGACCGCGAAGACATTCTCAATGTATTCGAAAAATACTGCGGCGCCCGGCTCACAACTCATGCCTTCCGCATTGGAGGCTGCCGCTGGGACGCGTATGCCGGCTTCGCCGAGCAGGTCCTGCACATCTGCGACGACCTTGGGCCGAAGATCGATGAATATCGTGACCTCATCACGGGGAATCGCATTTGGCTGCAACGCACCAAGAACGTAGGGGTCATCTCTGCTGAAGACTGCATTGCATACGGAATCACCGGACCCGTGCTGCGCGGCAGCGGGGTCGAATGGGATCTGCGTAAGAAGCAGCCATACTCGTCCTATGAGGATTTTGATTTCGATATTCCCATCGGCACGGCAGGCGACACCTTTGATAGATACGTCGTTCGCGTGGAGGAGATGCACCAGTCGATTCGCATTATCCGGCAGGCGACCGAAGGTCTGATGGAGGGTCCGATCATCGCGAAAGTGCCAAAGGTGATCAAGCCTCCCGTGGGTGAGGTTTACGTGAGTATCGAGGCTCCCAAAGGCGAACTGGGCTTCTTTCTGGTGAGCAACGGAAGCGCAATGCCCTATCGGGTGCGGGTGCGGCCACCCTCGTTCATCAACCTGCAAGCCCTGGAAAAGATGGCAAAAGGAAGCCTGGTAGCTGACGTGGTCGCCATCATCGGAACACTCGATATCGTGCTCGGAGAGGTGGACAGGTGATCCAAAGCATCCTCCAGTATCTCCACTCAGACGTCACGCCGGGCGTGGCCGGTAATCTGTTCTGGGTGGTCGTATACGTCCTGCTTGTGTTCGCAGGAATTTCGGTTGGCGTAATTTTCATGAACTGGTTCGAGCGCAAGATCATGGCGCATATGCAGGTTCGCATGGGTCCCATGCGCGTCGGGCCGCATGGACTTTTGCAGCCGATTGCTGACGCGCTAAAGCTCATCATCAAGGAAGACTTGATGCCGGCGAACGCGGACAAGATTGTCTTCTGGTTCGCGCCAGTCTGCGTTGTAATGACTGCTTTCTGCGGCTTCATTGTCGTTCCATTCGGTCCCACTCACGCCATTACGGACATGAACATCGGCGTTCTCTTCATGCTTGGCGTTTCGTCGCTTGGAGTGCTGGGCGTCATCATGGCGGGATGGGCTTCCAATTCGCACTATCCGCTGATGGGCAGTTTGCGTTCCGGCGCGCAGATGGTCTCCTACGAAATCGCCATGAGCATGACGGTGGTCTCCGCGGTCATGATGACAAGTATGGCGACAGGCACTGGAACCCTGAGCATGATTGGAATTGTGCAGGCACAGTTGCAGCAGCACACATGGTTCGCATTCTCGTTCTTCCCTGTCGGACTCACCGCACTCGGAGTCTTCTCCATCGCAATGGTGGCTGAGACAAATCGCGCGCCTTTTGATCTACCGGAAGCCGAAAGCGAACTCGTTGCCGGCTTTTTGACTGAGTACAGTGGATTCCGCTGGTCCCTCTTCTTCCTTGCCGAATACGCGGGCATGATCGCCGTGAGTTCGATTGCCACAACGCTATGGTTGGGTGGATGGCTTCGTCCGTTTCCTAACTTACTTGGCGGCAAGAACTGGGACACAGCTTTTTCGCTCGTGCCCGGAATAACATTTGTGGCGCTCGCAGCTTTATGCCTGTTCTATTTCACGCGCATGCCAAGCATTCGCGCCATGCGTGCTGATGCGAGGGGGTTGGCCGCTTTCGGCGGCGTGCTCGGCGTGATTGGCATTGTCATGCTGCTTCCAGGAGTACGCGTGCGTGTTCAAGATATTTACTGGTTTACCCTGAAGGTCGGGTTTTTTATGTACCTCTATATTTGGTACCGTACGACCTTTCCTCGCTATCGTTTCGATCAATTGATGAAAATTGGATGGAAAGTGCTGCTGCCGATTTCAATCGGCGTGGTGATTATGACGGCCTTGATTGGCGTTCGCCAGGAACTGCTCGCCCTGGTCTGGAGGTAGGTCGATGAAGATTATTGAAATGGTGCGGAGATTTCTCCTGATCGATCTGCTTGAGGGAATGTGGGTGACCTTTCGTCACCAGAATCCTTCGGACTTGGTGACCGAACAATATCCCATGAATCGCCCTGAAATTTCGGACCGGTTCCGTGGTCAGCCACGGTTGGTCAAGGATGAAAACGGCAAGCTACTGTGTACTGCCTGCGGAGCCTGCGCGCTGGCATGCCCCGAGAAACTTATTAAAGTCGGCAGTCTTCGCGATCCTGAGACGAAGAAGAAGGTGCTAACCGACTTCGATTTCGATCTGGGACGCTGCATGTTTTGCGGACTTTGCGAGGAGGCGTGTCCTTCGAACGCGCTGAACCTTTCGTCAGGATACGAACTCGCTCTCTATACCCGCGAAGGATTGGAACTGGGTAAGGATCAACTGGAGAATGGCATTCAGGGAAAGGTCTACGATAAATGACTCCGGTCGCAACCCCATTTTTCTTTTACTTTCTTTCAGGCATTGCAATTATCAGCGCAATCATCATGGTCACAAAGGTGAACCCTGTGCACTCTGCGCTGGCGCTGATCGTAACCTTGCTGGCAAGCGCAGGTCTTTACTTGATGCTTTATGCGCCATTCATGGCAGGCGTCCAGATCGTACTTTACGCTGGCGGCATCCTGGTCATGTTCCTGTTCGTGATGATGCTGGTGAACATCGAACATCTCTACGTGGAGAAGATGCTGAACCGTCAATGGATTGTCGGGTTGGCCGCTACCGCCGTGCTCGCGCTACTGATGATGGGCGCGCTGGTGCGTGGCGCAAAGGATCTCCCGCAGCACATCGTCAACCATACCGAGCAGAACAACGTGCAGGATATTGGCCTCCTGCTTTATGGCCCCAACACCGGATATTACATATTCCCCTTTGAGATCGCTTCCGTTCTTCTGCTGGTTGCGGTTGTGGGCGCCGTGGTCATGGCCAAGAGGAGGGTGTGAGCATGATGGAAATTGGAACCTTGCATTACCTGCTTGTAGGCGCCGTACTCTTCCTTATTGGAATGGTGGGAGTAATTACCCGACGCAACGTGGTCATCATTTTCATGTCGATTGAGTTGATGCTGAGTGCGGTAAATTTGAACTTGCTGGCATTCTCCCGTCTTTACGGGTTGCATGGGCAGGTTTTTGCTTTGTTCATTGCGTCTGACGCTGCAGCTGAAGCAGCAGTCGGCCTGGGAATCCTGATCGCCTTCTTCCGCAACCGTGCAACGGTGAATATGGACGATGTCGATCTGTTGAAGTGGTAAGCATCACAAATCGCCGGACGAATACCGAGAGCTGAAATGTTCTTTCTTGAAAACATCTGGATCGTGCCACTGATTCCCGCCCTCGGCGCGGCAATCATGCTGCTGTTTGGACGGCGGCTGCCGAAGATCTTTGTGAACGTCTGCTGCGTGGGCGCAGTTGCGATGTCGCTCGTGTGGACGGTGCTGGCTGTCTGGCAGTTCACGCACAGCGGGCTTCCCTATTACTCGCACGATCTCTTCACCTGGCTCGGCAGCGGCGGCGGAAGGATGCTCTACACGCTGCATGGCGGCGGAACTGCCGAATTCGTCGTCAAAGCGGGCGTATTGCTTGATCCGCTGAGTTGCGTGTGGCTGCTCTTCGTGACCGGAGTTGGCACGCTGATCCATATTTACAGCACAGGGTATATGGCTCACGAAGGCGGCTACTACCGCTTCTTCGGATACCTGAACCTTTTCATGTTCTCCATGCTCACCCTGATACTGGCGAATAATTACCTCGTGATGTTCGTCGGCTGGGAAGGCGTTGGTCTGTGCTCTTATCTGCTGATCGGCTTCTACTTCCACAAGCACTCGGCCTCTACAGCAGCAAACAAGGCCTTCATCACGAACCGCATCGGTGACGCCGGAGTAATACTCGGGTCGCTCACCATTTTCTGGCTCTTCGGAACCTTCGACTTCGTGCGCGTTACTGAGATGGCACGGGCACAGTCGGCGACGCTGATGGGAACGGGAATTGTCACGGCCGCGACGCTGCTGCTATTCGTCGGAGCCTGCGGCAAGTCGGCGCAGATTCCACTCTATGTCTGGTTGCCTGACGCTATGGAAGGTCCGACGCCTGTCTCCGCACTGATCCACGCTGCGACGATGGTGACTGCCGGCGTTTACATGGTGGCGCGCTCCAATGCGCTCTTCGTGCTGGCTCCGAAAACCATGATGGTCGTCGCCGTAGTCGGTGCGACGACCGCAATCTTCGCGGCCTCCATCGGACTTGTGCAGAACGACATCAAGCGCGTTCTCGCCTATTCCACGGTTTCGCAACTTGGATATATGTTCCTCGCTCTCGGTGTAGGAGCGTTCACCGCCGGCGTATTTCACGTCTTCACCCATGCGTTCTTCAAAGCGCTACTCTTCCTTGGCTCCGGCTCGGTAATCCATGCCATGGGCGGCCAACAGGATATGCGCTTCATGGGCGCACTGCGCAAGAAAATTCCGACCACCTTCGCCACGATGCTTATCGGCACGCTGGCCATCGCGGGAATTCCGGGATTCGCAGGCTTCTTCTCCAAGGACGAGATTCTCTGGCAGGCATGGTCGGCGCACAACGGAGCGTTTCGCGCGTTGTGGTATGTGGGCTTCGTCACCGCGCTGATGACTTCTTTCTATATGTTCCGGCTCATCTTTCTGACTTTCTTTGGTGGCCCTCGCATGTCGCACGAAGTAGAGCATCATGTTCACGAGTCCCCACGCTCCATGACGGTGCCTCTGATTGTGCTGGCGTGTTGTTCCATCTTCGCTGGATACCTTGGAGTCTCGCCGAGCATTGCTCGCCTCGTCGGATTGCATGGCGACACAAACCGGTTTGAGCACTTCCTGGCTCCGGTCTTCGAGAACTCTACTGAGAGCGCTTCAATTAGCGAAGCAGCGGCTACGAAAGAGAAATCTGAAGATGGTTCGCCGAGCGAATACATTCTGATGCTGCTCTCCGTCGCCGCCGCAGGTGCTGGTATGTGGGCTGGTTATCGGGCTTATGCGGGCTGCAAGGACGGAGTTCGCGAACCGATCAACGTGGCTGCGCCTGCTCTGTATCGCACGCTGCTCAACAAGTATTACGTCGACGAGTTTTACGACAAAGCATTCACCGGGCGTAGCGAGGTCGGCGGCGTGCGACTGGGTGCAATTGGCGCAGGTGAGGCGCTTTGGAAGTTCGATGCGGACGTGATTGATGGTGGAGTGAATGGCGCTGGCTGGCTCACCCGTACATCCGGCATCCTCTCGTCCTGGTGGGACAAGTGGATCATCGATGGCATCTGCGTGAATGGGCCTGCAGTGGTCGCACGTCTGCTTTCCTACCCTGCTCGATTGGTGGAATCAGGACTATTGCAGTGGTACGCGCTCGTCATGGTTTTCGGTGTTGCAGGATTGCTTTGGTATTACGTGCTCCGGTAGGAGTAAATGGTTGCGGGGAACTCCGCAGGAACGGATCAAATGTACAACCACATTCTCTCGATCATATTGTTCACACCGCTGGTGGGTGCTGTCGTCCTCATGTTCGTTCCCGGCGGGAACAAGAGGGCCATTCGCTGGGTGGCCAACATCTTCGCATTCCTCGGCTTTGCTGTGTCTCTGCCGCTTGTGCCCTGGTTTTGGGCGCGTAAAGCCGAGGTCGGCTTCAAGTTTCTGGAAGGTGCGCCGGACACATGGATTCCCACGATTGGCGCTGGATACTACCTCGGCATTGATGGCATCTCGTTCCTGCTGATCATGCTGACCACGTTCCTAGGAGCCATCTCAATCCTCTCTTCCTGGACAGCGATTGAAGATCGGGTCAAGGAATACTATGCGTGGTTCCTGCTGCTGCAGACAGGTATGCTCGGCGTCTTTATGTCGCTCGACTTCTTCCTGTTCTTTATGTTCTGGGAAGCCATGCTGGTGCCGATGTACCTGCTGATCGGAATCTGGGGCGGCCCGCGCAGGCTTTATGCGGCCATCAAGTTCTTCCTCTATACGCTACTGGGTTCCGTGCTCATGCTGCTAAGCGTGCTGTTCCTGTACTTCTTCCATCACACGCAAACCGGCGTCTACACGTTCAGCATTCAGGAACTCTACAAGACAGCTCCGCTCGTACCGCAGGTGTATGGCACAACCGCGGCGGTGGTGCTCTTCTTCGGATTCTTTCTTGCCTTCGCCATCAAGGTTCCAATGTTCCCGTTCCACACCTGGCTGCCGGATGCGCACGTCGAAGCGCCAACTGCGGGTTCAGTCATTCTGGCGGGCGTTCTGTTGAAGATGGGAACGTACGGGCTCATTCGCTTCTCGCTTCCCTTCTTCCCTGAAGTCGTGCATTACCCGAAAGTGCGCATCACGATGATCGCGCTGTCCATCATCGGCATCATCTACGGCGGGCTTGTCTCACTGGTGCAGAAGGACATGAAGAAGCTGGTGGCGTACTCCTCCGTCAGCCATCTTGGCTTTTGCACGCTGGGTATCTTCGCGCTCAACGGGCCGGGGCTGTCTGGATCAGTGCTGCAGCAGATTAACCATGGCATCTCGACCGGCGCGCTCTTCTTGATCGTCGGCATTCTCTACGAACGGCGACACACGCGCGACATTTCCGAGTACGGTGGTATCTCGACCATCATGCCTGTCTACGCGACGATCGCGCTGATCATGTTCCTGTCATCGATGGGGCTGCCTTTGCTGAACGGCTTTGTCGGCGAATTCACCATCCTGCAGGCTGCGTTCATGGCTTCTCCCGCATGGGCTGCGTGGGCGGTGCCGGGTGTAGTGCTCGCCGCGGCCTACTTGCTTTGGCTTTATCAGCGAGTGTTCTTCGGGAAGGTGGAGAATCCGAAGAACGAGAAACTGCTTGATTTGAGTCCCCGTGAGCTGGCCACGTTCCTGCCACTGGTTGCCATGGCGCTATGGATCGGCCTGTACCCCAAACCGTTCTTCCAGATTCTGGACCAGCCTGTGACAGCACTCGTCGAGCAGATTAACCATCCGAAAGTGTACAACGTACGACAGTTGCAATCGCCCGTGGCACAGTCCCCAGTGGTTACGCCGGTGGTAGCCAAGCTTGCTACCGGCGCAGCAACGCCGGAAGCGGGGCGCTAGACCATGACTCTGGTTGCCATGATGATGCCAACATTTGCGCCGTTCACGGCAATGGATTACCGCCTGGGCGCGCCTGTAATTGTGCTGACGTTATTTTCGCTTGGCATTCTGTGCCTGGATCTGTTCTTACCCGCACAGCATAAGCAATACAGTTCCATTCCCGCGCTGGTTGGGCTGCTTGTGGCCGGGTACGCAACACTGCAGATCCAACGCGTGCTGCCGGCCAACGGTGAACCGCTACGCGCTTTCTTCGGCACCATGGTACTCGATCCGTTTGCCGTTTACTTCTACTACCTGTTCCTGGTGGGAGCTGCGGTCGCTGTACTGATATCCATCAAGTACCTCGAAATTGAACGCGAAAACCATGGAGAGTTCTACGCTCTCCTGCTCTTCGCGGTCATTGGAATGATGTGCATGGCAGCCGGGTACGATCTTGTGCTGATTTTCATCGGACTCGAACTGATGGCCATCACGACGTACATTCTGGTTGGCTTTTTGCGCAGCAACAAGCGATCGAACGAAGCCGCACTCAAGTATCTGCTGCTGGGCGCGTTTTCCTCGGCAATCTTTGCATATGGTCTTTCCCTGTTTTACGGGCTCTCCGGCTCCACAAACCTGGGCGTAATCGCAAACTCCTTAGGTCAGCGCATTGCGGCAAACCCCAGAGATCCAATCGTGATGCTGGCGTTGCTCATGACGCTGACAGGAATGCTTTTCAAAATCGCCGCTGCGCCCTTCCATATGTGGGCTCCGGATGTCTATGAAGGCGCGCCCACCAGCGTCACCGGATTTATGTCCGTCTCCGTGAAGGCAGCCGGATGGGCACTGATGCTGCGAGTCCTTCTCTATGGGCTCTATCCGCTACGCGAACTCTACGTGCCTGTACTTATCTTCACGGCCCTGCTCACGTTGACCGCTGGAAACCTGGCGGCGATCACGCAGACAAACCTGAAGCGCCTGCTCGCCTATTCGTCAATTGCCCATGTTGGATACATGATGCTGGGCCTCGTCGCAAGCGACGGAGTCTCAAATCGCACGGGAATCAAGGGAATCCTCTTCTACCTTCTCGTTTATACCTTCATGAACCTGGGGGCGTTCACCGTACTCACCTCCCTGCGCCGCCGCAACATCGTGGGAGATGACATTGAGGATATCGCCGGCCTCGCCCAGAAAGCTCCTGTCGAGGCCGGACTCATGCTCGTCTTCCTGCTCTCGCTGGCAGGCATTCCGCCCTTTGCTGGGTTCTATGGCAAGTACTTCATCTTCCTCAGCCTGATTGAGACAGGGCACTATACGTTGGCCACAGTTGCCGTGCTCTATGCGGTGGTGGCGCTCTACTACTACTTAAAGGTGGCGAACGCGATGTACATGCGCAAGCCGCTCAGCGCCGAACCGGTTGCTTCCACGCCGGCGACGAACCTTGCTCTGTATTTCTCAGCGGCGGCTACGATCGTCATCGGCTTGTTCCCGAACATCTTCATCCAGGCTGTGAATTGGTCGGTTTCCGTGCTGGGACCTGGTGGGATTGCTCAACTCAAGTAGCCAACGCTCTCAACGTTCTGGCTACTCCCAATCGGGAGATCTAGAGCTGTTCTTCATCTTGAAATCCGTCTTGTCTGTTCTGAAGGACTGGAATCTTGCGCCGTCCAACTAATACGGAGATGTGTTCCATATTGGGACAGACCAGTCAGATAAACACCTTGCCGCGCTAAGGTCATACCCGCAAACAATCAGACGCAGCCCATCTGATTCAATCCGAATAAAATATTTCCCATCTTCCCATTGCTGCGGATATAGTTCGAATCGTCGGACTGTGGGCGTCGCTCATATGACGCCTGAGTCCGAGATATACAAGGTGTTCTGGTGAGTGCCTGTTGCAGGACTACGGACGCCATTTAGAGGAACGAGTTCCTGCGCAAGGGAGGTAAACGGACGGAGAATCTCGATGGAATTCAGTAGCCCTAAATGGGGATACTGGAGAAAGATGCGGTAAGGAAATCGGCGAGTACTGAATTACGATCTCATTTCTTTCATATATTTTTTGCAAGTGCTGTCGCCCGCCATTCCCTCTCCGTTGTGAATCCATCCTTTAGCTCTCCACCTCGCATTCGCCTGAAGTTAGCGCATTGTGTCGGCCATGCTTCCCAACGGAAGCAGACGTTGAGGTTCGTTTGCGGTACCAGATCGGGCTCCAATTCGCCTGACGTTTCCAAGTGCCTTATTTATTGGAACATAACGGACACGTCGGTCGATATCGGGAGTGAAGAGCGTGCAGAAGCTCTGGTAGTCGATGCTATACAGGTTTGCCAGCGGCCATCCTGACAGTATGTTCACAAGGTTCCGCTTTGCTAAAGGAGTCATACATGTCCAAGATCATTAAAGTAGAAGAGGTTGTAAAACTCATTCAGGACGGAGCCACGGTGTGCGCCAGCGCACTGACGCTCGCGGGCTGGCCGGAAGAAGTGGCCATGTTCATCGAGAAGCGGTTCCTTGAAACCAACCACCCGGCTAACCTCACCCTGGTACACGCCTCCGGAATTGGCGATTGGAAGACCAAGGGCACGCAACACTTCGCACATCCTGGAATGGTAAAGCGCTGGATCGGCGGACACACCGGCCTTGCACCTGACATGGCGAAGATGGTCATCGATGGCGTATGTGAAGGCTACTGTCTGCCTCAGGGCGTCATCTGCCAACTCTGGCGTGAAATCGCCTCGAAGCGTCCTGGTGTCATTACCAAGATTGGTCTCGGCACATTTGTCGATCCACGCCTCGAGGGTGGGAAGATGAACAAGGCCACGACCAAAGAAATGGTTCAGGTCATTCAGGTGAATGGCGAAGAATACCTGCTCTATCCCACCTTCAAGGTTGACGTTGCCATCATTCGCGGCACCACTGCCGACGAGTTCGGAAACCTGACGGTAGATGATGAAGGCGCGCTGCTGGAGTGCCTGCCTTTGGCACAAGCCGCCAAGAACAGCGGCGGCATTGTAATCGCTCAGGTTGAATTTATTGCCCAGACCGGCTCGCTTCATCCAAAAAAGGTTCGCGTACCCGGCGTCCTGGTTGACTACATTGTCGTGGCGAAGCCTGAAGATCACTGGCAGTCGTCTGCCACCCGTTTCAATCCTGCTTTCTCCGGAGATTTGCGTGTTCCGCTTGGTGACATTCCGGAAATGCCCCTGGATGAACGCCTCATCATTGCGCGCCGCGCGGCGATGGAGCTGACCCCGGGATCCGTTGTGAACCTTGGTATCGGTATGCCGGAAGGCGTGGCAGCCGTGGCCAGCATGGAAGGCGCTGCAGAATTGCTGACGCTGACCACAGAGATTGGTTCCATCGGCGGCATTCCCGCGGCTGGCGACTTCGGAATGGCCTACAACGTACAGGCCTTTGTGGAGCAGCAGGCGCAGTTCGATTGGTATGACGGCGGCGGCCTCGATCAGGCGTTCCTCGGTGCGGCGGAAGTCGCTCCCAACGGAGACGTGAACGTCAGTAAGTTCAAAGGACGTTGCGTAGGCTGCGGCGGTTTCATCAACATCACCCAGAACGCAAAGAAGGTTGTGTACTGCGGCACCTTCACCGCTGGTGGTCTGAAGATAGCGGTCGCAGACGGCAAGCTGATCATCAAGCAGGAAGGTAAGGGTAAGAAGTACGTACAAGACGTCGAGCAGGTAACCTTCTCGGGAGCCTACGCGACATCTACGAAACAGCCCGTTCTGTTTGTCACCGAGCGCGCTGTCTTTGAGCTGCAGGATGGGGTTGTCACGCTGACCGAAATTGCTCCTGGCGTGCGCCTGCAAGAAGACGTCCTCGCCCAGATGACCTTTGTCCCGCGCATCTCTCCCACTCTTAAGTTGATGCCTGCAGCAATATTCCAGGCGAAGTGGGGAGGCCTGCGCAAAATCCTTGAAGCGAAAGTTGCCAAGGCCGCAATTGCTACCGCTGAACTCACCACAGCTTGATGAAGATTTTGAGGAAAGGTTGAAGACTATGAGCATTCTAAGTCCTGAACAACAGGCAATCAAACAAGCGGCGAAAGACTTCGTCGCCAAGCACATCATTCCCTTTGCCGCACAGTACGACAAGACGTGCGAGTTCCATCCCTATCTGCTGGAGGCCTCGAAGGAGAGCAAGATTTTCGCCATGGCAGTCCCCAAGGAGTACGGTGGGCTGAACTATGACGCTCTCACCCAGGCACTTGTTCTGGAGGAATGGGGTTACGGTTGCGCTGGTATGGGCACCACGCTTGCAGCCAGCGTTCTGAGCATGGATTCAGTACTTGTCGCGGGCAATGACGAGCAGAAGCGCCGCTACTTTACTCCGATGCTGAACTCAGAGATTGGCGCCTTCGGACTTACCGAGCCCGGCGCTGGCTCCGATGCAGGCGCTGGCAAGTCGACGGCTGTCAAGGTTGGCGATGAGTACATCCTCAATGGCACCAAGTGCTGGATTACGAACGGCGGCTATGCCACTGTTTATGTCATCTATGCCCTGACTGATCCGGCCGCCGGAATGAAGGGCATCAGCGCCTTCATCGTCGAGCGCGGCCGCCCCGGCTTCACCATTGGAACCGTGGACCACAAACTCGGCATCCGCAGTTCCAACACCGTTGAGCTTCTTCTGAAGGACGTTCACGTTCCCGTCACTAACCTTCTTGGTAAAGAGGGTGAGGGAATGAAGATCGCCATGAAGACGCTCGACATGGCTCGCCCGGCAATCGCCGCCCTCAGCGTCGGCCTTGCGCAACGTGCCCTGGATGAGTGCGTCAAGCACGTGCAGAAGACCTTTGTTGGCAAGTCGTACCCCGGCCAGACCCTGCAGTTCAAACTAGCTGACATGCAGATTCTTGTGGATGCGGCTCGCAACTCTCTACACGAAGCGATGCATCTTCGCGATGCCGGACTTCCCTTCTCGAAGGAATCGGCCATCAGCAAGACTTTCTGCTCTGACGTTGCCATGCAGGTAACCACCGCAGCAGTAACCCTGATGGGCTCCTACGGATACGCGGAGCTCGGCAAGTACATGCGTGACTCCAAGATCATGCAGATCTATGAGGGCACCAACCAGATTCAGCGGCTTGTGATTTCGCGTGCGGTGCTGGCTCCTCCTCCAGCGGCTGCCGTTGCACAGAAAGCGGGTAAATAAATGAACTTCGAATTGACAGAAGAACAACAGCTCATCGGGCAGAGCGCCCGCGAATTTGGCAAGCAGCACCTTGAACCGATTGCCGTGGAACTTGACCACACGGGGAATTTCCCGAAGGCTGTGGTCAACTCCCTGGCAAAGCATGACTTCCTGGGATTGGTACTGCCCGCCGAAGTAGGCGGAGCGGAAGCCGGCTTCGGAAGCTACGTTGAGGTAATCGAAAACCTCTCGCGTTACTGCGCTGCCGTCGCTTCCATCGTCAACAACCACACGATTGCCGCTTATACGATTCAGCACTGGGGCACCGCAGAGCAGAAGAAACAGTACCTGCCAGCAATGGCGAAGGGCGACATCCTTGGCGGATTCGCAATCTTCGAGCACGGCCCGACTCCCGGAGTCGGACCCGACGCGCTCGTCGCAGTCAAGCATGACGTGGGCTACGTTCTCAACGGCAAGAAGGCATATGTACGCAATGCCGGAGAAGCCGGTGTTTACGTGGTCTTCGCCACGACGGACCCCGCAGCCGGAGCCAAGGCTCTCACTGCGTTCCTCGTAAAAGCTGACACCATTGGCATCAAGATCGGCGAAAAGGTAGAGACGATGGGATTGAAGGGATGCCCGGTTGCGGACATCACTTTCGACAACGTTGTCCTGCCGGAGACTGCTTTGCTGGGTGCGGTAAACGAGGGCGGCGCCATCTCAGCCAAGGCCCTTGCGATTGCTTCCGTTGCAGAAGCAGCACAGACGGTCGGCATCGGTCAGGCCGCCGTGGAGCATGCTGCCGCTTATGCCAAGCAGCGCGTTCAGTTCGGCAAGCCGGTTGCAACCCTGCAGGCGATTCAGACCCTGCTCGCAGAAGTGGCGACCGATTGCCACCTCGCGCGCCTCGGTGTTCAGAATGCAGCAGTCCTGATTGAAGAAGGCAAGCCTTTTGAAGTGGAAGCAGCCATGATCAAGTCTTTCCTGGTTCGCCTCGGCTCCAAGATGCTGATCGATACCTGCCAGGTGGAAGGTGGCTTCGGGTACAGCGAATTCATGCCGCTTCCGAAGATGTTCCGTGACATTGCGGGCACCAACCTTCTTGACGCTCCGGGAGACTTCCCGGAAAAACTGATTGCAGCAAGCATCGCCTAACCGTTTCAGGAGCCATTTCGAATGCCGAAGTGTTTGGTTTGTTACAAGTGGACGCTCGACGAGCAGGACATCAAGATCAAGCCCGAAGACTTGAGCCTGGATTCCAGCCGTGCCAAGGGCAAGATCAGCGACTTTGACCGCAACGCGATTGAAGAAGCTGCCCTGCTCGTCGAGAAAAACGGAGGTGCCGTGGATGCTCTCAGCTACGGCACCCCCACCGTAAAACAATCGCTTAAAGATTGCCTCTCGCGCGGGCCGGAAAAGGCCTTTTGGATTGGCGACGCATCGGCCGAAGCCGCAGACGCCAGCGTCACGGCCAACGTTCTCGCGGCAGCTATCCGCAAACTTGGCCAGTACGACCTGATCCTCTGTGGTGAAGGCAGCTCTGATCTTTTCAACCAGCAGACTGCGCCTCGGCTTGCTGCTTTGTTGGGACTTCCCTGCGTAAGCTTTGTAAACAAGTTGAGCGTCGAGGGTGACACCGTCACGGCAACCCGGAAACTCGAAGACTGCGTGGAAAACGTCACGGTCAAGACTCCGGTTGTCATCAGTGTCCTCAGCGAAATCAACAAGCCTCGCATTCCGAGCATGAAGCAGGTTCTCGGCGCGTCGAAGAAGCCGAATGAAGAGATCAAGATTGCCGATCTCGGATTGAAGCCTGAAGATCTTCAGCCCAAGGCCGTACGCAAGTCCGTAAAGGGCTTCGTAATGCAGCGCAAGAATGTCATCTACAAGGAATCCAGCGCGGCAGACAACGTAGCCAAGCTGAAAGCCAGCCTGGTCTCAGAAGGCCTAAGCTAGGGAGCGCAAAAGTTATGGCAGGAATATTTGTTTTTTCAGAAGACAGTGCGCTGGCCGGGCAGTTGCTGACCCCCGCATTGGCTTTGAAGCAATCCCTTGCGCAGCCGATCGTAGCGATTGCACTCAATGAGGCAGACGCCAAGGCACTCGCCTCACTCGGTGCCGACAAGGTTGTAGTGCTTGCAGGGAAATGGGTAGAGGGTTTGGCGGACGCAATCTACTCGCAGGTAAAGACCGCTGAAGCGAGTGTCCTGCTGGTTGGCGGAACGCTGCGCGGCAAACACGTTGCAGCATACGTGGCGGCCAAACTCAACGCCGGCATGACCACCGACGCTAAAGCTCTGCGCATTGAAGGCGGCAAACTCCTGGCCACGCGCGTACTCTACGCGGGACTCGCGGTGTGCGAAGAAGAAGTCACTCTTCCCGCCGTTGCCACCATTCGGGCGCGTACCTTCCTGCCGCCGCCGGCGTCTGCAACCGCTGCGACAATCGAAACCGTTGCCGCTGAATCCGACACTCGGGTCACGGTTGGTGAAGTCACTTCCACCAGTTCCGAAGGCATCGACATCACGGCGGCAAACAAACTGGTTGCGGTGGGCCGCGGCTTCCGCAAGAAGGAAGACCTGAAACTCGCCGAGGATCTCGGTTCCGCGTTGCATGCCGAGTTGGCCTGCACACGCGGCGTCGCCGAAGACGATCACTGGCTTCCCATTGAACGCTATATCGGGATCAGCGGACAGACCGTCAAGCCGGAACTTTACATCGCCGTGGGCTTATCGGGACAAGTCCAGCACATGGTTGGTTGCCGTGAGTCCAAGGTGATCGTTGCGGTCAACAATGACGAGCGCTCGCCAATCTTTGAAGCAGCCGATTATGGCATCGTCGGTGATCTGTACGAGGTTCTACCGCTGCTCACCGCAGCGTTAGGAAAGTAGCTTAACTATGGCTGAAGATAAGTTTGACGCAATCGTGGTGGGTGCGGGACCGGCAGGTTCCGCATGCGCCTATACCCTGGCCAAAGAAGGCAAGAGCGTGTTGCTGCTCGAGCGGGGAAACACCGCAGGCAGCAAGAACGTATCCGGTGGAAGGCTTTACACCTACGCACTGGAGTTGCTTGAGCCCGATATGTACAAGCGGGCTCCGCTGCAACGCAAGATCGTGCGCGAGCAGATCATGCTGCTCAACGAGCGTGGCGCAACCACCGTGGACTACTTCAATCCGGACTTCGGTGGAGAGGTTCCGCAATCCTACTCCGTTGTGCGTTCTGCGCTCGACGAGTGGTTCGCCGCCGAAGTCGAAGAGAAGGGCGGAATGGTTGCCTGCGGCATTCTGGTCGATGGCCTCATAGAAGAGAACGGAAAGATCGTCGGCATTCGCTCGGGCGAAGAAGAAATGCGCGCCGATGTGGTGATCGCCGCCGATGGCGTCAACTCGCTGCTCGGACAAAAAGCCGGACTCTTTCCCGAAGTCAACTCGCACGCAGTTGGCGTCGGTGTAAAAGAAACGATTGAGCTTCCCGACAATCTGATCAGCGCTCGCTTCGCCGTAAAAGACGATGAGGGCGCGGCGCGGGTCGCTATCGGTTGCACCGATGGCATTTCCGGCGGCGCCTTCATGTACACCAACAAAGGCAGCATCTCGCTGGGCATTGTTTTCAATCCGGAGCAGGCTGCCAAACAGCAGCGCCACATTCAGGACATCTTCCAGGACTTCAAGATGCACCCCGCAATACAGGCGCTCATCGAGGGAGGCACCAGCGTCGAGTATGGCGCGCATGTCGTCCCTGAGATAGGGTTCAACGGAATTCCCAAGCGGCTTTATCGCGAGGGATTCCTCGTCATCGGTGACGCTGCCCAACTCGGCATCAACACCGGACTGATCATCCGCGGCATGGATCTCGCCATTGTCAGCGGCCTGGCTGCAGCACGCGCGATTCTGAAATCCACTGCACCGGCCGAGTGTGGCTCGCTTTATATGCAGCAACTGGAAGAGCTGCTGCTCATCGCCAATCAGAAGGCCTATCAGAATTTTCACAACATCTTCGAGTTGTCCCGTGTCTTCGGCGCATATCCCAAGCTGGCCAATGACGCCATGCAGTTCCTCTTCACCGTGGACGGCAAGCAGCCCAAGCCGATGATGAAGGGACTACTGGATGTCGTGAAAAAACATGCAAGCTACGGCCAGATGGCGGCCGACGGCTGGAAAGCGTATCGAAGCCTATGACGATCAAGAGATTAGGTCCGGAAGAATTGCTCTCGCTCGACAAGTTCAGCGTGGATGAAGGCAATCCGCACATCCTCGTGGACAAGGCAATCTGTGCAACCTGCAAGCAACGCGCATGTCTCATCGTCTGCCCCGCCCGCTGCTACCGCTTGAAGGATGACCAAGTCAACTTTGAGTACGCAGGCTGTCTCGAATGCGGCACTTGTCGCGTCATGTGCAAAGACAAGGGAGTCACCAGCTGGAACTATCCGCGCGCCACCTTTGGCATAACGTTCCGTTGCAGCTAGAAAAACAAGTTTACCGTCGCGATGGTTTTTTCGGCGCGACACCTTAAAAGGAGAATAGCAATGTCAACCACCGCAGTTCCCACATTCGCAGTAGGTCAGACGTGCACTTATACCCAACTTGTGGATGACAAGCTTGTTCATGGTTTCGCAGACCTGACCGGCGACCACAATCCGATTCACGTGGACGACAATTTTGCCAAGAAGACCAAATTCGGCCAGCGCATCGCGCACGGCGGCATCCTGTTCGGCATGATTTCAAAAGTCTTGGCCACCGATATGCCTGGCATCGGAACCGTATACCTCAGCCAGCTCGTGAATTTCAAGGCTCCCGTATTCATCGGAGACACCGTCACGCTGGTAGCGACAATCACCGAACTTATGCCCAAGGCCGTGGCAAAGATCAGCGTCGTCATTACGAAACAGACTGGCGACGTTGTCATGGACGGCATTGCTGAAGTGAAGTTACCGGGCTGGCTCACAAAGATCTAACTGCTTCAGTATCTCTCCCTCCTTTTTCATTTTGTAGGAGGAAGGCTGCAAGTATGCGGCACCAGAGGAGTGGAAGCCGGGATGCGTAGCGCGTCTGCGAGCGGATACCCGGTTCCACCCTGGTTGATTCCAAAGCTTTAAAGCCCTAATTGCACATCGTTCGGAGCAGCACAGAAGCGGTTCGCCGCAAGTGAGCATACGTGTGTTCAATGGGCATTTCATATCTTGCAGCTCTGTTTATTCTTTAGGAGAAATTCATGAGTTTTCTTATTTGCATCGCAGCGCTCTGCTTTCTGATGTACGTCGCGTACAGAGGATTCAGCGTCATTTTATTCGCCCCAATTGCCGCCTTATTGGCGGTGCTTCTCACCAGTCCTCATTCTGTTCTTCCTGTGTACAGCAACATGTTCATGGAGAGCATGGTCGTATTCGTCAAGAATTACTTCCCGGTATTCATGCTCGGTGCAATTTTCGGAAAGCTTATCGAGATATCCGGCTTCGCAAAATCGATTGTGCATTCCGTAGTGAAGTTGCTCGGACCGTCGCGCGCTATGTTGTCGATCGTCGCAGTATGCCTCTTGCTTACCTATGGCGGAGTATCTCTGTTCGTAGTTGTGTTTGCAGTCTATCCCTTCGCAGTTGAACTCTTCCGCGAAGTGAACATCCCGAAGCGCCTGATCCCCGCGACTATCGCCATGGGCGCTTTCACCATCACAATGGACGCTCTTCCTGGAACCCCGCAGATCCAGAACATCATCCCGACCACTTTCTTTAAGACCAATGCTTTTGCAGCTCCATGGCTTGGTATTTTGGGCTCCGTCTTTATTCTCGGGGTAGGAATGGCGTTCTTGGATTATCGCCGCAGACAAGCCGCAAAGTCAGGCGAAGGTTATGGCACAGGCCACCTGAATGAGCCGGAACCAATAGAACTCACCCAGATGACGAATCCAATCATTGCCATCCTGCCGCTGTTTGTCGTCGGCGTCATGAACATGGTGATCACCCGCTGGCTGCCCAGGGTTTACGGTGACAACGTGAGTCTTCAGCTTACGTCCACTGCGAAGCCTGTTGCAGTCCAAGTCTCGAAAATGGTTGGAATCTGGTCGGTTGAAGTTGCACTGGTGCTTGGAATTCTCACCGTCGTAATCTTTGGCTGGAAGAAGGTTCATGCAAAATTTGCAGAGGGCACAAAGGCTGCCATCGGCGGTGCGCTACTCGCATCCTTGAACACCGCATCCGAGTACGGATTCGGTTCTGTGATCGCAGCACTTCCTGGCTTCCTGCTGATCCGCGATGCACTCGGCCATGTCCCCAATCCGCTCGTCAAGGAAGCCGTAAGCGTCAACGTTCTGGCAGGCATCACTGGCTCTGCTTCTGGCGGAATGAGTATTGCTCTTGCTGCCATGTCGGATCAATTCATCGCGGCCGCAAATGCCGCACATATCCCAATGGAAGTACTTCACCGTGTAGCATCCATGGCCAGCGGTGGCATGGACACTCTGCCGCATAACGGAGCAGTCATTACTCTGCTTGCTGTTACCGGACTCACTCACAAGCAGTCATACAAAGATATTTTCGCAATCACGTGCATCAAAACGTCGGCGGTCTTTGTGGTTATAGGTTTGTACTACCTGACTCACCTCGTATAAACACGCCCGCCAATAATCTCCGCAGGCGCGGCTAGAGCGGTGCTGGCTCCCATGCTGGCACCGTTTTTTGTTCGTGGTACAATTCTTTGGCATCCGAGGAAATCCGCATGGAACTGCGATTGTTTCGTTATTTTGTGGCAGTCGCCGAGGAACTGAACGTCACTCGCGCCGCTGAGCAGCTTCACACTGCGCAGCCCTCCTTGAGCCAGCAGATACGCCAATTGGAAGGTATCGTCGGTGCTCCCCTTTTTCATCGTGACCGGCATCGCTTGCAACTCACTGAAGCTGGACGTGCCCTGCTTCCTTCGGCAAAATC